>ERZ1292633.1627-Hain-H41-02um-R1-1627-length-24068-cov-31_pt1 | contig 24068 bp, 23 predicted proteins | sample MGYA00564406_ERZ1292633 | MGnify/ENA primary metagenome ERZ1292633 (study PRJEB36523, sample SAMEA6512639) | groundwater metagenome | collected 2019-01-08 | study: AquaDiva: Metagenomics assemblies of 32 groundwater samples | reverse complement strand
CAGTGTGCCGACGGTTAGGCAAGAGTTCGAAGCGCTTCTGAAGAAAACAGCGACCGCTCCGATCAAAACAATAGATTGTCGCGCACCGACCTCCACCCGCTCCGCCTTCGGCAAATAGGCCTGGAATATCGATTAATTCAAAGCTTGTTTGCCATTCATTTGAATGACGCCAGACAAAAAGATCGCTGACCGGCATCCCCGGCGTAGCCGGTACACGAGTCAATGGCTGCCCCAAAGTCCACAAAGCGCGCCGTATCCGCTCCAAATGGCTTACCTGCATGAAGCTACCCTTTTAAACCAAACATTCTTGAGCATCTTCTGCGCTTCCCAACGTCTGCCGTGTACGACCAATGAACCGGGCGGATGCGTATGCTCAAGGCTCATATGCGCGCCGTCGGTTGTCCGTGAAAAGTACAATGGAATCCCCGTCAATCCACGACAGATAAATGCAGGCAAATCACCAACCCCGAAGCCGAGCCCATCGAGAGGAATAACATTCGCCGCATTATTGCGAACCTCAAACCTACCCATCAAAGTCATACCATCTGCGTTGTAGACCTCCACCTCAGACTGCCTACGCTTCGGTGAGCCTTCGATATTAAATAGGATCAGAAAGTTTTCGATGCTAGCACCAAACTGCATAAACGGACCGAAGGTCAACAGAGTCCCTTGCGGCGGGAATGGATCTATTTCTCCCTGGTAGCTCGCCTGCGCCACTGCCGACGATAATCCAAGCGTGGCTCGCCAAGCAGGAACCATAGTCCGGAAGGTGTCAAGCTTGGGCAAGGTCTCGCTTTGAGACGGAGGCGCGGAAATGGTCAGCGACAATAACGCCACAGCTTCTGCAGGAACCACATCGGCGACCTCATTTGAAGTAATCGTCCGCATGGCGTTCGGAGCGAGCACACCGAGGTTCTTTGTCATCCAGCCATCGGCTGAGGGCCACGTGACGTTCATCAGTTGAGTAGGACATCGCGTTGTTTCCCAGTTATTGGGAGCGAAGTTACACAAAGTTGTCCACCCCTGAACACCCGGGGCCTTGAGAATGGGGTAATAAGACATGTCTGCCGCTTACGCTTTCCGGGCGACTGCCCTGAGCCACCATGCCGGCTCGGTCGACTCTTCATGCGCCTTGAACGGCGCGACCACTGCACGCTCCAACGGATCTTTCAGTGACTCCATGCCCAACCGTTTCTTTGCAAAAGGCGCTACCCAGCCCAGGCTGATCAATTTCCCGCGAATCTGCACCAACCTCGCATGCAGCGATGGCCTCGCAGCCAATTCACTGAGCCGCTGACCGTGATAACTCACACTCACATCCACAAACCCAAGGGCAGACAACAACCTGCGCATCGGCTCCTTGTCAAAAAACAGGACATGAGGCTCATCAAGGTCCTTGTGCTCCCAATCCCGGCACGGAACCTCGATGAAGATCGCACCACCAGGCCTCAGCGCTTGGGTTGCAATTCTAATGAAACTGACAGGGTCCGGAACATGCTCAAGCACATGAGACATGACAACAAGATCAGAAACCACATCAGCAGCGGTGGGAACCAGCGCCACACCCAATCGCCTTAATGAATCGTGACAAGATCTGTCTGTCTCGACCGCCGAGTAGGCACTTTGAGGAACGCTCTCTAGCCAACTACGGGCGAAAAATCCAGGGCCCGGGCCAAACTCCAAGACTCGCTCGACTCCGATCCGATGCTTCGCGAGAAACCCTTGCACAAATGCGAGCCGTAACCGGGCAACGGCGGAAAGAAATGCCACTGCAGATCGACTGCGAGGTTGGCCCCCGTGCGCACTCGCAAAGTAGCTCGCGTTGTAACTGGAAAGGATTGCACCATCAGGCATCGGAGAAGCAAAAACCATCCCGCACTCAGCACATTCCGCACGAGCACAAGCAGCAAAGATGGGGGTTTTATAACGGAACGGTGCAACGTCACGGGTGTTGCCCTCACCACAAACCGGGCACCTTGACATTATTCCGACACCTCAGATGTTTCACCATTACCAACTGGCCCCAACATAGAAATCACGCGGGCTGGATTGCCCGCGGCGAGACAATTGGCAGGAATCTCGCCCCTTACCATACTCCCGGCGCCGATAATGGAGTTGTCACCGATGCGAGAGCCTTTCTGCACCACGGTATTCATACCTATCCAGACATTTCGACCGATGATGACATCTTCGTCAAATTCCTTTGTGGATGTAGTCCATCTAAGCTCAGGCGGCCACTTGGCATGAAAGTCTGAATCGATGATGATGACGTTGGCCGCAACCATTGTATTATCTCCGATCTCGATACGCCGCTTGGCAGTCAATGCAGTTCCGTTCAGGCCAACGTGGTTACCCAAGCGAATGACGCCGCCCGGGAAGACAGTAAACTGCCCCCTGCTGAACTGCGTAATGGCTGACCGGCGCGGCTCGGACACCAGATGAAAATCATCTCCGACCTCCATTCGCCCGCCCTCCATCAACTGAAGCGAAAACGCACCCCATACCTTTGGATTGCGTCCGATGGTAAAACCAGGATAGGCACAAGTAAAAAACCACACATACAGACTCCCCCACAGTCGAGGCAATCCATAAATATATCCCCTGCAGTAAAGCCAGCCTAACAGACCCACAGTTTTTTTACTGCTCACCGTGCGAGCTTTCAGAATGCCCCCTCTCTCCTACGGGCGCATTTTCTCGCCACCTCAACAGCCTGGCGGGAACACCACCAACAATCGCATACGCCGGCACAGGCCCATTCACGACTGCTCCGGCCGCAACAATTGCCCCTTTCCCGATAACCGCTCCGTCAAGAATGGTAACGTTCCCGCCAATCCAGGCATCATCTGCAATTCGAATCTGCCCCGGAACATGGCCCTGCTGCCAGATCGGCACGTCCGTCCTGGAGAAGGCATGATTGGTAGCGCGCATCAGCACTCCCGGACCGATCAGCACGTGGCTTCCTATCCGTATTTCTCCACCGATTGCAGCATTCAGACTGACGTTCGCATTCAACGCTACCCGATCACCGATTGTGATTTGCCCGCCACCGTCAGCGTATAGCGCACACCCACGGGCACAAGAAAAATCGCGCCCGATGTGAATTGCATCTGCGCCAACCACCTGAATACCCGCCCCAATGGTTGCCGAAGAACCTAACGCTGCTAATCTTGAACGAAGATATAGCACCCGCACAATTCCACCGCTGCTTCCAGGCACAGCGGAAATAATTGCTTCAACGTAAGCACGAAATTCATCTGCCACTTTGCGCAACAAGCGCCAAGAAGCTAATGGGCCAGGCTTCTTTTCTTCATTCACAGCAGATACCGTTTCGTTCAATTCAGAGATGGCTCTACTTGGTTCGACCGAATGTGTTCTTTCCAAGTGATAACTCACATGGTTTGTCTATGCGGCGGGGAACGGTGCAGGAAGATTGTCAACGCACATCGCCTCCGGAGCGGACTGATCATCGTCATGGGCTAACAAACCTGCCATGAAGAGCGCCCATTCTAGAGAATCATTTTCCGTCGTCAGTTGCCCCATCCTGTACCAAGGCTCTTGAGATTTGTCGCGTCTGAGATGGGCTTGGTGCCGTCATAATTGTGAGCACGGCGGGAAGACTCTCATTGGGAAGCACTCGGTGCAGCAAGCTCTCTTCCACCAAATACATTGCCAACTTGCGATGGGCAATCTGTTTTCGCAGGTCCAGCAACCAGACCTTTAAAGCCCAATCTAACGGCTAAGTCTAAGCCAAGAAGTCTCAGAAAAGGTCGGGCCGTTGAGAGCTAGATTGAACAAATAGACCGGCTACAATATCAATTGATCCGGGAAGGCTCAGGCATCAGACCGCTTCGATACCGCTCACTGACTTCTTCCGGCTTGATTTCTTTGTCCCCAACCAGATCGTATAGGTCCGTATTAGACAGTCGGACCGCTATTTCCGGGGGCAGCGTATGTCGATTGGTGTACACAAGGGCGTCGGCATGGGGGAGCAGTTGATCGCACTGATCACAGTATGGGAATAGTCTGAAATTGTTCGTACGGTGAGCCCACCGGAGAAACCGATACTTTTCACCATTAAAAATGTCAAGAACCGGCTGTTCGAACGCATTCCCGAGCACAATCTGATTGTTATAGTCATAGCAACAGGGAATCACTTCCCCGTCCCATTGGATTTGAAGGGGACCGTTTTCTGGCCGTCCGCATGTCGCCTTCAGCTCAACAGCTTGATGCCGTTCACGATAGGATCGACCGTCGCCAAAATTATGGGGCTTCCACATTTCGATAGCATCGGCACGCGGTTCCCAGTAGGCGCGAAACGCGTCGACATCAGACTCGTTCTCCTTCATCACCAGATAGGAAAGCTCTAATTTTGGCTTCTTTAAGCCTCTCTCAGCTCGTTCCTCTAAGAATCCCAACAAATTGCTCGTGGCGACATGAAAATCAAGCTTCTCCATCACGACGTTGTAAGTCTCTGGACTCATACCATAAAAACTGACACGCATTTCATCCAAGCCCGATTCGATCAAGCTCTTGGCCCGAGTGCGTGTAATCAGCGACCCATTCGTAATGATGTAGGTATTGAGATTCTTCGCTTTCGCGTATGCAATCTTCTGTTCGAGAGTCTTGTCAATTAAGGGCTCTCCAAAACCGGTCAGCACGATTTTTTTTGCCCCAAGCGAAACAACTTCATCAATGCTGCGCTTATACTTTTCCAGATCCATGATGCCATGAGGCCGTGCGTCCTCATGCTGTTCACGTGGACACATAATACAGATAGCATTGCAATGATCAGTCACCTCGTAGCGGACCTCAGGGTGGCGAAGAACAGTAAAAGGCACGTCATTCTTAGTCGCGCTCTCAAGCTGGTCTCGACTATAGCCATCCCAGGCAACACTGCCATCTTGCAAAAGATCACCTTGCCCCAATACTCTCAATTTATCCGCACGTTTGCCTGCCATAGAATTCTCCTCTCCTCTATGCATTTCCCCTTAGCAACCGCTTCACTATTGCGGCAATGGCCGATGCACTTGGCGGCCGTGCATTGAACCTATGCTGGAAACGTTGTCGAACAATCGAACGCGCAGCGTCATTGAACAACGCAGTCTTGAACACCTCTTGAATTGAATCTGACGAGCGAAGCAGAAATGCGCAATCCTCCCTGGCCCATAATACAACTTCATATCCCTTATACTTACGCAAGTACGCCATTCCAAGATCATCGAACAAGACATACAGCACCGGCGTCCCCAGATAACCCGCTTCTACTCCCACGGACGAGAATTGAGTTACTACCAGGTCCGCCGCACAACACAAGAGCATCGTATCTTTGACATCGGTTACATCCAGACAAACATCTGAAAACGGCAATAGCTCCTTATAGGCACCAGAAGCATAGAGCGTATCGCGTGGATGCGCCTTGAATAACAATATCGCACCGCTACTAAGTACCGTCGGCAACATACGTTCAATCGTTTTATACGAATTACCTCCGTCAGGCTGACCTATCCAAAGCACAACCTTCTCCCCAGCGACTCCCAATTGGCTGCGAGTTTTTTCACGCAGAGAGAAGCGGTCTATCTGCCGGAGAGCATCATAGCGCGGGTTGCCCAGCCCAAGCGCAATTCCTTGTGCAACCCCCCGACTCTCATGTAGCCGACAAACAGAATCATCCTCTACGAATAAACCGTCGAGGCGAAAACGGCCCAAATTCCGGAAATTTCCAGGAAAATCTTCAACAACGAACACGGGAATATCGAGTTCTGTGGCTGCCACACAAACAGACTCTTCCAAATTTTCTTCCATAAGACCGTCAGAAGTGCCGCACAGGATAGCTTGGATCCCTTGGGTGCGCAAGAAAAGATCCAGCGACCCACTTCCAGTTATCACCGCGTCAAAGTCCAAACACGAAAGACCTGCGTTCTTTCGTAGCGACAATGCCATTCCATCCAGAAGAAAAAGAGGCGAGAACGATGCTAACGGACGTTCAAGCGGAAGTATCGAGCTATATGGCCCAGCATGAACCCCCACGAACAAGGCACGTGGTTTCATTGCCAATTTACTCGACCGAGGAAGACATCATCGTACTGTACGGCCCCTTCATCGCGAGCAACTCCGGATGCGTCCCCATTTCAACAATCCGTCCATCCTCGAGCACCACGATCTTGTTAGCAAATCTCACGGTTGAGAGACGATGGGCAACCAGAATAATGGTATGGTCCCGTGCCAGATCACGAATTGCCTGCTGAATGAATGCTTCTGATGTGGGATCCAGAGCACTCGTGGCTTCATCAAAAATCAAAAGTTGAGGCTTTCGCAGTAATGCACGGGCAATGGCTAAGCGCTGGCGCTGCCCTCCCGACAGCATCATACCTCGGTCTCCGACCATGGTCTCATACCCATGAGGAAGCGCTGCAATAAACTCATGTGCATATGCAGCCCTGGCGGCTTCCTCAATCGCACCTTCAGTACAATCCACAAGTCCAAACCGAATATTCTCCCGGACCGTACCATTTAACATGAATACTTCCTGACTTACATAGCCGATGAGCCTGAGCCATGATGACCGCGAACAGGCAGCAAGCTGACGACCGTCCACGCATATCGCACCGTTACTCTGGTCGTACAATCGCAATAGAAGATTAACCAGCGTGGTTTTTCCGGATCCGGAACGTCCAACCAGCGCCACCACTTGGCCTTGCTCAATGGCCAAGTTGATGTCACGCAATGCGGGTTCTTGGCGACCCGGATAGACGAACGACACGTGCTCGAATATCACACTCTTCGTGAATAATGCCTCCTCCGCCCGATGATTCGGGGAGATGGCGATCGGCTCCTCTAGCGTCCGATGAAGCAACCCCACGTCGGCCACCTGGCTACCGAGCCGAAGCTTGTACGCGCTGAGCAGGCTGACTGACCGAATCAAACGGTATAACGCAAACGCATAAACGGCCATCATGGGAATCGCTGCAGCGGGAGAACTGCTCGATTGATGAGCCATAACCGCCATCACGCCAGCCAGGACAAAAAAGACCCATTCGATAAGCACTCCCGGCACGGATTGCCAGACGCTATCTTGAACATGGAGAACGCGCAACTCCCTGCCTTGTTCGAAATAGTGCTTACTCCACCAATCAGCTGCGTTGGCAGCAAAAATCTCCTTAATCCCGGCCATGAATTCAACGACGATTCCGAGCTCCCTCGACAAAGCTGCAGTGCGTCGCTTCCCGACGACATGAGACACTCGCTTTGAGGCCTGGCGAAGCAGACCATACAGAAGCCCGCCCGCGCCTATGATCCCAAGCGTCAAGGGCCAACTAATGGTCATTAGCAACAGACAGATGGCGAACACAATGAAGCCTTGAGCGAGAATGGAAGGGAACAGCAACAACATCAGTCCAAGACTTTGCGGAGCAGTAGTCAACCGGTAACTCAAATCTCCATGCGAATGAGCGATGAAATAGGAATAGGGTAATTGAGTCAGCCGGGCAAACAACTCCTGCTTCGTTTCATGAACGACTTTGGCTCCGCCGTAGGCGATCAGATAGTCCCTCATCAAAACGGCGAGGGATTTGGCCGTAATAAACCCCACCATTAATACAACAGATGTGACCAGGCGATCCCGGCCTGGGAACAGCGTCACCATCGACTCGAGAAATGACAACACGCTTCCGCCACGTACAGACGCATCGCCACCCAGCACCGTCGTCACAAGCGGGAAGAGTGCACCGACACTCAACGCTTCGAGGACAGCTGCCACCAGCAGCACCACAGCAAGACAGCCGTACAACGCTTTACGTCGACTGAGGAAAAACCAAATCGAACTTTGCTCCAACATGCTTTATCTCACGATGAACACACCCGCGCAAAAATACACGAAAGAGGCGACGCGGAAACCTCCTTGGGGCCATTTAGCAGAGCACCCAACAGCAGCATATTGGCCCAACACGCGCTACATTTCCCGTTGATTGAAAAGATCTGACGCCCTGGCCCAATTACCTAACAGCGTACAACCGCACCCATAGATAACAGACTCAAACGGATCACCAGAGCCCCCGGGACTAATCATGAAAGTTCGCGAGACTCGGCACGATCGCTAACGGCATCCAGCGCCACTCGCAGGAGTTCTGCCCGACCTGAAGCAAAGGTCACGAGAGGCGCCGGCTGAAAAGCAGGCATAAGTGTTTTCGTGGGATCAAAGTATACGGCGTGAGCGCCTCTACTACTCGCAACATAGGCCGGCGATGAATAGGGCACCACAATCACCAAATCGCTGTTGGCAAGCAACGCATACATATTGGTTTCAAAGGGAATCAATTCGAGGCCTCCACCCGATGCGCTGAGGCGACTGATGAGATCTATATATCGCGGATCGTGTAGGCGCGGGTTGTAACTCCGCTTATGCTTGAGAGACAGCCGAACACGTCTTCCGGTCCGTACTTCAAGCTCCCGGCACACCGACAACGTCTCCTCGACAAACTGTGTCATAGTTTCCGTGCTGTAGTAATTTCCGAGAAGCCCGATAGACTCGGCGACAGCATCTTTCACGGGGGTAACATCAAACACCGTGAACATGATGTCATCGGAGGCATCTTTAGGAACCGCGGAAACGGGCGGCAGATACCAAAGGATGGGTCCAACCACGTGGATGTCTCCCGGTATCGACATCGTTCTCAAATACGCCGCGTAGGCATCGGTCCACACCCACGACACATCAATGCGCATATGGCGAAAATTCGGAATATTGACCTTGATAGGCTCATCCGCATAGACCAGCGGAACAGTGTTTTGCGAATACCAGACCAGATGTGTGAGAAATCGTCTTCCTGGAAGATCACTCATCCATAGCGGCTGAGAGGAATAATTTGAATTGGTAATCACGACAGCCTCAATCAGGCTCTTCCGATTCAAATACGTCACCAAGGCATGATACGCAAAATCTCTCCCAAGAAGGCTGACCAACGGCAGACGAATCACCGCAAACACATAGGCCCCCGCAGCCTGAAGATGCTCTAACATAAAGCGCAGAAAATCGATCAGGCTTCGCACATTTCCCTGTAACAGCGCAAACAAGGGGAACCGGGCATATTCAAATCGGTTAGGCTGAACCGGTCGAATCTTACTGGCAGTTTGAACAACCATGCGGGTTGCTTCTGACAACGGGGCAACTGGCCCATTCCGACAAAAATCCGCAAATCTACCATCGTCACTACCGAATGCGAGGCTTTCACTTCCGACACCAAATAAGAGGGTCGCAGCACTCTTTCCTTCCCCACGACTCAGGACGGCCAACAGCGCAATGCCCGCCACATGCAACCAATGAAGAGCAAACTCCACCATAGACCGAACCACGCACAGCGGACGGAGGCGGACCGTGCCAGAAGGCGTCTCAACCGTGAAATCTGAAAACCGTACAACCTCGGACGCGAGAACGAGAGGGCTGCCATGCTCAGCACCTCGTGCACACTCCTGAATAAACGGTACCAGTCCTACTTCAACCACGCGCTGAACCAATCTACTGGCGAGGGAATTCCTACGATAGCCAAGCACATCGAAGGCTGCGATTTCGGCCCATGCTTCAACGCGAGAGATTACAGACTCAAACTCGACGTATCCTCGTTCAGTGCGAAATAGGCGACTCCCTCGTAGAGGGCGATGGGCCGACGGGGCCTCAGGCATCAAGATGCAACACCATACTGATCGATACACTCGAATCAATCACGATCCGATTGGTCTGTTCTTGTCTAAAACCGGCCTTCTCATATGCGCTAATCGCTGCAACGTTTTCGGGGGCAACACCCAGCACGATTTCCTTGATAGCTCTTTTCTGATGGAGCCACGCCCCTGAATGCTGAATTACTTCTTCGGCAACACCTTTGCCCCGCCACTCACATTCGCCAATCAGTATTCCCATTACAGCAAACCCATGAGCCCTGTCGACAGGTTCATACTTGATGTTACCGATGTGTTCCTGTCCGGCGCGGGTAAAAATACCAAGAAACAGGACATCATCACGCTGCTCACGCAGCCTGATATATGCGCGTAAACTCTCCATGCTATGGTCCGATTTTGCTGCTTCAATGTATTCGGACACCGACTTGTCGTCGAACCAGCCACAGTAGCGGGAAGTAACGTGATCCTGGGTCAGAGGACGAAGGATAAACCGCGGAGTATAAATGGGATCCACTATCCGAGCAGGTCCCACGACATCGGCGTTCCCTTTTTCACATCCTGTTTCACCTGACGGCCCAGGAGGATGTCGAAGTACTTCGGGGGCAACCCCCTGCCTGGACGGATGCAACGAACATTCTCTCTCGTCAACACATCCCCGGCCTTGAGATCATGCACAACATAGATTGACCGTCTAAACACCGTCGATGGCTTTTCCGACTCAGTCGGGCCATACACCACTCGCCCCAATGACTGCCACGCCCGGCATGTCTCAACCACCAGCATGGACATCTCTTCAGGCTCGAGTGAAAAGGCGCTGTCTACCCCGCCATCGGCACGGCTAAGGGTGAAATGTTTTTCGATGACGGTGGCACCAAGCGCCACACTGGCCACTGAAACCCCGACCCCCATGGTGTGGTCGGACAAACCCACTTCGCAGCCGAACAGCTCGCGCAGATGCGGGATAGTCATGATATTGGAGTTCGCCGCCGTGGCCGGATAGGTGCTGGTGCACTTGAGCAGGATCAAGTCCTTACACCCAGCCTCACGCGCGGCGCGAACGGATTCATCCAGCTCGGCTGCCGTCGCCATGCCAGTTGAAATAATGAGCGGTTTTCCTGTCGCCGCCACGCGGCGAATCAACGGCAGGTCGGTATTCTCAAAGGACGCGATTTTGTAGCATGGCACATCCAGGCTTTCGAGAAATTCCACCGCCGTGTCATCAAAAGGCGTGCTGAAGGGGACCATGCCCAATCCACGCGCTCGGTCGAAGATAGGCTTGTGCCACTCCCAGGGAGTGTAGGCCTTCCCGTAAAGCTCATAGAGCGAAGCCCCAGCCCACAGACTCTTTGGGTCGCTGATGTGAAACTCCCGCTCGTCCAAATCAAGTGTCATTGTGTCCGGCGTGTAAGTCTGGATTTTCAATGCATGGGCACCCGCCTTGGCAGCGACCTCAACGATTTCAAGGCCTCGTTCAAGCGATTGGTTATGGTTGCCGGACATTTCGGCGATGACAAAAGGAGGCTCGCCAGCGCCGATTTTTCTGCTGCCAATGGAAATCATATGCCTGCTCCTGTATCCACGCTCTCAATAACGGATGCGCCCTGAACTCTCACCAAAACGCGGCCCTGTGGGATTTCAGGAAAAACAACAGATTTCCCCTCTATTTCATCAAGCGCCCACAATACATCGCTAAAGCCTATTCGGTGTCGCATTAGAACGGTTGACGAAAAACGCGGATTAATCTCGAAGACACGCGGTCCCTTATCGGTTAGCCGCAACTGGACATTCATGCTTCCCTGCAAATCGAGGCCTTGTGCGATGGCCTCACACATACGGGAAGTCTCATCGTCCTTGATCACTTTTGCCCAACCAGTAAACCCACCAGTCAAACGTCGAAGCATCAAAAGGCTAGCAACTTCGCCGGTGCGGCTTCGATATACGGCACAAGTCACCTCGCGGGTAGCTGGTTCCAGCAGTTCCTGGTATATCGCACAGGGGTAACGTTTCACTAGGTATTCCGCATCTTCATCGTTAGCAACGGTGAATACCGCACGGGAGCCTGAACCGAGTCGATTCTTAAGGATGCAGGGATAAGAAGTCGGGCGACCTTCGCTCACTGGCTTGGTCCAAGGTACCGGTATGCCGAGCCCGGAAAGGGTGCGCATTGTTTCGAGTTTGTCCAGCCCCGCTCTGACCACCTGTTCTCCAGAAGTGATCCATTGCACCCCGGGAGCCAATTCAGAAAATGGCCTAGTTACAGCCAGCTCCGGCTCCGACATGGGAATCACCACATCGATAGAATACTTCATAACGATGGCTTTGATCGCGTCTAAATACTTCGGAGAACCTGCACTGGGGACCAAAGCAAACCGATCAACAAACAAATGCCCTCCATGCTGCTCATGCACGTCTACCCCGATCAGGTACACACCCGGTCGCTTCTCTCTGAAAATGGCAGCAACGCCTTGGGCAATATCACCGCCGATTCCCGTAATAAGGATTACTTTTTTCATGTGCGGATAAGAACGTCTGCGAGATAGGGTAATTCAGGCTGGCGTTGCTGACATTCCCGGACCAGCACAGAAGAGTCATATGCTTCCTGATGGAACTGCAGGCTGCGGTCTCCCGTATCAAAAATCGCCCAGTGTGCCCCCGGTTTGCGATTACGCGGCTGCCCGACCGATCCGGAATTGACAACCAGTGTTTTGCCAATCTGATGACGCATGGGGTAATGCGTATGACCCAGCACGACTAGGTCAAATTCCTGCACGGCACAACGATCCAGCATCGCTGGCTGCGCGTCCGGATAGACATACTGATCGTTATCCCACGGCGCACCATGGCACAATAAAATCCTGCAATTATCGATATCGAGTTTCAGAGGATGCGGCAGAGCACATAGTTGATCGAGCTGCTGGGCGTCAAGCTGCTCGATGGCGCAGCGTAAACCGGTTCCGTAGCGCGCATCGACACGTGACAGAAATGCCGGATCCGACCGCGCAGCAACCAGCATGTCCTCATGATTGCCGCGCACCACAACGCTGCTCCAGGGAGCAAGCAACTCCAGAACCTCTCCGGGCCAGAAATAATAGCCGACGAGGTCCCCTGTGATCAGCAATTGCTCAACACCATATTTTCTGGCAGCGGCCAGTACCGCTTCCAGAGCAAAGTGGTTACCGTGAACGTCACCGAGCAGTGCCAACTTCACTGGCAGCACTCTTTGCGAATATCGATCAATGCTTCGCGAAATGCGCGCGGCGCAGGCAGAAAAGGGGAAGGCTTTATGACTTGATCCATAGCCTCCGGCCCGTTCTTGATCACGGGATGCTGCCCCGGAGAAAACGTATCGCAGACTCCCCGCAGCATTTCGCTGACCGAGATGACTTCGCGGCCGGCAAGTAAATGCGTCCCCCCCAGATGTTCATGGAGTGCATAGACAATTGCCTGTGCTACATCCTTGACGTAAACATAGTTTCTCAATGCTTTACCTGATCCAATTTGAAACGGCGGCTCACCTTTGATTGCACCGCCAATGGCGCGATTCAGACTCAGATGGGCGGGTCCACCGGCACCGAACACGCCAGCGATGCGAAGAACACAATGTTTTGCGTTTGAAGTCGCAAGCAGCTGCTCACCCAGCCATTTACTTTTCGCATAAGCCGTATCCGGACAGAGCGGTGAGTCGGATTCGATCGTCTCCCGCCTGACACCGTGAACAATTGCGGCAGAAGCGAATATCAGGTGCGCATCCCAGAGACCGGCAAGATAAGCCAGGCAACCCGTTGCCAATACGTTTGGCACAAACAACCCTGCTTCAGTTTCGCCAGTCCAGCCAACGCGCGCACCGAGATGCACGATGGCATCGAAGCGAACCTGCTTCGCCAGAACAAGAAGCGATGCAGGCTCCGCGAGATCGAGGTAGACGATTCCCTCTGCTGGCAGTTCAGCGGCTGCCCTTGAGCCCCTAGTAATTTTCCAGCCCGCATCAGCTAGGGCAGGCACAGCCGCTCGACCCAGAAAACCGGTTGAGCCTGTAACTAGCACGGTTTTAGTGGTGGCCATTTAACCGAGTCCAATTGGCCGCAGAAATGCGGTGATATCTCTGCCAAATCCAAGTTTCGCGGCTGCTGACCAGAACTGGATCACATCTTCGATGGGTCGTGCATGGATGAGGTTTTCAATTTGCACGCGGGCCTTGTGAGCAGCTTTGCCTGCCGATTTGTCCCGTACGTAATTCGAACCGGGGTGAAACAGGAACCAGTCCACAGGGAAGTCACCAAGCATCTCCACGCACTCCCAGCTCGTCGCGTTGGCAGTATTTGCCAGACTATCACAATCAAAATAAGTCAAATGATCGGGTGGCGCCACCCAGAACGCATTATCAATATGCTGATGGGACAACGCCCCACGCTGTGTGATGGAACAGTCGTTCGGCACGGTTACCACGCTAAGCCCGCCGGCTGATACCAGCGCTCGCAGCGATTCAAGCAGATCGAGCGGATCAATCACGTGCTCCAGCACATTCTGCAGCCAGACCACATCGTAGGTTGTGCCGGCTCTGATCTCGGCCTGTAGCAGCGCAAAAATATCTCCCGTCACCAGAACATCCATGCAGCCCGGGTTCTTTGCTCCAACCCCGGCGGAGCTGAAATCAATTCCTTTTACTGACCAGCCTTGCTCGCGGAAGAATGCCAGCGCATAACCCTCGCCGCAGCCAACATCAAGCAACCGCCCTGTGCTTTCACACACCTGGGGAATAAGATGCTGGAGAACTGAATACCTTTGTTCCAACTTCGCTCTAAAATACAACAACTCGTCTTTCGTGTACTCCAGTTCATAGCTACCCTTAGCCTCCTGGTAGTATTTATCTGCATAATATCGCTGCAACTCTTGAGGAGTTGGTTTTTCAGCTATCTCCCAGAAGCCAAGCCGATGCTTTTTGAGTCGTTGATCCACAAAAATTCCCTTATACTTATTGAGTAACAACGCGGGGGATAGAGTGCGAAATTTCTGCTTTCTGAATGATGCGATACATCGCATCCTGCAGCCCCTCCCCCTCTGCCTGTACCACACGGAGAGCCGCCTCTCCAATCCGCTTGACCCGTTGTGGATCTTCAAGCATTCCGGTAATGGCGCGGGCGTAATCCTCAGGTCTGAGCTGGGTAGACCATCCCAAGTATTCAATCGCTCCCAGCTCAGCGACATCCTCTGTGGTACGCTCCTGATTGGCGGCAGAAACCACCGTAATCGTAGGCAGCCCCAGGCAGTACCGTTCCCACATGGTGGCACCACCAGCACCGACACCAAGGTCAGCATTGTGTATCAAATCGGCCATATTGGATACCTGACTGTGGAAGGCCACATTAGGCAATTGATTACATAAAGCCTGAATTGTATCTCGATTGGGGTTACCTGCCCCAACCACGACGTCCACTCCGATATCCGGCCTGTCGATCAGCGTCAATGCTTCCACCACTTTCTGCGTTTGATTGGTAGGGTCACTACCACCCAAAAAAACCAGAATACGCCTTACAGTCCCATCCCGCAGTCTGAGCCGTTTCCTGGCATCGGCAAATTCAGGCCGCAATAATACGTACGCCGGGCCAAGCAAGGTAACGCATTGTTGCGGCACCAACATCCGGTAGCGTCGGTCCATATCACGATAGTAGTTCTGGTCAAGCAACAGATCGCAGTCATGTTGCCGGTTCGCAAGGTCGTCAATAACCATGAGCTTGGATACATGCGGGCGAAGCATGCGCTCCCATATTGCATCAAGTTCATAGTGATCAACCACCAGCCAATCAAGGCCATCCGGAAATAATTTTCTGGCAGCTTCCAGCGTCGCCATGGCATCTTCCTCCTGTGCACCGCAGCCTGGCGCAGCCGGAGACAATCTGACGCATGGATATCCATGCGCCTGCAGCAAATCAAACAAACCACCTGGGAGATCGCGGCAAGCGAAAGCCACAGATGAGCCTTTACCACGGAGCTGATCGGCCAAAGTCAGACAGCGCATTAGATGGCCACTGCCAATCTCTACCGAAGAGTCAGTTCTGATGAGCACCTTCATATTGTTGCTACAGTCTGCCTGAATATAACGCTTCATTCTTTACTTCCGATTAGAATAGTCAGAAGAAATTAGATGCATCAGGTCTTGCACCTAGGATCTAGAAGACCTTTGAGTTTCAATCCTTATGTAATAATGAGCCAATGCCTAGAGCCAGAGTCACGCCCTATAGGAAGAGGAATGATCAGTGGAGAGGGTAATAGCTCCCGTTCCGGGGCTGCTATCCGGCGTTTCAAATCTTTTTGCGAAATACCGGCTTGGCCGGCCGGCCGAGCAGCAAGCCTTCCGTCGATGCCTTTTCTATCGCCTGACGATAGACCGCGCAGGCGGCGTCGAAGGCCTCGGTAATGCGATCCATCTCGGCCTGCTGGTGCGACCAGGTCGGGTAGAACAGGCCTTGAAACAGGATGCCGTGGGCGATCATCTCCTGCATCATCAGGGTGCGGAAGGCATCGTCGGGCACACCGTCTGCATTCCGGCAAACCAGGGCAAGCAGGCAGGGATAGCCGACCACCTGCAAGGCCTCGCCTACGCCATGGCTGCCGGCAATTTCAGCCAGTCTCCGCTTGAGTGCTTCACCCCGCCCCCAATTGCTCTCGATCATTTTGTGCCGCTGGAACTCCCGGATCGTGGCCATCATCGCCGCCAGGCCGGTCGTTTCCGCTCCATGGGTGGTGGAGATCAGAAACAGTTTGTCATCGCCTTCACGGCGAATCCCGCCAAGTTCCATAATGTCTGCGCGGCCAGTCAACGCGCAGGCCGAAAAACCGTTGGCAATCCCTTTGCCCCACGTCGCGAGATCGGGCTTGACGCCGAAATAGTGCTGCGCCCCTTTCAGACTCCATTTGAACCCGCTGATCATCTCGTCCAAGACGAACACGACGCCCCGCTCTTTGCACAACGCCGCCACCTTGCGCAGAAAATCTTCCTTCGGCGGATCGAACTTCACCGGCTCCATGATGAGGCACGCGATGTCGTGGTCATTGTCGACCAGCAAGGCCTCCACCGACTCATAGTTGTTGTAGCTGAATGCCGCGGTCATTGACCGCACGCGCTCGGGAATACCACGATCACAAGGCGTGGTTACGATAAACCAGTCGTCATAGCTGAAGAAGTTGTGCTCACGGGCAATGGCCACCCGATTGCGGCCCGTAAAGGCGCGGGACAGCTTCACGGCCGCCGTCGTCACGGTCGAACCATTCTTGGCGAATTTTACCATGTCACCGGATTGCACGGTGTCCAGAAACAGCTCCGCCGCTTCCAGTTCGATCCAGGCCGGGCGTTGAAAGTTGGTTCCCTGGAATGCCGCGTCACACACCGCCTGGGCGACTGGCTCATGGCCATGGCCGATGCAGACGGAGGTGAGGCCCATGCTGCAATCTATGTATTCATTGCCATCGGCGTCCCAAACATGCGCACCCTTGCCCCGGACGATCACCCCGGGTGCATTGTAGGGAAACTGATCATCCCCCTTCGAATAGGTATGCGCCCCGCCGGGAATTAGATTATGAATACGCTCCGAGAAGGCCCTTGATTTGGCAAATTTGTCGATTCTATTCATCATCTTAGCCCTGAAAGTTATTCACGCCTATTCCGACGATTTGCTCCAGATGAAATCCACATACTCGTTGCCATCGACATCCACACCCTGGAACCTAGCCCCCGTTGAATGAATACAGGGAAAACATCTTTGGGATAATGCGTTTTCCTCTTGCCGAAAGTTTAGCTACACACCGAAATTGTCCTCAAGGCGCGATCAAGGAGTTTTTCCGCTTTTTCGTATGTACGCATGTAACTTGCCAACCTGAAAATTAAATAGGGCCTGACTACACAGCTGTCATCAGTCGAAACAAGCGCTCGGCATAGGCCAGGTCTTCTGTCGTATCGATGTCCACTGCCCTCTCGCTCGGCATAATGTAAGAGAGGACCTTGCCTGTGAGCGGATTGTCTTCTTGCAGGTGCTCGACATCCCAAAAACTAAACGGGCCACATTCATAGTAAGCAGGCTGCAGATCCTGTGAGCGAATGAGCAAGCTATCCGGGAAAACAGCAGTCATCATTCCATTCGCATCGCGGCGGAAGGCCCACTCGATCGGTGCCGGGTAGCGGGCATAAACCAACAGCGGGTGCTGCCCTGAAAAACGGTCGAAGATATCGAAGGCCTCAACCACGTCATTGCTGCGGACCAGGGGGGCATTCGGCATCATGCAGCAGACCTGGGTATATACCTGCCCTCGCTTCCGATATACGTCGACCACCCAGCGCAGCACGGGAACAAGCCCGGTAAAGTCGTCTGCCAACGTCGGATCCCGCATGAAGTCCACTTCGGAACCGAGCTTTGTTACCACATCGCGAATTTCTTCCGAGTCAGTGGAGACGTGAATCTTATCGAACAGCCCGGACCGCTCTACCGCGTCGAGAGCGTATGCGATCATCGGTCGCCCACAGAATGGAATAATGTTTTTCCCAGGGATGCGCTTACTTCCTCCTCTGGCCGGGATCACGGCAAGTCTCATTTATTGTCGTCCTCTAGGTAATCGTCTTCAGCACTCCGCCGTCGATGGCAATGCATGTCCCGTTCATATAATTGGCACGATCACTGACCAGAAAAGCCACTAAGGCGCCATACTCCAACGGATCGCCGAAGCGACCGAGAGCAGTACCGGCCTCGGCCTCTGCTTTCCAGTCATCGAACAAGATTCCTCTTTGCCGTGCTGCAGCCTCCCCAAGCTCATTGACTCGGTTCGTCATGAACGGACCCGACAATAAGGTGTGCACCCTGATGCCATCCCTTGCGTGCTCCATCGATAGCGTCTTCGCAAATGCCGTCGCAGCACTACGAAAAACATTGGAGAGGACCATGTTCTCCAACGCGCTTTTCACACTGGTACTTTCAATGTTAATAATTCTCCCCCATCGACTCTCCGACATTGAGGGAACTACACGACGGCATGCCCGAATCTTGCTCATGAGAACCAGCTGAAAGGCGGCCTCGTAGTCTTCATCTCCCAAGGCTAAACACCTTCCTACCGGTGGCCCTCCCGTGTTGTTGATCAGGATATCAACGCGGCCATAAGTATCGAAAACCGCATCAAAAAAGCGATCAAGCGACTTATGATCTCGAACATCAGCAGAAAGTGCCAGGACCGAGGCGCTGGTTCTCGTACGAATATCTTCCGCTGATGCAGTCAAGCGCTCGCCATCCCGTGCACAAATCGCCAAACGACATCCCTCTTCCGCAAGGACCGTGGCAATACCACGACCTATTCCAGCGCTTCCCGCAAGAACAACTGCAACCTTGTTCGACAACCCCAGATCCATAGCAACCCCAGTATCGTTGGACCTATTAATCCTGAGCCAAATCACTTACCTGGATTTGGTGTTGTTCAGGCACCGCATTCTTTAGCTGCTTCCCGAGTAGATCGTGAATTCCCTTTGGATCGAGCCCTCCTTTGCCAGGGCGGAGCGCTACGAGATCCGTCGCCACCAAACGATGTCCGGCAGGGAGCGCAATTCGAGTGTGGATGCTCCTGCGGTGAATGCTACGATCCTTGAACTCCATTTGAGAAATCTCTTTGGAAGCCCCACTGGTCAATGAAGCGTAACGAAGCATCTCTCTCGATTCTTTCCATTCGTCCGGATCAAGACAGACGACCCAGTCGGGACCACGCCAATCCGGTTCCGGAGCTAGATGCTTGGTAATCAATGCAGCTCCTTTTGCCGCAGCCAGGGCCGGCACGAACTTTGCCGCCGTGTGATCAACGAACCCAGTCACCAGCCCGTATCGTCGTTTGAAGAGTTCGATGCAGTCCAGTTGCAGCAACTCCGGTGGGACCCCTCGCGTCGTGTCGGAGGACATAACGTGCTGCCCGTGCAAGAGACCTATATCCGACCGGCACCGGCTGAGTGCATAGTTGACAGCCCAATCAATTTCCTCGATGGTTCCCATTAGGGTCGCCAACCAGAAGGGCTTTCCAGTAGCGGCGACAGCATCGATTATCTGCGGATTGTTCAAGTCCGTTGCGTTCACGCAGAAAACATCTGCCTCCGCGTTTGCACATAGTTCAATGATTGCAGGTGACAAGCCTGCTATTTGGCACACTAGGCCGCACTCCTTGGTAAAAGCGATGACTTCCCGAATCTCTACCGCAGAAAGCTCGCGACTTTTGTATATTGGGTGGCCCGGATCTGTCCTTGCATACATATCATCCGCAAGGAAGAACTGAAACTCGATCCCATCGGCCCCGGAAGCTGATGCGATGCGGCACATTTCCTTCGCAACCTTCGCGTCGCCCTGGTTTGCCTGCCCTTCTTCAGCAACCATCAGCGGGCTGCGGCCTTCACCTGCGATCCTGCCACCTATTCTCATGAGAGTCATGCTAGCTGGTCCTTGTTTTTGTCCAATCAACAATCCTGGCGCTTTCTATTGCTTCCAGAACCTTGATGCCGGCATCGATGCCGAGCTCCGATTCAGTGCAATTTCCATCGACTAAGGCTACGAAATGCTCGAGCTCAGCGAGATACGCATCGTTTCCCGAGTACAGCAAAGGGAGAACATCAGGCTCTGGATCATATCCCACACCATCTTCGAGGATTCTGAATAGCCCTTCTCGCTCTTGAGGAGGATCGAGGCCCGGTAGAAATCTCTTGGTCCGCGCATCCCAAAGTCTCAGAGATTTTCGGTTGAAGTCGGCCTCGAGATATCCATGCTCGCCATTGACCCTGAAGGTCCGCCTTGGGCACCGTGCGAGAAAATCCTCGCACAACGTCACAGCTACTCCATCTGCTGTGCTGACAGTGCACATTACCGCATCATCGACATCGATATCGAGCGAACTCAACCGCATCTTGGCGCCTACGACGTCCTTAATGTCGCCAAAGAACCACGATACGACATCGAAGAAATGGCTCATACTGGTTAGCAGTACGCCACCACCCTGCCTGCGTTGTGCCGCATATTCCTGCCGGTAGTCTTCGCGAAAGTGCCAATCCGGCAAATACCATCCCCCTAAGAGCTCGGCACTCAGCACTCGCCCGACCGGTTGCGTGTCAAGCAGTTTCTTGATCGCCTGCCACTCAGCCCGGAAGCGGAAGGTATGTGCCATCATGAATACACGCTTTGATTCGACGACCAGGCGCTTCAGCTCATTCGCTTCCTTAAGCGATGGGCAGAGCGGCTTCTCCATCATAACGTGCATGCCCGCAGTAAGCATCACGGACGCTGGCGCGACGTGCAGATGGCTGGGTGTTGCGATCAGCGCTGCTTCTGCCCCAGACTGGTTTGCGGCGACTTGATAGTCGGTGTAGACACTGACTGCTTTTATCTCAGCTGCAAGGTCGCACAACCTCTCTTCACTGATGTCGCATAGGACGACCTCCAGTCCAAGTTTCCTGGCGTTCCTTGCATGGCGCCTTCCGATCGAGCCACACCCTACAACAAGTAATTTCATATCAGCTCACATCACTTAGGGAAGGTCTGAATAATGACCGATTTCGATCAGCACCCTATCAAATATTGAGTTTCGACGAGGCATCCGAGGGCCATTGCACGACCCGCTCCCGGGATACCCAAATCAGATAATAACCACTATGTTCACCAGAAGCATTTACAGTATCGAAGATAAAATGCGCACTCATCGAGGGATAATCAAAACGTGTCCCAGCGCTTTTGCTGCAGACATTACCGGACTCACCGGCAGCCCCGCAGGAAAGTCCAAATTGAGCGTCACCAAGAGCTACGGTTAGCGCAGCAACTCATTGAAAAGAGCAACCACCGTATCCTGCTGTTTTTCCGTAAGATCATAGAACAACGGAAGGCTCAAGGCCTGGCGGTAGTAGGCCTGTGCGTTCGGATAGTGATCAGAGCAGAAACCTAACCGGCGATAATACGGGTGCGCCGGGATCGGCATGTAATGCACCTGACAGATAACCCCTCTCTCTCGAAGTCGAGTCATGAATTCGGCCCGGCTCATCCCCGCAGCGGAGAAATCAATTCGTACTGCATATAGATGGTGGGCGCTCCGGTCTCGCTGGCCTAACTGGATTGGCCGAATCAACTTGGAACCCACGAAAGCTTTGTCATACCGAGCCACTAACTGCCGACGCCGAGCGACAAATTTGTCGAGCTTGGCTAATTGCGTGACCCCCAACGCACATTGAATATCTGTGATCCGATAATTAAAGCTCAGCTCCTGCATCTCATAGTACCAAGGGTTGGGCCGGCCGTCTGTGAACGCAGCGTCCTGGTCCAAGAACTTATCCGAGCCCTTATTGATGCCGTGACTGCGAAGACGTAACAGCCTCCTGTACACCTGCTCATCATTCGTCGTGACCATTCCGCCTTCACCGGTAGTAATTGATTTCACAGGATGGAAGGAAAATGTAGTCATAAGCGAGTGCGCACAGGATCCAACCATGCTCCCATCCGAGTACCGCGAACCTAGCGCATGAGCTGCATCCTCGATGATTACCGCCCCTGCGTTGACTGCGGCCGCGCTTATTGCGACCATGTCACAAGGGAGCCCGGCGAAATGCACGGGGATGATGACCTTCGCATCAGGATTCTGATCGAGCGTATGCACCAATCCAGATGGAGAAAGATTGATTGTTTCGGGATCCACATCGGAAAAAACAGGCCGCGCACCGACATACAGTGCGGCATTGGCACTCGCCACAAAAGTAATGGGAGAGGTGACCACCGCAGAAGAAGAGCCGACATCAGCCGCGATCGCCGCAAGATGCAGCGCCGCCGTGCCATTGGAAACCGCAACGGCATAGCGAACCCCTACATATGCGGAGATGGCCTGCTCAAACTCAGCGACTTTGGGCCCCTGAGTGAGAGCACCACTCCGAAGACACTCCACCACAGCCTGAATATCGGCGTCATCAATGTGCTGCCGGCCGTATGAGATCATGTCCATCGCTAGGGCAACCCTGGCTTCTGTTGATATTCCCTAATCCAGGCCTGCAGGGAAGAGACGGGCATCCATTCTGGATTTGTGTCGGAGGTGTACATGAATCCTTCCGGTACCTTTCGACCATCTTTGATGCGCTTGGGATCATCGCACCAGGCATTCAGCGCAGGCAAGATTTTGTAATAGCTCGAGTACTCATATGTAGAAAAAGAATCCTCCGAACTGATCATCTGCTCGTGCAGCTTCTCTCCGGGACGGATGCCGATAATGTCGAACTTCGCCTCCGGTGCAACTGCCTTTGCAATGTCCGTAATCGTCATGGAAGGGATTTTTCTGACATAGATTTCCCCTCCCACCATATCCTCGAACGCATGCCAAACCAACTCGACGGCCTGCTCGAGTGAGATCATAAAACGCGTCATCCGGACATCGGTGATCGGCAATCTCCCGGTATCGGCAAGCGACATGAAAAACGGGATGACCGATCCGCGCGACCCCATCACGTTCCCATACCTGACCACCGCAAAGCAGGTGCTCTGCATTCCGGAATAGGCATTGCTGGCTACGAATAATTTATCCGATGCCAGCTTGGACGCTCCGTACAAATTCGCCGGACTGCTGGCCTTGTCGGTGGAAAGCGCGATGACGCCTTTGACTTTCTGATTGATGCACGCATCAATCACATTCATTGCGCCATCGATATTGGTTTTGATGCATTCAAACGGATTGTACTCGGCTGTCGGAACAATTTTCGTCGCAGCCGCGTGCACAACGTAGTCGACCCCGCTGAAGGCACGATGAAGGCGATCTTTGTCTCGAACGTCACCGATAAAGAAGCGCACTCTTCGATCATGCTGAAACAACTTGGCCATTTCCCATTGCTTCATCTCGTCGCGGGACAAGATCACAAGACGGGAAGGGTTAAACTTGGCCAATGTCATGGGAACGAAGGTATGGCCGAATGATCCTGTGCCACCGGTAATGAGAATGGATGCCCCAGTTAACATAGACGTTCCTCTATCCGTCAATTGATTCAAGGAGTTCCGAGCGACGCCCCTCTTCTTCCTGTGCCTGCAACTCCCGGAGATACTCGTGAATCGTCCCTAGCCCATGTCCGAGCACCTGTTGCGCCTTACTGCTATCCAGAGACATATCCCGAGGACGCGGGGCCAACAAGGTGGCAAGGGAAAGTTGTCCGCGATTGATCAAATTGGTCGGCAGGCTGAAATAATCCGACACCCTCAGTCCAAACTCGTACTTTGAGAGCCGGGTTGGTCCGACCAAATTGAAGATGCCCGAGGCGCCCTTCTCGACTAACTCATGCGCGGCCAATGCCAATCGATCAGCCAGAATAGGGGTGAAATAGACATCGTCAAAAAGAGTGAGCGGCTTGCCGGCGCGAAGATTATAGATCAACC
>ERZ1292633.1625-Hain-H41-02um-R1-1625-length-24071-cov-10_pt1 | contig 24071 bp, 23 predicted proteins | sample MGYA00564406_ERZ1292633 | MGnify/ENA primary metagenome ERZ1292633 (study PRJEB36523, sample SAMEA6512639) | groundwater metagenome | collected 2019-01-08 | study: AquaDiva: Metagenomics assemblies of 32 groundwater samples | reverse complement strand
GAGCATGGCAAGCATTTCGGCGCCGGCCATAAGCAAGAGTTCGTCACCGCGGTGGAAGTGCTCGACGGCGTCGCGGAATATTGGCAGGAGCAAGGCAAGCCTTTCTGGGCCATTGTCAGCGGTCCGGACGGCTGGAACGCAGGCTTGCCGGCATTTCCGGTCGTATGACTCTTTTGTTGTCATTCCTCGGATCAGGTCCTCGGAATGACTTCATTTCATGAAATCAGGTTTCAAAATCCCGCGCTCGGTCCTGGTGGTAATTTACACCGTCGATTTGCATGTGCTCATGCTGGAACGCGCCGGCTGGCCCGGTTTCTGGCAATCGGTCACGGGCAGCATCGACCACGTGGACGAGCCGCTGATAGCAACCGCTGCGCGTGAAGTGCTCGAGGAAACCGGCATCGATGCCTCGCAGCACCGCCTCACGGACTGGGGAATCGAAAATCGCTTCGAGATCTTCAAGAAGAATCTCAGCCGCTATGCCGAAGGGGTGACACACAACGAGGAACGCGTATTTGGCCTGGAGTTGCCGGAAATATTGCCGGTGCGGCTGGAACCGGCCGAACACCTGGATTACCGCTGGTTGCCTTGGAAAGAGGCCGCCGAGTCCACGCCTTCGTGGAGCAATCGCGACGCCATCCTGCTGCTGCCAAAAAAGCGCGGCTAAGGTCGGTCTGAACAAAGGGCCTGAACCTGTCGGGAGTCTGACCCTTGCCGCGGGGGTGCTACGCCGTCCATAATGGGTACCTGTCTGGATAAACGGCCCTTTGCCATGAATAAACCCCTGGATTTGAAAGTCGAATCGGAGCGCCGCGAGCGCGCCGACTACTTGCTCTCGCGCACCGACAAGTATTTCACCAAGTCGCGCCAGATCGTGGAGAAGTTCGGCGACAAGACCGTGACCTACGGCGTGTTCCTGCGCCGCGGCACCATCTGCGCCGTCAATCCTGCGCTGGAAATCCTGCGCGAATACTACCCGCAGGACACCGTCCCACTCAAGATCAAGCGGCTGTACGAGGAGGGTGCCTTCGTCCCGGATCAGAAGCCTATCTTTACCTACACCGGCTCGTTCGCCGCCCTGGTCGAATTGGAGACGTTGATCCTGCGCCGCGTCGGCACCGCCTGCGTGTCCGCGTACAACGCCTACAAGATGGCGACCGACATGCCCAAAGTCGCTTTCATCGACATGCATGCGCGCCACGCCTGCGGCGACGATCTGTCCATTCTGGCTGCTTATGGCGCCGCGGTCGGCAGTCGCATCGCCAAGCTCTCCGGTGCGCTCGGTTTTCTCGGCTCCTCCCAGGATCTGACCGCGCATTTCTACGGCCAGGAAAACGGGCTCGGCACCATGCCGCATGCCATCGTCGGCTACGCCGGCTCCACCCTGAAAGCAGCGCAGATGTATGCCGAAACGCATCCGCGGGACAACCTCACCGTGCTGGTCGATTACTATGCGCGCGAGTTCAGCGACGCGCTCGAGGTCTGCAGTTGGTGGTACAACGACGTCCTGCCCAGCGAACCCGGGAGCGCGCGCACGCTGGCGTTTCGCATCGACACTCATGGCGAGCGCTATGCCGAGGGGCTCGATTACGAGCAGTCGGTCGAACTGGTGGCCAACTGGCTGCATGTATATAACGAATACGAGGCGGTGCGGGCGGTGATGGGCGAGGAGGGCTACGACTCGGACACGCTCAACATCGTCAAGGACCGCGTGCGCAAGGTGCTGTTCGGCACCGGCGTGTCGGTGGCGAGCGTGATCAAGATGCGCCAGACCCTGGACGCCGCCGGTTTCAACTCGGCGCGCATCGTCGGCTCCAGCGGGTTCACGTCGTTCAAGTGCAAAATGTTCGGCCACGCGCGCGCGCCGGTGGACGTGATCGGCACCGGCTCCTTCATCCCCGAGGCTTTCGGCGACACTTTCGCCACCGCCGACATTTTCATGTACGACGGAAAATTCCTGATCAAGGTCGGGCGCGAGAAGCTGTTTCAGGGCTTGAAGCCCTGATTCCCGCCATGGCCAGAGCCAAGCCGGGTATCGGGTCGGGATGAAGCTGCGCCTCGCCACGTATAACATCCACAAGGGTTTTTCTCATTTCAACCGGCGCATGATGGTGCACGAGCTGCGCCACCATCTGCGCCTGCTCGATGTGGACATCGTATTTCTGCAGGAAGTGCAGGGGGAGCACGAGCACCACGCCCGGCGCGTCCTCGACTGGCCGACGGAGCCGCAGTACGAGTTCCTCGCCGATGAGGTGTGGCAGGACTACGCCTACGGCCGCAATGCGGTATACGACCACGGTCACCACGGCAACGCCATCCTCAGCCGTTTCCCCATCATCAGCGCGGAGAACCAGGATGTGTCCGCCCACCGCTTCGAACAACGCGGCCTGCTGCATTGCGAAGTCGCGCTGGGTGAACTGCAGCTGCACTGCCTGTGCGTGCACTTTGGTCTGTATGAGCGCGGACGCCGGCGCCAGTTGTCGGAGCTGACCGAACGCGTGCAGCGCCTGGTGCCGGCGGACGCGCCGCTGGTCGTCGCCGGCGATTTCAACGACTGGCGCAATTCCGCCGGGCGCCAGCTGGTGGCGGAACTCGGCCTGAAGGAGGTGTTCCGCGACCAGCGCGGGCGGCCGGCGCGCACCTATCCGAGCGCCTTCCCGCTGCTGCGCCTGGACCGCATCTACGCGCGCGGCTTCGACGTGCGCCACGCCGAAGTGCACCATGGCCTGCCCTGGTCGCGCATCTCCGATCATGCCGCGCTGAGCGTCGAACTGGAACTGCGATGACGCTGGAATTCCTGGGCGGCAACAAGCTGCAGCTGCTCATGAACGGGGGCGCCTATTTTCCGGCGCTGGAGAAGGCCTTCGACGCGGCGCAAAGCGAGATCTATCTCGAAACTTACATTTTCGCCGATGACGACACCGGCAGGCGCATCGCCGCCGCGCTCGTGCGCGCAGCCGGGCGCGGCGTGAGCGTACATGTGCTCGTGGACGGCTTCGGCTCCAAGGGCTTGTTCGAGCAAACGCGGCAGCTGCTCTCCGGGTCGAATATCGAGGTGCTGATATTCGGTCCGAAGACCTCGCCCCTCACCCTGCGGCGCAACCGTCTGCGGCGTCTGCACCGCAAGCTGGTGGTGGTGGACGCTCGCGTGGCCTTCGTCGGCGGCATCAACATCATCGACGACATGCATACTCCCCGGCATAAGCCGCCGCGCTACGACTATGCCGTGCGCATCGAGGGGCCGTTGATCGCGAGCGTCCTGGACCACACCGAGCGCCTGTGGCACCGGGTCGCCTGGGCGAGTCTCAGGAGCAGCACACAGCGGCATCCGGCGGTCAGCGCCGCGGTACACGGCAATCAGCGCGCCGCGCTGGTGGTGCGCGACAACCTGCGCCATCGATCCGACATCGAGGATGCCTATCTCGCCGCAATCGAGGCGGCGCGCGAGGAGATCATCATCGCCAACGCCTATTTTTTTCCCGGCGCCCGCTTCCGCCATGCGCTGCGTGGGGCGGCCAGGCGCGGCGTGCGCGTAATGCTGCTGCTGCAGGGCCGGGTCGAATACATGCTGCTGTATTACGCCACACGCGCGCTGTACGGGTCGCTGCTCGATGCCGGGGTGGAAATCTACGAATATCACAAGAGCTTCCTGCACGCCAAGGTCGCGGTAATCGATCAGCGCTGGGCTACCGTGGGTTCCTCCAACATCGATCCGTTCAGCCTGATGCTGGCGCGCGAGGCCAACATCGTCGTCGACGACGCGCCATTTTCGCAGGAGCTGCGCCGCAGCCTGCACGACCACATGCAGGACGGCGCCAAGGTGGTGGCGAAGAGCATGTGGCATCGCCAACCGCTGTGGCGGCGTTTTCTCATCTGGAGCGCATACGGCTGCGCGCGGCTGCTGATGGGCCTGGTCGGCTATGGCGGGAAGCGTTAGCCGGGGCGCTCCTGCATGAAACTAAAACCGCAAGACCTGGAGCGTATCAGCGCGCTCACGCTGGAGCACTACAATCAGCGCGCCGGCGATTTTTTCGAGGGCACGCGCGATCACGATGTCAGCCAGAACATCGCTGCGCTGCTCGATCACATCGAGGGCGGGCCGCCGTGCACCATCCTCGATTTCGGTTGCGGGCCGGGCCGCGATCTCAAGACGTTTTCCGATCTCGGCCACATTGCCGTGGGTCTGGAAGGCGCCGCGCAGTTCGTCGAAATGGCGCGCGCCTACAGCGCCTGCGAGGTGTGGCAGCAGGACTTTCTCCAACTCGATCTGCCGGATGATCGCTTCGACGGTGTATTCGCCAATGCCGCGCTGTTTCACGTTGCCAGCCAGGAACTGCCGCGCGTGCTGGCCGAGCTGCACGCCACATTGAAGCCGGGCGGCGTGCTGTTCACCTCGAACCCGCGCGGCCGCAACGACGAAGGCTGGAACCGTGGCCGTTACGGCGCGTATTACGATCTCGCCACCTGGCGCCGCCATGTCTCAGGCGCGGGTTTCGTCGAACTTGGCCACTACTACCGCCCGCCCGGACTGCCGCGGGAGCAGCAGCCCTGGCTGGCAAGCGTGTGGCGCAAAGTAAGCCAAGGCGCGGGCCGTTCAAGCTGACCGGCCGGCCGCGCCTGGAAATCCTTACTCGCCCGGACTGCGGCGGCGGAACATGCCGACACCCGACATGTGCATCACCAGTTCGCCGTGCTGGTTGTAGACTTCCGAGCGCGAGCGCACCGTGCCCATGTCGGGGCGGCTCGCCGAGGCGCGCGTTTCGAGCACGGTCGATTTCAGCCGCAGCGTATCGCCGGGGCGCACCGGTTTTACCCAGCGCACTTCGTCCACACCGGGCGAGCCCATGCTCGCCGCCTCGAGCAGGTATTGGTCGCAGATCATGCGCATGCACAGGCTGGCAGTCTGCCAGCCGCTGGCGATCAGTCCGCCGAAATAGGACTGCTTTGCCTTTTCGCTGTCGGTATGGAAGGGCTGCGGATCGTATTTCTTGGCGAACTCGATGATTTCTTCTTCGGACAGGCTGTAGCCGCCGGTTTCGCGCACCTGTCCCGGGTAGAAGTCTTCCCAATAATACTTGTAGCTCACGTTTGAACCTGTGCGAGCGTCATTTACGCCGGCGCGCGGCGCAGGAACAACTGGCGGCCGCGTATGGAAAGCACGAGCTCGTCGTTCTGGTTGAAGATTTCCCAGTGAAACTGCACCGTGCCACGGTTGGGCTGCTTGCCCGATGGCTTAGCCTCGATGACGGTGCTGCGCATGCGCAGCGTATCCCCAGGGCGCACCGGTTTCGTCCAGCGCAGCTCGTCCATTCCGGGTGAGCCGACGCAGGATGTTTCGAGCAGATAGCAGTCGCACATCAGGCGCATGCCCACGGCGGCGGTCTGCCAGCCGCTCGCGATCAGTCCGCCGAAAGGCGAGCTCCGCGCGACCTCCGCGTCGGTATGGTAGGTCTGCGGGTCGTACTCCCGGCCGAAGCGCACGATGTCCTCCTCCGACAGCGTGCGCGTGGCGGTTTCGAACACCCGGCCCGGCGTGAAGTCTTCCCAATAATACTTGACCGCCATCAGGCTTTGGCTTCGGGCTTCAGTTGCAGGGATTTGTACTCGAGGAATTCCTCCAGCCCGAAGCGGCCCAGCTCGCGCCCGTTGCCCGATTGCTTGAAGCCGCCGAACGGCGCCTGCAGGTTGAACGGGCCGCCGTTGATGTCCACCTGCCCGGTGCGCATGCGCTTCGCCACTTTCTTCGCGTGCTCTTCGTCTTTCGACCACACGCCGCCGCCCAGGCCGTAGGGCGTGCCGTTGGCGATTTTCACCGCTTCGTCTTCGTCCTTGTAGGTGATGATAGCCAGCACCGGCCCGAAGATCTCCTCCTGGGCGATGGTGGCGTCGGGCTTGACCCGGCCGAATATGGTGGGCTTGACGTAGTAACCCTTGGGCAGGCCTTCGGGCGCATCCGCGCCGCCGGCGAGCAGTTCCGCTCCACCGTCGATGCCTTTCCTGATGTAGCCGCGCACGCGCTCGCGTTGCAGCTCGGAGATCAGCGGCCCCAGCTTGGCCACGCCGCCGAACGGATCGCCGACGGTGAAGCCCTTCGCCACTTCGACCGCGATTTTCGCCGCCTCCTCGTATTTGCTCTCGGGCACCAGCAGGCGCGTGTGCGCGGAGCAAGTCTGGCCGGAATTCAGGAAACACGCGTTGACCGTGCCTTTGACCGCGGCGGCGAGGTCGGCGTCATCGAGCACGACCGAAGCCGATTTTCCGCCGAGCTCCAGGGCAACGCGCTTCACCGTGGCCGAGGCGAGTTCGGACACGCGCTTGCCGGCGCGGGTGGAGCCGGTAAAGGACACCATGTCCACCTGCGGGTGAGCGGCCAGGGCTTCGCCCACCACCGGGCCGTAGCCCGTGACCAGGTTGAACACGCCGGCGGGCAGGCCGGCGGCGTGGATGATTTCGGCCAGTACGAAGGCATTGAGCGGCGCCACTTCCGAAGGCTTGAGCACCACGGTGCAGCCGGCGGCGAGCGCCGGCGCGACCTTGGCCGCGATCTGGTGCAGCGGATAATTCCACGGCGTGATCGCAGCGACCACGCCGACCGGCTCGCGCAGGATGAGCGAATTGCCGACCTTCTCCTCGAAGGCGAAGCTGCCCAGCATCCTGGTGTACAGGCCGAAGGTGGCGGTGGGGGAGCCCGCCTGGATCATGGTGGCGAGTTTCACCGGCATGCCCACTTCACCGGCGATCAGCTTGCCGATCTCTTCCATGCGCGCTTTCAGGCCTTCGTGGATTTTTTGCAGGAACGCAGCGCGTTCGGCCGCAGGCGTCGCGGCCCAGCCGTCGAAGGCGGCGCGCGCGGCGGCGACCGCGGCATTGACATCTTCTTCGCTGCCTTCGGGAATGCGCCCCATGACCTCCTCGGTCGAGGCATTGATCACATCGATGGACTTGTTGCCTTTGGGCGCGGTCCAATGCCCGTTGACATAAAGCTGGTTGCGAACTTGCATGATGGATTCCGTTGGGGATATGGGAAAAAGAAACTGATTCTAGCCGATTGCCGCTACGACTTGGCCGGGGCCAAATCGGGTGCGACGCGCTCGTAGGCTATAAACTTCTGGCGCAGCGCTTCGGGCATGGGGACTGATTTCTTGCTTGCCGGATCGGCGTTGACGTAAATCAATTCGCCGCTGACGAGGTGCTCGTCGCCGCGCCAGATTTCGAGCAGGAACTGCATGCTCGAGCGGCCCAGCCGCGCGGTCCTGCCATGGATATCGAGAAAGTCGTCGAACCCCGCCGAACCATGGTACTCGGCCGTCGCCTTCACCGCATACATATCGGTGCCATAAACCTTCACAATGCCGTCGGGATAATTGATGCCGATGGCACGCCAGTATTCGGTGATGGCAACGTCGAAATAAAGGAAATAATTGGCGTTGAAGACGATGCCCTGCTTATCCACTTCGGCCCAGCGCACGCGCAGCGTGTGGCAGAAGGTAAATTGTTCGCGTGCCATTTCCGGCGCCCTCGGTTTCGCTTGGAGCGCCGTACTATAGGCGCAAGAGCGTCCATGGGCAAGATGCTGGAGCAACACTGCGGTGTGCGCGGATACCTTGCGCCCCCTGATGTTTCGTCACCAGGCGCAGCGTGCAGAAAAAGCCCGCTTCGACGATCCCGGAATTCCACACCATTCGCCAGCGCAGGGCCGCATACGCTCGTCCCCGGCGCTGCGACGACACCTGCAAAGTCAAACTTTTATGCACGCGGTATCAGGTGGGTGGCCGCTAAACGGAGAAATAAGTTTCAAAAATGACAAGGATGCGATTGATGGCGCGGGATCGCGCGCTTGACATTCACCGGCTACCGCAGCAGCCGCCATCATCGACAACCAGACTATTCCATCGTGGCCTTGCTCGTCGGTTGCCACACGAACGCCGCCCGCGTCACGCCCTTGGCTTCGACTCGCACCGTTTTCACCAGTGCTGTCCCATCGTAGTCCGCGCTCACTTTGTACACGCCCACAGGCAGCCGGGCGAGCAGCATGGGCCCGTCGGACACGGCCTCCAGCACGGTCTTGCCGGCCTTGTCCTTGATGCTTACCTTGACGTCGGACAGGTATTCGCCGCGCTTGGTTTGTGCGAACACGAGGGAAAGAGTGAAATCCTTCTCCGCGGCTTTGATGGCCGTGGATTCGTCCAGGCCGATACCGCCTGTGATGTAACTCACGCCGCCAAATGTCTGTTGCGGCGGCAAGTCGCCTGCCGCGAGCACTACGCCTGCCAAACCCAAAGTCAGCGCGCCAACGATAATCTTGCAAGTGATCTTCATAATGTTCTCCTAGAAAAGATCCTGTTTCAGCCTACCGCGGATTTTTCTGTGCGTATTGATAGTCGTCATGGTTTTTTGCTGGAACGAGGCAGTCGCTCGCGATCACGATTGCGATCCGAGTTCGGATAATTATCTGACGATTCGAGGCTTTCATCTGACGATTATTGGACGAATGGCGCTAGCGGGGCAACCGCCGAGTCTCTCTGCGGCGAGGGATCGTTTGCGTGCCATGCACGGCCTTACTGAGTCCTGATTAAGAGACCGAATGTGCCTGGAAAGCCGCACCAATGCTGGAGTGTGGGCATTTTGCCATTCTCGGTTTGGCGCGTAAAAAGCTAGTAGTACTGTTTGATGTAGGCGTAAGCCCGGTCGAACAAGTCCTGGTCCGTGTGCAGCTTGTATTTCAGCAACGTCTTGCGCAACTCCTTCTGTACCAGCCGTTCACCCTGGGTGGTGTGCTGCCAGTCGGGGAAGCGCACCTTCTTCACGATATCGTCGATATCCGCGACGATGCGCTCGACGATGATGTGCGTATTGCCGTGCTTCGCTTCCCTGAACAGCTCCGTCAGGGCTTCCTTCGCCTTGTCGCGTTCCTCTTCGGGGTCGGCTTCCTTCTCCGCTTCGACCACGTCCTTTGCGAGATCGAGTATCTGCTTCAGAAACTCCAGACTGGTGAGAAAGCCTTGTTCGTGGCGCTCCTTGATTTTCTCGAGGCGCTCGCCAAGCGCGGTGAACTTGGGATTGCCCAGATGCTTGCGCAGGCGGGCGACCAGTTTGATCTCGATTTCCTTCGCCCGCCTTCCCGGCTCCTTGTCGCCAAAAATCTCCTGCAATACCTCGGCGTCGAGCACCAGGGTCTCGATGTCGTCGCGTACCGATTCGAGGTGCACGTTCTGGTTGATCAGCGCGACGGTCTTCGCACCGAGCGCATGCCAGATTAGTTTGCCGTTGCCGCTGGGCGGTTTCACCGACTCGTACACCTGGGTTAGCCAGCAATAGTCCTTTTCCCAGGGACTGAGGCAGGGGTCGGGCGACAAGGCCTCCCAGATGGTGCCCAGCACCGAATATTCGGCGGCGAACTTGTCGCGCACCTCGTTATTGGGCAGGCATTGCTGCGCCGCTATCAGGCCTTCGTAGCCGCCGACCGAGCGGTCCACGTTCGGGAAAAACGCCAGGCACTTCTGCATTTGCAGCGGCAGCGCTTTGCGCAGTTCCTCGATGTTGGCCACCACCTGCTGCACCGCCTTTTCGTCGAAGTCGAGCGCGCGCGCCACATCGTCGAAAATGCCGATGTAATCGACGATCAGTCCGTGAGTCTTGTCCTGGCCCGGACTGCCGTAGGTACGGTTGGTGCGGCAGATGGCCTGCAACAGGTTGTGGTCCTTCATCGGCTTGTCGAGGTACATCACCTGCAGGATGGGCGCATCGAAGCCGGTAAGGAGCTTGGAGGTGACGATCACGAACTGCAGCGGGTCGGCCGCGTCGCGAAAGCGGTCGAGCAGCTTTTTCTCGTCGTCCTTGCCGCGACCATGCAGCTTCCACTCCGGCGGGTCAGCGGAAGTGGTGTGTATGACGATGGCGCTTGCGTCGGGGCCGATGAGTTCGTCCATCGCTGCTTTGTAGAGCACGCAGCACTCGCGGTCGAACACCACCAACTGCGCCTTGAAACCATTGGGCTCGATCTTGGTCTGGAAGTGGTTGACCATATGCTGCACCACGGCGCTGATGCGCTCGGGGTTTTTCACCAGCACCGCCATCTTGGCGGCGCGTTTGGCGAGGTCGTCGCGGTCCTGTTCGGACAGCTCGCCGGTGATGACCTTGAAGGCCTCGTCGATGGCGGCGCGGTCGAGCTTCAGCCTCACCTGCGGCGCCTCGAAGTGCAGCGGCAGCGTGGCCTTGTCGCGGATCGAGTCCTGGAACGAGTAGCGGCTCATATAGCCCTTCTCGTCCTCGTCCGCGCCGAAGGCCCAGAAGGTGTTGCGGTCGGCGCGGTTGATCGGCGTGCCGGTCAGGCCGAACAGGAACGCGTTGGGCAGGGCCTCGCGCATTTTGCGACCGAGATCGCCCTCCTGGGTGCGGTGCGCCTCGTCGACCATGACGATGATGTTGGAGCGCTCGTTCAGCCTGCCGCCCGCTTCGGCGAACTTGTGGATGGTGGTGATCAACACCTTGCGTACATCCTGCGCCAGCAGCTCCTGCAATTCCTTGCGCGTGGCCACGCCGATCATGTTGGCCACGTCGGCGGCGTTGAAGGTGGCGCTGATCTGGGTGTCGAGGTCGATGCGGTCCACCACGATCATCACCGTGGGGTTGCCCAGGCGCGGGTGCAGCCGCAGCTTTTGCGCGGCGAATACCATCAAGAGCGACTTGCCGCTGCCCTGGAAGTGCCAGATCAGACCTTTCTTTGGGTAGCCCGCCACGACCCGCGCCACCATCTTGTTGGCGGTCTCGAACTGCTGGTAGCGGCAGATGATCTTGATGCGCCGGTGCTTGCCGTCGGTGGCGAAGACGGTGAAATTGGCGAGGATGTCGAGCACCACTTCCGGTTGCAGCATGCTTTGCACCGCCGCCTGCACGTGGCGCAACTCGCCTTCGTCTGGCGTGTGATCGTCCCGCCACGGCCCCCACATCTCGATCGGCATGCGGATGGAGCCGTAGCGAAAGGCCTTGCCCTCGGTGGCGAAGGAAAAGACGTTGGGTACGAACATGGCCGGCACGTCGCGCTCGTAGATGCGGTTGATCTGGAACGCGCCGTCGAACCAGGTCACGCTCGCGCGCGCCGGGGTCTTGGCCTCGGCGATCACCAGCGGCAGACCGTTGACCGCGAATACCACGTCGAAGCGCTTTTCCACCGCCCCGGCCTGGAAAGTCCACTGGCTGGTGACGACGAAGCGGTTGTTGGCGAGATCGTCGTAGTCGATCAGGCGCACGGGCACGTGTTCGCCGTTGTGGCCGAACGGCCGCCCCTTCTCGCCACGCAGCCAGGCCGTGAAATTCTCGTTGGCGCGCACCAGTCCGTCGGCCTGAACCGAAAGCAGGATGGCTCGCAAGTTGTAAATGACCTCGTCCGCGCGGTCAGGCTGGGCGGCGATCTCGGGATTGAGCCGAATCAGCGCCTCGCGCAGCCAGGACTCGACCATCACCTCGCCCGGTTGGCGCGGCACATCGGCGGCGGGCACGAAGGTCCAGCGCGGCGAAGACGGGCCCGAATCCTTTTTGTAGAGCGGCAGATCCTGTTGCGCCGTGCGACGCGGCGTGCCGGCGAGGCCGGACGCGGTATTGAGGATCATCTGCTCTACGGTGTTGGATTCGGTGAAGGTCATGTGAACGCCTCGGTTAAAGCGTTGCACATCCCGCGAGATGCAGCGATATGCGATTCAAGCTCCATGCGCGCCGAATCAAGCGCGTCAAATTCCACAACAAACCGACGTTGCTCCGCGAGTGTTGGCAGTTGGAACGGAAACGCCTTAACTTGCGTGGAGTTAATTGAAGCCAAGTTGGACGTCTTCTTCGCACAGCCCAGAAAGTATCTCTTCCCATAGCGACTACCGAGTTGGAGCGCGAGAAATTCAGGAATGAGAACTGATCGGTCAGCGCGAAGACAGAAGATGTGGTTCTGATGTACGCAATTTGCGACCTCCCCTCGCCAAATAGCTCCGCGCCCCACTTGGTCAAAATTCCCTCCTTCGCAAATGATCACGTCCCCGTCTTGGAGCAAGTAACGCTCCTCATTTGCCTTCGGCAGTACGATGGTCTTCATCTCTCCCAGATCAAGGTAGCCGTCTTGCACATTTGCAACTCGCAGATATGGCAATTCGATCACAGGCACATTGGGAGGATATACTTTTCCCTTGGCTATCCCAGTTTGTAGCTTTGCGATTTCCTTCAGTGGCCTTTCTCTGAATCTAGATCGGCTCCCGTTTCCTCCGTAACCGAGTAGGTGTGTCAATTGTGACTCGATTGCATCTCGACATGAGTTCACCGATATCTTGTGCTCAACGCGGACTCTATCAATCGCCTAGAGAATATCCGCGATGCGCCGCTGCTGGGCCAGCGGCGGAAGGTCGAACTCGAAGCCGGCGAGGCTGCTCCAGTTGGTGCGCGGCGAAAGCGAGCCGGCGGATGTCTCGACCGCAAAGTTGAAAAACCGCTCTGATATACAGAGGAATGGCAGCAATTTGGGTAGCAGGCGATCACCCTTGGGCGCGAAAACGTAGATGTCGCCGGACACCACCGCGTCGAACTCGGCCACTGCCACTTTGCGCTGATAGGCGCGGCGCTTGCCGAACAGTACCTGCCCCGGACGGCAGCGGCGATTGAAGGTCGTGCCGTCCGCCACATTGCCCCACTCGCGAATATGCAGCGACCCAGGTTCCAGGTGTTCCATGGCGATAAACCGCTCGATTCCGGCTCCAGCTAAGTCGCGCTCGGTGTCGTTCAGATTCTCCACCACGTCGCCGAAGCGCACCCGCTTCCACCCCTTGCGGTCGAATAGGGGCAGCTGCGCCCATTCGGGGTTGATCTTCAGGCCCAGATGTTCTGCGTGCTTCAACAAGGCTCCCGCGCTCATGCTTGCGCCTTCTGCCGCATGGCGTTCGCACCGATCATCACCGGCATGATGGCCGTCATCATGATGGTGGTGATGATCATGATGTTCCAGCTGCCGCGTTGAAGCGCGCTTCGAATTGACCCACGACGCGCAGAATTTCACTCCATTCCGGAGGGGTTCCGAAGAACATGGACTCCTTCATGGCCTCGTAATCGCGACGCCAGTCAGGTTCGCGTTCGGTGGCCGGCAGCAAGCGCAGCGAGCCGGGCCGCAACGCTGACTGTGCATCGGCGGACCGGCGAAAGAACACCTCTCGGTGGGCAACCACCCGGTTGAAGAGATCAGGGTCGGCAATGGCCTCTTCTGCCGTACCCGACCGGATGAGGCACCACAAGTCATAGTAATGGCGTGAAAGACGCGCAGCGGGAGCCTTGCCGCCCGCGCGGTAGGTTTCCTCATGCAGCAGGCACGCCTTTTCAAGAAAGGTGCGGCGCGGATCGAGCGTCTGAACAGCGAATTGGCTTGGCCCCAGGACGTCGGGCAGCGCGTCCGCAATGTAGGGCTGGATCTCGGGCCGTGCCGAGGGTTCAACGTCAGATCGCGCACCCAATTCGATCTTTACTTCGGGCCGCAGGTAGCCCTGCTCCTGGATGCTGCCCGGATAACTAAAGAGCAGTGTCTGTCCGTCGGGGTCGTTGGGATCATCGGTCAGCGTCCACGCGCCCATGCCGCCCAGGCGCTCGCGCAGGCGTCGATCCAGTGCCGGATGGAGCACGTCGCGTATGTAGGTCTGGCAAGCCGTGCGCAGCGCCTCGAGGCGGCGCTTGCGCTCGTTGCTGCCCTTCGCCGTCACGGGCGAGCGCTCGCCGTCAAACCCCAGTGCGTCGCGGTCGATGACGACGTCGATGTCCTCGGAAAAGCGCTCGATCAGTTTCCAGCCCTTGGAAAGGGAAGTCCCGCCCTTGAACGTCAGATGCTGTCCGATTTCGGGCAGAGAGAAGAGTTCGCGCAGCGTCCAGCACACCCAGAAGTCTTTTTCGACACTGCCTGGGTTGAGGCCCAATTGCTCGGCCGCAACCAGGCAAATCTGGCGGCGCTCTTCGGGAAGCAAGGTCAGGAAGGTGTCCATGGCTCAATGTCCCCTGGACTTCGTTCTGGGCTCGGTACTGGGATTGGGCGCCGGCTGAGCAACTTCACGCATGACCTCGGCGATCCATGCCGGCGCATAGCGCAGGTCCTTGAGCAGTTGCTGTTTGTCTGCGTCGGAAAGCCTGCGGCGCAGGTTCTGGATCATTCCCTCATCAAATTGCCGCTGACCGATCCAGCGCAGAGCCTGAATTACGGTACCGCTGATACGCCCTGCAGTGGCCATCTGGCGCGATGAAGTGTTCTTGAGGACGACCTCGCGCTTGCCGAGCCTGACTTTGCGCGAACGACTGTCAGTCAGGAACACGATGCGCACCGGCACCTGGGTCGATAGGCCCAGCATATTAGCAGCGTGTGCCCCTGATACCTGAAGGCGGGAATCGTCGCGCCCTTTCAGGGCTTCGGCGATGCGCTCTGCGGGCGGAGGAATGGTTCCGAGGCGGGGATTTTGAACGGGGTAGTCATAGAGACCTCGCGCAAGCTGGCGGATGGTGCCTGCGCGGGCGTGGCGCATGAGCGCCAGCCCCACCGCAGTGCGGCTGCCGAGGTCCAGAAAATCAGCCGGGGTGAAGACCCAGCCCCGCTTCTTCGAGATGATTCTTCGAAGTAGCTGATTATCAACAGATGTAGCGTGTTTTCCCATGGCGGATTTGAAACAAAAGATACCCTATTTTTGTTTCAAAAACAAGCTCGATTCCTAGCCTGTTCCTATCGTGGAACCGTCTCCGAGCTTACGATTGCAGCCTACGGCTTTACGATTAGTTGACGATTGGCAATCGCCGTCTGCCCTTCAGCCGGCTGGCGGTTCAGGCTTTCCCTTTGCGCCCGGCCTCGCTTGCCATCAACTGCCTCAGAGCCTCCCGAACCTGCCCGGAACTCTTCAACCATGCCGAGATCGCCCCTGGCAATCCGTCGACCGCATAGCCGACTTGCTCCTCTCGCATCTCGGTAGCGGGCGCAACGTACAGCGGAATGCTCAGATTGCCGTCCTTGGCGCGAATGTCGGCCAGCGGCACCGCGCGGGCGAAGCCGGGTACGTCGGCGAAGTCACGATAGGCGGCGACAATGCGCTCGATGTGCCCGTCGGTCAGAAAACTCTGCGCGCGCTCGCGCGTAACTTCGTTGATGGCGTTGATGAATAGGATTTTCCCGCGCCGTGCCTTGGGCTTGGCCGAACGGCAGATGACGACGCAGGCTTCCATGGGTGAGTTGTAGAACAGGTTCGGCCCGAGGCCGAGCACACATTCGACCAGATCAGCTTCAATGAGTTTGCGGCGCATGTCCGCCTCTTCCTGCCGAAACAGCACGCCGTGCGGAAACAGGATGGCGCAGCGGCCAGCCTTCGGCGTCATGCTCAGGAGGATGTGCTGCCAGAAGGCATAGTCGGCGCGGCCTTGCGGCGGGGTGCCGTATAGGTTGCGTCCCCAGGGGTCGGACGCGAAGGCCTCGCGGTCCCATTGCTTGATCGAATAAGGCGGATTGGCCAGCACCACATCGAAGCGCATCAAACGATCGCCCTGCACCAGCTTCGGCTCGGACAGCGTGTCGCCGCGCTCTATGCGGAAGTCCTCGATGCCGTGCAGAAAGCAGTTCATGCGCGCAATGGAGGAAGTCATCAGATTGCGTTCCTGCCCATAGAGGCGCACGTTGCGCCATTCCTGCCTGAGGCGGCGCAGGTGGGTGATGCAGGAGAGCAGCATGCCGCCGGAACCGCAGGTAGGGTCGTAGATGCTCTCGCCCGACTTGGGCTCCAGCATCTCGGTCATCAGATGCACGACGGTGCGATTGGTGTAGAACTCGGCAGCGGTATGGCCGGAGTCGTCGGCGAATTTCTTGATCAGGTACTCGTAGCCGTTGCCGAGCTCGTCCTCGGGAAGAGCCGCAACCGTGAGATCGAGCGAGCTAAAGTGCTCGACGAGATCGCGCAGCATGGCGTCGGACAGCCGGTCCTTGTTGGTCCACTGCGCATCGCCGAAAATCCCGTAGAGCTTGTCTCGGGGTTGGCGGTCTCGATAGCGCGCATGGCAGCCTGCAACGCACGGCCGACGTTCTTCGCTGACTTGCGCAGTTCGCGCCAATGCGCCTCGGGCGGTATCTGAAAGCGGTGGTTCTCGGGATAAGCCGCAAACTTCTTGTCGCCGCCGGACTCGGCCAGCGCGGTCTGCGTTTCCTCGTCGTACACGTCGCACAGACGCTTGTAAAACAGCAGCGGGAAAATGAATTGCTTGTAGTCGCCGGCGTCGATGGTGCCGCGCAAGAGCACTGCGGCGCCCCAGAGGTAGGATACGAGTTGCTGTTGGGTGATGCGCGCGGTCACCGGAGCAGCCCTTCGCGTTTGAGCAGGTCGATGAGCTTGTCTTCGGCGGTGAACGCGGCTTGCGCACTAATCTGCAGTTGTTGCATTGCTTCATCAACCGTCAGCGATTCCTGCACGGTCTTCGGCTCGACGTAGCGAGAAATGTTCAGGTTGTGGTCATTCGCGGCGATTTCCTCCAGCGCGACCACCCGGGCGACACCCTCGACATCCTTGAAATCCCGGACCCATCCATGGATGCGCCCGACATGCTCGGGCAGGAGTTCGTTCTGGGCACGGCCGGTCTTGAATTCCTTCGAGGCATCGAGGATCAGCACCTTGTTCCTGCGGTCTTTGGGCTTGCGCTGCCGAAAAACAAGAATGCATGCGGCAAGGCCGGTACCGTAGAACAGGTTGGGTCCGAGGCCGATGACCGCCTCTAGCGCGTCCATGCCGAGGAGCTTCGTGCGGATCTTGCCTTCGGCGCTCATGCGGAACAGCGCGCCGTGCGGCAGCACCACCGCCATGCGGCCCGTTTTGGGCGCCATGGACTTGATCATGTGCTGCACCCAGGCGTAGTCGCCGCTCTTGGCGGGCGGCATGCCGGCGAAATTGCGGCCATACGAATCGCTTGCCCAGACTTCCTCTCCCCACTTCTCCAACGAGAAAGGTGGATTGGCGATCACGCAATCGAAGGTGGCGAGATTGTCTCCTGAAAAGAAGGCCGGGTTGCGCAGCGTGTCGCCGCGCACGATCTGGAAGTCAGCCGCCCCGTGCAGGAACAGGTTCATGCGCGCGATGGCCGAGGTGGTGAGGTTCTTTTCCTGGCCGAAAAGCTTGCCCCAGAGCGTGCGGTCGTCGCCGTGGTTCTCCTTCACGTGGTGGATGGCTTCGAGCAGCATGCCGCCGGTGCCGCAGGCGGGATCGTAAATGGACTCGCCTTCACGCGGGTCGAGGATGTTGACCATCAGCCGTACTACCGAGCGCGGCGTATAGAACTCGCCGGCCTTCTTGTTGGTGGCGTCGGCAAATTTCTTGATCAGGTATTCGTAGGACTGCCCGAGGACATCGGCTTGCGCCGCCTGATTGCCGAGGTTGATGCGAGAGAAATGCTCGATCAGGTCGCGCAAAAGGGGGTCGGACAGTCGTTCCTTGTTGGTCCACTGGGCATCACCGAAAATACCGTAGAGCGTCTCGGGGTTGGCCTTCTCGATGCCGCGCATGGCTGTCTGCAGCGCCTGGCCTACGTTGGACGTGACCGCGCGCACGTCGCGCCAGTGGCAGCGTATCGGTATCTGGAAGCGGTAGTTCTGGGGAAACAGCGCATATTCGTCGTCGCCGCCCGATTCATCCAGTGCGGCCTGGTATTCCTCGTCGTGGGCATCGGAAATGCGCTTGAAGAAAAGCAGCGGAAAGACATAGGTCTTGAAGTCGGCCGCATCAACCGGCCCGCGCAAGATGTTGGCAGCTTCCCACAGATGGGATTCGAGTTGGCCAAGACCCACCGTGCCGTTTGTCATGTTGCCTCTTGCGCGGAACCGATTGAGGACTGTGTGTCCGATGATAAGAAATTCAAAGGTACCCACGAAGTATCCTTGGGTCTTGCAGCCGTAGTCAATGGAAGATTGCGTGCGGAGAACTCCTGAAAATTGGCCGGGATCGCGACGCGGTCACTGCCTGTGGTCACAAGACGGACTGCCAAGTTTTGTTTGGGCATATACTGACACGCACCAGCGTTCGACAAATGAGATCTGAAGTCATGGACGATATAGTCACCCGCGCCATGGCCAAATGGCCGAACATGCCTGCGGTCTTTGGCTGGCTGGCTTTGGACCGTCGCGGACAGTGGTCGATCAAGAGCGCGCCGGCTGGCGGCTCCGCCGGTGCTGTTGCTCAGTTCGAGAATGTCACCAATCCGAAGCTGATCGAATTCATCGGCCGCAACTATGCCCATGACGAGCAGGGACGCTGGTATTTCCAGAACGGCCCGCAGCGGGTCTATGTCAAACTGGACTACACGCCGCTGGTCTACCGCATCGCGAGCGGGCATCCCCTGTCCTTCGAAACGCATACGGGCGCACCCTGTGCGAACCTGCAGTCGGCGTGGATGGACGAGGCGGGGAATCTGCTTCTCGTCACCGAGCATGGGCCCGGGCTGCTGCTCGATCGCGACCTGCCGCGCGGACTGGAAGCGCTGTCCTACGCCGACGGCCATGCGCTCGAGGAGGAACGGTTGGTCGCCCTGATCGAAGAGGGCGATGACGCGGCGGGCGTGTATTTCAACACCGGCGCTGCCAGCCTGCCGCTGGCGTTGATCCGTTCGGAAGATGCGCCGCAGCGCCTGGGCTATGTGCGCGAACCGCGGCCGCCGGCGGGCCAGCCGGACTGCTGAAGCCCGCGACTGCGCTTACCCCGCGACCAGCACCACCTTGCCCTTGACCTTGCGTTCCATCACGTCCTTGAGCGCGCGTGCCGCCTGAGCTAGCGGGTAGGCGGCGCCCACCAGCGGCTTCAGCCTGCCGCCGGCGATCCAGCCGAGCAGCTCGCGCACGTTGGCCTCGTTTTTCTGCGGTTCCTTGCGCGTGAAATTGCCCCAGAATACGCCGACGATGGAAAAGCCCTTGAGCAGCGGCAGGTTGAGCGGAATTTTCGGAATTTCACCGCCGGCGAAACCGATCACCAGATAACGCCCGCCCCAGGCCATGTCGCGCATCGCCGGCTCGGCGAACTTGTCGCCCACCGGATCGTAGACCACGTCCACGCCCTTGCCTTCGGTGATGCGCTTCACCGCCTCGCGCAGATCCTCGCTGGAATAGTTGATGGTGGCGTCGGCGCCCAACTGCTTGCACGCCTCGAGTTTGTCGTCGCTGGAGGCGGCGGCAATGACGCGCGCGCCCATGAGCTTGCCCAGCTCGACCGCTGCGCTGCCCACGCCGCCCGCGGCACCGAGCACCAACAGGGTCTCGCCCGCTTTGAGTTGGGCCCGGTCCTTGAGCGCGTGGTAGGAAGTGCCGTAGGTCATCATGAAGGAGGCTCCCACCTTGAAGTCCACGCCGTGCGGCAGCGGGATGCAGGCGCGCGCATCCACCGCAACCTCCTCGGCGAATCCGCCCCAGCCGGCATAGGCAATCACTGCATCGCCGGGTTTGGGATGCTTCACCCCTTCGCCGACTGCTTTCACCACGCCCGCCAGCTCGGTGCCGGGCGAGAAGGGAAACGGGGGCTTCACCTGGTACTTGCCCTGGATGATCAGCGCGTCGGGAAAATTGACGCCGGCGGCCTTCATGCTCACCACCACCTGGCCCGGCGCGGGCACCAGGGAAGGGACGTCTTCGACGACGAGCGTGTCGGGCAAACCGTGTTGCTTGCAAAGCACTGCTTTCATGGGGAAGCTCTCCTGGCGCTGTGTGATTTCTGGCGAATGATACCCGTGTTCTTGCCGCACGCTCAACGACGCGGTCGGGGGGCGGCCGGTGGACTACGGCTTGGACTCGATGCGCGCGACGTCGTTAGCCGCCGGCGCGAGCAAATCGCGCCAGCGACCTGATGGAACGGCAGGGCAGCATTGCCATGCCGCCAAATGCATGAAGGCCGGCGAGGGATCGCCGGCCTGCCCGCTGGCTAGTACGCGAACGCGCGCCTGCCCGAGTCGCGGCTGTTTCTGCCGCCGGCGCGGGTGGCAGGCTGGCGCGGCGCATGCTGACCGCGGTTGCCGGCCTTGTGCGGTGCATTCGAGGGGCGGCGTTGCTGCTGCGCGCCGCGCTTGCCCTGAACGATCGGCTCGGCCCTGATGCGCGGGTCGGGCTCGAATCCGGGCACGATTTCCTTCTTGATCTCGCGCTTGATCAGGCGCTCGATGTCGCGCAGCAGACCGAACTCGTCCACGCATACCAGCGAAACGGCTTCGCCGCTCGAGCCCGCGCGGCCGGTGCGGCCGATGCGGTGCACGTAATCGTTGGCCACGTGGGGCAGTTCGAAATTGACCACGTGGGGCAGTTCGTCGATGTCGAGACCGCGCGCGGCGATGTCGGTCGCGACCAGCACCTTGATCTTGCCGGCCTTGAACTCGGCGAGCGCGCGCATGCGCGCGGGCTGGCTCTTGTTGCCGTGGATCGCGTCGGCGCGGATGCCGGACTTGACCAGCTTCTCGGCGAGGTTGTTGGCGCCGTGCTTGGTGCGCGTGAACACCAACACCTGTTTCCAGTCGCCCGTGGTGATCAGGTGCGCGAGCAGGTCTTTCTTCTTCTCGCGGTCCACCGGGTGCACGCGCTGGGCGATCAACTCGGCGGTAGCGTTGCGGTGCGCAACTTCGATCAGCAGCGGGTCGTGCATGAAACCATCGGCGAGCTTCTTGATCTCGTCCGAGAACGTGGCCGAAAACAGCAGATTCTGCCGCTGCTTCGGCAGGGTCGCGAGGATCTTGCGGATGTCGGGAAGGAAGCCCATGTCGAGCATGCGGTCGGCTTCGTCGAGCACCAGCACCTGCACCTTGGACAGATCCACGGTGCGCTGCGACAGGTGGTCGAGCAAGCGGCCCGGCGTCGCCACCAGAATGTCGATGCCGCGCTTCAGGGCCTGCACCTGCGGATGAAAGCCGACGCCACCATATACGGACAGCGACCTCAGCTTGAGATGCTTGCCATAGGTGAACACGCTTGCCTGCACCTGGGCCGCGAGTTCGCGCGTGGGCACCAGGATCAGCGCCCGCACCGGCGTGCGGCCGTGCGTCCCGCCATGTTGCTCGGCGAGTTTTTGCAGTATTGGCAGGGTGAAGCCTGCGGTCTTGCCGGTGCCGGTCTGGGCGCCGCCCATGAGGTCACGGCCGGCGAGCACGGCGGGAATCGCCTGCGCCTGGATCGGGGTAGGTTCGGTATAGCCTTGCTCGCCGACGGCAAGCAAAAGCTCGGCGCGCAGGCCGAGTGCGGAAAAAGACATGTATTGCTCCTGGTTTCGGCCTGTCGACGATTGGTTACGCGATGCCAGTCCAGGCAGATGTTATTGGTTAATTCGGGGAACTGAAAGAGAACCGCGAGAGCAGCGGACAGACTGGGATTGAACGATGCGGGGCGGATTATACAGACTATGCAATATCCGGGGGGATTTATTTTTCCGCCGATTTCTGCTCTTCCGCCCAGCGCTTGAGCGACTTCACGATGCGTGCCGGCTCGAAATTCATTTGCACCAACGCAGTGCCGCGATCGAACATTTCGCCATAGCGGGCGATCAGGCCGTCCTGCAGCCGCACCTGGGAGATCCCGGCGAAGTACACGCGCACGCCGGCGCTGCCCGGAATGTTGGATACGTACGAAAAATCGTAGCGCGCATAACCCAGGCTGCCGTCGCTCAAGGCATCGGTCAGCTTCCAGGAGAAGTCGCGCGCATTGGCGTGGAAATGCTTTTCCACCATGCCGCGGATGGCGTCGCGGCCGCGGAACTCGCCGTAGAAACCGTCGTGATAGATCCCCTCGGGGACAAAGCAGGCAGCAGCCGCAGCGCCATCGCCACGGCAAATCGCCTGCGTCATGCGCTCGATCAAGGAGCGGAACGCTATCGACGGGTCGGCCATGGTTTCGGACAATAAGGGAGCGGAAGCGGGAAAGGGATATGCGAATTTTACGCTACAATTTGGACCCAGTCCGTTCACCCACCCGGCCCTCTTTACTCATGCACAACGACATCCCGACCCTGCGCCGCATCCTGCGGGAGAACCGTGTCATCGCCGTGGTGGGGCTGTCGGCGAACTGGTACCGGCCCAGCTATTTCGCGGCAAAATACATGCTGGAACATGGCTACACCATCGTCCCGGTCAATCCCGCATACCAAGAAGTGCTGGGGCAGAAATGTTACGCCAGCCTGCGCGAGATTCCTTTCAAGGTCGATATGGTCGATTGCTTCCGCAAGACCGGGGAGATCGTGCCCATCGCCGAAGACGCCATCGCCATCGGCGCCAGGGTGTTATGGCAGCAGCTAGGCGTCACCAACGAAGAGGCGGCGCGCAAGGCGCAAGGCGCGGGCCTGGACACGGTGATGGATCGCTGCGTCAAAATCGAGCACGCGCGCCTGTTCGGCGGCCTGAACTGGGCCGGGGTCAATACCGGCGTGATCTCGGCCAAGCGGCCGCGCTGGCTGCCTTAGTGAGCGCAAGACACCGGTTTTCGAAAGGAGCGCAGCCATGAGCGACCTGTACGGATTCGACGCCTTTTCCCCGCGCGAGATTGCCGAGCGCGTCGAGAACGTCGGCGTCGCCAAGGCACATCTGCCGTTCCTGCCGCTCGTCATGTTGAGCCTGCTGGCGGGCGCATTCATCGGGCTCGGAGCGCTCTATTTCACGCTGGTCACGAGCGATGCCACGCTCGGCTTCGCTGCCTCGCGCGTGCTCGGCGGCGTGTGCTTTTCGCTCGGCCTGCTGCTGGTGGTGGTCGCCGGCGCGGAGCTGTTCACCGGTAACAATTTGCTGGCGATGGCATGGGCCGAACGCAAGATCACCACCGCCGACGTGCTGAAAAACTGGATTATCGTGTGCCTCGCCAATTTCATCGGCGCCTGCGGGCTCGCCGCGCTGGTGTTCCTCTCCGGCCACATGGGCATGAACGGCGGCGGCGTGGCGCAGCAGGCGGTGAAGATCGCCGCGGCCAAGGTATCGATGCCGCTGATGGAGGCCTTTTTCCGCGGCATACTGTGCAACGTGCTGGTGTGCATGGCAGTGTGGATGGCGTTCGCCGGGCGCAGCGTCACCGACAAGTTCATCGCCATCGTGTTCCCGATCTCGGCCTTCGTCGCCGCCGGCTTCGAGCACAGCATTGCCAACATGTACTTCATCGCGCTCGCCCTGTTACAGCAGGCGAGCGCGCCGCTGGCGCTCCCCGGCGCCGAACTCATCGATGTGTGGCACATGCTGCGCAACCTAGCCGCGGTAATCCTCGGCAACATCGTCGGCGGCAGCGTGCTGGTGGCTCTGGTCTATCACGTGATCTACCACCGCGGCCGCGCCGCCGCGGCGCCGGCGGCAATTGAGGCAAACAAACATGGCTGACCGAAAATTCGGCTTCGGCACGCTGTGCCTGCACGCGGGACAGATCCCCGACCCCGCCACCGGCGCGCGCGCGGTGCCTATCTACCAGACCACCTCCTACGTGTTCGATTCGGCCGAGCACGCAGCGAGCCTGTTCAACCTGCAGACCTTCGGCAACGTCTACACGCGCCTGTCGAATCCGACCACGGCGGTGTTCGAAGAGCGCATGGCGGCACTGGAGGGCGGGCGCGCGGCGCTGGCGCTCGCGACCGGCCAGGCGGCGGAAATGACGGCCCTGCTCACGCTGTGCGAGCAGGGCGACGAGATCGTGTCGGCGTCGACGCTGTACGGCGGCACCTACTCCCTGTTCGAGGTGAATTTCCGCAAGCTCGGCATCAACACCACCTTCGTCAACCCCGATGATCCGGAAAATTTCCGGCGCGCGATCACGAACAAGACCAAGGTGGTGTACGCCGAGACCATGGGCAACCCTCTGATCAACGTGCTCGACATCGAGGCAGTAGCCAACATCGCGCACGAGGCCGGCATTCCGCTGATCGTCGACAACACTTTCGCCTCGCCCTACCTGTGCCGCCCGTTCGAGTTCGGCGCCGACATCGTGGTGCACTCGGCGACCAAGTACATCGGCGGCCACGGCACCACCATGGGCGGAGTGATCGTCGAGTCGGGAAAATTCCCCTGGGACAACGGCAACTTCCCCGGCATGACCGAGCCCTCGCGCGGCTATCACG
>ERZ1292633.1018-Hain-H41-02um-R1-1018-length-30822-cov-8_pt2 | contig 24075 bp, 25 predicted proteins | sample MGYA00564406_ERZ1292633 | MGnify/ENA primary metagenome ERZ1292633 (study PRJEB36523, sample SAMEA6512639) | groundwater metagenome | collected 2019-01-08 | study: AquaDiva: Metagenomics assemblies of 32 groundwater samples | reverse complement strand
TCAACGCTCGTGTTAAAACAACCGCCGTCTTAAATGTCCGTGCTACCGCTTCAATTACAGGAACGCTTCTCGGCACTCAGGCGTTAAACGCACAAGGAAGGGTCATTGGCGGTCCTATTAATCAAGACGGTTTTGCTTGGTGGCGTATTAACTACGACAATGGAGCAGACGGATGGAGTGTTGAGAATTATCTTCTTACTTTTTGAAGTCGCGCCAACTTTCGCCTCAAATAACTAAGGCGTGTATTTGAAATTCCGCAGTACAGTCGTTTGAACTGTTCGCTTTCTTGGTATAGGATAGGGAAATGAAAAGAACGCTTATTTCTGAAACGGTGCGGAAAAAGGGCGAAACCGTTATTCTGAAAGGGTGGGTTTCCGTTCGGCGGGATCATGGAAAGATTATTTTTTTTGATCTTCGCGATCGCACGGGAGTTATTCAGGTTGTCTGCGTCCCGTCAGAAAAAGAAAGTTATGCAATCGCACAAACACTTCGTCCTGAGTGGGTTATTGAACTTGAAGGGGTTGTGAACGACCGTCCAAAAAACATGGTTAATTCGGATATTTCAACAGGAACAGTTGAAATTCTTGCGAAAAAAATTATTGTGTTAAATGAGGCGTGTACGCCTCCGTTTCCTCTTGATACTTCCGGCATTGAGATAGACGAAGAGACGCGTCTTAAATATCGTTATCTTGATCTTCGCCGTTTGCGTCTTCAAAAAAACATTCGTACGCGGGACGCGATTATTTCTTTCTTTCGTTGGTATCTTCACGCGGAGGATTTTGTTGAGATTGAAACACCGATACTCACAAAGGGAACGCCTGAGGGCGCGCGCGAATATATTGTTCCGTCTCGTTTGTATCACAAAAAATTTTTTGTTCTTCCACAATCCCCACAACAATACAAGCAACTCCTTATGGTTGCTGGTTTTGAACGATATTTTCAGATTGCCCGTGCGTTTCGCGACGAAGATCAACGCGGTGATCGTCAGCCGGAATTTACCCAGCTTGATATTGAGATGAGCTTTGTTGAAGAAGATGACATTCTTTCTTTGGGCGAAGATATGATAACCGCGATGACAGTAAAGCTTTTTCCAGAGAAAAAAATCAGTTCATCGCCGTGGCCACGCATTTCATACAAGGAGTGCATTGAAAAATATGGCACTGATAAACCTGATTTACGAAAGGATAAAAACGATTTGAATGAATTGGCGTTTGTGTGGGTGGTTGATTTTCCGATGTTTGAAGAAGGGGAGGGCGGGCAATTGCAGGCTATGCACCATCCGTTTACGCGCCCGAAAAAAGAGGATGTTGGGCTTTTGGATTCAAATCCGCTTATGGCGCGCGCGGTTGCCTATGATATTGTTTTAAATGGATATGAAATTTCTTCGGGGAGCATTCGCATTCATGAACGGGCTCTTCAAAATAAAATTTTTACGCTTCTGGGGCTTTCAGACGACGAGATTCAAAAAAAATTCGGGCACATGCTTTCAGCGTTTGAATTTGGAGCGCCTCCGCACGGAGGATTCGCGCCGGGAATCGATCGCTTGGTGATGATATTGATGAATGAAAAAAGCATTTCCGAAGTTATTGCGTTTCCAAAGACAGGTAATGCTCGTGATCCGATGATGAGTTCTCCGTCAGAAATTTCCGATAAACAATTAAAAGAATTAGGAATTAAATTTGAATAGCGCGTGGCGTTCAGCGTTCTCCGCCAGAGGCGGAAAATTCTACACGCTATACGCGTACACATTGTGCCGTTTGCTGTTCAGCATGAAAAATTTTCAGGACCGTTGGATTTTCTTCTTCAAGAAATTGAGAAGGAGAAGCTTTCTATAAATGAAATTGCTATCGCGCGCATTACTGACGGATTTTTGAATTATATCAAGTCCATCCCATCACACGCGCATCATGAGATAGCGGAGTTTTTAGTGATTGCGTCACAACTTCTCCTTATTAAATCCCGTTCATTGCTCCCGAGTCTGGAGATTACACAAGAAGAACAGATATCAATTGAAGAGCTTGAGAATCGTCTCAAGGCATTACAAAAAATCAGAGAGGTCGCGGAGGAGTTGAGGGGGCTCTTTGGAGTAAAAAACATTCTTTATGAAAGAGAATCGCTTGTGGGGCGTAAGATTATTTTTTATCCGCCACCACAATTGACCGTCTACGATCTTGCCGAAGCATTTCAAGAGATTTTGGCGGCAATTCCAAAGCCTCGCGAACTTCCGACAGACGAGATAAAAAAGATCATATCTCTTGAGGAAAAGATCGTGGAACTTCAAAAAAGAATTGCCAATCACGCAATTAGGCTTTTTTCAGATATGGTAAAAGGAACGACGGATAAAGCGGAAATTATCGTCAGTTTTCTTGCAATTCTAGAGCTTGCGCGAAAACGCATTATTGATATTGATCAGGACGCGCGTTTTGGAGATATATCTATAAAAAAATCTACGGATGAATCCCACACATAGCGGTATTTACAAGATCAAAAAGATTTTGCATAGAACCTATGTGTGAGATGAATCTCGCCCATAGTATCAATAATAAAAGAAAATGATTATGAATTAAAAGAGTTTCTGCGCGAGTCTAAAAGATTTTGCACAGAACCTATGCGTGGGATGAATGAATTAAAACAAAAAATTGAAGGCATTCTTTTTCTCTCGGGTGAACCGATATCGGTAAAAAAACTTGCTTCACTCGCGGATGTTAAAATAAATGAAATTGAGGAGGCGCTTGAAGAGTTGTCAAACGATTATCATGCGCGTGGTTTTCGTTTAGCGCATAAAGATGGCGAATGGCAGATCGTTACCGCTCCAGAGATTTCCAAAACGCTTGAAAAATTTGTACAGTCGGAATATTCAGAGAATCTTTCCCGCGCCGCTCTTGAGGTTTTAACAATCGTTGCGTATAAGGGTCCCCTTACACGCGCGGAGGTGGAATTTATTCGCGGAGTCAATTCTGTGTACTCGTTGCGAAATCTTATGATGCGTGGTTTAATAGAAAAAAAAGACAATCCAAAAGATGGTCGTTCGCATATCTATTCCGTCTCGTTTGATTTTTTGAGGCATTGCGGGCTTACGAATATATCAGAGCTTCCGCGCTATCAAGAATTTAATTCTGCGGAAGTACCAAAAATTCCCGAAGAGTTGTTGTCAGCAAAAGAAGAATAATTAAATGTATTATACGCATCGAGGGATTTTATTGAGTTTTGTTTTAGTTGCTGTTGTCGCGTTTTCCCCTGCGGTGAACGATTTTTTTCTGCATTCACCGGATGGCATACTAGATTCAGTGAGCGAAATATACGGCGTGCAAGGCGGTGGCGCGACAATGGTTGCTGGTATTTCTTCTTTTGTTCATCCGTTGCCATTTCCAGATATCTCATCGGAGAGTTTTTTTATAGGCGATATGAATAGCGGAGTAGTATGGAAGGAGAAAGAACCAGACTCAACGCATCCTATCGCAAGTCTTACAAAAATTGCAACCTCACTTCTTTTTTTTGAAAATATTTCGCAAAACGAATGGTATCGCGTATCAAAAGAGGCAAAAAATACTATTCCAAAACTTTCTTCAATTCCCGAGGGTGCGTTTATTTCAGCGCCCGATATCATTAGGCTTATGATGATGGAATCCGACAATGATATTGCGCAGGTTGCCGCGGAGAAAATTGGAAGGGCGATTAACTTTGAAAAGCAAGATGATCTTGATTATAATTTCGCTTTGCAGGCTACGATTTCTGCCATGAATGCGCGCGTGCACGAGCTTGGGCTTCTGAATACGAATTTTATCAATCCAATCGGCCTTGATGACGCGTTGCAATATTCTTCGGCTCGCGATCTTTTCTATCTTGTGAAATATATTTTTGAAAATCGTTTGACGATTTGGCATTTGTCTCGCCGATATCACGCGAGCGTTGTATATAAAAATCTTGACGGAAAGATGTCCGAAATTTCAATTACCAACACGAATCCCTTAATTCAGGATTACCCCCGCATTATTGGCTCTAAAACCGGACTTACCGATGATGCGGGGCAGGCATTGTCATTTATCTACCGCTTGAAAGATGGGCGCGCCATCGGCGTTGTGCTTTTAAAATCACAGGATCGTTTTGGCGATGGGGAAAAAATAATCCAATGGCTTGACGCGATGCCTCTTAAAAAATAATTTAACGGTTTTGTCATAACAGCGTAGGGGATGCAATTTCAATTTTGGTAAGACCAAAATTGAATACAAGGCGTTATAGAATTTTCTTCTGTCGGAGGCAGATCCGCCTCTTGCGGAAAATACTAAATTTCATACCCTACACGCTCCGCAAAGTGCAATCTGATCTCATTCTTAATGTTGTTAAAGTGACGCTTCTTTCGGTCGCGAGTTTTGCGACTGCGCTTGCTGTAACGCCAATTCTTACCCACTATTTATATAAATATAAAATGTGGCGAAAGGAGGCGCGCGCGCTAACGCCAGACGGTCAACCGGCGATAATTTTTAATAAACTTCATCACGAAAACGAAACCACACGACCGCGGCTTGGTGGGCTTTTGGTTTGGGTTGTCACGCTTGGCGTTGCGTATTTTTTTTGGGCACTTGCTCAAATAACGGACATTCCATTTTTAGATAAATTGAATTTTGTAAGTCGTAATCAAACATGGGTCGTTCTCGCGACTCTTTTTGCCGGTTCTTTACTTGGACTCGCCGATGATTTGATGCAAATTTTTGGTTTTGGAAAATATAAAGCAGGCGGAATGCGTTTTACGCGACGGATTGGATTTGTAATGCTTATTGCATTAGCTGGAGCGTATTGGTTTTATTTTAAACTCGGTATTCAGTCGGTGTATATTCCGGGCTTTGGCGATATGTATATTGATGGTTGGTTTATACCGCTTTTTATTCTTACAATGCTGGCGACTTTTAGCGGAGGAGTAATTGATGGGCTTGATGGATTATCTGGTGGAGCATTCGCTGCGATGTTTGCGGCGTATGGCGGGATTGCATTTTTTCAAAATCAAATTGACCTTGCTGCGTTCACAGGCGTTTTATTAGGCGCGCTTTTGGGATTTCTTTGGTTTAATATTCCGCCCGCGCGGTTTTATATGGGTGAGACGGGAATTATTGGTCTTACGACTTCTCTTACTGTTCTCGCGTTTCTTACGAATTCAGTTATTGTTCTTCCCATTATCGGCATTCTTTTGGTCGTTGAGTCTTTGTCCGTTATCATTCAGCTTCTTTCAAAGCGCTGGAGAGGTAAAAAAGTATTTCTTATAGCGCCACTGCACCATCACTTTGAGGCAATTGGCTGGCCTGCGTATAAAGTTGTTATGCGTTTTTGGATTATTGGAGTTATTGCGGCGATTGTAGGAATGATCATTGCTCTTATTGGACGCTAGCGAGGAAGGTGTGAAAATAGGAGTTTTCATACCGACCGAGCGACGGTCACAATATTGTATTCAGTTATATTGGACGCTAGCGAGGAAGGTGTGAAAATAGGAGTTTTCATACCGACCGAGCGACGGTCACAATATTGTATTCAGTTATATTGGACGCTAGCGAGGTCAAAGCTTCGAGGAAGCTTTGACGGGAAACTCTATCCGCCTTTGGCGAACAAAAAGCGTTTCCCCGTGTTTCGCCGATGAGGCGAAAAGGTGTGAAAGATAATAATTTTTTCTTTTATGGAGCGTAAACTGATTTTTTTAAAAAAATATTTATATATATCCCTTTTCGCGATACTCGGTGTTCTGTGCGCGAGTCTTATTCACGGAATTGTTGAGATTTTATATATTCAGTTGCTCCTTGCTGATTTTGGGCGATACGGCCTTGGGCTTTCATGGGGAGTGTGGATTTATATTCATAATATTTTAGCGATTGGTCTGTGGGTTTTGGGGCTCGTGCTTGGTTTTTATTTTGGTAGATATTGGTGGCAAGTTATGTATGTGCGCCATGATTATATATGGCGAAAAGAAAGGCGTCGTTGGCTTGCAAAATACTTTGATTAGAATTTGTCTCGCGAATCGTTTTTGTGGCAAAATGTAGAATTTTTAAAATTGGTTTTAAAAATCCGCCGAGCACATAGAGTGCTATGTGCTCGGCGGATATGGTGTGTCACGCAAGAAAATTTGAGAGTGTTACTGTACCATCTTCGATTGTTTCATAGGCTTTTAATTCATTTCCTTCTTGTGCCATACGGGGTTTGCCGTGATGGTCTATATAGACCTGCTTGAGAATGGTCCAATCCTCAATGCCTCGTCCTTCGCGTCCCCAACCAGAGTTTTTTACTCCGCCAAAATATTTTCCGACTTCAGCTCCAGTCGTCCCTCTATTTATATAGAGAATGCCGGTTTTTACTTGTTCAATCGCTTTCATGACCGACGATATGTCGTTTGTGCAAAAGCTATTACTTAACCCGTATTGTGAAGAGTTCAGGCAATCAATCGCACTTGCAAGGAACTCGTCGGTTGGTTTTGCGGGTATTGGCACCACGCATAACACGGGGCCAAATATCTCTTCCTTCATTGCGGTTATGTTTGTTGCGAACCACGGAACCCGCGAAAAGACCGTTGGAGGGAAGTAGTATCCTTTATTATTTTTCGTGGCAAAGCTTTCATTAAAACCAGCCCAATTCCCAGCACCTCCAATAATCGGCATTTTGTTGAGCTCGCTGGCAGTTTTATCAACCATTGCTTCCACGCGTGCGAATTGTTGTTTACTGGAAAGAGGTCCCATACGAACCATGAAATCCGACGGATCACCGATTGGTATTTTTTTTATTGCTGTTATGTAGCGCTGTACGAATTCATCATGCTTGGATTCTTTTATGAAAACAGCGCGAAGTGATACGCACCGCTGTCCCGTGTCCCCAGTGCATGCGTTTACCGCTTCAGCAACGGCCCGATCAAGATCAAAGTCTGGCATCACGACCATCCCTGCGTGTCCACCAAGTTCCAAATGGCAGGGTCGCAGACGGCTTCCTGTAATTTTTGCGACAGTCGCCCCTGTTTCAGCTCCACCTGTGAAAGCGACTTTATCGTAATCAAGTGTTTCTAAAAGATTCTTTCCCGTAAACTCACCAGTTCCGTGAATGACTTGAACAAGACCGCGGAGCTCTTCGCTTTTATGCGTGCCAAGAACATCACAGAGTGCTTTATGAATGCACCAGATAAGCATACTTGTTGAAAGTGGGGTTTGTTCAGAATCTTTTACAATGATTGCGTTGCCTCCAGCGAGCGCTCCAAAAATCTTCCATGCAGGAACTGCTAATGGAAAATTCCACGGCGTTATTGCGAGGATTATTCCATACGGGTCGCGGACGACAATACTTGTCTTGTCGCTCAATTGGCATCTGGAATATTCACCGTGAACGCGCGACAATTCCCCATGATAGTGCCAGACGGTATCAATTGTTTCTTGAACTTCAGCGTCAGCCCATTTCCAGAGTTTTCCAGCTTCTTTGATGATAACAGAAGCAAAAATCCCGCGGAATTTATCAATGTACCATGTGATACGACGAAAAACTTGTTCTTTATCCTGTTCTCCGATTTTAAAATGCCAGTAATCTTGCGCGGTTTTTGCCGCTCGCAAAATGAAATCATTAAGAATTAATTCTTTTCCTTCGTTTATAAATGCAATAACGGATCCCGTTGCTGGGTTATATACAGGAATCATGACGCCGTTTTCTGATGATTCCCACAGCCCACTTCCCACATACGAAGAAACAATCGGCTTTCCCGATTCTTTGTCGGTGCGTTGAAGAATCTTCTGCAACATTATATACGCATCCATAGCCCCCCTCCTTTTCATTTTAAAAGACCAGTAAAATCAATAAAATCCGTACCATCTTTGGCATAGACGCGCAAGGAAATCGGTTTTTTAACTATGCGTTATGCGAAGGGCGTTTACAATGTCTTCAATGTTTCCCTCCATAATGTCTTCAATATTATGCCACGATTCTTTAACGCGATGATCGGTTATGCGATCTTGCGGAAAATTATAGGTACGGATTTTTTCAGAACGATCCGCCGAACCAATCTGTTCTTTTCGTTCCGTCGCGCGTTTTAATTCTTCTTTTTGTTGTCGCGCGTCCAAAAGCTTTGTACGGAGGAGTGTCATTGCTTGTTCGCGGTTTTTTGATTGACTTCGTCCTTGTTGTGAAGTAACGACAACGCCAGTAGGCTTATGAATAATGCGCACCGCTGTTTCAACTTTGTTTACATTTTGTCCTCCAGGTCCGGAAGAACGGAAAAATTCAACTTCAATATCTTGAGGTTTGATTTCAATATCAACTTCCTGCGCTTTTGGAAGTATTGCAACTGATGCCGTTGAGGTATGAATTCTGCCATTTTTTTCTGTTGAAGGAACGCGCTGAACTCTGTGCACGCCCATTTCCTGTCGGAGCTTTTGATAGATGCCGTTCCCATTGACAGCGACAACAACCTCTTTAAATCCACCGGTGGTCGTTGGAGAAGAATCAAGAATTTCAAATGACCACCTATTTTTTTCCGAGAATCGCTGGTACATCCGCAAAAGCTGACCAGCAAAAAGCGCCGCTTCATCCCCTCCAGCTCCCGCGCGAATTTCAAGAATAATATCCCGAATTGCGCTATTCGGATCGGGATGAAGAAGTGCGTGTATAGAGGCTGTTTTCTTGTGGATTATTTCTTCAAGTTCCGCTTTTTCCGCCCGTGCAAGGAAAAGCATTTCCTCGTTCTTTTCCGATCTTAAAATCTCTTTATTTTCAATGAGGTTTTTTTCCGCACGCGAGAGATACTCTATTTCTTTCGTTGCTTCTTGAAGTATTGAAAACCGTTCGCCCGATTTTTTAATATCTGGTTGCATGGCGGATGTTAGAAACGCGGGATCATTGAGCTTTTGTTGAAGGATGGCGTACTCTTCAATAATTTTTTGATACTCTGTGTTCATAGGCTCGGATAATGAGTTGGTTGTATTGGTTTTCAATTACGAAATACAATAATAAAAAGCGTTAAAGCAAGAATACGCGGGCGCGCCCACACCATGGTGTGGGCGCGTAAAATCCGCATAAAAATCGTTAACGCTTTTTGGCGAGTCGTTTCTTGAATTTATCAATGCGTCCTGCGGTGTCAATCATCTTATCTTTGCCTGTATAAAATGGGTGGCAGTGTGAGCAAATTTCAACTTCAATTCGTTCCTTTGTTGAAGGGACTTTTATAGCATTGCCACAGGCGCATTGGATAATTGCATTTGTGTAATATTTTGGATGGATATCTGATTTCATAATATTTTTCTAAATTTGCGATGTTAGAACTGTACTACAAATGATTAATTTTGCAAATAAATGTGGTGGACGCATACACTTGTTTGACTTTTGTATGGGCATTTGATAGACTCTATAAAAGTTGGATTATGAAAACTGAGCGAATTTATAAGGAAGGCGTGGTCGAGGAGACATTCCCGAACACGCTTTTTAAAGTAAAACTAGACGACGGAAAAGAAATCCTCGCTCATTTAGGGGGTAAATTGCGTATCAATTTTATTAAGGTTCTTTTGGGTGATCGCGTGCGCGTGGAAACATCGCCGTACGATGAAACAAAGGGACGGATTGTGCATCGTTTAAAATAGCGTATAGCGTAAGGCTCTGATTCCGGCTTGCCAAAATCAGAGATCTACGATTCCAGTGTAGACGGAATTGCGGATATAGGGCGTACAGTAGGGAACCGTGAATTTGGTTTTCTGAACGCTGAACCTTAGGCTTTAAAGGCTGATTGCATTGCGGTGAAGGTTCGATCATCAGTTAAAAAAATTTGCGCAAAATGCAAAACAGTTCGGAGAAAAGGCCGTGTATTTGTAATTTGCGAGACAAAAAAACATAAACAACGGCAAGGATAATTCACAGCGAAAGTTTAAAATGAAAAATTAAAACTTTTTAATGTTTCATTTTAAACTTTTAACTTCTCATCGTGCGTCTTGTAGGAACAAATATTCCGGATAATAAACGAATTGAAATTTCTCTCGCCTATGTATATGGAATCGGGCGTCCTTTGGCGAGTAAAATTTTGAAGATTGCGCAGGTGAATCCCAATACACGGGCAAAAGATTTATCGCAGATTGAGATTAATCGTCTTCGTGAAATTATAGAAAAAAATCACAGAGTTGAAGGAGATCTCCGAAAAGAGATTATGATGAATGTTAAGCGGTTGCGTGATGTTGGCGCGTATCGGGGTAGTCGGCATATGCGAGGGCTTCCGTCTCGCGGACAACGAACAAAAACGAATTCCCGCACACGGCGAGGGAATGTACGAAAAACAATGGGATCGGGGAGAAAATCGGCGTCAATGGTCAAGTAATTAATGCGTAAAGCGTTTAGAGTAAGGCGTACAACATATAGATTTTCTATGCGTTATAGGCTCCATAACTACACGCTGTGCAAAATGGGCAGTAAAAAAGTAATTGAAAAATTGGCAGATACGGAAAAAATAATCGGAGAAAAAGTTCCGCAGGTTTCTGTTGCGCCGGCTACTTCTTCCAAACGAAAAATTCAGGACGGTGTTGTTAATATTCAGGCGACATTCAATAACACGATTATTTCAATTAGCGATACAAAGGGAAATGTGCTTGCGTGGGCGTCGTCTGGAAACTTAGGATTTAAAGGGTCAAAAAAAGCGACCCCCTATGCGGCGACACGCGTCGCTGAAGTTGTCGCGGAACGGGTAAAAAAGTTTGGCGTTCAAGATGTTTCAATTTATGTTAAAGGTGTTGGTTCGGGGCGAGAATCCGCAATTCGAGCAATCATTAATCAAGGTATGCAGCCACGAATGATCAAGGATGTTACGCCATTGCCTCATAATGGTCCGCGCGCAAAAAAACCGCGAAGGGTATAAACGAATTATCATTTTTAATTTTTCACTTTAATTTTAAGATATGTCCGCTGATCCAAAATGCAAAATTTGTCGCCGTGCCGGAGAAAAACTTTTTCTTAAAGGGGAGCGTTGTTTTACGCCAAAGTGTGCGATGATTCGTCATCCCTCAACTCCAGGGATTCATGGTGGCGCGCGAAAAGGTAAGCGGCGCACGGTATCGGAATTTGGCATTGAACTTCGCGAAAAACAAAAAATTCGTTTTTTGTATGGGCTTACCGAGGGACAATTTGAACGATATGTGGAAGAGGCACGAAAAAAGAAAAATAGCGTAGTCACTGATGCTATTGTTTCTTTTCTTGAGACGCGTCTTGACAGCGTTGTGTTCCGGGCGGGTTTTGCGGTATCACGGTCATACGCACGACATTGCGTATCGTATGGGCATATATGCGTAAATGGAAAACTAGCTTCAAGTCCTGGGTATCGGGTGAAAAAAGGCTTTAGCATTTCTATTTATCCAAAGAGTGAAGCTTCGCCTCTTTTTAAAGATTATGGTGAACGGATTAAAAAGTATGATCCGCCTACATGGATTTCTTTGGATAAAGATAGACGGGTGGCGACAATAATCGCGGAACCAACGGTAGAAAATACTCAATTTACATACGATTTACAAAAGGTTATTCAATTTTACTCAAAATAATAAATTCGATCTTCGAATAATCCCGTACATAGTTCCTTCGTGATAGCGCCATAAAGCTTTTCACGCTGGACGAGGGCGGGGTCAGAGAAGTGTCGTGCGTAGTATGATTCCAGTGCCAACAGGCTTCAAGATTGTCTCCGAGGAGGGGAATCAAGGTACCTATGAGGTTGAAGGGCTTTACCCGGGGTATGGCCACACAATCGGCAATGCTATGCGACGCGTTCTTTTGTCGTCGTTGCGCGGTGCTGCAATCACAGCCGTTAAAATCAAGAACGCCCCCCATGAATTCACGGCTCTTGACGGGGTAATGGAAGATTTGGTTGAGATGAGTCTTAATTTAAAACAAGTTCGTTTTAAAATGAATGGAGAGGAATCATGTCAGGCTACTATTTCCATTACAGGCGAGAAGGATGTTATGGCCGCTGATATTAAAACTTCGGGAGAATGCGAGGTTGTAAACGGTGATCTTCATATTGCAACACTCACCTCAAAAAGTTCCAAGCTTGAAATTGATATAGAAGTTTCTTCGGGTTTTGGTTATCAGACTGTTGAATCTCGTAAAAAAGAGAAGGTTGATATAGGGGCAATTGCGTTAGACGCTGCATTTTCTCCCGTGCGTCGCGTTAACTTTGAAGTTGAGAATATGCGCGTTGGAGACCGCACTGATTATAATAAAGTTATTTTTCTTGTTGAAACCGATGGAAGCATTCGTCCACAAGACGCGCTTATGTCCGCGGCAAAAATTTTGACTGAGCAGTTTTCTGCTCTTTCTGGCGTGACCCAGCACCAAGAAACAGGTGCCGTTATTGAAGCGAATTTGCGGAGCGGTGTTTTTAACGGGGAGTCGGAGGATGTCTCATACGAAGAAAGGGCGGGGCGCGTCTCCATTCAAGAATTAAAGCTTTCAAATCGCACACTTAACGCAATAACCAAGTCCGGCTTTACAGTTGTCGGAGATCTTGCATCACGAACGGAGGAGGAAATTCGCGATGGAGTGCGCGGTTTGGGTGATAAGGGGGTTGTTGAGATTAAAAAATCACTTGGAAATCTAGGGCTTACTTTTTCTACCAGAGGCGAGTCCGTCTCTGACGAAGAACGCTAAACTTTAAATCCTGAACGCTTCTATATGAAACATTTACGAAAAGGCAGAAAACTTCACAGAGAAAAAGGACAGCGATCGGCGCTTTTGAAGACGCTAACGACCGCTCTTTTTATCAATGGGAAAATTAAGACCACGGAAGCGAGGGCAAAAGAATTACGGCCGTTTGCGGAACGAGTGATAAGTTGTGGAAAAGAAAATTCTATCGCTAAAAAACGGCTCATCGCAGCTTTGGTGTCGCCTAAAATTGTTAAGCGGGTCTTTGAGGTCGCAGGAACAATGGAAGGAAGGAACGGTGGATACACGCGAATTATTAAAATGGGTCCGAGAAAAAGCGATGGAGCGAAAATGGCAATTATAGAGCTGATGAAATAATAATTTTTTTAATATGAAAGAGCATGTTATTGACGCAAAAGGAAAGGCCTTTGGAAGAATCGCATCAGAGATTGCGATGGTTTTAACTGGAAAAAATTCTGTTTTATATAGACCAAATGTTGTTCCGTCTGTTGCGGTTAGGGTTTATAATACAGACGCTCTTAAAATAAGCGGACGAAAAATGCTTCAGAAAATGTATTATAGACATTCTGGGCGTATCGGAAATTTGAAAGAAGAGACTTTAGGCAATCTTATGAAAAGAGATTCACGGCAGGTTGTAGAATTGGCTGTTTTTGGTATGCTTCCGAAAAATCGCTTGCGAAAAGAGTATATGAAGCATATTTCGTTCTATAAAGGTCAAGTACCAAAAGTAACAAAAGAAGAATGAGGAAATACTGAGGCTCGTAAGCCGAATGTGAACGAATATATAAATAATACTTTTTTAAAACAAATTCCGCGCATACTGCGCGCAGTATTGCGGGAAATATAAATTTTAATTTTTAAAAACTTAGCCGAAAGGAACATCCAATTGTTTTGTATTGGAACGCTTCACGGCGCAAGTTATGAGTGGAATGGAAAAAGAAAAAAAGACAATTAAAAAACAAAGCGGGTCAAAAGCAGTAAAAAAAACTGCGGTAAAAAAGATTAAAAAAGACAAACCGGCAGAAATTCAAGAAGAAACAAAGCCGATTGCTGAAATAGCGCCGTTAGTAGTCAATGCTGAGCCGCGTGTGGCGGAATCTTCCGAAGATGCAGAAATCTTAAAACAGATTGAGAGTGGTATGGCGATGGAAGGGAAGTTAGAACGGTATTGGGAGGCGGTTGGTCGTCGGAAAAAGGCAATCGCTCGCATACGCCTTTTTACCCGTGGGGATAAAACCATCATTGTTAACGATAAACCGTATGGCGAGTATTTTAATACAAAAGAACAGCAAAAAGTCGCTGAGGAGTCATTGCAAAAAATGAAATCAGTAAATCGGTTTCATGTATCCGCTCGTGTTTCCGGAGGCGGTTTGAACGCTCAAGCCGAATCGATTCGTCATGGTATCGCCAGAGCGCTTGTTGAATTCAATTCTGATTTTAGAAAGCGTCTTCGTCGTTCCGGGTTTTTAACTCGTGATCCGCGGATGAAAGAACGAAAGAAGTTTGGTTTGAAATCAGCTCGCAAGCGACCGCAGTGGAAGAAGCGTTAATTCATTTGGAAAATAGCAAAAAAGAATAATCACGAGGTATAGATTAAAAATTAAAAACGGACGAGCTTCGTCCGTTTTTAATTTATGAAAAATACCCACGATACTACTCAATCGCGTAGCGAAATATGCCTTTTTCATTTATTACAGCAATAATATTTTCGTTCGTTGACAAAAAACCCCCCTCCGAGGATATTTTTTGTATAGTATAGTCATCCGACTCAATCCCAATTTCGGCACCGAAGAGTCCTTCTGATGTGGTAAAAATAGCGTAATAATCGTTATACCACGCACTATCAATAATTGGTTGTTGCGTTTCTTTTGTGAGTTTTTTAAAGGACATTCGTTCACGGAATGGCGTTGTGCTTTCTCGCAGAAGAAATAAAGCCAAAAGATCATTTTTTCTTTGAAGAAGCCCTTTGTCTTTTTTTGTATTGAAAGAAACGCGTTTTACCCCCGCCATAATTGGTTCAATGCTACGGTCTGTGTCTTGAAAGATAAAAAATCCTCCAACGCCGTCAACAAAAGCAATAACATCGCCTTCCTCAGATGGGTATGAAGAAAATGTTCCATTTATAAAAAACCCCGGCCTTCCAATTACCTGAATGTCTTTACCGCTGAGGTTCGCGGTCGCGAAAAATCCGTTTTGGGTAACGAATCCGATTCGTTGATTGTATAGTTCAAAGTGCACCACCTGATCAACAATGGGTTCAATCAAACCGTCTGCAATCCGATATCGGTAAATCACGCGATCTTTTCCTAAAATAAAAAGAAATTTTTTATCGGCGGGGTTGGTTCGCACCTCAAGAAGTGTTTGGCGCTTTATTGTCTTTAAAAAGTTTATGGCAAGTTCGCGTATCGTTTCATCAGATGATATTTGAAAAAGACTTGCCTCGCTGTCATCGGCGTTCGCACGCACTAAAAGATTGTCATCGCCAACCCATTCAATGTCATGAGGAATTTGTTTGACTTTTTTTTTAAAAATAACTTTTCCCGACTCAATATTCTGGATAAGGAGCGTTAAATCTTTTTGAGTAATGATTGCGTTTCGGATCCGACGAGGCGATGGGTAGTATTGAAACGGAGGCAGAATTGAAAATTCTTTTGAGTCAATGCGTGGTGGTTGCACGGGGATGAGCATGATTGATCGGTATTCTGAAACTAATCCTTGTGTTACCGCGATGTTTTTTTCCCACGAACGATAGCCCTCCTTTTCAATGCGGACGCGATGCGTTCCTGGACTTACAGCATCCATGAGAGCTCCTGAAACAAGAAACGATGTTTTTTTATATGGACTTTCGTCAAGGAATATCATGATTCCTGTTTGATTTGTTTTTATAAAAATTCCTCCAGCAGGGGCAAGAGAAAGCGTTTGAATATTGATGGAATATCCGACGGCAACGACAATAACGAGTGGCGTAATAATCAAAAATACTCCAACAAGGGAATAAAAAAGCACGCGTCTTTTGGTGCGATGAATTGTCATAGATGTACAGTAAAACAAAATACGGTTTTTGGAAAATAGACAGCGCGTAAAAAATCATATAAAGTATAGAAAAAGCCCTTATATGGCGCAATTTATAATAGAAGGAGGAAGAAAATTGAACGGTGAAGTTGAGATTGGTGGAGCAAAAAACTCCGTCTTAAAAATACTTTCGGCGGCCATTCTTTTGAATGGGAAAGTCGTAATCAAAAATGTTCCTGATATTGAAGATGTGAAGCGGATGATTGAACTTCTTCAAAATCTTGGGGCAACCGTTTCATATTTTGATGGAAAAACCATCTCAGTTGATGCTCGCACGATTTCATCAAGCGCTGTGATGGACGATTTGGCAAAACGGCTCCGATCGTCAATTTTACTTATAGGCCCTCTTCTTGCGCGGTTCGGGTCTGTTTCATTTCCACATCCGGGCGGATGCGTTATTGGTCAGCGACCCATCGATATTTTTTTGGACGGTTTTGAGGCGTTGGGCGCACAGATTCACGCGAATAGTAACGAAAAATATCCTTCATATAAAATTGATGGTAAAAATCTTCGGGGAGCGGATTATTTTTTTAGAAATATCAGCGTGACAGGAACAGAAACTCTCATGATGGCATCAACGCTCATTCGTGGGACGACCATTCTTCGTAATTGCGCGACTGAACCAGAAATTTTCGCGCTTGCGGCGTTTCTTAATCGGTGCGGAGCAAAAATAAAAGGCGCGGGCACGCAGACAATTGAAGTCCGTGGAGTTTCAAAATTGAGTGGAGGTGTTTTTAATGTTATTCCAGATCGGATTGACGCGGGAAGTTTCGCGATTCTTGCGGCGGCTACAAAAAGTACTCTTACGATAAAAAATATCATACCCGAACACATTAAAAGCGTTCTTTTTATACTCACCCGCATGGGGGTTGGCATTGAAATTCAAAAAGATTCGGTGCGGATACGCCCGGCAAAAATTTTGCGAGCGCAGAGCATCAAGACCCATGAATATCCAGGCTTTCCGACTGATCTCCAAGCGCCTTTTACCGTGTTGGCAACACAGGCAGATGGGCAGAGCTTGATTCATGAGACGGTTTATGAAGGACGCTTGTTTTATATAGAAAATCTGAATAGAATGGGCGGGAAGATCATTATGTGCGATCCGCATCGTATTCTTGTACATGGAGCGACACAGTTGTACGGGCGCGATATGGAAAGCCCTGATCTTCGGGCGGGACTTGCGTTTGTTATTGCTGGACTTGTCGCAGACGGGACATCAATCATTCGGGATGTGTATTCTATTGATCGCGGATACGAAAACATAGAAGGACGGTTGCAAAAATTAGGGGCAACCATTAAACGAGTAGCATAAGGCGTATAGTGAAAAAGCGTTGAGCATAACAGAGCTTTTTGTTAGAGGCGCTTGTTGGCCTCTGGTGGGAACTCGTCTCTGGCGGAGAACGCTCCACGCTAATCTCTAAACGCTCGCATATATGTTTGTACGAAAATTAGGAATTGATTTAGGAACGGCAAATACGCTTGTTTTTATTCCGGGGCAAGGAGTTTCTATCAACGAGCCTTCGGTTGTTGCTATTTCTATGAACGAAAACAAGGTTCTTGCCGTCGGCAATGAAGCTCGGGCAATGGTTGGCAGAACACCCGAAACGATCACCGCGTATAAGCCGATGCGGGACGGTGTTATCGCTGATTATCGCGTTACAGAAGCGATGCTTCGTTATTTTATCTCAAAGGCAACTGGACGATTTCGGTTGTTTCGTCCGGAAGTTATGATTTCTGTTCCAGCCGGAGTTACATCAACCGAGCGTCGCGCAGTCATTGAAGCCGCGTTGGCTGCTGGAGCAAAAGCCGCCTATGTTGTTAAAGAGCCGGTACTTGCGGCAATCGGAGCCGGAATTCCTATCAACGAACCGCGAGGACATATGATCGTTGATATTGGTGGCGGAACTGCTGATATAGCGGTTATTTCTCTTGGGGGGATCGTTGTTTCATCGTCGGTAAAAGTTGCGGGAAACAAGTTTGACGCCGCGATTGCGAATTATATTAAAAAACATTACAACTTAGCGATTGGAGAGAGGACGGCTGAAGATTTGAAGATTGGCATTGGTTCGGCAATTTCCGTGCAAGAAGAGCTTTTTATGCAGATAAAAGGACGCGATTTACTGACCGGACTTCCGAGAACTCATGAAATATTTACAAATGAAATTGCGCAGGCAATCGCGGAGGAATTAGATGAGGTGGTGCGAGCGATTAAAGGAGTTCTTCGTGATACGCCACCCGAGCTTGCCGCGGATATTATGGATAAAGGGATTGTTCTTTCGGGCGGTGGCGCACTTTTGCGAAATATTGACGAATTGATTTTACGGGAAACGGGTGTTCCCGCGTATATTGCTGAAGACGCGTTGTATTGTGTTGTAAAAGGAACTGGAATTGCCCTTGAGCATCTGGATGTTTACAAAAAAAGCATCATGATGAAAAAATAATGACTTCGCGTTCAACAGAAGAAATAAAAACCCGACTCAGCATTGTTGATTTAATTCAGGGATATGTCCGGCTGGAAAAGTCGGGTATTAATTTTCGTGGACGATGTCCGTTTCATCAAGAAAGAACGCCGTCGTTTTTCGTGAGTCCAGCCCGACAGACATGGCGATGCTTTGGATGCCAAAAAGGAGGCGATCATTTTTCGTTCATTGAAGAAATTGAGGGGGTGGAGTTTCCCGAGGCATTAAAAATGCTTGCTGAACGAACTGGTGTTGTCATAACGCGAGAGGATCCGCGGGCAATTTCAGAACGAGCGCGCTTGCTCGCAATATGTGAGGATGCGGCGAAATTTTTTGAATTACAGCTCCACGCATCAGAAAATCCGAATCGTATGAATCCAGTATTGCGGTACCTTGTCTCGCGAGGACTGATAGAAAGCACTATTAAAGATTTTCGTTTGGGATACGCACCTGATTCATGGGACGCTCTGTATGTATGTTTAACGCGGAAAGGATACAAAGAAAGCGAAATTGAAAACGCTGGTCTTATCATTAAAAAAGAACAAGCGCGCTCCGAAGAACGAAAATACTATGACCGTTATCGCAATCGTATTATATTTCCTATTACCGATGCATCGGGACGAATTATTGCATTTGGAGGTAGAATTTTTCCAACCCAAAAACTAGACGAAGAAAAAGAAGCCCATTCTTCGCGCGGAGCTTTGGAGGGCGCGGCAAAATATATTAATTCTCCAGAAACTCCGCTGTATAATAAATCACGCGTCCTGTATGGATTTCACCGTTCAAAAAATACAATTCGTGAAAAAAATGAATGCGTTGTTGTTGAGGGATACATGGACGCTATTATGGCGCATCAAGCGGGCGTAGCGAATACCGTTGCCGTATCAGGCACAGCGCTTACCAATGATCAGTTGCGTATTCTTGCGCGCCTCGCCAATTCAATTATTTTTGCTTTTGATATGGATTCCGCCGGGCAGAGCGCTACAAAGCGATCCCTTGATCTTTCTTCTGAATTTAATATATCGCGAAAAGTTCTTATACTTCCATCAGGAAAAGATCCAGCAGATGCGGTTCGCGAAGACAAAAACATTTTTATCATGGCGGTTGCATCGTCGGTTCCAATTATGGAGTACTATTTTGGAGAAGCAGGAAAACAATTTGATGTACAAAGTCCGCAGGGGAAAAAAAATTCCGCCCTTTTTTTTCTTCCACATGTTAAAAATCTGACCAATGAGATTGAACGCGCGCACTGGATTCAAAAATTTTCTGATCTCATCTCTATACCAGAAATTGCAATTCGCGCAGAGCTTGATAAAATGCGCGGTGTGCGGGCGGAAAAATTTGTTTTAGCGCCTACCAACGCGCACAATCGCTCTCGTCGCGAACTTTTGGAAGAACGGCTTTTGTGTCTGTATGTTCACGACCCGGGGAAATTTGAAGAGGTGGAAAAGAAATTTCCGGAGGCACTGCCATTTGTTTCTTTGGCGCACGAACGATTTTTTGCGGAACTTCAGGAAAAAAAATCAATCCAAACAGCCGAGTCAAAGAATTTTTTTGAAAAATTAAAATTTGAAGCAGAAACAATGAATTATAATGCGCTGGACGTCTCTGAAGAGTTGCTTTTTGTTGCTTTGGGCATTCTCGCGGAGTATTACAAGGAGCAGATGTCAAATCTCAATGTTCAAATTAAAAGCTTGGAAAAATCGCCGAATCAGGATAGAATGAATGGTCTATTAAAAAACTTTAATGAGGTTGCGGATAAGGTGAAACGATACTCGGCTTAATATCTGAAGAAAATATGAAACAAAAGAAAAAACATAAAAAAACAGTTAAAAAAACCACTCTTAAAAAAGCGGACGGCAAGTCGTCAAAAATACCGCGCAACCGCCTAAAAGCCCTGAAAAACACCGCCATTGCTCTTGATGCGAAATCCGCCGTTGAATCAATGACCAATGAAGCGAAAATTGAGACGCTTTTAAAACGAGGAAAAAATCGCGGATTTGTAACATACGCCGAGATTATTTATTATTTTCCGAATATTGAGGAGGAGATATCAATTATAGAGGATTTGTATACTCGTTTTGAGGCCGAGAACATTGAAGTTCTGGAGACTCGGGAACTCTTGAATGTACAAGAAGAAAAAGAACGGGTAGGCGATAAAAAACGCCATGAGGACGAAATGCTTTCGTCCGATTCCGTTCAAATGTATTTAAAAGAAATTGGACGCATCGCGCTCTTAACTTCTCAAGAAGAAAAAGATCTTGCAAAAAAAATTGAGCACGGCGATCAAGAAGCGCGAAAAAAACTAACACAGGCGAATTTGCGTCTTGTCGTTTCCATAGCGAAAAAATATGTTGGTCGATCTCCACATTTAACGATTCTTGATCTTATTCAAGAAGGGAACATAGGTCTTTTTAAGGCTGTTGAAAAGTTTGATTACAAGAGGGGTTTTAAGTTTTCCACATACGCGACATGGTGGATTCGGCAGGCAATTACCCGCGCATTGGCGGATCAAGCTCGTACGATTCGGATCCCCGTGCATATGGTTGAAACAATCTCCAAGTATCAGCAGATAAAACGGCGCTTATTTCAAGACCTTGGGCGTGATCCACTCCCCGAGGAAATAGCAGCGGAGATGGGAATGGAAATTGAAAAGGTTCATCATATCGCAAAAATTTCACAAGATACCATCTCACTTGAATCTCCCGTTGGAGACGACGAAGAAGATTCAACGCTCGGCGAATTTATTGTTGATGATAAGACGATCTCTCCCCAGCAACACGCCGCGCGCGGGCTCTTAAAAGAACAGATGCAGAATATTTTGCAGGACCTATTGCCCCGCGAGCAAAAAATTCTTTCTATGCGTTTCGGACTCATTGATGGCGTCACGCATACCCTTGAAGAAGTCGGGAAAGAATTTGGCGTTACGCGCGAACGCATACGACAAATTGAAGCGCATGCTCTTGAGAAAATTCGCGAGCACGCTTTAGTCTCAAAACTCGAAGGATACTAAAGTGATTTTAATTTTTCTGTGATTGCGTTTAGTATGTCCGTTTTTGCTTTTTGGAGGATTGATTGCGCTATATCAGATACTTTTTTAATGAGGCGATCAAAAAAACCAACACGCGGTGTTGTGGTGAGCGAATATTCGTTTTGAAGAGTGCTTTTTGCTATTTCGCTGAGTTTTGAAGCGAATAATTGCGCGTTTGTATGTTTCATCAACTCTTCGGTTGTTTCTTGAAGATCTAATTTTATCGCGTCAATAAGCGGTTTTATTTTTTCAGAATTTGTATTTAACGAATTGGTCGTTCCGGCAAATATTTTTGAATGTTCCGAGATTTGATTCGCGATTTTGTCTAAGAGCGCATCGCGATCGCTGTCGGTGAGTTTTTCCCATATGCGCGTCGTTCGTTCACGCATGATCCGATGCGCTTTCGCATATGCGTTGAGGGCTCTATCGGTGTCCGCTCTGCCGACATCAATGTGCGTTTGAACTTCTCTAAGTTTGTTTTTTATTATTTTTATTTCATTTAAAATTTCATCAGAAATGCTTAGCTCTAGATCAATTCGTTTTTTTTCGTTAAATGTTGTAAGTCGTTCAAATGCTCGTCGCCAGTTTTTAAGAAAATAGAAGTGGCTTGTCGGCAGAAGCCATGTGCGTGGGTCAGCGGTTTTTGTTGTGGTGGTTGTACTATGTAGTGTGGGGGTGTTTTGCACAAACGAGTTTTCAGATGTTTGTTTTTGGTTTGATGGCGTTTGTGCCGGAATGTTCGTTGTCCAATCAATCTGTATGCCTGAAAGTGATGCAGAATCCGCAAACGCGGATTCTGTTGCCACAAAAGCAAACACAAAAAATATAATTTTTTTAAGCATATGATGCGTTGATTATCCCAGAAACGATGTTTTTGAGTGATGCCGTTTAGAGTAAAATTGGAATGTCGGGATTGGCGTTGTCGTCAATATCAAAAATCATCATCATCGGTTCGTTGTTCACGCGCGAATAAATTGGCGGGTCTTTTTTTAGATTAAAAACTTCATCCCCATCGTCTGTATGAAGCGTTGCGTATAATGACTCACCTGATTTAATTGGGCGGGTAAGGCGAATAATAAGATCCTTATGCTCGCCACGGAAGAGGTGTTGCGAGAATCCAATAATTGTTTCGGGTATTTCGTTTTTGTTTTCATGGACGACGACATAGCCCCCATTTTGGAAAATTGCAAAATTTACAAGGATTGAGATTCCTGGTTTTTGTTCAGAAACATATAGCGCATTTTCTTCTGCACGAAGTTTTGATGAATCAGTTGAAGAAATATCAGTAGTATTTGCGGTATTATGTGATTCGGTAGGGACATTTGAATTAACGGCACCGTTTTCTTTTGGTACTTGCGAAAATATATAGAGCGTAAGAAGCGCCGTTAGCGTGACAAAAGAAATGATTATCCATGATGCGTTTTGACTCAAAAGTTTTTCTAGTTTCATAAAAATTTTGTAATTGGCTTTGTTGTATTTGTGCGCTATATTGTGGCTAGCGAGGTCAAAGCTTCGGGGAAGCTTTGACGGGAAACTCTATTCGCCTTTGGCGAACAAAAAGCGTTTCCCCGAGGAGGCGAAAAGATATGAAAATTTTTATTTTCATATCGACCGAGCGACGACACAAAATTGTACCCAGTTATATTATATCACGAAATAATAGATCGCGCCATAAAAAATAAAGGGCATTACGCCCTTTATTTTTTATGATTTTTTATTAAATTAAATCAGGAATTGCTCTGAATTACTCCGCGTGTGTATCGCCGGCCCAAACGACAAAAGTAAATACTTTGCCCCCTTTGCCCATGTCTTTTTCAAAATGAGAATTTCGTCCATGACGGGATTTTTTGATTGCTTTGCCAAAATCAGATAATTCTTCATTATTTTTATCGTTTCCTCGCCCCGCAACCACAGTATTTTTAAGGGTTGTAAAGGTGTCAAGATGAGAATAGATCATTTCAAGTTGATCGTAGTCGTGCTGATTTGGGTGCTGATTTGGCATCGGGTCGCTTGTGTAGTCCATACAAGTCCCTAATGGCGCATTTGCAAAGTCTTCATCTTGATGATCAAGTCCAAATGCATGCGCGATTTCCTGGCACATAACAAGGTTTCTCCACGCGATAGTATTATATGTCGGAGTATTGAAGTAAGTATCGTTGAGCTTTACTGTTCCTTGTGTAATATGACTGCCACTTACCCACACAGACGCTATTCCAAGCCAGCCGTTGTTGCCATATTTTGCATTACAAACCTCAACGCGACCGCTTTTAGCTCGGCATTTTCTTGGATCCGTTGTGCCTGTGGTAATGGTAGTATCCAAGACTGAAGACACGCTCCAGTCGCTTGATGCGGTGGCAAGATTGCCGTCCCATACGGACGAAACATTATCCCCAAGTTTTAGGGTAAATGGATTTGCGGTTCGTGCCCAATGGTATCCGTTCCACGAATGACTCGCGTAGGCGATAGACACCATTCCGACTGTACCAAGAAGTACTAAAACCGACATGACGATTCTTAAACGGTGCGATGAAAACATGTTTTTATGTAGGTATTAATTTGTAATTTAAAAGTTAATTTTAACAGTTTATCAAAAAATATCAAGCCCATCAATTTTTTGAAATCGCGCATAATGTTTTAATCAAAAGCATCACATATTATTTATTATTTTTTAGAATATAGCTGTATACAATGGTGTGACTGAGCAAGGGCGAGGAAATACTGAACGCAGAAGAGCAAATGTATGGTGGCGCTTGGATGAATCGCGTGCACGCATTCAATCATCTTCGCTTGCCGCAATATAACTGGGTACAATCTTGCGTCGTCGCGTCTGGGAAATGATAATTGCTATTCTCATTTCACCATCCGCTTGCCGCAATA
>ERZ1292633.1624-Hain-H41-02um-R1-1624-length-24097-cov-8_pt1 | contig 24097 bp, 18 predicted proteins | sample MGYA00564406_ERZ1292633 | MGnify/ENA primary metagenome ERZ1292633 (study PRJEB36523, sample SAMEA6512639) | groundwater metagenome | collected 2019-01-08 | study: AquaDiva: Metagenomics assemblies of 32 groundwater samples | reverse complement strand
CACGAAAACTGGGAAAAAGAATTCCCGATCGTGAAAGAAAAATTCGAAAAATTAAGAGCACAAACACCATGCAAAGCGCTTCAACTCGTGAACACCGAGAACGCCATCGGCGATCATCTTCAGAATTGCAAAAACGCATACGACGCTTTCTACTGCGAAAATCTCGAAGATGCCGCATACTGCTGGAACATTCCAAAGAAGGGAAAAGATATCATCGACATGAATTACAGCCCCAGCTGCGAAACCTCCGCCGAAGGTGTCAGTGCGCTCAACGCCCAAAACACATTCGCCACCATCACCTGCTGGGACGTCTCCGACGTTTTTTATTCCATTCTCTGTTTCAATTCCAAAAACCTCTTTGGATGTTTCGGTCTTCGCAACAAAAATTATTGCATTCTCAATAAGCAATACACGCAAGAAGAATATGAAAAGCTCGTGCCACAAATTATAGAACACATGGGAGGAATTGGGCGAGCGCACGGCGCGAGCGCGGAGCCTGTGGGTGGGCAATGGAGCCAGTTTTTCCCATCAGAACTTTCATTTTTCCCCTACGACCAAAGCGTCGCACAGGAGTATTTTCCAAAAGAAATGACACCAGAAAAAATCGAAAAATCACAATCATCGACATCAGAAACACCCGACATTCACACGTGCAAGACGTGTTCAAAAAAATACAAAATCATCGCACAAGAAAAAAATTTCTACAAAGAAATGAAAATTCCAACCCCAGAAATCTGCCCAGAATGTCGGCACAAACAAAGACAAGAAAGAAAAGCATCAAACTTTCTCTGGAATAGAAAATGCGACAAATGCCTCACAGAAACCAAAACCTCCTGGCCTCCAAATAAAGCACAAAAAATCTACTGCGAAAAATGTTATTTGGCAGAAATGTATTAAAATTTGTGTTATCCTTGCGCTTCCTACATCCTCAATCCTACATCCTAACTCCTCCTTCCCTCATGTCTCTCCTCGACCAACTCAACTGGCGCTACGCTACCAAAATTTTCGACACACAAAAAAAGATTCCACAAGATCAGCTCGACCAACTCCTCGAAACACTCCGACTCTCACCGTCGTCTTATGGCCTCCAGCCATGGAAATTTGTGCTCGTGAAAAATCCAGAAATCCGCGCAAAACTTCGCGAGGCCGCATGGGGTCAGGCGCAAGTAACTGACGCTTCTCATTTTCTCGTGTTCTGCTCGATGACGAATGTGAGTTCTGAAACAGTCGAACATTACGCAAAAGAAATAGCAGAAACACGCGGCACGCCACTCGTAGAACTTGAAGGGTTTAAAAATATGATGCTCGATTTTGTGAAAGGGAAAACCCCAGAGTTCCTCAGCACATGGGCCGGAAAACAGGTCTACATCACCCTCGGAACACTGCTGACTTCCGCCGCAGTCATGCAAATCGACGCCTGTCCAATGGAAGGATTCGACAACGCAAAATTTGATGAAATTCTCGGACTCAAGGAGAAGAATCTTCACGCAGAAGTTGTCTGTGCGCTCGGATACCGTTCTCCAGAAGACAAATATGCTTCCGCGAAAAAAGTCCGCGAATCAAAAGCAGAAAAATTTATTGAAGTATAAGAATGGAGAAAGAAATTCTCAAAAAATTACAATCACTGAAAAATCCGGAAAAATCGGCGACTCTCCAGCGATTTTTCAAAACCAAAAAAGGAGAGTATGGCGAAGGTGATATTTTTCTCGGCATCACCGTCCCAGAAACCAGGAAAATAGCTCATGAGTACGCAGCAAAAATATCGCTCCCAGAAACAGAAAGACTTCTCCATTCCAAATATCACGAAGCCCGCCTCGCCGCCCTTCTCATCCTTGTAGAAAAATATAAAAAAGGAGAAAAAAGGGAAGAAGTTTTCAATCTCTATATCCAAAACACGGATTGCATTAACAACTGGGATCTCGTCGACTCCAGTGCATATTTCATCGTGGGTTCACATCTGGAAGGCAAAAATAAAAAACTCCTAGAAAAATTTGCTTGCTCAAAAAACCTCTGGGAAAAAAGAATCGCCATGATTTCCACGTTCCATTTTATCCGAAAAGGAAGCACAAAAGAGGCATTCCAAATCGCAAAAATCCTTCTGAAAGACAAGCACGATCTCATCCACAAAGCAGTCGGTTGGATGCTCCGCGAGGCAGGAAAACATTGCTCCAGAGTCGAACTCGAAGCTTTCCTCAAAAAGCACAAAAAAGAAATGCCCAGAACGGCGCTGAGATACACCATCGAACATTTTTCAGAGCAACAACGAAAAGAGTACTTGGCGACAAAACAAAAAGGCGATTAAAAAAGTAAGCAAAAAAGTTACTCAAAGGTTGTTCCGAAAAAGAGGGTGAGGATTGGGAAATTTCCGGCGACACGCAAAGAAAATCCCTCACTCTTCTTCGAGAACCAGGCTTTTATTTTCCAAGCCCGCGCAAATACTGCACCGCCCTCTCCAATTGCGTATCCCTCCCCTTCTCCAAATCTTTCTCAGTAAGCTTCACCTCAATATCCGGCATAATGCCAATTTTGCTGATGCTGCGACCTTTCGGAGTGAGCCACTTCGCAATCGTAATACGCAGACTCGAGAGATCCGGCAATTTTTCCACTTCTTGCACACTTCCCTTTCCGAAACTTGTTTCTCCAATCACGATCGCACGGCGATGATCCTGGAGCGCTCCAGCCACAATTTCGCTCGCAGATGCCGATCCATTATTCACCAAAACCGCAAGCGGCAAATCCGGAAATGAAGGATGATTCGCAACAGAAATCGTTTCATTGAGTGACTCATTTCGTCGCTCAATCTTCACCGCAGCCTTATTCCCACCCAGAAATTCAGAGAGCATATCAACCGAGATATCCAAATAACCGCCGCCATTGCCACGCAAGTCCAGAATCATACCTTTCGGATTTTTGAGTAAAATATCTTGCACCGTTTTCTTAAATTCTTCAGATGTGTGATCGGTAAATTGATTCACAGAAACATGAAAAATTCCATTCCCCTTATCTTCCATCGACACACTATTCAGCTGTATTTTGTCGCGCAAAATACTGAGTTCAAAAGGTGCAGATTTTGTACTTTTACGGAAAATAAGAAGATTCACTTTCGTCCCACCTTTCCCGCGAATCTTCGTAATCGCTTGATAAATCGTCATATCCGCCGTCGTTTCGCCATTGATCTCCACAATCGCATCATTCGTGAGAAGCCCAGATTTCTCTGCAGGAGAAGATTTGAGAACCGAAGCCACTGTAAGCATTTTGTCCTTCACCGTCAGCTCCGCACCGATGCCTTCCAGACTTCCTTCGAGATTATTTTGAAATTCCACCGTCTCTTCCGGCGTCATGTAGACCGTATAAGGATCATCCAGTGCCGCCACCATCCCGCGAATAGCACCATAGATGAGATTCCGTGTATTCAAAGCATCCTTGTCGACATATCTTTCCTGAACTCGTTTCCAGACATCCCAAAAAGTTTTCAAGTCAGCCAGTGCCACAGGATCTGTTGTTTCAGTGACTTTCACCGAAGGAACCAGTGTTTCAGTCTGCAATTTTCCAATTTGAAACCCAAACAAAAAAGAAAAAATCACCAGGACGCCAGACAAAATCAAAAACGATCTTCGCATACGAAAAAGATTATATCACAGAAAAAGTTTTGATATTTTTCGCTTTTCCCGTCGCTTCATCAATCTCAACAATCATTCCATTCATCATCCCCTTCCCTTCCGCTGGTTCATGTTTTTGCGGCATCTGCGTGAGGAATTGTTGTATCACGCCTTCCTTCCTCATCCCGATCACCGAGTCGCGATCACCCGTGAAACCCGCGTCCGTGAGATACGCCGTGCCACCAGAAAGAATCTGCGCATCATTCGTCTGCACATGCGTATGCGTCCCCACCACCACACTTGCGCGACCATTCACGTAATGCCCAAAAGCAACTTTCTCCGAAGTCGTCTCCGCATGCAAATCGACGAAAACCACACGCACCTTCTGCTCCTCAAACACTTTATAAATTTCATCAAAAGCCAAAAAAGGACAGTTTAAATCGTCTTTCATGAAGACACGCCCCATCAGATTGATGATCCCAATCTTGAAATCGCCACAGTTCAAAATTGTATATCCACGCCCAGGACAAGCCGTCGGATAATTCGCCGGCCGAATCACCGGAAAATCAGGATCTGATAATTTCAAAACGCCATTCCGATCGCCCCAGGCATGATTTCCACTCGTACAAAAATCCACACCCACAGAAGTCATTTCCGCCACCTGGTCAGGATGAAAGCCTTTCCCATGCGTCATATTCTCGATATTCGCAATCACGAAATCAATCCCCATTTCACGCCGCATCCCCGGCAAAAAACTCTTCACCGCCTCCCGCCCCGGCTTCGCAAAAACATCACCAATAAAAAGAATTTTCATGGGAAGAGTATAGGGGAGAAAGGGAAAAGTGGCAAAAGGAAGGAGGAGAAAGACATTATTTTGCCGTCATCTCGAAATGTACTTTTCCGGATTTTTGCGCTACAATGGATCCGTCAAGCCATGGGCAGTCTAAATTTCAAAAAGCCCCGCGCAAAGCGGGGCTTTTTTGTGCCAGAATGAAGACTGGTTGAGGTGACGGGAATCGAACCCGCAGCCCAAGGTGTCAAGCCATAGGCGGTCCACCAGGACCACCCCATCGCTTTCTGGCATTTCCAACGCTAACAAAAACTTATGAACGAAACATAAATTCCTTGTGAAAAAAAGATGAACTGGGATAAAAAAAAGTTTTTGAAGTCCCAGTAATTGAGAATTTTGAAAAATGGAAGGTGGGAGAAATTTCCGAAAAAATTGCGAGGACGCGGGACCCCAAAGAGGCTGTTTTCAGCGTTAAAAAAATCGAATTGCTTGCAATTCGATTTTTAGCTGATAAACAGTCCTTTGGGTCGCGCCCGGAGCACTTTTTCGGAAATTTCTCCCACCTTCCATTTTTCAAAAAGGTCTAAATCAGCGGCTCCTCAAAATCCTCCTCCGTCGCAGCCTCTTCCTTGCTCGGCGGCGCAGACCCCGCCTCATCCCATTTCTGCATATTCTCTTCAACATCTTTGCGTGGTCGACAATATTTCTGACGCGAAGCCTCGATAATTTCTTTCGTATAATCATGCTCCACTTTCGGCGCGTCCATCGTCTTGCCAGAAAAAGCTTCGCGGAGCTCTCCATTCACGGACATTTTGATATAAAATTCGCGCACTCCGAGATTGATGATGTCGCGTTCTTTGAACACCGGATTGTACTCTTGCGACAGTACAGCCGCGTCATCCGCACCCACGCGAAAACTGATAATCGAACCCACATTACCGAACACCGTCTTGCGCACGGTCTCGTTGAGCTGACCCATGTATTGATGCGCAATCGTGAGATTCAAGCGGTATTTTCGGGCTTCAGAAAGAATTTCCGAGAACGTATTCGTCGCAAAATTCTGGAATTCATCGATGTAGAAATAAAAATCCGCGCGATCCTCCTCCCTCATATCCGCACGACTCATTGCCGCTTGGAAAAGTTTCGTAATAATCATCGAACCGACGAGCGATGAGTTTTCCTCACCCAGCAGACCTTTACTCACTTTCATGAGAAGAATTTTCCGTTTATCCATGATCTCACGAATACTGAAAAGAGTCTTCGGCTGACCAATCATATTTCGAATCATATTCGTCGCCACAAATTGTCCGACTTTATTAAGCAGCGGAGTTATGGCTTCAGAGTCGAATTTCTCAGACCATCCCGCGAACTCCGAAACCCAGAAATTTTTCACAACGCTATCCTGAATACGCGACACGATTTTCTGTCGATAATTTTTGTCCGTCAGCATTTTGAGAATCGAAAGCACGGTCGTATTCGGGCTATCGAGGAGAGCGAGCGTCGTGTAGCGGAGAACGTGTTCCAGACGATATGTCCAGTTGTCCCCGAAAAGCTTTTTGAAAATATCCAGAAACCCCACCGTCACCTGCATTTTGTAGGCTTCGTCGATATTTTCCAGAGGGTTGAAAGCAATCGGAAATTCCACGTCCGCAGGATTCATGAGCACGACATCATCGATACGTTCCTTCGGAATGAATTGCATCACATTGTCGACGAGATCGCCGTGAGGATCAAGCACTGCGACACCCTGACCGCTGAGAATATCTTCTTGAATCAGAAGTTCGAGCAATTTACTTTTTCCGGAGCCAGATTTTCCAGACACATACAAATGTCGTCGACGATCATTGCGACGAATACCAAAAGGCACGAAGTTATTATGATAATTCGTAATTCCAAAAGAACTCACTTCTTTTTCATGCGCTTTCGGCAAATCTTGCGGCGGATTCGCCTTTTGCGCGAGCACATGCACGACATGTGACACGAAGTCCGCATTCGGAAAATGGTAGAGCGTTGCCACTTCTTTCACATTCAAAATAAAAGGACTGTGATGATGACGATCACGATAGTCATGAATAAATTTTTCGGTATTGGAAGCTCGCACCCCATGAAAAGTATTGATATCCGTATCGTTGTACTGCGAAAAAGCATTCATCACCGCCTCGAGTTTGCGAGTCGCAGACTCCTGATCCGGCGCGATATACGCGCAACGAATCGTCACTTTATATGGTTTTAATTGAGATTTTTCGTGCGATTTTTCGTGACGAATATGATTGATTGCCTTGCGCCCACCCTCGCGCATACGATCGCGGATGCTGAAGAAATGATGAAAATTAGCCAAAGAATGCGCAATTCGTCGTTTCAAATGATACGGCCCACTATCCAGTACCGGTTCCGAAATAATCTGAATCCACACCTGATCATTCATCCCAATCTTCGAAATCACCGAAAAAATTCGCGACGCACTGTCTTCCTCGAACAGATCATACGTCTGAATTGGATAGACATCGCTATGATGCAAATGAATATTTGCCCCAGCAATAAACTGTTTTTGAGGATCAAAAGATTTTGTATAATCAGCCGTTTCTTTGATCTCCGCATTCGGAAAAAGTGAATAAATAAGACCCTCCATGGTCTCGAGCAAATCCTCTTCGAGCGCCATGTAAAAATACGTGTACTGGGCATAGCCGAAATACTCGAAAGAAACACGACGACCCGTCACCGTATTACGCAGATTGATCAGCAGCTCTTGAAATTTCGATTCCTGCTTCACTCCGCCAGAGTGTCCCTGAGGGATAACGATATGGAGAAAACGTTGTTTCATAAAGAAAAACCCTACTCTCTAGTATATCACATCAAAGCTGTTTTGAGAAGGGGTCTCGAGGCATAGAGAGATAAAGCAGAATGGTAGGCGAAAAGAGAGATTAGGATATAATAATTCAAATTATATGACTCACACCATCGTCTTCGACTGGAAGAGAACCCTCTACGATCCAGACAAAAAAGAGCTCATCACAGGAGCAGCAGAATTATTAAATTTCCTCAAAGAGCAAAACATCAACATGATTCTCATCGGAAAAGGCGGAGATGAAATGCATGAAGAAACACAGCGCCTCGAAGTAGAAAAATATTTCCAAAAAACAATTTTTCAGGAAGGAAAAAAAGAAGTAGATCAATATATTTCATTCATCAAAAAAGAAAATCCGGAAGATACAATCTTTATCGGCGACAGAGTGCGCTGCGAAATAGAAATTGGAAATACTCTGGGCGCCACAACGATCTGGATAAAACAGGGGAAATTCGCAGGAGAGGAGCCGGAAAATCAAAAACAAGAACCGACGCACACTGTTCATTCACTCGAAGAATGTTTGGAATTAGTAAAAGAAATTTCGCAGAATCAATCCGCCACCTCCAAATAACACTTCTCGCAGTACACCGTCTCCGGTCGCTCTGGCGAAAACGGAGTAGAAAGCGCGACTCCACATTTCATACAGGCACGATCATACAAATGCCGCGGCTGACGCATCGACATGCGTCGCACATGACGACAATCCGGACACAACGCCGGCACCGGAAAGGAGATATCACGCAATCGTCGTAGCTCCTGCAGAATAATTTTGTAATTCTTCCCACATTTTTCGCACGCCAAAGTCTCTTTCAAAATATCATCTTTCACGTCGCGAATATGCGTCGGCGCACGATACGTCTGAGGTTTGTATTCTTTCGTATCCGGATCTTTCCATTGGTAATTTTTCGCCAACGCTTCCTCCCGCGTCATCGGCAAATAATCTTGCGCGACAGTTTCATTGTATCCAAAAGGCGACATCGACATCGGAAAAAATTGTCCCCATTCGCCAGTTTTCTGCATGTGTTCCAAAATCCGCGGCATCAATTGCTCGTACTCCTCCTTCGTGTATTGCTTATTGAGAATGCAATATTCTTTCTTGCGAAGTCCCGCACATCCAAAAAGATTCGCAGAGGTATGACAAAATTGGCTATACAGTACATTCTGACTCGAAAAAATATACAAAGAGAAATGCACATTATACGTCCCGATCGTCCCCAAAACCTGATACGACAACTCCGGTTTCAAATACATATTCGAACAATCCAGAATATCTTTCACATTCACGCCGACCGTCACATATTTCGAATCTTCGCTATCATTCACGTCATAACAGTCCGTACAATTTTTACAATTACTCAAGAAATCCCCCGTCGACGCTTCACAGTTAATCACATTCGCATACTTATAAATCCGTTTTTCACGCAAACCTTTGAGTAATTCAGCCGCTTTTGAAAGCCCTTCGCGCGACCCCAGAAACTCCGCCACCTTTTTCTGGTACTCCTCTTTCGTCAACGGTTCATTCAAAAAATAAAATTCTTTGTTATTCAAATTAGTACACAAGAAACAACTTCGACATCCACGAAGATTTTCCGAAAAAGCGCAGTCCGTACAATTTTGACTGTACGAAAGATACTGACAATTATAACAATTCCGCACATTGAAACATTCGTAGCAGAGTTCACTGTCATACACATAACTCGAGTCCAGAATATCGCGACTCGTCTGGAGAAGTTTCCCGTAATAACAATTCTCACAGTTCTCCGAACAGTTGATCAGATAGCAGTTTTTGCAGTATCCCGTACCCGTTGTAAAAGGACAATTTTCATTCCCAACCTGAATCAAATTCACATACGGAATGTCATGCAAGAGCTCCTGATATTGCTCGAAAAACGGTCGAGAAAAATCAAACTCGCGCCCAAATTCCAAATCATCGCGCGACTCACTCCACCATTCTTCATGCGTATAGATTTTATATTTCTTCCCCCAATCGGTATCGGGTGAATACAGTGAGAGAAGAGGTTTTCCCGTCACCGCAGAAACATTGTGGTAGAAACATTGCTCATTCCTCTGAACATTTCGACGTTTCAACCGGCAATCCGGACACGACGTCGGGAGCGGAATAGGAAACTTTTTCCCATCAAACTCCGGAGCAATTTTCTGAAGAAATTGGATTTCGGTGTCGGTGATGGTGAAAGGGGTAGAACAGTCGATACAATGTGAGTTCATAGCCGCAATCATGAGACAATTTCACCAAAAAGTCAAACAACAGTCATAAAAAAGCGACAAGATATTTGACTTTTTCAAAGCTAAATTATAGCATGAAGAAAAATACTGACGAAATATTTCCACACATTTCCTAAATCCCCCCCCATGCTCTCTCACCTCCAAAAGCTCGGCCTCACCTCCAAAGAATCCGCCATCTACATGGCCGCGATGGAACTCGGTGTCGCCTCCCCCGTCGCCACCATCGCCAAAAAAGCGAACATCAATCGCACCACCGCATATGACATTCTCGAACAGCTCGTCCACAAAGGCATCGTCGTCACGAGCAAGAAAAGTTCGAGCCGATATTATGAAGCACTTCCACCAGAGAAAATCATCGCATATCTAAAAGAACAAAGTGAAAAATTTTCCCGCCTCGCGCAGGACGCAGAAAAAATACTCCCAGAATTAAAAGCGCATTATCAAGTTTCCGGCCGACCAAAAGTTTACTTCTACGAAGGCGACGAAGGTCTCATCCGCGTCTATGAAGAAACGCTCACTTCGAGCGAAGAAATCACCGCCTACGCCAGTGATCAAGCCAATCAGGAAGCCATTCCCTGGTATTTCCCGCAGTACTACAAACGCCGCGCCGCAAAAGGAATTCCCATCCGCGGCCTCTTCCCCGACCTCCCAAAAAATCGCGAAAGACATCTCCTCGACAAAAAAGAAATGCGCAACAGTCGCCTCGTCCCGCTCAACAAATTAGACTTCACTCCAGAAATTAATTTCTTCGACAACAAAATCATGATCGCCGACTGGAAAGGAAAACTCGGCATCATCATCGAAAGCGCTGAAATATCAAAAGTCTTCAAGCAAACCTTCGAACTCGCGTGGGAAGCGGCGGAGAAATATCACAAGAAGATTAGAAAGGAGATGGAGTGCAAATCCTAATGTTTATTGATTTGTATCGAAAGACCATTGGCGGGAAAAGACTCCGAGTTTTTTGTAGTAAAAGTATTTTCCGAAAAAGGTTTTTCACCATCAACCTCGATATTTCTCAAGAGCAGGGTTACTTTTTCAGCCAATCTCGTGGAGAGCCAGTCGTAGAGAGTTTTATTATCACCAGGATCAATTCGAATTGAAAGTTGGGCAAGTGTCGCAAGATCAATGTTCACAAACGTTTCACCGTGATTTAAATGTTCAAAAAGATAGCAATAAGGTCTTTCATGATTGGTCACTGAGGCCGAGATTCTTTCAAGAATCAAGCCAGCCAATTGACCACAGACAGTTTCACACCTCTCGTTCGTATGCCGTGGAGCATCCAATCTGGAAACATTATTGGGGTAAATTTTTGGATCTTTATTTCTTACAAGCATGAAACTTCCAGCATTTGGATTTCCTTCTTCTCTGCCAACAAGGAGACCAGTGACACGCGCATGAACAGATTCGAGTCTTTTGCACAATACGGGATTTTCCGGAATATCAGTTTTGCGGACACCTTCGCCATCATGAACTCTTTGAAGACAGGTCTTGCGATCGATAACAAAGCTATTTTGAAGAGAGTGTGCCATGGAATAGGAATAGAATTTACCTCTATATATCACACAAATAAAAATTGAGTAAAGGAAAATTGACAAAAAATGATTTTAGATTTAAAGTACAGTACTCAAAATTTAATAGAAATCTATGCTGTACACCCCCGAATACGAAGCAAGAATACGTCTTCCGGAACAAAGAGAATTTGTGCATTCAGCCGGAGGTTTTATTTTTAATGGAAAATTTTTGGAAAAAGCACAAAAGGGAATGAAATATGTGGTCAATATCACCGATACCGAAGGAAGAAAGGCCGGCTATATTTCATTTTTTGCCTATCCAGGAGAAGGCCGTTTAAAAATGGCGGGACTATTTGTGGAAAGAAATTTTCGAAACAAAGGCCTATCGCATTTTTTTCTTCAGGAGTTATCGAACATTGCTGAAATATGTGGATTGAGATTTTTAGACACCACAGAACAGAAAAAACCTCTAACATGTGCAGTTTTGATAAAAAATGATTTTAGCCCAGTAGGTATTCTGCAAAGAGATTTTCAAGTACATGTTGGGAAAGTCCTTTCAGAAAAAATGCGGACAGGTGTTTATTTTCAGTATGAAGGACAAAGAAGACATTTTGAGGGATCAAGGATATTCAATTCTCAAAACTGTGTTACGGTGAATTCTTTGGATGAATTGAAAGATCCAATTCAAGTTACTCTCGGAAGGCGTTATATGAGAAATGGTCAGTAGACCGCCTGCAAATAGCACGATTCGCAGTAAATAATTTCCTTTCGTTCCGGCGCATACGTCGTCCGCACATTCACTCCGCACTTTGCGCACGCACGATCCCAGAGCACGCGCGGATTTTGCAGCGCGAGTCTTCGGCGATAGCGACAATTGAAACACGACAGTGGAACAGAAATCCCAAACTGACGATAAAAAGCGAGTTCTTGCGGAATAATTTTGTAATGTTTTCCGCACGTTTTACAGAGCAGAATCTGCTGCACAATATCGTCCGAAACTTCCGCAATATTCCAGGGAATCACCGGTGTCGGTCCTTGGTATGCACTGTGAATATCTTCGTCTCTCCATCGAAATCCAGCGTCAATCACCTGTTCATGCGTCAAAGGAAAGTACTCCTGCGCCACAGTTTCGTTGTATGAAAAAGTAGAAATCGCCGCAGGAAAAAATTCACCCCATTCGCCCGTCTTCTGCATGTGAGCAATAATTTTCGGCACCAGTTTCTCGTATTCTTCTTTCGTATACTGTTTATTCAAAATGCAATATTGCTTTCTCTGCAGTCCGACACATCCAAAAATATTCGAGCTGCCCGTGCATTCATAAATATATTGAGAGAAATTCACGGTGCTACAGGCAAAAGCTGCAAAGCAATTTTTGTAATATCCGCCGCTGCATATTTCATAACACAACTCACTTAAACCTGTTCTATCCGCATCATATTGATCCTTTGATTCGAGAACATCGCAATTAAATTTACAATCCTGACTCGCACGAACACCAAAACATTCTCGACAATTTTTCGAATTTTCCAGATCATCTCCAGTACATTCCTCGCAACTCAACATGCGGCTTGCCGCACGAGGATGAGATAATTCTAATTCACGAATTTTTTCCAAAACCATTTGCTGATTTTCTTCGCGCAAAAGTTCACGTACCTTTTTCTGATATTCCTCTTTCGAATACGGCTCATTGAAAATATAATATTCTTTTTTTCGCAGTCCGGTGCAGCCAAAACAGTTACTGCAACCACGACAGTCATAACAGTAGAGAGACTCGCGAATATTTTTGCAATCACGACAAAACCGACATTGATACGTCTGAAAGCAATCGACATTTTCATAGTCCAATTCACTTTTCGATGAGAACGAACAGTCAACACAATTTTTCGCGTAGTAACACCAATTCGAGTACATGCAGTCTTCCATAAAACCGCATCCAAACGTCAAATAACAGTTTTTCGAATCGTTCTGGAGATTTGTATAATCCGAATTTTCATTATTGAAAACCGCCATCGATGCCTTCGGAACCGCGAGCAAAAGTTCCGAAAATTGTTCAAAAAATGGCCGCGAAAAATCGAATTCCCGACCATACTCGAGACCATCCCACTTGTCACTCCACCACGCATCCCGACTGTAGACTTTGTGCAGTTTCTCCGGTGAATACATCGAGATGATCTGTTTGCCGGTGAGATCGCATTTTCGGTGATACAGATGCCGTTCATTGCGAAAAGCGAGTCGCCGTTGTCGACGACATCGTGGACACAAAGTCGGTGCCGGTACAGCATATTTCACGCCACCAAAAACCGGAGAAACCTTGTCATAAAATTCCAGATCCTCCGGGAAGATTTCAAAACTTTTCCCACACTCTCGGCATTGCTTCTGAAGATTCATATACCAAAAAGCATATCTCAAAATGTAAAATTGTCCATAACAAGACCTTGAAAAACACCTTATGGAAGCTTAAAATAACTGTAGAAATTTTTTTACAACACAATCATTCTCCACTACGAACTCCAGGCTCTCGGCCTCAATCCACAAGAAGTAAAAGTCTACGTCACCGTTCTCGAACTCGGCGGATCTTTCGCCGGCACCATCGCCGGAAAAGCAAAAATCCCACGCGTGAACTGTTACTACATCCTCGAAAATCTCCGGAAAAAAGGTCTCATCAGCACAAACATCAAAAACAAAACAAAAATGTTCATCGCCGAACCACCACAAGTCCTCGTGAATAACGCACAACAACAATTCGAGCGCGCCAAAAAACTTCTTCCAGAACTCCTCTCCATCACGAACGCCCACGCGTTCAAACCAATCATCCGTTCATACGAAGGTATCGAAGGCATCAAAAATATCTTCGAACAAACACTCCAGGCAAAATCCGAAGTTCTCGGATACACCAATCTGGAAGCGCTTGGAAGTCTCCTTGCGGAATATCTCCCAGACTACACTCGTCGCCTCGTGAAAAAAAATCTCAAAACAAGATGGCTCTCGCCATCATCTGAAAAATCCAGAACATTCATCCAAAAATTTTATCCAAAAAATTTCCCCAAAGAACTCGTCGAAATTCTCTTCGTGAATCCCAAAGAATTTCAATTCGAAAATCAAATCGCCGTCTACGACAATTTCGTCGCCATCACGTCTCTCAACCCCGACGAACTTATCGGAATCCTCATCGAATCCGCCGCCTACGCTCGCACTCAACGCGCGATTTTCAATCTCGCCTGGCTCGGTGCCACAGCCTTCGTCGCACAATGATGGAAGAACATGTGACAATTGACCTGTGACATGTGACAATTGATTTGTACATGTGGCTGGTCACAAGTCACATGTCACACGTCACAAGTTACCCTCCGTCACATGTCACACGTCACACGTCACACGTCCCTCCCCGCCTTCACCCTCATCGAAGTTCTCCTCGTCGTCCTCATCATCGGCATTCTCGCTGCGACAGGATTTTCAAGCATCGGGAAATTCACCGAAAGTGCCAGTGCTGGATCTGCTCGGGACAGAATCATCAGCATGATCAATAAAGCGCGAAGCTATGCGCTGAATGGTCGTGACACACACTGGTGCAGTGAAGCCAGTGGGGTGGTTGGTGCTACAGGAGACAAAAAAGTCCCAGAATCCTACGGTGTCAAAATCATATTTTCAGGAACCCCACAAAAACTCCAGCTCCTCGCACTTGATTCCAAAAATCCACCATCTCCATGTATCATGGAAGAGAGAAATCTTTTCGAAAAAGCAGGCATGTTGGCAAAGACACAAACAGAAATAACAGGAGATCAGGAATTCTACTATTCCGTGCCCTTCGGAGATTTCTCCATGAAAAATCCGCCAGCAGCTTCAAGCAATATAACGATCAATATCTATCCCCCAAACGCAGACGAAAACACGACACCCCTCCGAACCGTCACCATCAACAAAAACATAGGAATCCCAGAATAAACGTTCCCTAAATTTCGTCACATGTCACACGTCACACGTCACACGTTGCGCTTCCGTCCCGCCGAATCCATGCTCGAAGTCATCGTTGCACTCTTCATGATTGCATCGGCGAGCACCGCGTCACTCGTCATGGTTTCGCAGTCCAGGAATGCGAGCAATATAAGCGAGAATAAAACAGAAGCGATCGAACTTGCCGAAGACGCGCTGGAATCTTTTGTGATGCTCCGTAATACCAACTGGATGAAATTTCCAGAAAAAAGTTGTTGGGATGCAGTGCTCGAAGAAGTTGCCTGTGACAAGAATGCCGGAGAACATCTCTTGAGCGAAACAGGACCAACATACGTGAAAGTGATTCTGAATCCACTCGAAATGCGAACAGAATTTGAAACGGTGGGCTACCTCCTCGACCTCGTCAACGACAAAAACCCAAACGACATGAAACCATACGGCCTTTTCGAACGGACAGAAGAGCCAAACAAAGGCTTTCTCGTAGCATACAAAGGCAATGCTCAGCCCGCCAAAACCCCACGATACTACCGCATGCTCCAGCTCAAATACATCAACGGAAACAAAAATCTCATCGAAGCCACTTCCAGAGTTCAATGGTTCTCTCTCGGAGAAGTCCAGGAAGTTACCGAAACTAGCACCTTCGCCAACTACTAAAAAGTCTCAAGTTGCGAGTTCCAAGTTCTAACCCTGTCACATGTCACACGTCACAAGTCACAAGTCCTCCCCGGCCTTCACTCTCGTCGAAATGCTCATCGCCTCCTCTCTCTTCGCGATGCTCACGTCGCTTGTACTCGTTTTTTTCATCAATACGAGCCGCGTTTCAGGGGCGTTCAATGACAAACAAGTTCTCTTCGATGATGGAGAATTTCTCATGAATAAGCTCGTCCGCGAGATTTCGAATAGTTCTATTGATTACGAAGAATATTTCAATCGCCTCGTCATCGGTGGAGATTTCGGTATGAATTTCGGACAATATGCATCACAGTTTTATTATTCCGACCAAGTGGCAAAAGGTAAACAAAATCATTGTGACGTTCTCCAGAGTAGTGATGGCAAGGACGCCGCAGCAGAAAACTGCGTAAACACAGGTCGAAACCCTGTTCGCACCGATCTCCTCCCAGGCGAAGGAAATGCCTTCATGGTTCCAAATCAAGATATTTCAGCGAATCAGAGCAAGAGTCTAGCATCCGAAAAGAAAATTTTCTGCGACGATTTCAGTGCACTCAACGAACTCAAAATCAACAAAAGAAATTACGTCTGCGTGAAGCATCTATATCTCGTGAGTCCCGAAGGAGACAGGAAGATTCTCATCGCTCCAGAAAAATTCACCATCACGGCGAGTGATGAATCTTCAAAAGATGCGCACGTCCTGAGTCTCGCTGAAATGATCACGAAGGAGCAGACAACAGAAGGTCAATCAAACACGGTGAAATACGACAAAATTTTCACCTGCAGCAAAGATGTGTGTACCAAAGATGGCAGTGTCAAGCCAATGAACACAAAAAATTCCACAGCGGATTTGAGTGTCAAAGTACCCGATGTGGAAGATCTTGCCGATGGAGATGATACCCACGACAAAAATTTCATTCCGATCTCTTCCAAACGGATCGATGTCATTTCCGCAGAATTTTTCATCAGTCCCGTGGAAGATCCACTCAAGGCCTACAGCGAAGGAGAAGATCCTCTCAAAGGATTTTCTGAAAAAGAAATGAACGCCAAATACTTCCTTCATCAGCCCACGGTGACAATCGTATTGGAGATCCAGCCTATTGCCAATCTCGTGAACGGAAAAAATTCTCCACGTATACGTCTGGAGAAAAAAGTCACACCAGCCGTCTTCGAAGAAGTGAAAAGCTATCCACCACACATGGAGTGTATAGGAGCCGGCTGTGACGCCATTAGAATGCAATGAAGTCAATCCGGAAGCACCAAAACAAAGTCCAAAAACGTTGACGCCAGAAAAAAGGGAGCAGTACACTGACCTCCCAAGCTTTCCTAAATCCTACATCCTAAATCCTGGGTCACATGTCACAAGTCACAAGTCACAAGTTCCTCGCTATTCTGCTCGCAACCATACTCACGCTCACCGCCCTCCCAGCTCCCACCAGCGCCGAAACTCCCGTTGCGCTTCCGACAGTCCAAATTTATTCCTATCAATACGCCTATGTTGGTGATGTTCAGAGAATGCTTTCTGGATCAGGAACGATTATCGATCCTTCGGGAATTATTGTGACCAATAATCACGTCATCAAAGATGAAAACGACGACGCATACGAAACATTTGAAGTGTGCTTCACGCTCAGTCAGGAAAAAAGTCCATTCTGCAATTACTCAGCGTCACTCATTGCCGCAAACAAAGAAATGGATATTGCTCTGCTCAAAATCGATCCAATCGATTTCACGGGCAATGTCATACCGACATCATTCCCATTTCTCTCCTACAAAAATGCTGGAAACGCAAAAACCGGAGATAAAATCCAGATCGTCGGATACCCAAACACAGGGAAAGAAACAGTGACGATCACCGAAGGACAAATCAGCGGATCAAGCGACGAAAACGGCGTCCGATACATGAAAACTGACGCAGCCGTCAGTGGCGGAAATTCTGGCGGAACAGCTCTCGACACACAAGGAAATTTCATAGGAATTCCGAGCTTTTTGATTTCTCGCCAGGATAATCTTGGATACATCCTGGACCTCAAAGGTGCAGAAAAATGGATCGATGAAAACAAAGTCAAAAGCCCAACCGTCAACGAAAAAGCAAAGAAATTTTTGATACAGCAGAAAAGTACGATCAACAAAGCAAAAGCAACAAAAAAGTATGAGCAAAGTGATTATCCGCATTTCAAAATTGAATCAAAAGAGAACTGGAGATTTGACTACATCACCAGAGATCTCGTACTCCTCAAAAACACGATCGAGGGCAACGAAAGTTGGATGACCATCACCAACAAGCTCTATCCCTACAAAGTCGGGAAACCGCATCTGGACAAGATGTTCGAAGGATTCGATGACAACAAAAACTACGTCACAGGATATACGAGAAATCAAACCTTTCTGAACGGAATTTTTGCCCATCGCATCAACTACAATTCATCAAACAAAGAGTACGTGACGTATGTTATTCCATACGGGTACAGTGTCATCACGATCGACTACGACATCGATCTTCAGAACAAAGAAAAATCAGTGAAAGCGCACGAAGAGATCTTGAAAACATTTCAGATTCTGACACCAGCAGAAAATTCCCCGCAAAAAATACAAAAATTCACATTCGACAACCCAAAATTTTCTGTAGAAACGACAGATGATTGGTTCGTTCAGAAGACTCCAATGGGCTCTACAGGAGTCACAACTTCACTCCTCGAATTCACCAGAAGTGATAACGCTGACAGCAGCATCATCGTCACATACGACAAACTTTCGAGCAGCGAGCAGCAAATGGATAACAAAGAAATTTTTGAAGAACTTCTCAAGCGTTATCAGCAAAGTGGCCAGATCAAAATTCTCGCCAAAAAAGAAGATGTGAATATCGGAGGTCTCGATGGCTGGTCTCTCACGCTGAGTTATGAGGACAAAGACGGCAAGATCAAAAAAGAGACCATGCTCTATTTGAGAAGTGGGAAGTATTATTTTCTCATCGACTATCTCGACAAAGACCTGAACTATGACAAATATTTGCCAGATTTCAAGAAAATCTTGAGCTCTTTCCAGTTCGGAGAAAAATACGTGAGCCCGCAGCAGGCACAGCTCGGAAGCCTGAACACCGTCTTCAAAGATTTAAATTATCATCGCTACGAAGGTGAAATCACCTATCTCAAAGAACGAGACTATATGGAAGTTTTCGCAAAAGGAAATTTCGGACCAGAAGACAAAGTCACAAAGGCACAAGCCATAGAAATTCTCGTCGAAGCAAAAATTCATTTCGACGAACGCAAAAAAAACCTTGGCAAAAAAGACGAACAGGCGCGACGTGAAATCGACAGTTACGTGTGGGATGAGCGGTCAAAAGTAAATTTCTCCGATACCAAAAGCAGCACACCATTTGTGAAATACATTCGCTACGCCAAAGCAAAAGGCATTATCGGAAGCAATAAATTCAATAAATTTGAACCATATAAAGCCGTCCAGCTCGCAGAGTTCCTGAAAATGGCATTCAATATTTTCGAAATTCCAACCTGGAAACCAACAAGCCAGAGGACGCCGTGGTATCTCCCCTACATGGACAAAGCCTACGAAAAACGCATCGCCCCATACGCCCTTTTTGACTTCGCAAAGCAAGTCACACGCGGCGAATTTGCCTTCATGCTCAAACAGATTTTGGGAGAAGTTGGGGAGGTGTAGAATAAGTCCATGATGAATCTTGAAAAGTTTGCTCTTGATTGCCTAAAAGCAGAAAAATTTCCCAACGATCGTCATATTTTCAAAGAATATAAATGTGAAAAATGCGGCTTCATGCCAATGAAATTGACGATCGAATATCACACCGGAGGAACCCGGGAAGACTTCAAAGGGAAAATTCTCGGACAATGTGCGCAGTGCCATGAAACAACAGAAATCCTCAGTTTCACCGGTGATCATCGAAAAAAAGAAAGAGAAGAAGTCGCCATATGCAAGTGCGGCAAAAACCTCTTCACCGCCGGAGAACTCGAACGCTTCGAAGACGACGAAGACATGCCCGGAGGCTTTTTCGACGAAGGAGTGGTAGTGGGAGAATGCGCAGGGTGTGGGGAGAGAGTAGACTTTTTGTATACCGATTGATTTCTCACTTTCTCAGGTCAAAGTTACAACACCATTATGAAAAGGTTCTTCCGGAGAAGAGAGGGGAAATTGAAAATTTTCAAAAAATTGCGAGGACGCGGGACCCCAAAGAGACTGTTTTCAGCGTTAAGAAAATCGGATTGCTTGCAATTCGATTTTTAGCTGATAAACAGTCCTTTGGGTCGCGCCCGGAGCACTTTTTGAAAATTTTCAATTTCCCCTTTCTTCTCCGGGAATAAGATTTTTCCACCCAGTTCATAAAAATTTCATAAATTTGTAATAAATAATTTAGGTTTCGTTCACGAAGCTCTTGCTAGCATGCCACCGTCTTGCAAGGGTTCTTTGAAAAGAAGGGAATAGAAGGGCAACAAAAAACCGAAAGGTTTATTGAATTTGTTCAGTTATGAACTTCTCACAGAGAACACAAGCAGACGTAACCCATAACTACAGAGGAAACATGCAAAGTATCAATTTCTCTCTTGTGATGAGGACGGTGTTCATGACACTGCCGGTCATCATGATCATCAGTGTGCTGAGTGCATGCGCCGAAAACAATGGATTCTGGAATGTCACGGACGACCAGGGCTACCAAGTCATGGTCAATCACCGCGACACGACAAACTCCAGCGCTTCGGACGTCACCAAAGAAACGGTCGCCACGAAAAATCAAGTGACACCCGGGCCTTCAGCGACGGTTCACGAGCAGGACGGCAGTACAACGACGAGCATCAGCGACGCCGACGGTGAAAGTCAGAAGCTCGCGAGCGAAAAGAAAGACCCGGTCGCTGCCGAAACGCCAGTCTCACAGCCGACCACCGGTGACGCCATGTACGCCACGATGGACTACGGATTCCTCTTTCACTACCCGAGTGAATGGGATCTGAAAGAAGAATCGGAAGGAGTTGTAACGCTCAAAACGCAGAAAATCGTCGACGAAACCACAGAGAAATCACCAGAAAAAGTACAGGTCACATTTACTCACATGCCACTTCCAAAAGAAGAAAAGTTCTACGAGTGGATGAGCGGCCTGCCGCAGGGAGATGAGAAGCATTTATTCAACGGAAAAGAGTACGCACTCCTCGCCATCGACACAGAAGGTCCTTTCACACGGACGTACTACCGCGGTCTGTACAACAATGGAGCGCTGAAGATCGAGTTGTCATACATCCCGGCCTACACGATTCCACTCGAGACCGACAGTGCGGACTGGAAAGACTATATTCAGGCTCGGAAGAAGTATCAGCAGCAAGTCATGGAAGACTTCCTGAAGATGATCAGCAGCATCGAAGAAGATGCGTAGACAATAGAGAAAAACAACAAGGAGAAAGATATGAAAAATCGGAGAAGGAGAGGGGCACAAAAATGGCTCCTCCGCATCATCGGGTTTTGGTGGTTCTTCATCCCGCCCATAGCACAGGCTCAGAATACGGTTGTCTTCACGGACTTCCTGTTCGAGAACTGGAGCGACCAGAGTGGAACGACAGCGCAGTTCGACCTCGACAGCAGCAAGGACTTGGTCATCGACATGTGCGGCACGGTCCAGGAATGGATCCCCGGCCGCGCATACGACAACCACAAAGGTTGGGATCGTAATATTCCCAACGACCACGGCAAGTATGTCATCTTCACCGCCGCACCAGGCACGGTCATCGATACACTCACAACGTGCTTCGAAAACAACCAGTGGTGCGGTGGCGGCACTGGAAACCGAGTCATCATCGACCACGGATTCGGTGTCGTGACCAAGTACTTTCACGGCGATCACGGCAACATCCTCGTCCAGAAAAATGAGTGGGTAGATCATGGAACTCCGCTCTTCATCGGAGATAATACGGGAGACTCCACAGGTGCCCACAGTCACTTTCAGGTCGAGATCAACGGCATCGCCGTCAATCCTCTCGGCCCAGAAGTCTTCTGGAAAGTGTCGCCAGTCTTCAACAAGCAAAACTGCACGTTCAATCCGTACACACTCCTGGAATACGCGACCGATCAGATCAAGGCGGCGCAAAACAACTTCCAGGAAAGCGGATTCACGAGTGGTAAAATTCAGTGGATGCTCAACTCCGGCGGCAGTGATTCGAGCGACCTCGTCATATCGATCGCACAAAACGCCAACGGAGAAAAAGCCTACACCGTCTTCGATCTCATCGGGAACGCGCCAGTCGCAGTGCATCTACGCCACGAAATTGCAGACATCTGGGACCAAACCGGCGGACCCGCAGGAAATCTCGGAAAGCCCACGACACAGCTCCAATTCAGCAAAGGAGCTGGTCAGCAAATTGATTTCGAAAAAGGATTCATCATCTTCTCGAAGTCCGCCGGACAAGTGACCAAAGTGCAATACTCCACGGTTTCACCGGGGCTTTTCGACGACGGGTTTCGCAAAGGAAAATCGTACGCCATCATTCACACCTACCTCATCAACGGCGGCGCACAAAATTTCCCAAATCCCAAGATAGGAAAAAAGGTTGAAAGTTTGGAGTTTCAGGAATTCGAAACTGACGACGGCATCGCCGCCTTCATGCTCCAATCCGGAAACGACAATTTCAACGCCATCCTCATACCCGCCAACATCTACAAAACCTACACGAAGTACGGTTCAGACTTCTTCGGATATCCGCTCGGCCCCAGTTTCTTCGACGCTTCCGCCGGATCGGATCGGCAAGATTTTTCGAAAGGAAAATCCATTCTCGCGACAGGAATTGTCGTCAATCCGCAGACCAGCTGCATCGACGATACATCTCCAGTTACGGGTACGAGCTGCTCCTGTCTCGGAGCAACCAAAGAAACGCCGTGCAAGAAGTGTGGTACACAGCAATGGAAATGCGTCAATTACCAGTGGCAACAAGACGGTAGCTGTGGAATGCAGAAAATGTGCGAGCCCGGAGAAAAATCATACACGTTCTGCATATGTGGTGGAGTCGCGTGGAAAACCTGTCTGGATTCTTGCACATGGGGATCACAAGAACCCTGTGGAAAAGAAGCCAGCACAGAAATCTGCGACGGCCTCGACAACGATTGTGACGGTCTCGTCGACGAGAGCCTGGGAAAAAGCGACTGCGGTCTCGGCCAATGCGCTCACACCATCTCGAACTGCATCGACGGTACTCCAGAAAAGTGTGATCCATTCAAGGGCGTCTACTCAGAAATCTGCGACAGCCTCGACAACAATTGCGATGGACTGACCGACGAAGGGAACGTCTGCTGCAAAGACAACGTCGAGATCTGTGATGGAAAAGATAATAACTGCAACGGACAAGTGGATGAAGATCAGGGCTTCACAGAGTGCGGAATAGGACCTTGCAATCACAAGCAGTCCAAATGTATCTCTGGGAAGCCGCAAGTCTGCAATCCACTCCTCGGTTCGCAGCCAGAAATCTGCAATCTGAAAGACGACAACTGCAACGGATTCGTCGACGAGGGTCTGGGCAAAAGCAATTGTGGCATGGGCCAGTGCGCTCATGTCGTCTGGAACTGCATCGAGGGAATCGTACAAAAATGCGATCCGCTCAAAGGTGCATATCCAGAAATCTGCGACAGTCTCGACAACGATTGTGATGGACTCACCGACGAAGGGAATGTCTGCTGCAAAGACAATATTGAAATCTGCGATGGAAAGGACAACAACTGCAACGGACAAGTGGACGAAGATCTCGGCTTCACTGAATGCGGTATCGGAGCATGCAATCACAAGCAGCTCAATTGCGTTTCAGGGAAGCCGAAAGTCTGCAATCCACTCCTCGGTTCGCAGCCAGAAGTCTGCAACCTCAAAGACGACAACTGCAACGGACTCATCGACGAGAACATGGGGAAAAACAATTGCGGCCTGGGCGAATGTGCACACATCGTCTGGAACTGCATCGACGGCGCGTCGCAAAAATGCAATCCGTTCAAAGGTGTCTATCCAGAAATCTGCGACAGCCTCGACAACGATTGCGATGGCGAAACCGACGAAGGAAATGTCTGCTGCGTGCCCAAGGGAGAGATATGCAACGGAGTGGACGACAACTGCAACGGACTCACCGATGAAGCAATGGGAAAAATCGATTGTGGATTTGGCGAGTGCACGCACGTCGTCTGGAATTGTGTCGACGGCATCGTCGGAATGTGCGACCCATTCAAGGGCGCTTCCAGCGAAATCTGCGACAACGTGGACAACGATTGCGATGGTGAAACCGACGAAGGAAATATCTGCTGCAAAAACAACGTCGAGATCTGTGACGGAGTTGACAACAACTGCAATGGACAGACCGACGAGGGTGTCAAAAACGTGTGTAGTGGGTGTAAAAAGCTCGATTACGCACTCAATGATGCTTGTGGAACAAACGGCAAATACGTGTGCAACGGAAAAGACGCACTCAAATGCGAAGAAGCTCCACCTCCACCACCACCACCT
>ERZ1292633.1620-Hain-H41-02um-R1-1620-length-24125-cov-6_pt1 | contig 24125 bp, 3 predicted proteins | sample MGYA00564406_ERZ1292633 | MGnify/ENA primary metagenome ERZ1292633 (study PRJEB36523, sample SAMEA6512639) | groundwater metagenome | collected 2019-01-08 | study: AquaDiva: Metagenomics assemblies of 32 groundwater samples | reverse complement strand
CGACGCCGACGACCACGGTGACCCCGACGCCCACAGCATCCCTGACAGCGACGCCGACGACCACGGTGACCCCGACGCCCACAGCATCCCTGGCAGCGACGCCGACGGCCACGGGGTCGCCGGCAGTCAACACAACGTCTGAGCCGCTGAATGCAACTACCTTCATTGTCGCGGCCTTGCCAGTCACCGCGATGCCCGTCGCGGAACAGGTTGCGACGGCATCTGTGGTATCGACCGCGGTGAGCAGCGCGCTCTCCACCCCCGTGACGGCTTCCTTACTGCAGCGCGCTCAGGCGTTCGGCTCCATGAAATGTGAACCCGATCTGGGTGACATGTCGCGCATGGACCACCCGACTCAACTGCAATTTTCTTTCGCAAACGGCGAGCGCACCGGTCTGGAAGCCGGGGCCGCGATCGTGAACCCGTTGCTCGTGGTCGCCATCATGGCGCTACTCACAATCGCGGCAACCGTCGTGAACTTTTGGTCGACGACGCCAGCAGACGACCTGGACGTCCGGCACCGGGACGGCAGCCCGCCGTTAGCGCGGGACGGAGGGGATGAAGCTGCCCACCGGAATCGCACAACGGAACCGAGCCGCAGCAGCCGTTGCTCTCTGTCGAGCTTTAACCGAGTGCCGTTCTTGCTCCTCACCTCGTTCGCGATCTGCCTGCTGCTGCAGCCAACTGTCGGGGCGATCGTGCTGTGCTTCGCATTCGGAGGGCCCTGGTCACGGAGTTTGGCGACGATTAGCTGCGGCTTTATTCTTTTGCCAGTGGTGAAGGCGGTCACGACAACCGTCGAGCTCTTCCGCCGAGAGCCGCTGCCGGCAGTATTCGTGCGTGAGACAGCCGAATCGCGCGAGCGCTATGTGGAGCAACTGCACGCGGCGTTGCCGCTCAAGTTACCCCCTCGGTTGCTGCGCGTGCTGGTGGCGTGGTTCGCGCACCAAGGGGAGTGGCAGCCTCGCGTCATGGTGACCGTTGGTGCGACGACGACGACGAGCGGTGCTGCCCACCAAGTTGCGCCAGCACAGGACCCCGGCGAGGACGATGGATTGCTCGCGAAGCAGACGGCGTTTGTCGTGTTTTACGACTGCTGGCTGACGGACTACTGCGAGCGCGCGCCGTGGTTCTTCGCCGTCGAGCTGATTATCACGTGCGCGACGGGACTGACGTCGCTGTCGCAGAGCTTCGGCTGCGGCCCGATAGCCATCGCGCTCCTGGTCGTGTTCGTGGTGTACCTGGTGCTACTTGTCGCACTGCGGCCGCACAATTCGAGCTTCGAGTTCCTGTTCGCCGTGCTGCTGTCGCTGTGCTTCGTCGCCGGAGCGACGTTCAAGGTCGTGGGCAAGGTGGCCCTCGCAGGAAACGGCGGAGCGGCTGACCGCGCGGACGGTGTCGCGTCGTCGGTTACCTCCGCGATTGAGTGGATCCTGCTCCTGCGGTCCATGGTCGAAATCGTGAAGACCATCGTCAAGATGGTGCGCAGCTGCCGCCGCCAGCGAGCGGCACCGAAGGCTACCATCTTCACGGAGGCGCTCCTGCAAACGAACAACGACGGGGCCGTCGAGTTGCAGTGCATCGCGGCGACACGCGCCGAGGCGTCCTCCTTCGTCCCGCCGCCGTTTGCCGAGTTCGAGCAGCAGCCTGCTGCGGTTGATGATGCGGCCCATAGCCCGTCGCTGCTGTCGTCGGCTGACGACGACGACATCTCGACCGCGGCCGCTTCCGTCACGGTCGACAAGTGGGATCGGCATTTACCCGCCAAGATGGCGGTCGCGTCGTGTGCGACGCCCGCAGGGGCCCTGCTCGACGCCTTGCTCGACGCCGCAGCGGCACCTCCACCTGCCGCCGCCCCCACCGTGCGCCAAGACGCATCCCAGCCGCGCACCGACTTCGAGTCGTATTCCAAGTTGCGCGACGCGGAACGGAAGCGTCTCGCCCAGTTACGGGCAAATCAACAAACTCACGGAGGAGGACGAGGCACTTTGGGCAACGGCAACGACGACGACAGTGGCTTTTTCTCTGAAGTCGTCGCGCCTCACACCTTCCGGCCACCTGCCGCCGCCCCATCGGCACCAGGCTCCGGCCGACATGGATTCGAATTGTAGTGTTTCTTTCGCACATCCGACAGCTCCGGCATAACGTGCGCGTGGATATTCCTCCACACACGTTTAGGTTTGAGTGTTCATTTCCCCTCTCATCGACGTTCAGCGCGTTCATCATTCTTTGCCTCATCGACAGATGCGAGAGAAAAAGAACGCCTACCTTTTTACGGTCCATTCCGATATTTAGTGCAGCCCCCACCTGAGCTGGTGACACAATCGATGACTTCTCACAGTCGCCCCTCAACTCGCCTTTCGATGCGCCGAATTCCGAGTGCGACACTTCCACTTGTTGATTTGCTTTTACGCCGCCGCCGTGAGGCCCCCCCGTCCAAATCCTCACCCATCCAGGCTTCGACGATTATGAACGTCCGTGCCGTGATGATGCCGTGGATGATGCGGCGTCGTCGGCCGGAATGTCGAACCATCCCATCGCCCTGGTGGTGGATCCTTCTGTTGTGGCTGACGTTGTTGGCATCGCCCTCGGCCCAATCGCCGCGCCGCGCAGAAAAAAGCCTGAGTTACCATGACGCAGGAGGGTCCCCTCTTCGGCGTCGGCCTTGCGGTTCGTTGCCCTTTGCCGCCGCGACGGAATTTGATCCCATTACCACCGCCGCATCCTCTGTTCCCCAGGCACGGACCGCGTCGCGGTTGTTCGCCGCCGTGTCATCGGCAGCGCTGCCGTGGGCGGCAGCCATGTCCGAGTGCCGAAATTGGACCCTGAATGGTCTGCCCGGGTGGCTCGCGACGCCCAACGGAGTGGAGGAGGATACCGCCATCACCCAGGTTCAGAAGCAGTTTGGCGGCAATGGCCCTGAGACGTGGCTGGGTGGAAACGACGCGGTGGGCACGTCCGTGACGGAGGCTCGCTGGTCGTTCGTCGTCGGTCCGAAGGAAGACCGGTATCAGTTTGCCGCAGGAAGAATGCCGCCGCCGGGCGCCGATTGCCTGGCCCAACGATATTGTAATTTTCAGTCTCCCTCCGAGCCCAACGGAAACGTCGGCGAGAATTGCCTGCTGAAGCTCAATGGCGGGCGTGGCCACTTCTGGGACGACCGCACATGCTCCAGTTCGTTACGGTTCCTCTGCGAGTTCCGCCTCGACGTCATCGCGGTCGTCAGCAACGCGTCTACCGCAGTGGGACCCGCCGCCGTTGGCAACCGATCGGCGGTGTCGACATCGGCACAGGTCGCTCACTTCTACGACGTCTACGCATCCGTGGTCAACTACTCCGTCGCTGCGACGCTGTGCGGCGCTCCGCGAAGCGGCCTGTGCTCGTCGCTGCCCGTGGTCCTCACCGAAGCCGCGAACCGCCGCATCGTCGACGGCATCTCGGCGTACCTTCCCATGCTAAACGTGTCGGCCGTGTGGCTCGCAGGCGTGGCGAGCTTTTCCGCTCCAGCGGGGAGCAGCTTCCTAACGACCAGCGCTTCCATCGTTCCATACCGATGGCCCATCTCCGACTCGTCGGAGCACGTTTTCTCCACCGTTGCCCCGGGCAGCGGCAGAATCACTTGCGATAGCCCCGGGGGTATGTATTGCAACTGGGCTGACAATGCGTTTCTGCCCTTGACACTGCCAGGCGACGCCCTGGGGACACCGTGGGTCGTGCCGCCGCCACTGTTCGCGGGAGGGGGGACCACCACCGCCCCCGCGCCCTCCGGGCAAGACGTGACAACCATTGGCGGCTGCCAGATGCTATCGATCGCTGAGGGCAACTGGCAGCCGAGGTCATGCGGCGCCAACGCGTCCGTCGTGTGCATGCGGTCGTTGCCGACGTCGACGTCGGTGGGCCGTCAATTCGGACTCTTTGGTCCTGCGCTGTCTCGTGCGAAGGCCATCGACGCGTGCGCGTCCCTCACGCTGGACGTTGACACTCAAAAGACGGGTTGGTTGGCAACGCCGAATTCTCCCGAGGAACAGCTGGCCATTCAAGCGCTCATCAACGCGTCGTTCTCGATCTACCTCGGCGGCGAAATGTCGTATCCGCCAGGATCGAATTCAACGGCCGCGCCCATTCTCGGCGTGTGGTCGCAAGGTCCCGCGTCGGAGCAATATCCCTTCTGGAATATGTCCGCCGCCACGTGCGCGACGCTGAATGGGTCGTCACCGTCCCAGCGGTATTGCAACGTGGCGACACCGCCCCTATCCAAACTGCCCCTCCCGTCGACGGCCCAACTGCAGCAGCGCGTGAGTTTCGTGTTGGAACTGACGAACGACGACCCCTTCACCATGGCGGACGGGACGTGGACGTGGCGCACCGACGACCACGCGCCGCGAATGTACGTGTGTGAGTTCGAGTGCCCTCGTTGCGATGCCGCCGCCGCCACCAATGGCAATGGGACGGCAAGCAGCAGCCCTGAGGGTGATGCATCCCCCACTATCACGTCGTCATGCCTTTCTCGTTTGCGATCAGGCGACGTTCCGTTCGAGACGCTCACCATGACCGCCAGCGGTTCCTGGCCGAGCACAACCAGTTCAATGACGGCGACGTCGATAGAAAGTCGGAGCCGAGTACGTCAGTCTGCGTCGCGCTCTTCTGCCTTCACGACGACAGGGGCGAGGAGGACGCCGTCGCGGTCTCCGCTCGCCAGCGCGACCGACGCGCGCGCATCCTCATCGCGCTCGAGCAGTGTGTTATCGACAACGTTCTCGTGTTCAACCACGCCAAGCCGATCTCCACCTCGGCGGCGGGATGCTTCCGGCACCTGGTCGGTCACACGAACGGCCGTCCTCCCACGCCCGACACTCCTGACGGTGGCACAGCAAATTTCAACGGCCTCGACCGTCACCACGTCGCTGAGTAGCGTGCTGTCGACCCCGGTGACGGCTTCGCTGCTGCAGCGCGCACAGGCGTTCGGAGCCATGAAATGCGACCCGGATCTAGGCGGCATGTCCCGCATCGAGCATCCGACGCAAATCGTCCTGTACTTGCCAGGTGGGGAGCCCACGGGACAAGAAGCGGCAGCCGCCATCGTGAACCCTTTGTTGGTCGTCGGTCTCATGGGTGTAATGTGGGTCTTCTCGAGGCTACTGCCGCTTTGTCTCGTCCCACCTGATAAACATGACCTGCCGTATCGCGACGATTCAGATGAAGGGGGGCCACCACTCACTCATGAGGGGGGTCCGGACCTCCAGTCTCGGGCCACGATGCACTTCTCCTCCCTGCGCAGGTTCGACAAGCTGCCGTTTCTGCTTCTCACCTCGTTCGCCGCTTGCTTTCTGCTGCAGCCAACCGTCGGAGCGATCGTGCTGTGCTTCGCATTCGGAGGGCCCTGGTCACGGGGCCTGGCCGTCGTCAGCTGCGGCTTTGTTCTCTTGCTTCTGGTGAAAGCGGCCACGACGACGGTCGAGCTCTTTCGCCGCACGCCGCTGCCGGCAGTGTTCGTGCGCGAGACGGACCAATCGCGCGAGCGCTACGCGTTGAGGCTGCGCAATGTCACCCCATGCTCGCTGCCGGTGGGCGTCGTCAGCGTGTTTGTGCGCTGGTTTGCTCACCAAGGAGAGTGGCAACCTCGCATCTCGATGATGGCGGCGGCCTCAAACGACGACGCGGCGGCGCTTCCAGAAGCAAGGAACCCCGGCGAGGACGAGGCAGCGGCGGAGAAGCAGACGGCGTTTGTCGTGTTTTACGACTGCTGGTTGGCGGACTACTGCGAGCGCGCGCCGTGGTTCTTCGCCGTCGAGCTGATTATCACGTGCGCGACGGGACTGACGTCGCTGTCGCAGAGCTTCGGCTGCGGCCCGATAGCCATCGCGCTCCTGGTCGTGTTCGTGGTGTACCTGGTGCTACTTGTCGCACTGCGGCCGCACAATTCGAGCTTCGAGTTCCTGTTCGCCGTGCTGCTGTCGCTGTGCTTCGTCGCCGGAGCGACGTTCAAGGTCGTGGGCAAGGTGGCCCTCGCAGGAAACGGCGGAGCGGCTGACCGCGCGGACGGTGTCGCGTCGTCGGTTACCTCCGCGATCGAGGCAATCCTGCTCCTGCGGTCCATCGTGGACATTATTAAGACGGTTATCAAGATGGTGCGCGGCTGCCGCCGCCGGACGAATCAACATAGCAAACGAGCCACGCTCTTCACCGAGGCACTTCTACATCCTCATCGCGCAGCCGCAGAAACACAGGACGCCGTCGAGTTGCGTTGCCTCGCAGCCACCAGGGCGGAAGAAGAGGCCCCGGCCGCGGCGCTTCCGGGGGCCTCCTTGGGCGAGATGACGATGCAGGTGGACGAGTGGGGAGTGCCCAGCATCTCTCACGACGACGATGTCGCCACCACAGCTGCTTCACTGTCCGCGTCGCCTGCCGTCGACAAGTGGGATGCGAATCTCCGCCGTTGCCAGGGGGGCCAAAGCCAAGCGGCGGTCACGCTGACCGATAGCATCCTGGACGAGCTGCTACATGATGACCACGATGCCATCCACAGCGACCCGAGCACCGCGGTGCAGCCATCCGACGCGGCCATCGCGCCCACCACCCGTGGTGTGCAGGTTCGCTCGGATTTCGCCTCTTATAGCCGTCTGCGTGACGAGGAGCGCCGCCGCCAGGCGTCACTGCGTGCGCTTATGTCCGCAGATCAAGAAGGCGATGAAGATGGCGGCGACGACGCGGTGGCATTCCTTGCGGGGTTACTGCCAGTAGGGACCGCAGCCCCCGCCACGGCCACCGCCGCCGGCATCACTCGAGGAGCCTCGTTCGTTGCACCTCCTGCACGCTGCCGTCAGCACCCAGACTTGTGAACCGGCGCTAAAACAGCCCCCTCCGGGTTTCCTGTGGCGTCGCCGGTGAATTTTCCCGCCCTTCCCCCTCAGTCGTTATGTCATCATTTTCATTTGATACCTTCTCCGATACATCGGAAGCGATACCCGCGGAGACCCGTTTCCCGCGCCCCACTCCACCACCGCCAACGAGACTCACTCCAAAAGGATAGACACATCCTATGCGCCTTGTCCCCGCCAAACCGGGCCAAATTGCGTGATGTGGGGGCTCAAGGGGCCTTCGTACGATGCGGCCTTCGTACGATGCGGCTTCTTTCCTTAATTGTGTGCCAGCAGAGAAAGCACATCGCCCTTTTTGCGGCGCTTTCTCTCTCTCTTTCCCGACGCCCGCGGCGGTTCTCTTACCGTGCCTTGTTGGATGCCTCAATGGTCTTCCGCAGGCGCATCGGCGTCACGCGCCGCCATCGGTGGAATCGTCGCCTTCAGCGATCACCAAGCAGACGATGCCGATCGCGACTGGCGTTCCCTGGTGCAAACCGCCACCGGCGTCCTTCGATTCTCCTCCACTTCCCTCAGGATGGCCACAATCAACAGACGGCCGAATGCAGCGGCGGGTCAACGGACGGGAACACCTACCCTCGAGCGTGGTGCCCACATGTGGGCCGTGCCGTTGGCTGCCGGAGGCCCAACCAAGTGCCTGGTTCCGCCAGGTGAGCCGCCTCGGATAGGTACGACGTCGATGATGCCTAACGTGGTGGTCCGGCGGCGCAGGGCGGCGGCATCGGGTGGGTCGCTGCCTCTGGGGAACACGCCGCACGATACGTCGCCTCGCACCTCCGCGGCCTCGCAGCGGTTGGTCGTCGATGACATCTCGCGCCTCATGCAACGACGTAGTAGCCGCCCACAGCGAGGAGAACCGGATGGTGATGGCGACCGACTGGTCCTCCCAACGTTTGCGCGTTGGTACGCCATATCTCTCGGTGACGTTGCGGGATCCTTGGGCCGCCTGAGGCCTCCCCGAGACGGACATGCGGCGACGCGCAGCGTCCTGCGGAGCTGCCGCCAGGACAACGAGACGCTGCGCCCCTTGGCGCTCATCGTCTCGTTTCTTGGCGGCGCTAGTGGGACTTGTCTCGTCTCCCCGAAGGGTCTTCATGAGGGCTGCGACATCGTCGCGGTGCTCATCGCCTTGGATGGGCTATGCCACGGCGCATTGCGGCGATGGAGCCGGCCCTACCCGCTCGACACCGCCACCACGGCGGCCCTTCCCCCCGTAGCGCATCACGAACCCTCACTCCCGACGCCCCGTCGCGCGCTGCCGCTGGCATTATTCATCGCGCACATGACACCCTACGGCAGCGCGTCCGCCGGCTACGCGGCGACGGCGACGCCCGACCGCTGGCTGGGGCATCACGTTCCTGACTTGACGGGTGGCGGCCTCACCGCGCCGTCGTCCAGGGCACTTCCTCCTCCATCGTCGTCGAGTGCGAGTGGGATGCATCTCATCCGCGTCGCCGTCACGGCGGGGCCCACCATTCAACAGTGGCTGGATTCCTGGCCGATCATCGGGAGCACCGCCGCGGGGCTGACGTGGCCGGGTGGAGGGCCCCGCCCTTCTGCGAAAACCGACGCGACGGCGTCCCATCATGTGCATGAATTTGGCGATCTTCTAGGAAGTCAGGACGTCGTAGAGAGGGGAGGCAGCAGTGAGAAGCTTTCGTTGCCGCCGCATCATCACCAACGACCGCTGCTACGCGCGGCGTCGAGCGACGACTGCCTCCCCCGCTCCGTGGTCGCCTCGCTGGCGGCGCAGTTCACACCCGCGACGATGAAGCGCGGCGTTCTTGAGTTCTGGTTGGCCCAGGCGCCCCTCGCGGCCACCGTCGTACTGTCGGAAATGGCCGCGACGACGCCGTCCGTCGTGGGGTCACTCGACCATCATCATGCCGCGGTCTGCCGCTTGCTCGCCTCGTACGTGGTGGTGCTGCCCACGGCAACAGATAGTGCGACGGCGCACGACGACGTGCAGCCACAGCGCCTTCTTGAGGATACGGCGCACGCGTTGCTTGCCTCCTCTTCGTCCTTGGCTGCCGTGCCGATGGCCGTCTCGCCACGGCCTTCTGCCGCGCACCCCCCGTCGCGTGCCACCACCGCGGTGGTTGTGCCGTTGACGCTGGACCTCGCCGCGTTCGTCGGTTGGCTGCTGGCGAAGGAACACCAGGGAAGAAGACTCAACGCTGCTGATGCCACTCACGCACTCCCCGAGGAGGCCGCGGATGGCTCCTCGCGTCGCTTCACGGGAGCGGCACCACGAGTGTATGTGGTGCCCGGCGCGGCGCCTTTGCGTCGTGCGAATTATGTCGTGCCGATACTTCGCGGCCGTTCATCCGGAGGAGGGGGCCGTGCCGTGTTGGAGCTCCGACTCGCGACCCTCCTTGGCGACCGGTGGCAGCTGCCAAGTGGCAGCCCGTCGCTTGCCCTTCCGCGCGACATCACGATCGCAGGGCACTACAGCGCCGCGTTGCGAGCGGCCGTGGCGTCCACCGTGGATCGTGTGTTGGATGTGGCCGTGAGCGGCGAACGCCTGGCGTACCCAGGCCACAACCCGTCCCCGTCTCACGACGCTCTGCCGGAAACCACATCATCGACGGCACTCGTGGCCTGGGTGCAGCGGGAAACCGATGCAATGCCCATCGCGGCAGTCCTCTTTTGCGCCGCAGCTCCGAGCGGCTTCACCATCGTCGCCGCCGTCGCCAGGGCACACAACGCCTGCCAGCGCATGGCGCAAGCGGGCCGTCGCGTCGCGGGGGGCGTACCGCACAACGCCGTGGCATCGATGAATGCCCCTCCCACCTCCCCCCCTCGGTCCACGGCCGCCAGCGGCGCGGACGCATCGGCCTGGGCAGGCCTGCTGGGCCGCTTGCTCCACCGCGGCCGATCGGAGCTGGTGCCGCGCGACGCGAGCCACCTCGTTGAGCATCATTGGATGGCCAAGGATCGTCGCCGTTGCGTCGGTGACGAGTGCGTCTTGCACGACGACGGCGACGACGACGACGACGGCGCGGCAGGGCGTGGCGAAGAAGAAGCCGGCGGGTTTCGCCTGTCAGAGGGCCGCTTTGCGTTTGAGATGGGCTCGCCGCATTTGGCGTTCGGCGGTGGGGCAGGACGGGCCTCCTTCCTCGATCAGCTGCTTCGCTTCCCGACTTCCATCGGCAGTGGCCCGGTCACCGCGGCTCTGTCGCTCGTCCGCCTCGCGGCCGTGCCTCACTTCGTCCGCACGTGCTGCGAGGCGATGGGGCTGGGCCGCAAGCTGCGAACGGCGAGAGAGCAACATTTCATGGAAGCTGCCCCCCAGCGCGGAGTGGGCGGTGCGCACGACGAGGCCGGGAGCGGCAGCGCCGCCGCCAAACGCGCTGCGGCACGCAAGAAGAAGGCAAACCCCCCTTCCTTGACACCCAAGGTCACCCAGTCGCTCGGCTCAGCGCACGATGACATGCGTTGGCGTGACCCACGATTGGCCGAGCGAACCCGAGCGGCCGCACAGGAGGCCCTCGCGATGTCTCGGCGGAGCATGTCACGGGAGGCGATCCTCACGTCGCAAATCGTGGCCGCGGCGCTGCAGCGGGTCTGCCCGCCGATGCATTCGGCAGCCGCCGGCGCGCTACCGCCGCCCGTCGCATCGTCCGATCGCCAGCCAGAGCCTCGGCTACTCGTATTCACAGAGCTCCTCAACGTGCTCGCCGAGCAGTGCCTTGACGCCGATACCGTCTTCGGTGAGATGGAGGAATGGACCGGAGGCCTCAACGTCGTCAATGCGCTGCGAGACGGCTATGTCAGCTGGATGACGACCGTGCGATACGACCTTGCGGCGATGTCCCCCTCCTCGCACGATCAACCCCCCTCTCCATTCGCCGCGTCCCTATTGCCAGCCGCGACGCCGGTGGCCGCCGCCGAAACGAACCCCGTCACGAATCATCCCCAAGTACGGCCCAGCGGTGAGGTTTACGCGTCACACGACATGCTGCGACTCTTTCTGGGTCTTGGTGGTGACCCGCCCGCCTTTCCGCGAACGACGCTCATTCACAATGCCGCAGTCGCGGCAGTCCAACTGGCGATGCACCACGCAGCCGGACCGACCGCCACCGCGGATGCCAAGACCCTCCGGGCCGTCGCCACCGGACCCAGTCCGGCAGGCGCCCTGGAACGGCTATGCCACCTCGTGCCGGCGTGGTGCGGGCTGAGTGTCGACGCGGTCGGCCACACTGTGCTGCACGCCGCCATCGCAACCTCTTCGCGTCGTGTCGCCGGTGCCTCTTCCTCTTCGGATGCGACGGCTGTGGTCGCTGTGGTCAATGCTCTGTGCCGCTGGTGCCCGGAGGCCATTTTGCAGCCAACCCGCCGAGACCAATGGTCTGGCTCGACATCCGCATATCCCCCCACCGCGTCCCCGCTGCCAAGACCGTCTGGCGTCATGGCGCCAAAAGCCGCGTGGCGCCACTTTTTCCGACGGGTGAGTGCCGTCGGTCAAGCCGCCGCGGAGCTCGACGACGAAGTCGACGTGGCGCAGACAACCCCACTGGGCATGTCATTCCGCCTGGTGTTGACCCACCGCGTCCCCCCTGTTCCGGCTCGCGGGGCGTTCCGCACCCCTTCTGGCGGCATGGCAGCCGAGTTCGTGGAGTCACCCGGCATCGATGACCCTGACCGGGAGGGAGAGGATCTCGAAGACCAACGAGAAGCGTTACGAGAGTCCGAGGCCACCCTCGGTGTCGCCCTCGTCCGAGCGATGCTCGCACAGCAAGTCGCGCATGGCGAGCGGCGAGCGAAATACGCGGCGTTGACGGTTGGCATCGCGGCCTCATTTCCACCAAGGAGCGGTCACAACGGCACAGGGCTGACCGACGTTTCACAGGGAGAGTTGCTCATGCATGCCTACACGGCGTCGACGCTCCGCGGACTGGCGGGCCTCGTCGTCGCGGCTGCTATGCACATCCGCTCCCCACCACCCGATGCGGCGCTCTTCGACCCCGCCGCGCCGTTTCCGCCCGCCCGCTGGTGGACGCCCGGCGCCTGCGTGATGCGCGACGTGCTGAGATTTGTGGCTACCGTTCACACACGCGTCACGTCGCAGTACTATCACTTCGTCGCACGTCATGCGACGCCGGCGGAAGGTGCCGGGTCCGATCGTTGCCTGACGGCCGATCGGTCCGATCATTCGGCGGATGGCCTTTACTACCGTCCGTCGACGCACACTCGGCGGCAGCGCATGGCATCGGAGCTCAAGCTCGACGTCGTGCCGACGGCGTGGTTCCTCTCTTTGACCGCGGCGCAGCGCCACCGGCTCAACGACGGTTTGTCCTCCGCGCTTCTCGTCCTCGCAGAGAAGCTGATCATTGCGCGCTACTGGTCTGCGTGTCTCATCGCGACGCGTTCGGACGCCCCAGCCTTGCGCGTGCTCATCGAAGAAACCGATGAGGCGGCCATGAGTCTGCACCTGGTGACAATCACCGCCGACGACGTCGGCGCCGCCGCGGTGGCCCCTCCCTGCCCGCCGTCTGGGAACAGCGTCGCCGAGCTGACGAACACGAGGAGCGACCCGTCCATCTCTTTACACGCTGCACACCCGGTCACGACGCCGTTGGAGCTGGCCGTCACCCCGGCGGGGGAAGCCGTAGGCGATGGCCCGCGGCGCGCGGCTCCTCCCACGTTGGGATCCGCTGGCCCGCTTTGCTTTTCGCCAGCCGCCATGTCGCTCGCTCCGAACGGCGCTGCCCATTACACTCCATCGGGGTTAGGGTCGGCGCTGACGCCGTCCACACGGGCACCATTGAGCATGGGGTTCTTTCAGCAGCTGACCGTGTCACCGCCCGAGGCCACGATTCCCCTCGACAGCATGGCGGAGAGTGGTGCCACACAGAGTTCGTCCCACCGCACGTTGCGATTCGTTGCCTCTGCGGAAGACTGCCTTGACGTCCTTTCCCGACGCCACTTTTCGTCATCCACCTGTTCGTTTCCGACGACGAAGAAGGAAGCCGCTGCCGCCCCACCGAGCGTCCCGGGGGCGGCGGGAACAACAACGACGCATTTCGACTGGTGTCTGCCTGGCCAGTGGCTAAATCTGTCCACAGCGGACGTTTGGGCGCCGCCGGTTGGTTTCGATGGCGGGGCCGAACGTTGTGGAGGAGGACGGTGCCTTCCTAGCGTCGCGACGGACGGCATTGGCCTCGTCCCGCTGGCACTGGCCATCATGTCCGGGCGGTGCGACGTCGTGGCGTTCATGATCCAGGACCTCGCGTGCGACGTCAACGCGCCTCTGCTGCCGACCGCGGCTGCCGCCGACCTTCACCCGATCTACCAGGTTAGCACCGCGGTGGGCTCCACCCGTCCCGCTGCAACCGGCAACATCAACAAGGTCGAAGTGCACGGCATGATGGCCGCCCTCGACCCGCGCCGCTTCCAGCGGGCCCCGATCTTTCTCGCGTTTGGCCGCTGCATCCCGTTTGATGCGACGGGGGCCGCGCGGATGGCCGTCTTGCGATGCCTCATGCACAACCAGCAGCAGTCCCTCGAGCGAGACGCCGCCGCCCGTGGCCCAGCCGGCCCGGGAGGAGGCAGTCGGACGGCAACGTTCGCTGTCGGTGCCGCTCGGGCCACGCCGGGGCCGGCCGGGCATGGCCGGCCGCTCTTGGCTCGCTGCTTGCTGCCCACCTTTGCGCTGGCCCTCCCATGCATCCTGTGCGACGCGCCGCTCCTGCAGTCGATGCGCATCGAGGAGGACACCTCCATCTGGAACGCGGCGTTCTTCAAAATCCTCTCACAGCGCGGCGACGTGCCCTCCATCTATCTGTGGGCCACGAGCTCGCTGGACGCTGCGCGGGCCATCGCCGTGCCGCTGCTCGCGTCGGCGGCCGTTCCGCCATCGTTTCCTATCCTGCTAATGGCTTGCTTCTGGGGCGACCCAGCCGTCGTGGTCGAACTGTTGAAGCCACTGCGTGGCATTATCCGACTGGCCGCCTCCGAACTCCACACGCTGCTCACACTGTGCTTGGTGTGCGGCGGGGCGAAACACGCCGTCGTCCGCCGCGCCCTCCTCCGTCGCCCTCCGACGCACGGCGCTCCCGCGTCAACCAGCGGACGATTACCGATGCCCATACTGTGGCCGCCGCAACGGGGAAGGCCGCTTCCGGCGGGTGGCGACGACGACGACCTGTTGGATGGCCCGACGGTCACGCGGCCGCCGTTTGTTCCGCGGCGGAGTCTTCAATGCGCGCGACTGATTTTAGCGGCGGCGACCCACCACCACCACCACGGTGGCGCCCCTAACGGTAGCGACGAGTTCTTGATGCCCTATGCTACCGAGGCGGAAACACTGCAGCTGAACTCGGCGACGACGGCATTTGCGGCTGCCGCGGCGGCCGCTACAGGAAGCGGCGTGGAGGTTGGCGGCGGCGTCGATGCCATGTCCGCCGATCAGGTCATCGCGAACTGGACGATCGCCAAGGCCGCTCCCTCCGGTGGTGGCTCGTTCCGCTATGTGCTCCAACGGCCGACCGTGGAGGCGGTGGCGCTCGACGCGGGGCTGGGGACTTTTCTGTTCCGTGTCACGGGGGACTTCGCATGCCGCTTGCTCGCCGAGGCCCTGGTGAGCGACGCCAGCGTATCCGAGGCGTCTCGCGATGCGGCCGATGTGCTGCCGGCGGCCGCGTCGATGGACGCATCCATGAAGCGCGTCCTCCAGCAAAGCAGCGCGTCGTGGTCGCAACCGATTGGGGACCGTGGGGCCTCGCCCGGGTCCGGGTCAAAGGATGACGACGTGGTCGTCGCGACGCTAATCGCGTCGATGTCCCTGTTGCAAAAAATGCTGTCGCTCGTGCCCGTGGAGCAGCTGCGGGTTCTTTGCTTCGTCGAGCCGTCGTGGTCCGATGACCGCCGCTCTTCGTTGGCACGCGGCCGTCGCCGTGGCAGCAAGGAATCCTGGTGCCTGGCAGCCTCGAAGGAATCGCACGCGGCGGCGTTCGACTCGTCGCGGGACGCTGAGGGCGGTGGTGGGCAATGGCCGCCACGAGTCGTCACGGTGCACACGTCGCCTTTTTGCCAGGCGAGCAGCAGCGCGCACGGGGACCGCTCGGACCTTTTCGGATCTCTCTGCGCCATACCCTTTCGTGGCGAGCCGTCGGAGATCGCGGTGGCGAAGGTGTTCCGGTGGGCTTGGGTTCGCTGCCAGCCGCACTCTGACGTCGCCATGGGGGCCGACACCGGGTGCCACCTCTCCGGTGCTGCGTGGTGGGACTATCTACGGATGGCCCTTTGCCGTGGCCATTGGCGCATCGCGGCGATTCTACTGAGCAGTCACGCGTTGGGCGCGTTGTCGAACCCCTTGGCCAAGGAGGATGTCGACGTCTCTCTGCGGTTGCCGCCGCTGCGGCATCACTTGGTGGAGAAATGGCGAGGAGGAGGAGGGCCCCGTCACCCGGCGGCCGCCCTGGTGCCTGGCAGCCTCCTGCCTCCTCCCGTCGGCAATGTGACGCCGTCGCACGCGGTGTACCGTGCGGTCGAGTCCGCCATCCAAGATGCCCGTTGTCGCCGTGGGGGCGGCGGTGGCGGGGCGCGAAATGGCGTTGTTGCCGAACGTTTCCGCACGGACGTTCTCACCACGCTCGTCGTGCAACATGCACCCGTATGGCTGATTATCGATGTGGCGAAAGGGATGGTGCGCGACGTGCAAGCGGACGAAACGCACGGCGCGATGGCAGCCGTAGGACTCTCTGAAACGGCGCTCGGCCACCGTGTGCTGCCCGTTGCGATTTCAAGCGGCCGCGCGGCCGTCGTCTCCCTTATCGTCAGTGCTGGCCCCGACCCCACCGGCACGGCATTCTGCGCGTGCTATGCCGCGTCGAAGGAGCTCGTGACGATCGCCCTGCCATTCCGTGACCACGACGCCGGGCGTGCCGCGCGGTTCGAGGGACCCGTTCGAATATCGTTCCCCGTTAGGATCCACGCCACCCGGCGGAGCGGCTTCCAGCCATCACCCTTCACGACTCGCCTGGCGATACCGTGGTCACAAAGGGGCGAAGACGTGCGCGCGCTGTTCGATGTCGTCGGCCTCTCCGCCGTCGCCCTCGCCGTCGTGGCTGGCAACGTGGACGCCGTTGAATTCCTCGCGGGTAACGGAGGGTCCCTCTCCGCGGGCTGTGTTCGCCTGCGCGCCGTCCATCCCGTCACGACGGAATTCGTCGACGTCCCGGAGCTGGCACTGGTCCTGTCGCAACGCGTCGCCGTGGAGGCCACGCGATACAACCACGGTAACCTTGACGGAATTGATGCCGCCGGTGGTCGCAGCGGAATCGCAGACGACGGGGCACCCGGGGAGGTGGCTTCGACGCGCTTCCTTGTCACGGTGGTTCCACCCGATCGGCGTTCGTACATCGAAGCGCTGGAAGCGGCGGCCCTGACTCTGACGCGGTGGGGAAGTCGGTCCTCCGTCGTCGAGGATGGCGTGGGCGGGAAGAGCCATCGAGCGAAACGAAAGGTGACGCCGTTGCGATTGCTGGCCTGCCTGTTGGAGTTTGCCGTATCGCGGCACCACTGGAAGCTCGTTGAGAATATCTTCGCCAGCGGCGCGGCGTTGACGCTGCAGGAAGCTATCACCGAAGCCGCGCAAATGTCGGTCGCCGCCGCCGATCCGATGACGGCGGTGGGACCCATGAGTGCTCACGGGGGGCAGCGGCTGCCCGAAGGCAATCATCTCGAGGCAACATCAGTATGCGTCGAGTCACATTCAAACACGCAACACAAGATGGTGCGGCTGGCGTGCTCGGAGGTGACGCGGGCGCACCAAAGCGTTCTCGACTTGGTGTGTGCTCCTTTCGCGCGAACCGGAGGACAGGGCCACGAAGCGACGGCGGCCGCAGGGGGCGGCTTGGACGCGGGGCCGCGATCGCCGGACACCATGCACGCGATTGTCACACTCTCGAGAGCCGTCGGGAAGGCGGCCGGGAAGGGAGCTGTCGAGGCGGTCGACCCTTTTAGCGCAGCGATCATTGGCCTGTCGGATGACTCCATATCCGCCGCCCTGCGCGGGGCGCCACCGGAACTGCTGCCCGTCATTTTGCGGCTCCGCCACCCTCCCGTTGCGGGCCGCTTTTCGCTGAAGGAGAACGGCGACCCACCCGTCTCGACCCACCGCCCTGGCGGTGGCGGCGCGGCCGTTGGCCCCCAGCGGCCATGTGGCTATTCCCCGTTCGCCATACCCCTGTCGCTACGCTTCTTGCTGTCCTTTGTTCGAAGGCCACCGTCGTCACCGCAGCCCATCCTGCATCGTTGCGGCATCCGGGAGACCGGTGACGCCGCGGACCCCAGCAACGGTGGAGGATCTGGGCCCGGCGGCGGATTGCTGATCGAGTACGTTGACACCCTTGCCAATGCGAACCCCACCGCGGAAGGGCGCGAACGCGAGGCGCAGGTCTTGTCGACCCGGCTGCTCGGCGTTGCGGCGGCGTGGAGTGTTGCTATCGCTGGCGCGGACGTTGAGCGCCTCACTCGTCGTTCGACCGTCCGCAGCGTCGCCTGGGGGACCCCATCTCTCCAGGAAGGTGGCGGCTCGTTAGGCGAGGAGGAGGGCGCCGACGAGGCTCGCTGGGCGGCGGCTACCCAACGCTGGGATCTCATGCGATGGTCACTGGGGGCGCATTCTGCCTCGCCGCCGACAAATGTCTCAACACTCATCGCCAGAGGAGGCGTCAAGTCGTTGGTGGAGAACGAGCGGACGCAGCTAGGCATCATAGTACGCGGCGAACTGAGCCCGCTCCTCGCGGACCGCCGCGCCCGGGGTGGGGCGCAAAAGTGGGTCCCACTTGCTGCGCGGCGGGCCGCGGCGGATCCCATTCAGACGCCACCGCCCATCAGAACGCCCGATGCCAGGAGGGAGCGCGCCGCGCCACTGGCGCCGCATCGGCCGATGCGCTTCACACCGCCGAACAAGCCACCTCACCACCTCGCGCCGCTCACTCCTACAAGGCCCACTGACGTTGGGAAGAAGGACGAACAACCGCCCGCGACGGTCACACCGCACAGGGCCGCGAGAGCAGCTGACCCGCTCACGCCGAGATCACGGGCGCCGGGGTGCTCTCCGCCCAGGGGCGGCCTAGCGGAGGTCATGTTGCTTCACCTGCTACGCCGATGGGGCAGCGTGGTCATCGCGTCCGCCGAGGCGTCGGCCAGGTCCACAGTGCCGCAGCTTGTCGACTTGACGCCCCCCTTTCCAGTCGCGTTGTTGCATCAGTTGCTACAGGCTGCCCCTGCCGCCGCGCCGCGGCTGTCTCCGACTTCCACCGCGGGGCGATGGTCGGCGAACTTGCTGCTCCATCTCGCCGCAGGAGAGACCATAGCGACGGCCGCCCATACCGATGGCAGTGCGAGTGCGCCGCTCGTGGCGATGATGGCCTGGGCGATCGCCGACACCGCCGCGCCGCGCCACCAACGCACAGCGGTGGACGACGGCGACTGGAGCGGTGCCATTTGCTGGTCGGCGGCCGCGCCCTCGTCCAAGGCCGCGCTGGTGCTGTGGGCGCTGCTGGTAGCACCACCGTCGCTCGCGGTCGCCTGGATCACCACCCGCCGCGGTCGGCGCAGTCGGGGGGAGCTGTCGACGCCCATTAGGAGGCCGGACGGGACGGCCTCCTTCCTCGAATGGCTCCTCACGGCGCTGTTCATCGAGAAGCCGCCAGGACGGCAGCCTGGTGAACCTAAGTGCGAGTCGCAGTCGAGCCCGTGCCTCAAAGATGTGATGAACCAGTGGGCGGCGGCGTTGAAGGACTTGCTGCTGCGAGCCGAGACGAAGGAGATGGGGGTGTGCCGTTGGGAAAAGGACGTCGTGGCCGCCTTGTGGGGTCGCCTCGAGGGGACCAAGATGGGTCCAGCGACGGGCAGCGACCACATTCGCCTCTCACGGCTGCTTCGTCTCTGGGGACCCGTGTGGTCGGCGGCGATGGGCCCCTCCTCCTCCCAGACCGACCTTGGCGACCCTTCTGGTTATCCCGTGGCGGCGAACGACTTTGACGCTGCGCGACTACGGGCGGCGGAATGCGTAGTGGTGGTGTGCGATGTGGCCGTCCGCGTGGCGGCGGAGCATCGACGCCGCGGTGCCGAAATCGTCGACCAATCCCAAGACGAGGCCGTTGCCACTTCACAGGGATGTGGCGCCGACGCGACGGCCCGGTACCGCTTCTCGCTGTCCGCCGCGCACCAAAATATGGCCAAAAACGTCCTGGGCGTTGACCACGCGCCACAGTTTGACAACAGCACCTCGCAAGCGGTTATCCCCGCCAAGCTGCCCGGCTCGATGCGCGACCCTGTCTTGGAGGACCTCACGTTCGCCGCCTTGGCGATATCCGCACATGAACGCTACGTCCGGTCGCAGCGGCGAGAACGTTCTCCGCCAATGTTGCCAGCGGCCGTCGTGGAACGCCTCTGGCACCAGAGCCTCGTGTTCGCGCATTTTGGCGTGGAGCTGTTTCTGCACGCGGCACGTGATTTGCGTCCTCATGATGGCTTGGGCTACGTCGCGGCGCTGCTCGAGAAGCTTGTCTCGGTGTCGGTCACGACGACCCGCGTCGACTCCCCCCCGGAAGGGGGGGTTGGAGAGAGCCACTCTCAGGTCCGTTTCTGGACCACACAGTCCATCACCGGGTCGTTTCCTTCTTTTTTTCGTGACTACGAACAACTGGCGCCCGCGTCACCGTTGCTCCTGTCGCTCGTGACACCCCCTGGCGGCGCGTCATCGCCATCGTGGACGCACCAAGCAGCCCTTAGCTTGCAGCCGCCGTCACTGGCCGAGCCCGGCCACCCTCCGGTGGTTTCCAGTTGCAACATCGCCATGGTGTGGAGCGCCCTCGCCAAGACATGTGGGACGACGACGACGACGACGGATGCGGAGCGAGCGACGGCAACGAAAACGAGTGTGCGGTCCCTCCTCGGCCTACTGTTCCGTCACTGCGGCAACCGGACGACCCCACCGACCGCCGGTCAGTGCCACACCGCGCTGGTGCAGGCCTCCACGCTCTTGCTGCATCACGGGCAGGAGGTGGCAAGCCACTTGCGCACCTTCCCGTGCCACAACGCGGACGTCTGGTGCGGCATGCTCTTACTTTCTGGAACCGAGGAGGGTACCGCGCTGGCGGATGGAGGGATCCTACCTGCATCATGCCGAGCTGCGACGGCGGAATCAGCCAGCCGCGCCATCACGCATACGCTGCTCGTCGAGCTGCGACGCCTGCTTCCGCTGCCGGACGACCATCGGCAGTCGCAGGGGGACGCCCCGCCGATCGTCACGAAAAACCTTGACGCGCTTCGCCATGCCTCCGCGGCACGACGAACGACAAGCGTTGTTGACGTCATGCCACCGCTTGCCACCAGGATGCACGGCCTTCTTGACAGCCTCGCGCGGGCCGAAAGCGTACCAGAGCTAAGGGAAGGCGGCCAGGGTGAGTCCCTCCTCGGCGACTTGCTGCCGCTGCTTGCGTGTCTCAGTCATCCCAACGCAGCAGGCGCCACTGCTGGAGACGATCGCCCTCCCTTTAGCGCCGTCCTCCTGTTTGGCGCGGGACCGGCGATCGCTTTTGGATCGGCGTTTTCTCCGTCTGGAAAGGGGCGTGCTGGGTCGCTCATGCTGCTGTGCACGGCGCTCGCACGCTTGAGCGCATGCGTGCCCGGCGCGTCACTCGGCGCCAGCACGATCGGCAACCTCCTCGTCGGGATGCCGCCTCCCACCCACGCTGCCCGTAGTGGCTGCCGCTTCGCCGAGGTCGCTTCGGCCGCAGTGAAACGTTTGACCATTGGCCGCTTGCGCGACCTCCATGAGCAAGAGCGCGACCATGGCGCCGGGGAGCGTCGAGGCAGCGTTGGGGGTGCGACTCGTAAGGCATTGGACCATGCGGTGGCATCGTCCCCCACCATCACGTTGGAGGTGGGCCGGTTGCTTTCGTCGCGTTGTGACCGCCGCGGGACGGAGGACAATCCCGCCGTCGCCGGTGACGGCCTTGGAGGTGACGACGTGCAGCGGGCCGTCCTCTGGGCGGCGCTGCAGGACGCGCCGTTGGTCCGCCGGCTTCTCGCGAGTCTTGCCCGCCTCCGCGAGAGGAGGAAGGTGCCTGCCAGCGGCGGCGAGCCACCGAGGGAACGCCGGTTGCTGTTTTCTCGTTTTCGCTGTACGTTTTTGGCGCGGAAGACGGGTGGGGTGGTACGGGTCGGCGGAGGGGGAGCGTCGCCGTACGCGGCCAGCGGCATTGATGACGTGCCTCTATCCGCCTTGACGTGGCACGTGGAGCTGCCCCGCTGGCTGGACGCATTCGTCGTCGACGCGGTTCGAGACTTCGCAGCCGCTCCTCCTCAGCAACCGCCCCAAAGCGAATCGTCGGGCCTTCTTAGTGTCACCTCGGCTACACTGCTCGACGTTGCCAGGAAGCGGCTCGCAACTCTCGTGCTCGTGCGCACTCCGGTTCACGTCATCGTCGACCCGCATGAGGCCATCGGTGTGACGGTCGAGCACGTGTCCCACCTGTCCCAAGACGCCATCGTTCGCCGACACGCGCAAACGGTTCTGGGGCACGACGGTGGATTGGCCGTTCTCCTGTCGTGCCCGCGCGGCGAAGCCGACGTGGTCGCGACCAATGCCATAGAGGCCGAGATGGACTCGACCGCGTCCGACGACGGCAGTCTCATGCCGCCGTCGTGGGGGGCGTGGCGCAGCCTGCGCGACGCGCTGCGACGATTGGTCGGCGCTACCAGACGGGCGAGACCTACGCTGAAGCCTTCCCGCCGCAATCCTTATTACGGCGGAGCGGTCGTGTGTCGGTGGCGGCTGCCGGCTGGCACCCTTCTTGCAAAAGCACTTTCGCCTGTCGACGACGATCTCGACGGGCCTTCTGATACCGGAGACGAAGGAGCCGTACTGTTGGGGGCACTGTCGCATGTCTCGAGGATCATACGGGACGTGGTGCTTCCCGCGGTGGGCTGGTTACTGGACGTGCAGATCGCCGCCGCGCATATCTGTCATCCTACGGTTGTTGATGAGCAATCCTGCGGACGTGCGACGACGTTGCTAGTCGACTGGACCCGCATCGACGAACCGCTGCCGCGGCTCCTTATCTCGCATCGTGGATCTGTGCCACCCGCCGCTGCCCCCAACGAGACGCCACAGCTCGTGGTGGGTGGCGACGTGGCGACCGCGGCACACTTCCTCCTGCAGCGAGGTTACTATGCGGTCGATACGCCGTCACGCACAGGACCGCCGCACGCATCATCGGCCACTGTCGTGCTGGTGCTACCGGACCCTCAAACAGCAGGCGGAAACGACACGACGGCGACGAGGACTGATGAGATGCGGATGATCGGGGCGGTGGACCACCGCGAGCTTTCAGACCGCCAGGGAACGCCCAGCCGAGCCGACGAGACCCCGCAACCCGAATCAGCCGAAGAGCAGCCAGAAGAGAGGGGTGCGGCCGACGCAGCATCGGCTGGACGGCCGTACCGAGGCAGCGCTTCGAGTACCTTCCCACCCCGAGGTGGCGGGGGCGGCCCGTCTCGCCGCCCGGTGCTTCACCTCCACTTAGGCACGTCGGCATCACGGCGCGGCGATGCTTTGTGGCAGCTCTACGCGCAGGAGCACCACCTCAGCTACAGTACTGCGGATGGATGGCCACGATGGCCACCCACCCCCACCACGGAGGTAAGCGTGCTGTACCGAGAGTCGCCGCACGGCCACCTCGTTCCCCGGTGCTTGTACGTCGATGACGACGACCACGGGGCCCAGCTGCGACGGCGGCCCCATCCAGCCCCATGCTACCTCGACCTCCTCCGCTTGCGGCGATTGCACGGGCGGCTTGATCCGCCGCGGTCCAACGCGGCGCTGCAACGCAAAACGGGGGGCGGGCGGCTCAAGAGTTCGCTGCCGCCAAGTTGGGCCGGAGGGTGGCTGCCGCACAGGCAGATAGCGACCATGGCTCCGCCGGCGGAAACCCCCCCATTCTCCGCCGCCGCGGCGCGACGGCAGCAGCACCAGTCGTGGGCTGGCGCCTACTGGCGCCAACTCGTTGTCGACGCAGTGGGCGGCCGATTGCGAACCGAGTTAGAAGCGAGCGACTCCGGCATCGACATTGTCTTGGACTGCTCCCTGGACGGCACGACCGGTTGCGGTGCCATGTGCGCGCTGCTCACTGGCATGCGACCTCTCCACCGCCAGCGGCCAGAGGGGGACGGCGACACCGACGCAGAGGAAGAGGACGACGAGGCGGCGAAGCGCCCGCGCGGCCTCGTTACCGATGAGGACGACGCGGTTGAGGCTGTGGGTCTCCTTGAGGATGTCGGTCGCCGCAGCCATGTCGCGGTGACGACCCAAATGCCACCGCGGCGGCTCCTGCGTCCCACCTCGTCATCCTCCGCTCTACGCGCCTCCTGCCTCGTGGACTCCCTGGTCTCGGCCAACGCACTCTACAACGCGTCGGTCGGGTGGGACGTGGCGTCGCTTTGCGCGGATGCGGTGGTCTGCACCGATCTCGATAGCCTGTTTGCGGCATCACCCACCGTGGGCACGACGACGGAGGCCGGTTCCCTGTTTGGATCGGGGTCGGCCATCGATCGCGCCAATGATCTGTGGGCGGAAGTCGTGTCCAACTGGACGGCGTCGAGTCGCCTGTCCACTGGACTGGCGGACCCTCCCCGGCGAACCACCTATGAATCCTTATGGACCCCTTTGGGCGGATACGCAAGTCCTCCTCGCCACCATCGTGACCGGTGCGAAGGTGCCGTGGTGTGCTTTCCCAACGCGATGATACAGGGCGACTCACCGACGTTGTCGAAAGAAGTGCCACTCTTCGACGCACGGGCGTATTGGTTGCCCACCTCAACAAATCACGATCGCAGCGCGGTCCTGCGCCGCCCCCAGTTCTTCGCCCGATCGCGAAGCGTGACCGATGATCTCGTGTACCACTCCTTCGACGCAGACCGCCTGCGGGATGCGCTGAGCGCCGACCGTCACGAGTGGCTTGCTTGGAGACGACCTTCCCGACAAGGGACGAGCCATGGGATAACGTCGTCGTGAGAGGCGACGTGGATCGCCTGCCAATGTCAACATAAGATCGGGGTCCGCGTAGCCGTTCCTACCCCCCCCGTTTCTCAGTGTGTAGCGCCAGAAGAGTCACTTTGATTCGTCGTTCTCCAAACAAAAACCTTTCGGTTGACGGCATTGAACAACGTTTTCACCCATTGGTTGGTGTTGGACGGCCAGCCCCCCCTCGCAAGAACAAAAAGGAG
>ERZ1292633.1619-Hain-H41-02um-R1-1619-length-24128-cov-7_pt1 | contig 24128 bp, 13 predicted proteins | sample MGYA00564406_ERZ1292633 | MGnify/ENA primary metagenome ERZ1292633 (study PRJEB36523, sample SAMEA6512639) | groundwater metagenome | collected 2019-01-08 | study: AquaDiva: Metagenomics assemblies of 32 groundwater samples | reverse complement strand
GCCCTCGAGGCCGAGGGCTTCACGGCCGTCAGGTCACTCTCCGTCGGCGGTTACTCCGCGTTTGTTGCTGCGCCGGCGCCAAAGGCAGCGGCAGCCGACGAAGGCGCCGACGGCGGAGAGGAAGGCGGCGCTGGGTCAGACAGCAGCGCCATTGCGAAGCGACCGAAGGCGGATCAGCTAGTCACGGATCGCACGGTGGTCGTCACCGGAGACGTCAAGTTGACCGGCTGGAGGCCTGCCCCCGTCGTCGCGCCGCCTCCTGTCGCAGCACCGACATCAGCGGCAGCCCCCGCGCCCAAGAAGGGAAAGGTGCAGGTGAAGGCCGAGGAAGAGGTTGCTGCCGCCGTCGTCGTGCCACCCCCGGTCGAAGAAAAAGGCGTGGCCCCAAGTACGTGGCCGACGGTCACCATCACCGCGATCGCATTCGCCGGTACCGTGACGCTCCGCGCCCTCCACGCCGTCTTCAAACGGTGCCATTTCTCCGCGAGCGCGTCCCGGCAGGTGAACGTGCACCAATACTGCAAGGTCACGTTCGAGGAGTGCACCTTCGCCTTTAGCTCGACCGCGGCACTGTACGCGTTTCCCCTTTCCGTCGTGCAGGTCTCAGGTTGCCGGTTCGGCGTCGATCCCCCGGCGATGCTCACGGGCGCCGCTGGTCACAATGCCGAAGACGCCCTGAAGCAGCGCCGAGTGGTGGAAGGCTGGATGACGACGTCCATAGCGATTCACGCCGACGACGCACAGGTGTCCATTAGCAAGAGCTATTTCTCCAACGTCGGATTTGGCGTCGTGCTGCACGACAAGTGCGCCGGATCGCAAGTGACGCGCTGCGGATTCGACGAAATCATGACGACGGCAATCGTGTGCGGTGCTCACAATGCGGCGGAGCTCCGTGGCAATACTGTCAAACGCTGCGGCTACTACGGGCTTCGCTTCCTCCCCGGTTCCATCACGCGGGCCCTGGTCAACACCGTGAATCCACCCGTCAAGGTGGATAAAGGCGCGAACCCGTTTTTGCACTCGAACGTGCTCGCGGTCAACGTGATTAGCGACGCGGACCCTCACCAACCCTACATGAGCCCTGTGTATTGATAGAGGGGGGAGAGGACTATCGGGTCTCTCTCTGTCTCTCTCTTTCCCACTCTTCTTAGTGACCTCGAATGTCGTGTACTTTTTTTTTGATGGGGCGACGGGATGATTTGTCTCCCCTTTCCTGCCGCGGAATGGCATGTGTGTAGACATCGGCGGCCATTTCGTTAGACCCACGGCAAGCAGCTCACTCGTTGGGATGTGTTCCGACAAGTGGGTCGATTCAAGGATTTCGTTTTGTTTTGCTCGTGCCCCCCAGCGTTGCGCGCGCGTTCGTCTCGGGGCCGTTCTCAGCTTGGGGTTTTCGAACACACATATGTTGCGAGCGGTCGCGGCGAAAGCCTTCGTGAAGGACCGGGGCGAGGTCATTCGCACCCCGAACTTGTTGCAGCTCGTGACACCCCGGTCGAACCGCAATCTGCCGCGCGACTTGGATCAATGGCTCGTCGACAGCGACGTGGCAGCAGCGCTGGAAGGCCTCGTCACGTTTCTATTTCGCTCGATGCCACCCGCCGGCGATGCCTTCTACGATGAGGTGGACAAGTGGGTCGATGCGCAGCGCGTCGTGATCGCAGGTGGCGCGGGATCGTCCCGGGATGCCCCCAACAGCAGCCTGGGTGGAGGGGGCCTGCATGGCGGCGGTGGAGGAGGCCACTCCTCGGTGACCGCAGACGGTCACGCCGACGCATCTGAGGGGGTTCGGCAGGCCGCCCACAGTTTGGGAGGGCCGTCTGTACACACTCGTGATATCCACGACCGCCGGTTGGCCGACATCATGATGGCCTGCGATGAGCACGCGTTGATCGCGGCGCTCGGCACGCCGTTGGGAGACGGGAAGGCTCCGCACGGCAGCTTGGCGGGAGGGGGGCGACCGCATTCGGCGACTCTTCTCCCGCAAATGACCAAAACGACCGGCGGGGGTCGATGGTTTTCGGTATCGCTGTTGGCTGACGACGCCGCGCCAAACCTCGGTCAGAAGCAAGCGGATCCGCACGCGAGGGCGGATGCTGATTCCGCGCTGTCGCCGCTCACAGCCCGACCCGTCCTGAACAACCGAAGGCTGGGGATCGTCTCGTTGGAAATCCGGCTCCCTGCCGCCGAAACGGTGTCAACGGATGCGCTGTCACTTTTGCACCGACTTCGGGCCCCGATGTCTCGAGCCGCGGTGTTTCACGAAACAGCGACGTGGAACGGTCGCCCCGTGGCCGTCGTTGGCGTTCGTCGCGCCACTACAGCGGACAATGGGCACGGCGGCTCGCGGTCGGCGCCACATATCAGCAGCGACTTACGCGTGAACCAGTACCGAATGACGTCCCTGCTCACCATCGTACCGGCGCTGGTCACGCTCCGACACGATAATCTGCATCCGCTGTTCGGCTACTGTGTGACGCACGAAGGGGGGGGAGGTGGCGGCGGAGCGATGGAGGCAGAGCCGCTGCGCTCGCCGACCGACAACAACGCTTCGTCCCACCTGGGGCCTCGGCATGGGTGGAATGCTGGCGGCACGTCGACGACGAATGCCGTGGCGAACGCCAGCGTGGCCACCTCCAAATCTCAAGGAACGGACGTAGTGCTGCTTCTCCATCCTCCGCACGAGCATGGGGCGTTTCTGTCCTTAAGGCGGAGAGTCGAGCGAGTCGCCAGCGACGCCATCGAACGGCTGGGAGTCGGACGAAGAGACGACGCCAAGGTGAGGTCGCCAAGCAGACCAGACGGATCGACTCCGACGTCCTCCATCCAAATGCTCAGCGCTCGCACCATTCTGCACTGGGCGGCGGACATCCTAGCCGGGTTGGGCCACTTGCATCAGTTAGGCATGCTGCACCGAGACCTGAACGCCACGAACATCACGCAACTGGCCGCGGCGCCGTTGGACACCGAGCCGGAGCCGCTCAACCCTGCCCTGATCTCGGTGCCGGTTGGGGGGCCGGTCTTGATTACCGGGATGCATTTCATGGTGCGTTCTGCCCGTCTTCGAGTCACAGCTGGCACAGGCTGGCTCCCACTCGCCGCCGCGCCCGAGTTGCCCCACGCGCACATGTTCAACACGGCCACCGAAGTCTACGCCCTCGGTTTCGCTCTCCTGGAGCTGTGCTGCTATGGCTCCATCGACGCGGCGAAGCACGTCAGTCTTTCAGGTTGCCTTACGGTCGAGGGAATCGCCGCTCTCGCTCAGGCGCAGCGGCACACGACGTCGGGCGTCGCCGCCAAGCCGGCATCGCTGAATCCCGCGGCGTTGTCAGGCTCGGCTCTTGGTGGCCCAACGGATTCCGCCGCCGCGCTGGAAGACGTTGGCTCTCCGGCTGAGTACGAAAGTTTGAGGTCGCGAATTGCCCTCGACGTCGCCCCACCATCGTTCATCCCCATGTGTCTATGGGCCCTCTTGCTCCAGCCGTGCTTGGATCCGCTTCCGGATCGACGACCGACGGTCGCAAAGCTCCGCCGAGTTGTTCAGTCCATGCTCCAGCGACATGCCGCCGAGCTGGCGTCCAGCGTGGTAGCTCTCGCGCCGCAGCTGGTTGTCTCGGCCGCCGCAGAGCTTAGCGCGACCTCGCACCCGTCCTCTGTCTCCACCGCGTGCGATTCACAACGTCTCACAGCGCTGCTGCAGCACTCTCTTCCTCCCGATTTGGACGATGCCGCGCAAATCCATCTTGCCGACAAGAGTACTTCAACGATGTCCTTCCTCTGGCCGTCGCTCGCGGGGGACCCGTCATTCTCCTCGCTGATGGCGTCGTCGGCGGCGAAGAGCAGCCAACCATTCGCTTACCCGACGCTAACCAACCTCACGCAGCTCGAGCTTCTCAGATGTGAATTTGCTGGCACAACACGCAACGATAAGGACGAGCTAAAATCATTCACTATTGACCCTGTGGTCTCGTCACTGTGTCAGGTTCCGCATCTGCGTGGCGTGCGCTTCGTTGCTTGCCTCAACCTTTGCCTGGTGCAACACCTGAGGCCATTGCTCCGTCAATGCATCAACGCGATATCGAGGTTGGACGTGATGAAAACGTCGCTAGGAGATGCGGGCGCAGCGGCGCTGCTGCGAGCGCTTCAGCGCGCTCTCCTCTCTGGATATGTTCCTCACCTCAAAGATCTTCGGCTTTGCTCGGTGGGTGCAAGTTACCTGTTTCTGGACGCCTTGCTTGAGGTGGCCGAGTCGACCACGGCCACTTCGAGCCACCCTTCCTCGAGCCCTCTCCGGGGCTTGAAGGCGCAGCTTGAGGTCCTTCACATCGGTGGCAATGAGCTGCCCATGTCCAGGTTACAGGCTCTCTGCGTGCAATGGTTTGCCGTGAGCCAGCGAGGCGTGGCAACACTCCCCGCGCCTATGGACGACGTTAGGACGCCAACCGCGAGGTGCCCAGGCGCCTCGTCGGGGCTTGTGGAACTTGGTCTCGGAGGAGGCTCCTTGGACTACTTTGCGCTGACATCGTGCGTGTGCTCCATTATTCGAAGCAATTTGTCGCTGCGAGTATTGGACCTGCGCGGAACGGACCTCAGCGAGCCGGCGGTGGTGCAGCTCATCGCCGCGCGCCAGTCGGTGTCGCGCTGCAGCAAACTACATGTGTTAGTTGATGGGCCCACGACGCAAGGACATGGCAAGGCCGGCGGTGCGGGGCGGCCCGAGATGGCGCGCCGACGCGACTTAGTGGCAGCTTGCCAGCCTCCGATTCTTTGAGTCCCAAGCGCCGTTCCCCTTTGCATGAGGTGTACTTTGGAAATCCGGAAAACGGTCTGATGGTTGATGTATTTATTTCTTTCCATTAGACGTTTGGGGTGGGGTGACCGAGGCGCTGGCGAAATGAGCAGCGTTCGACGGTTGCCACTGGTCAAATCGCGCGACACCGATTCGGATTCGGGTGACGAACGCGACCAGCACATGAAGACGCCGGAAACATGCAATCCAGCTGCTGGTAGCAGCATCCGAGAGCAAACAAGTTTTGCTCGAAAGTCGAGTGCGTCGAGCCCACAAACGACCGCGTCTCCTGTTGGGACGGGTCATGCAACCCCGCGTAAGCTGCTCGACGCGCAAGAGACGCGCAGACCGGTTCAGCGACAATCGGTCGACAGCTTTCGGTGTGAAGACGACGCAAAACAACAACATGGTAATGGTGTAGGCATTGGTCAGGCGACGCCCGTTGCACACAGTCCCGCGCCCCCCCGTTCGTCGACTTCGATTGCGCAGGCGTCGCCAGCACCCGTCGCTCCTCCCTCATCATCTGCCACAGCAGCGGCATCGGTCGTTGTCGTTCGCGGTTCCACGTGGAGTAACGGACGCAAGCAGCAGTCAGCCCAGAAAGTAACGTCCATTGCGTCAGATCGGCTCGCGTCACCTTCTTCGGTCGTGGGGGGCGGCGACACTATGACGGTGAGAGACCCGTCGTCGTCGTCGATCGCCTTGACACCGGTGCATTTGCAAGCAGCGGAAACGGCGCATCCCTCGGCGACGCCGACGGCCTCTCCTTCTTCGTCGGTGGTCGTCGTGCCACAGGCGTCGATGACGGAGGAGCCCCCTTCTTCCTCTTCGGCGAGGAGCCCATCTCAACCACCACCGTCGTCTGAGAAGGCTCTAACGTCCGCGGAATCGCCACCCTGCGTGGCACCCCGATGTGATCACCAAGCAAGGAAGGATGATGCGGCGCCGTCGACACAGTCGCCTGTCGACACCGCGTTTGTTTTTCACCGGGATATCAAAGATCAAGACACGTTTCCGCATGACGATGTTATCGTCCGTTCGCCCGCCCCAGGTTTGACCCCACGTACTGGTCAACGTCCATCCGCAACGCCTGCGCGGCATGCCGATCCATCCACGGCGGGTCGTCGCCGTCGACCAGAGTGGAACACGCGACCCAGCAGTCCCTCGGCGAGTACGCGGCCTGTGACACCGTCCGCGGCACGGTGGTTTCCTTCACCCAGTGTCGTGTCCGCAAATGCGCTTGTCGCCCCTCTCGTCGCCCGTTTGGAGGTCGAGCAAGCCGTTCACAGTTCTCACAGCCCCACATCAAGTCGCCGTGGTCTCCTGACGCAACGGTCAACGAACAACATCTACGGTCGACTTCATGCCGAAGCGAAAGTGATCGCGCAAGAGAAACTCGAACTCCACGAACGGTATCATCGTGCCGATGAGCTGGTCGAAGTTTGGCGACAAATCGAAGACTTGACGTTTCAGCCCAACCTGCACCGGAGACCCGACGCCGCGTTTGGTGCGACCACTACGACGTCGTCGAGCCAGGCCATCCATGAGCGTCTTTACCGCCAGGGGCTGCGAAAGCGGCAGGCGTCATCCGCACGGCAACAAGCGCGAAAGCGCTCACCGCCCCCCATGAAGCACGGCGGTGCGTCCCTCGCGGAACGTGTCCAACCTGGTTCGCCGAAGCGGAGTCAGCCGTTGCACTCGACGCCAGCGACCTTTGAATCGCTTTACAAGCGCTCCACGGCGGCAGCCGACGCTCGCAAGACCGCGACATTGCATGGCGACCCGACATGCTCTCCCCGTGGCAGACATGCGATGGCGTCTACAGCTCATGCGACGCGGGGCACAGCGCGGGCGGCTTAGATATTTTTTTTCCCCCACGTACTCCCGGAACCCCCTATCGGTCATCCGGCGACGGTCAGACTCTCGACGCAGTGACGATGACGGGTCGCAGTAAGATTTCTGGTACGTTCCTATCTTATCAGTTACACCCTGCAAACTTTTCACTGACTCTCTGACCTCTCATCATGAACCCCGCACGATACTTCGTCACCCGTACGCTGGCGGCCACCGTGAGCTTCGGCGCAGCGTCCCCGGCAAACAGTTCCCCGCCGCTTCCGCCGACGGCGACCGCAATGAGTCCCACGCCGTCATCGCCGCGACACCCCATAGCGCCTTCCCTTCAGACGACTGGACCTCTTTTCGCCCCCTTGCGAGCATCGAGACCCGTGATGCAGACCGGAAGCCGGAGCAACCCCGCTGCGGGTCGATGCACGCGCCCGAGTCCCGCAGCAGCGGCAACGCCCGTTCTCACGTCAGCGGTGCGATGCAGCGGCGACTGGTTGTGCACAGCGTGCAAGACGACTAACTTTCAGTCACGGTCGCAATGCTTCATGTGCGCGAGAGACCGTTCGTCAGCGTCCGCGAACCCCGTCGTGTCGTCGTCAACGGAGACCACGGCGCGCCAAGAGGTTGATTTAGATCCCGCGGACATGGTGTCGATCGTTGACGGGGGCGACGCCGTCACCAAGTCTGGCTCGCGCAATGCCAAGCGCCCTGGCGACTGGGTGTGCCCCGCGTGTTTCATCAATAACTTTGCCAGCCGTGCTGTGTGCTTCAAGTGCGCCGTACCGCGACCAGCCGATGCAGGCTCTCCCAGCGCGGGCAACACCGCGACAAACAGCCGCACGAGCAACGGCGGCGGCGGCGGCGGGGCCTCGCGCACGCCAAATATGGCTGGAGACTGGATCTGCTCGTCGTGTCAATCGCACAACTTCCGCGGTCGAGACAGCTGCCGTCAGTGCAAAGGCTTGAAGAGTGAGGTGGGCAAGGTCCTCTCCGTGACCGATGTCCTCATGCCGGGCGACTGGCGATGCGCAGGATGCGGGAATCACAATTTCCGGAAGCGCGATGCGTGTTTCACGTGCTCTGCGCCGCGTCCGCCAAAGGCAGAAGGAGCCACTGACGACACTGCAGCGCGACATGCATTGTAATCCCCCGCCCGTGACGCTGTGTGGAGTGCAGTCGCTAGTATATCGGACAGAGAGACGACGGCTTTAATGGGCCCAAACGGCTAATTGTCGGTGGCAATCACACGTCAACCTACTTCCCCGTCGTTCTCTCTCTCTCGTTTGCGTAATCCTTTGTCTCCCGCTTTGTTCTTTATTATCCCCCCCCCCGTCTCGTTTTTGCCCCCTCCCAGCTCTCTCTATATCTCTCTCACTACTTTTTTTTCTCCTGATTTTTCTCTCTCTCAATCGAGAAGAGTCAATCGCACAAAAACACTGGCCCACAGACCAGTTGCCATTTGACCAAGTTCCCTCCTCGTGCCGCGTTCTCTTCGTCGTTTGTCGGGGGGAATCAGAGGTCCACTGAGGCAGAAATTGTCGTTTCTGTTTCTCGCGATCCCCTCCCGTTTGATGCACCTTGTTTGTCACTCGTCGTTTCCGCCCTCCTTTTCGGTTCCACCTACGGGGGAGTATCATTCTTTGGTGGGAAAAGGGGGCGGCGGCGAAAGTGGTGGGACGGAGAGGCGTCGCCGAAATCGGAAGGTGGGGTGGTGATTCACGCGCCCCCCCTCATCTTCGATTTGGGATTTTCAAGGAACGACGGTGGCGGCGTTACGCACTACAGGTACCGTCAGAAGCAGCTCCTCACGCACGTGTGGCCTCTACTTTGCGAAACCAGCCCGCCTACTTTCATACCTTCAACTTTTTTTTTGAAGCCATCTGCAACCGGAGTGAATTCTTTTTCTCCTTTTTTCCCTTGCCGGTCGCCACTCTTTTCCCTCGTTCACCGCAGCCGATCGGCGACATTCAAGGAAGGCCGCTTCGGGTCGCGCGTGTTGGGAGAGGGGCGGTGAGAGGGCGCCGTCATCGAAGCGTTCTTCGTTCGGTTTGGTTCCTCCGCCGCTCCTCGCGAGGTGTGTTTTTGAGTGAGATAGGGAAAGGTTGGAGACAGCATCGAGCTTTGATGAAGAAAAAGCATGGATCATTGACGTGTGGTGATGTTGGACGATCTACCTTTTCCGATCCGCAGACTCGCTAAATTTAGTCTCTATGAACTGACCCTGAAGCAGAGGGAAGCCACACCCGCCACGGCACCGCCACTTTGTTCCTTTTAACTGCAAACTTTCTCTCAATGAGTGATTGGTGGCAGCAAAGCGGAGCCCTTCGGCGTGGCGGCAGCAGTGTTGTTTGCTCATCTGCCGCCGCCGTGCCGTCAATGATGTCGTACCGCAAGCGACAGGCGCAACGGCCCTCTGGTAGCTCCGCTGGTCCGGTGAAGTCCCTCACATGGGATGCGCAGCCAGGCTCGGCCTCGGAGGCCAAGCAAAGTGCCACGTGCCGCGTGAGGCACAAGGCGTATCTCCAACAGAGGGACTTGGGGGGAGGTGTTCGCTCCAGCGTGGCGACATTTCTGCGCTCCTCCGTCATAGCGGACTCCGAGGGCAACCTCCGCGGGCCCAAGCCACCGGCAGCCTCTGCCGATACGGACCAGCTCGCCGGGCCCATGCCCACTTGTCTGCCGGAACTGGCGGCGATCGCCTCCACGTGGCAGGGCATTGACGTCGTCGATACTGAACTGATCAATCCCCAGCGCATGGTGCGCCGCGTCTCGTGCATGGCGTGCATGGTCGAAATCGTGTGCGAGGTGGAGTATCCCGTGGGAGACCATGCCCCTAGCCCGCCCTTCGTGTCGGGCGGTTTCGGTCTGCTGGACCCCGTGACAGGCTCGCCTAATGAGGCCGTCATCACGTCGCTGCCGATGCCAGCGCTGCGGATTGTTCACGCCCATTGCGGCACGACCATTCACCGTCGCGCCTTGTGTGAGATGGGATTCGTTTCCGCACGGGAGCAAGAGCCGGTGCCGTCGCTCCCCTTCGACGAGCAAGTGCTGGTCTTCATCAATGGCGTGCCTGCCCTTGGTCCACCGGTGAGCCGCGAAGGCATTGCGGTCGTTGCCGTCAACGGTCAACCCTGGTGTCGTGAATCTTGCGGCGAAGGGCACGAGGCATTTACCCGCGTTTCACGGGCACGCGACGGTCCACTCAGCACGGTCGTGTTCGACCAAGGCGGATTCAGGGACATGCGCCGGCAAGATTACAAACGGCACGTCGACAGGTTGCTGCGTGGTATTCCCCACGACCATGAGGCGACGGGAGGACAATCCAGCGATGGGTTGTCATCGACTCCAATGGCGACCGCGCTCGGCCACCGTCGATTAACGGCCGCCGACATCGCCGCCCTCGACGACGATCCTAACTCACCGTCACGCCGGTCGTCGAAGCGTCGACGGCTGCCGCTTGCGCCGTCCCTCGCTCCTATTTCACATTCAGGCTCCTGCCTTTCCCCAATGTTGGAACCCCTTGGGCGAATCGACGACGACGACGACGACGCCACCAAAGATCACAGGGCCAAGACTGGCAGCCAAGATGACGACGACGACAACAACGAGAATGATGCCGCTGAGCGGAGCAACGCGGCGGGGTCGTCGAAGGTGTCAACGGCTGGCGCCAGCGTCGGAGAGCGCCTCCTCAGCAAGCGCCACACCGCGCTATGTGCGGACACCGTCAGCAATGCACTCTTCGGGGGCTGTCAGGTGACCATTGTAGGGAAGACATCGACGGACGATCCTGACGACCATGCGAGGTGGTGCGTGTCCGGAAAGAGCGTGCTCACATCATTCCCGCGCCGCGCGGATCTCACTGCCGATGGCCCAAAGGGAGGAGCTCCGTCCACCGCACCCGAATCGGGGGCCGATGGAAAATCGAACCAGCTGCTCCCAATTCCCTTTTTGGCCAATCGCCACGCATTGCCTGCGGAACTGGAGGAACGCTATGACGTTCTGTTGGTGGAAAACGAGCTCTCACGTCGTCAAGGGCGCCGGCTGCGAGACTGGATGACGACAGGTCGGCTCGCCGATACGTGCCCTGTCGCACTGGCGTGGGAAAGTGCACTGGCGCGGTCGTTGAAGCGCCGTACGAGGCCTCCGGACTCGGTTAAATCGGAAGAAACAGCAGAACGTCCCCGGAGACCCCCACCAAGAGCCGCCGCCGCAACGGCCGCAGCAACCGACGACGACTACATGTGGACCCATGGACCCCACATTCGCGAGACGACGTCGTCCTTGAAGCGTCATGACGACCGCAGCCACAACAACGGGGCGACGACGACGAGGGTCAAAACAAAGCACCATGCCGCCGCAACGTCGTCAAGTTCCAAACGGCTCCGCCCCGCCACGGCGTCGGCGGGGATGGAGCCGCCAGCGGTGTCCTCGCGGGGTGGCGGTGCCATCGGCATCGGGGACTGGTACCACGGCGACGTCTATCAGGCGAGGCGGCGCACGGTGAGCATGGCCCATCGTCGCGCGGTTTGTGGCGACGAGTCCGTTCGCACGCACGCCGCCACCTGTCAAGCGGTCTTTTTACGCGAAGGCGCGTCGTACGCCACCGTGGTCCGGCACGTGGCGCGCCCTGTGGACAAGTGCGAAATATTGGACGACAGCAACACGGGGGCAGCAAGACCGGCGTCCCTAACCACGACCCGCATGCAACATACGTAAGTGTTGTTGTCACGTGTGGCGGTCGCGCGAAAGCGACGAACCAAGCCAAATCGTGTCAAGCATAAGATGCGACCAATGTGCATTGCTCGAGGAGAAAATGGGCGACACGCAGTCCCCCGGGATAATGGACAGCGGGAGTTCGGGTGAAGGGGGTTTGTTTGTCAAATCTCACTTTTCCCTTTATCGCCAGTGTCAATTGCAATTGATTCATTTCCTCTGCCCACTCCTTCCGATCGTCGATCCATGCGCTTCGCTGCCGCGTTTACGGTCGCCGTCTTCGCCGTGGGAGCGTTGCTGACCGACGTGGCGGTTCAGGGCGTCGGCGCATCGCCCGACGGCCGTATTCACGCCGCTCACCATCAAGACCCCGCTATCGCCGCGGCACGAAACCGCCTGTCGGCGCTCCGCGACAAGCAAGGGGCATCCACAAGTTCTGACGTGGACCATCTCTCCTTCAAGGCGGAGTTCATCAGGCGGCGCGAAGCCTTGGCGCGCGACCCCACCAAGCGCCGGCCTCGCAACAAGCCCGTCGCCGGTATGAAAAATGTCCATCTCGTCAGCCACACCCACGATGACACGGGGTGGCTCAAGACCGTTGACCAGTACTACTTCGGCAGCAACAACTCGAACATCTACTTCGCCGGCGTCCAGTACATCCTTGACTCCGTGGTGTCTCAGCTACTGCAAAACCCGGATCGCAAGTTTACCTACGTTGAACAAGCGTTTTTCGCCCGCTGGTGGGACGAGCAAGACGCCGCGATGAAGGCCAACGTTCGCCGTCTCGTGAAGGACGGACAATTGCAATTCGTGAATGGCGGCTGGTGCATGCACGACGAGGCGGGTCCGTTCTATCTGGACATGATCGACCAAACGACGCTTGGTCACCGATTTTTGCTCCAAGAACTAGGTGTTCGTCCCACGACGGGATGGCAGATCGACCCTTTCGGTCACAGTTCCACCAACGCGGCGCTTCTCAGCGTTCAAGCTGGGTTTGATTCTCTGTACTTTGGCCGCGCCGACTTCCGGAATTACGCTTACCGCGAACAAACGATGTCGCGCGAGTTCAACTGGCATGCCAGCTGGTCGCACCCCCAGACGAATCGCCTCTTCACCGGCATTCTCCTGACCAATCACTATGGAACACCCGAAGGCTTCGGTTGGGATGTGCGTGACCCCCCAGCGGATCCCGTGCAAGACAACCCGAGCATGCGCGAGTTCAACGTGCCCTACTGGTTCGATCTGTTCATGCCGATCGCGCAGCACGACTTCACCGTCACGCTCGGCGACCACATCATGTGGACCATGGGAGACGACTTTAACTACCAGGATGCCCACTTCTGGTTCAAGAACATGGACCGTCTGATCGACAACCTCAACATGATGCAGGACACGTACCACATCTTCTACTCCACGCCGAACGACTACTCCAAAGCCAAAATTCAGGAGCGCGACTCCGGCGCCGTGAACTACCCCAATCTGACGAACGATTTCTTCCCCTATGCAGATGGTCCGCACGCCTTCTGGACCGGCTACTTCACGAGCCGCGCGGCGCTCAAGCGCTACGTCCGCGACACGAGTAACGCCTTCACCGCGCTTCGTCAATGGCGCTCGTTTTCTCCCGTCGTGACACCAAGCCCACCGGTGCCTCAGCGGTCGCGACTGGCCGAAGCCATGGGGCTGCTGCAGCACCATGATGCGGTGGCTGGAACGGCCAAGCAGCATGTGGCCTTCGACTACGCACGCCGCATCTCGGAAGGTCGCGAATCGTATTTCAACGACACGGTCGGCGCGATTCTCGCGTTGCTCAACGTGTCGAGCGCGGATAACGCATCCACGGTCATGTGGTGCGGCCTCGCGAACGTCTCTCAATGCGACCCCCTTGTGAACTACACGACGAATTCGCTGCCGATGACGGTCGTGGTTTGGAACAGCCTCAGCTACAATCGCTTCGTGTCTGTGCGCGTTCCAGTCCCGTCATACGAGTGGGCGACTGCCTTCGTGGGACCGCAAGACATCCAAGTGTACGCCGCTCCAGAGTCGGTCACAAACTACGACCGCGACGGTAACCCGAATGCGCAGCCATACTTGGCCGTCTTCCAGGTCTTCGTCCCGGCGCTTGGATACACCACCGTGCCGATCAACCCGCCACTCTTCCCGCCTCAGGCCGCCGTTTCTTCCAAGAGCGTGCACGAGAAGAAGGCACAGCCGCTTCATCACCCGCGACGCCACGGCGGCGACGCTGTTGACACCAACGACACCGTCTACATGACCAACGCTCATCTAAAGGTCGCCATCAGCAAGACCCAATGGATTCAGTCTATTCAGTCATTCGATAGTGGCGTCACGCTCTCCGTGACGCAAGACTGGTGCTTCTATCTGAGCAGCACTGGCGACGGCTTGAGTCAGCAGCGCAGCGGTGCCTACATCTTCCGCCCGATGCAGGACACGGCCTGCTACGACCTGATGCAAAATGCAACGGTGTCGATTACGGTGATCAGTGATCGCATTCCGGAGATGGTGGTGGAACGCGTCATCACAACGTCGGATTCGGACACGTGGATCCGCGAGCGCCTCACCCTGGCAATGAATGACGCCCACCTGCGGCACGAATTCACCGTCGGGCCTATTCCGGTGGGAGATGGTGTTGGCAAGGAGGTGATCGCGCGCTGGCACACCAACGTGAGCAACCGAGGGGTCTTCTACACCGATAGCAACGGTCGTGAAATGCAGGCACGGCAGCTAAACACGCGGCCCAACTATCCGTTCAATCAGACAGAGTTTATTGCGGGCAACTTTTACCCCGTCAACGCCGTGGCCCTGGTCCAGGACGCGTCGGCCAGCTTCTTCGTGGTGGTTGACTCCACTGTCTCCGGAAGTAGTCTCCACGATGGGGAGATTGAGACGATGGTTCACCGCCGGCTCCTTTACGACGACTGGCGTGGCGTGGGCGAACCGCTCGACGAAACGGAGTGGATCACTCCGTATGACAACTGCCAGAATGGAGGCGACTGCGGTCAGCACTATGGACCGGGTCTCATTGTCCGAGGCGAGCACTGGATCGGCGTGGCTCTGGGCAACAGCAACCCGAGTAGCGCCACGCCCCTCCGCCACGCGGCGCAACGGTATCGCGCGATGGTCGACGAGATGTATGCCCGGCCACTGCTGCTCTTGGCGCAAACGGCAGCGGCACTGCCAGCCGTGACCGCGTCGTTGATGCCCGCCGCGGCGACGCAGCTCAACCCCCTCGTACGGGTTCTCACCATGGAGTTGACCGGCCCCTATCAGATGCTGCTTCGCATCGGACATCAATACGCCGCGCAAGAAATCACCTCCTCGCAGCCTATTTGGGTGGATGTGGCCGCCTTGCTCACGTCGGCGGGTCTCCTCCCACAGACGATCTACCCCCAGACGTTGACGGCCAATCGGAATCTCACCGCCAGCGATCCGGGGACGCGCGATTGCCCTCCGGGTGGGTCATCCTGCGCGGTGCATGTAGGGTGCATGGACGTTCACACTTTCACAGTGAACTTCGCCGTCATGCCTGGTGCGCTGTGAGGTATCCTGCTTGGGTGGAGTATGTGTGTGCGTGCGTGCGGGGTGTATCGGAAAGAGAAGAAGGCAGGAATCTATCGAAGCGACGACGGCGACGACACGGACGCGCGCCAAAAAATTAGACGCGGGGCGAAACGGAGAATAGGTGGAAAAGACTGGCTATTCGAGTGACGTCGCTGTATCCGCCAAAAAGTGTGTGTATCTTCCTGTCCTCTGATTCGGCCTTCAGACGGTTTTTCTCCCCCTCTCCACACATCGTTTTATTCCATCACCACATCAATGTCCAACCGAATTTCATCCAAATTGCGCAACAAGAAAGAGCGAAAAAAGCGCGAGTCAAAACGTGACGTCAAGAAGGCCGCCAAGGCTATGAAAAAGGCGGGACTCAAACCGCGTTCACATCGGAAACGTGACGTCACGCGTCAGGCATTGGCGTTATCGAACGCCAATCCAGATAAGGCGCGCATCTTAGAGCACCTGCTGCAAGTGCGCGCGGCGCCGAAGGTGCCAAAAGTCGTCACCCAAGAAGATGTCGAGGACGACGCGCGTGACGGAGAGGAGAAGCGCTCTAGGAGTCGACGGTTCATGGTGTTCGCTCCCCCCACGCCACCGCAAGCGAAGTCAAAGGGCTCGTCGTCGTCGACCGCGACGTCAGACAGCTCCGTGTCATGCGAACAGCTGGCCGTGGCCCTCAAGGAGCTGCATGGCGTGTGCGATGTCTTCGCTCTGTATTTGGACGTGCGCTGTGCGCCGCAGTGCGTGCTTCACCGCCATTTGCAAATGATTATCGCCGACTCCGAAGAGCGACAACAGAAGGGTACTTTGATCTGTCCGCGCCGTGTGGTCTGTATCCTCACGCGGGCCGACACAGTACCGAGCGAAGTGTCGGCTTCGGCGGCTGTTCAAGTGGCTCGCGCGCTACAGTCACTGGTGGCGGAAGCCGCGGCGGCATCAGCTCCCCGGAAGTCGGCCGCTGCGGGCAAACGGGGACGGGACACCACCGTAGCCGCGACGTCCACTGCCGTCGTTTTTCACTGCGTGGTAACGTCTGCGGAATCCGACGATTCCGTGCAGCACTCTGTCCGGGTTCTGCGCCGAATTTCCGATCAGGTGCGTGCCGAGCGGGCAGCCAATCCCAAATCCGTATCGCTTCTGCCCGCCGTAACGACCGATCTTAGGACCAAAGCTGTCTTTTGTACCATCGGCCTGAGCAAGGCTGGCCGCTCCGCTCACGCGGACGCTATGCTCCGTGTGTGCGGGGATTCCAACATCGCTCTTGTTCATCCAGGCAATGTGCAGCGAGTCGAGGCCATCGCCGAGAGCGCCGAGGAAACGGTTGCTCCCGCGAAGCTAGTCATCGAGGGATCGCGTTCGTTGACCGTGTTGGAGCTCGCGCACGAAACCGCACCGCAGCCCGCCGTCTGCGGCGACGTCGTATTTGGACCCCTGTCCGCAGTTGACAGGCTGGAAGACCCCGAAACGTTGGCGGTTCTGATCGTCGAGCAAGCACTGGACAAGACCGCCCTGGCGCAAGCCTTCTCTCTTCCCGCTGCACGCTCCGCGACCGAATTCTTAGTGATGCTGGGGCGCTGCATCTTGCGAGACAAAGGCTTCCGGCCGGCTTCGCTTCTCGTGGAAACTGCCGGCGAGCTCGACATTAGCGGCATCAGTGCGTCGGCAGCCTGTGGGAGGCAGTGGCTCAGCCAGCGGCTCAAGCGGGTGCCGATTCGAAAGCCGGACGGCCGCAACGCGCTGCGTGTTGGCAGTCGCGTGTTTCTCCGGGAGTTTGTGACGAGCGACACCCTCCGATGGACCGCCGTGGAGCGCCATGCGACCGCCGACCTCAGTGCGCTGTCCGTGTTCTCCTCCGTTCCAATGAAGCCGAGTTTGGAAGCCTCTCCTGGGCCACCGATGAGCCTGACGGCCGCTCAGTTTGAAGACGACGTGATCCGCGCAGGGCTCCGGTCATTGTCGTGCTTGCTTCCCGGTGGGGCATTGGAGTTTGCGCCAGACACCGTTGCGGTTTGATGCGCCTGGCAACTCGAACCTTCAACAGTGAAGCCCGGATTTTTTCGATTAAACACTGACAGAGAGAGAGAGAGAGAGGAAAACGAGCAAGTGTGCCCCCCAGTCGACGACGATGCGTTTGACTTGGCGCTCCTGGTCGGATCAGAAGCTCATCGGGTCACATCCACCCCCCGTGTTGTCCTACTCCATCTCTCAATCGGTCGTAACACAAAGGGACAGCAACCATTAATTAACCCGGATGTGCCCCGGTAGGTGGGAATCAGAGGGTGGCGCCCCTTCACACCGTTGTGGTATCATGTAGGGTGAGGGAAATGGCCGAGCCACAGCCGTTAAAAACGCTTGATGCCTCTCTTGCCTCATCAGCTAATTTAATAATTTTGTCACCAACCGACCGCGATGCATGTGGCTCCGCGCCGGCCCGATGGAAGGGGACCCGGAGAACTCCGAGCACGCGACCTGCGTTTGGGGGAAGTCCCGACCGCGGCGGGTAGCGCCTGGTTCACTCAAGGCAACTCCCATGTGGCGGTCACCGTCCTTGGCCCCGTGGCGTCGAAAGTGTCCGAGGAAAAGCTTGCATCCGCGACGGTCTCCGTGACCAGCCATTTCCTCGACGGCATCCCCAATGGGGGTGGGGGCGCCTCAAAGGCTCGCGCCGACGCGCTGCGCACCGAACTAGCACGACGCGAAGTCGACCTGTCGATGCTTGTTGAGGACGTCTGCCAGTCGGTCGTCGTGCTGGAGCAATATCCGCGTTGTACCATTCACCTTTCGGTGCGTGTGCTCTGTGATGATGGCTGCGTAGAGGCCGTCGCCGTCAATGCAGTGATGAGCGCGCTTCTCGACGCAGGCGTCAGCTGCCGATACACCGCGGTCGCTATGGGGGTGAAGGCGATCGGTCAACGACGGGAGGACTCGAATTCACCTCTGGACGACAAGCGCGGTCGCGGTGCCTCTCAGTCAACCGTCGGCACAACCACGACGACGACGACAACGACGGTGCTCATCGACCCTTGTCGGGACGAAGAAGAGGAAGACGACGGTGGCGACGACGACATTGGCACAGTGGCCGCGCTGTCGTCGTCCGCAGTGTTTTCGGCCCCCGGTGCGGCTGGGCGCGCATCACCTGCCGAGGCAGCCAGGGGTGCCACCTGGGGGCGGGGGCTGTTCGTGTACTCGTTCGCGGAAGGGAGCTCCGTCGGCACGACGTTTCCATGCATCATCAAGCAGCGGGTGTCCTGCCGAGACATCGGTGTCTATCAAGTAATGGAACGCGTGGCGGCCTCGGCGGCCGAGAATCTTCATGGCTTCTTCGTGAAGGCGTTTTGTTCGTAGACGAGACGAAGAACATCGTCGCGCCGGATAACAACACGCTTGGGAGTCCCTGCCACATCGTCTTCGGTACGACACGGTTAACACGGCGAGGAGGGGGGGGGGTGACAGAGTTGATCGGCGTCCTATGAGTGTCCGTGTTGGTCTTGATGGAGCGTTGCGAATGTTTGTCTGTCTCGTGTCTACCTTCATCACACAACGCGTTAGATTTTATCCCATCGCCGTCATGTCGGCCCTCAGTCAAGTGCTGCAAGCGACAAACGGCTCCAGCGTGACACATCCGTATCTTTCTGTCGTCGCGGGCATGTCTTTAGCTGCGAAGCCCCTCGATGTGGCCGTGATTGCTCCCTCGCAATCGGCTGCGATGGCCTCCGTCGCTGTGGTAGCAGCAGCACCGCCCGCGGAGCATGAATACGCTCGCTGGCTCGTCAAGGACGCCCTGCGAGTGGTGGGTGGAGGCCTACATCCCAACGGGGATTGGCTCAAGGCTCGCGAGAATCTCTTCCGCGCCGCCGCCATTCTCCAGGCATGCGGCCTGCACGCCGAGGCGGCCGAGGCGTTTCAGCAGAGTGCCGCCGTGGGTCGCGTGATGGGCACGCATGACGAAGTCTTGACAACGACAGCGTTCGCCATCGAAAATTATCGCAACGCAGGTGACTTTCAGCAAACCGTGTCTCTGCTCAAAGAGCAGTACGAGTTGCACATGCAGGCTGGACGCTCGTTGTCGGCCGCGCGGGCCGCCAGACAAATCGGGGAGCTGTTTGAAGCGCTCGGAGATGCTTCTGGAAATGAAGATGCGCTCTACTACTATCAGTTAGCACAGCCTCTCTACGATGCCTCGAAGGACTGCCGAGGCTACTCCTTGCAGGTCCGATTTAAGTGCGCCTGCCTGCGTGCGTTGACGAAGCGTTTCAAGGATAGCGCGGAGACTTTCGAGCTGCTTGCCGAGCAGCGGCAAGCCACGTCCAGAACGCAATGCTACTTCTTGTCACTGTTGAACCTGCTGTGTGACACGGAAGGCGACAGGTGGGCGGGAGGCCTCGCGAGGGCGAGGAAAATATTCGAACAGTATCAAGACAAAGACAAGGCGTTGCAGAGCGGCGCAGAGTACTCGCTGCTGCGCGGCGTCTTGGAGGCGTGCAACGCGCCTTCGCTTGCGCAGTTGGACGCGGCGCACAAACGATTCTCGCTGCTGCGGCCGACGGATGCTGACTTGCCGTTTGTGGACACCATGATTGCGACAGTGAGGCAGAATCTGTTTAACTACATGAAGCCGTACATGTGACACTCACTCACAAAGCCAATGTCTTGCTGCAATTTGAGGGACGAGACGAAGTTGTTCGAATCGATGACACGTTTTTCTTTGTGTAACCGACGCAAGACATCACTTGGTGACTCATGTCTTGGTTTTCTCCGCAGCGGCGGGCGTTTCCCACGTGGGTAACACCCTGTTTTGGCTGTTGTGATGGTTTGTCGTCGCGAATACCAAGACGCCAGTTATACATCAGGTCTGTAAAATGAGCGCTGGGTCTCCTCTTTCTGGTCGCCTACCAGCCGCGTCTGGGCAAAGTTCTTCCCCTCCGATCAACGGCACTGCGGCGAGTGGCCTCTCGTTTCCCGGTGCCAACCTCACAGGCACGGCGCTTTCTGGTGCGACCGGACCGACCGCCACGACGGTCGGTCAAGTCATGTCAGTCGCGCGAGCTGATATCGAGAAGAACGAGTGCGTGTTGCTTAACCTGAGCACGTCGTACATCGGTCCGGCCAACACGGCCGTCATCGCGCGCTTGATGATCAACAACAAGGCGATCACGGCGCTCGACCTTAGCTGCTGCGACATGGGCGACACGTCGGGAGTGCTCTTGTTCGACTGCCTGGCGCGGAACACGGTGCTCGAGAGTTTAGCCGTCAGTGGAAACATGCTCACGGCGGCCGCGGCCTCAGCGTGCGCCACCTTCCTGCATCGAACGAAAACGCTGAAGCATCTGTGTCTTTCGTGCAACTTTATCGGCGATGAGGGTGCGGCCGCGTTGGCCGCGGGTCTCAAAGTTACGGCAGCGCCCATTTCGTTCGTCAGCGTCCGCAACAATGGTCTGACGGACCTCGGCGTGAGCGCGTTGCTCGACGTCGTCAAGGAGCCCACCAACTCGGTGACGTCACTTTGGGTGCAGTTGAATCCCGACGTGTCGGCCGCGATGCTGCAGACGGTTCTGGACGTTATGGTGCTCAAGTGCCCCAAACCGCCGGAGCCGCCGGCGAAAGCAAAGAAGCCAAAGAAGAAAGCGAAGAAAAATTAGGTGTCGCGGTCGAGTAGTATTGATGTTATTCAACTCAGTTTCAAGTGAGTTTGCCTACGGCTTCTTCCCTTCGGAAAAACGTTGTGAGTGTCAGATCCAGTAGCGACCCTTGTTGATGAACGTGTTGTCCGTCGCGGCCTTCGACACACACAGAGCTATTTTTTTTCACTACGACTTCAATTGTTCTTCAGCAAACCCAGAGCATAACACAAATGTCCCACGCGGGGTTTAGTTTGAACAGTCACCAATCCGCTAGCAGGAAGATGCCATCGTACAGGGACGACGGCTCTAGAAGTGTGCCGACGGACGCCGACTTTCGCTCCACAGCGGCCACGGCAGCCATAGGGCCGCGGCCTTTGGATTGGTACGTCAATTCTGTGTTACTGCTCGTCGCCCCGACGATCGCGGCCCGCATCATGGCGTCGGACCCTGAGGGGATCAGCGACGGTGACGACGATGGCGGTTACCACCACAGCATGGCCTCCTCGGCGCATCCACCGCGAGACACGTCGCCAAGTAGCCGTCTGGCGGCGAGCCCTTTCGCGACGGCGCTGCGATTAGCGGTCCGCCAGTCTTCCGTGCTGGAGTCATTCGAGCAGTTGAACGGGTCGATCGCTGCGGTCGCTTTCGCCGTCCACGGAGCCAAGCTCGCAATGGAAAATGCGACTGGTGGACGCGACGGCGTTCCAGCTGTCAGCGACGAGGATGATAGCCGATCTGAAACGAGCAGCCGCTGGGGAGCTGCCAGTGAGTCTGAGGCCGGCCGAAGTGCGCTGGATGACCTCTCCAGCGATGCGCCGTCCGGTGCGCAACGCATTGGCGAAGGGAGTAGCGTCGTCGACATTCTACCCGCCGCCCTCTTTGCATCCCTCGCGGCAGCGGAGTCGACGCCGCCGCCGAAGGGCACCGTCGGCACAGTGGGAGGCAGGATGGTCGTCGTGCCCCAGCGACTGCCAAGCGCGGATGACTTCCGCATCGTCGTTCTCTCACGCCGCAACCCAGAAGCAGATCGCCACCGCCTGCTCACGCGGGAAAATATCGCCCGCTATTGCACGCTCAGTGTGGTTCACGACGCGTCACAGATGTCGTGGATGGCCGTGTTTTGCACCCATGTGGCCGGCCCGATCACCGCAGCGAGACTCGCGACGTGCTACCCCTCGCACGGAGATCAAGCAGCCCCGTTGAGTACCGCATGGGCCCATCGAGACGCGGGTGGTGGCTCGCTGGAGTCGAATGCGGCTCCCATCGTCGACACTGATGTTTACCTGTCCGCCGATACCCAATTAGCCGCCGTGGGGCGTGCGGTGACGGGTGGCTTGAAGCATGCCGCCGTCGCCTTGCGGGATGCGCCGGTGATTGCAGTGCCCGCCATGTTCGCGCGATGGGGGGTGCTGCTGGGAGGGGAGCCAGACTCCGTCGCGCCGGCGGCTCATGATGCCGAGAAAACTCTCCCCGTCTCCAGTCGCCTTCCCCCCGGACTCGTCCGGTTTGCCGCGACGCAGCGGCCGGCGACCATCCAGGCGATTCAGGTGGCGCTGGACGGCATCATCGTGGAGGTGGACAAACTGCTCGCCGCGGGGGCAGCTGCCGGGGGTGGCGGCGGTGACGCACTGGATCAGTATGTCCGCACCGGGAGCCACCACGGCCACATCGCGGCGAACCCGATCGATGCCGAACACCGGCGCTGGTGCAACTACGAGGCGCGACTCGCGTCGATGGAGGAGCAATGCCGGGCCCCCATGATTCGGGCCATGGTGGCTGTGTTGCACTGCTTCCAGCACGGGGCGGGGGCGCCACCGCCACTGGGTGGCCGTTTGTCGAGTGTCACGTCGGCGGCTACGGGTGGCGCTCGGTCCCATTCCGCTTTGGAGCAATGGGACTCGCTGGTCACCGGGCGGCTGCGCTCCGCCATCGTCGCGTGTGTTGACACGCAACGATTTTTGCAGCTTCTGGTCGATCAGACGCAGCCCTTGTTTTCGAGCAGCAGTCATGACGATCCCGCCACGGTCCCGCATTCCAGGGGGGGAGTCGGGTCGCGCGCTACCTCCAAGCCGCCGGGCTGTTCTCGTTTCATACTGGATACGGTCAGTCATGGGGGAGAGGGAGGCGACGACCATTGGAGCAACGCGACGAGATGGCTGCCGAGCATCGTGTCGCATGTCAAAGCTGCGATCTCGCAAGCGTTGCGAACGGTGTTCCTCGTCTTCAAATTATCCGCGACGTACGGGACGGCGGATCGCGTGGCGATGCTGTTAATCGTCGTGGGTGATCGCGTCATCGAATTGTGCAAGCTGTTGCTCTCACGTCCCGCGCCGTTGCTGATGTCGCACGACCTGCATGCCAAGTCAGGCGATGGCCATGGAGGGCGGGGAGGTGACCGCTCCGGCGCTCATCATCCGCTCTCCCCTGACAGTCATCCGGCGACGCTGACGACGACACCGGTTGTTGCGAAGGCAAAAATCAACGCTGCCCGCGAGCTGCTTGAATTTTACGTTGCTTCCTTTCACGAACATCGCCGTCTTTGTGACGCCCATTCGTCCGCGCTGGGTGCCACCGATGAGGGGGATTCGGTAGAGCCCTCGTCGCTCGTCGTGCCCGGTGCGACACCGAAGCGACCCAATAGCGCTCGCCCTACGTCGCTGGGCACGGCATCCCCGCGGCCGGGCACCACAATCACCCCGTCGTCGCCCATGCCGCCCGTTTCGCGCACTCGGTTTACACCCCCACCCTCCCCCGCAACGGCGAGTCACGGCAGTGCCCTGTCTGCCGGTGCCGTGCTCGGCCGACTGGATCTCATCCTCGTGCGCTTGCAGCGACTGGAAACCGTCGTGGACGTGCTGGACCAGTTCGACCGGCTGCGTCCCTGTCGCCAATCCATCGACGGCCTCGTCGAGATTTTGAGCGACTTCGACACGCAAGCCGACCTATTGCAGCATCAAGGAGGAGACTACCTCGATGCTCGCTCTCAGGAGTTTGATCACGCTCTAGCGGACTTCAACGGCGCCGTGGGTCAGCTTTCGGTCCGCCTCGCTAACAGCATCTCGAACGTTGCGACTCCTGCGGATTCTGCCGTGCCCGCAGGCCCCGGCTCGGACGATGCTGGACCTGTTCGGGGACGACCGCAAGCGGTACGCGCCCTGCGAATGTTCGCGGACCTCCGCCGAGCGCTGAAGCACAACGAGAGTCTCTCCTCGGTGTTGGATAGTAACCTCAGCGCCGTGATCACGGCCTTTGGACGAGAGCTCGATAGCGTTCGCGCCCTCTACGAATCGCAAAAAACGTGTTTCCCGGCGCAGCGGAACACTCCGCCCGTGGCGGCGGCGGCCTGCTGGTCACGACAGCTGTTGCGGCGCATCGAGGAGCCCATGACGCTCATTCAACGCGAGGGGGCCCACCTGCTGCTCCGTGACACGGCGGCCCGGCGCGTCGTCAAGCTGTACAACACCATTGCCACGACCCTCGTCGCGTTCGAGCAGCAATACGTTCAGGCGTGGTGCGCCGCCGTCAATGTCACCCGGTCGGGCCTCTCGGCTACGCTACTGGTGTTTGATAAGCCGAGTGCAACGTCGGAC
>ERZ1292633.1616-Hain-H41-02um-R1-1616-length-24150-cov-6_pt1 | contig 24150 bp, 27 predicted proteins | sample MGYA00564406_ERZ1292633 | MGnify/ENA primary metagenome ERZ1292633 (study PRJEB36523, sample SAMEA6512639) | groundwater metagenome | collected 2019-01-08 | study: AquaDiva: Metagenomics assemblies of 32 groundwater samples | reverse complement strand
AAAATATTATTTCCACCACCGAGGCATTAAACTTAAACAATGCTTAAAGGTATCTTCAGGAACAAGATCGCGATGGTTGCGCATAATATGTGGCAAGTTTCTAATGCCGGCGTCGGGATAAATACCTACAATTTTGGCGTCTTTATCGGCGATCGTGATGATTTTTTGTTTACTTACATCTACTCCCACATCACGCAATCCGTAATCTGCTACGTCTCCCACATCTTTATATCCGGAAATCCATCCACCAAGACATTCAACAAAATATCCTCCTATACCGCAATCTGATCCAATACACATAGTTTCATCACCAAGTGAATATACATAAAAGTTGGATTCTTCCGGCACTCGATCATACGGAGGCGCCCAACCAGTTGAGTCGCCCGCTTTCTCGGCTGCTTGCATACCAAGAAGCATAATAGCTTTATATTGCTGGACTCCAAAAGGATATTTTTGCCATGTGACCACACCTAAAGATATGAATATAGCTGCTAAAAGAACAAACAGGATTTTTATTTTGCGCGGAAAATATTGGCCCATACTTAATCAACCACCTCAAGCACGCCGACGCTCATAAAATCGCCTTTGCGCGCATTGATTAATCCGTTATAAATTTCCATCCAGCGTTTTGTTTCAATAACGGTCATGCAACCAAGCGAGCGACCACCAGTATGCAAATACCTTTCGCCAAAATGTCCAATCTTGAACCATGTTTTAGCCCTCTGTGCCTCTGGATAATTTGCTCCACCACTATGGGCGTAATCTGGAATTTCAATATCATATAACCCCTTTTTCCACGGAACTTTGGGGTAATCAACAGTTTTGTATTTTCTACCTTTCAGAATAAATGTTTTTTGAGAAATAGAATATTTCGCGCGTGCCATCGGCTCAGGCTTAACACCGGTGATAAACCAAGAAGAACCATCATTTCTAAATACGACGGATGCGGACTTTCCGCGATACGGTCCCTCCAAAATAGTAAAGTATTCGCGTTTATTATCTGACCTTTCTACTTTGACTTTTAAGAACGCCGGCAGGTCTATTTTTGTTTTATTATCTTCTAGTAAAGCCCAAAGCCACCCATCATTTTCATCAGACACATATCGTATTGCATCCGACACTTCTGCTTCCAGTGTGATTTCAAAAACCGCCGTGGCTTTGCCCCAGAATTTTCCGAATATGGAGCGGGCCTCTTTTATTTGGACATCAAAAATAAATTGCTGCGGTTTGGTGGTACTGGTATTAATTTTTATATTGCCTTTCACACTGCCGACATCATTAAACAGTAAATCCCTTTCAATCATAGTACTAAGGATATCGGCTTGAAATACTGCTCGGTCGGTTTCAAATCTACCAACTTCTTGTCCCATTTCCACTATCGTTCCCACCCTAATTCTCTTATCAATGCGCAGAAACTTTCCCAGCATCTCAATTTCAACGCGAATATCACGACCAATGGAATCGCCACTATATTTTATTTTAGAAAGTTTTATTTGAATAGATTTAAACATAGTGGAGGTAAATTTATTTAAGCCACGCTTTCTTTCGGCTCGCCTGAATCATCATTCACTGTCCTCCTCTTCCTCAAGAGGAGGTGCCCCGAGGGCGAAGGAGTATCGGCGTGGCCGCGGATTGTCTTGGTAATGTCGCAACTTGGACTATATATTGACAGTATAAGCTAAATAAGCTAGAATAACGGAGTTCAGTTTCTAAATTATATTCTAATCGTCTTTAAATAGCAACCCTACATATATGAGCATGTCATGCGGTATCTGCGACAAGAAGGCGCAACGCGCCAACTACGTCAGCCACTCCAACGTCAAAGCGGTTCGCCGACAGAAGCCAAACCTGCAACGCCTTACTGTTGCCGGAGATAGTCTCCGAGTTTGCTCTTCCTGCCGCCGCACTCTCGTAAAGGCAGCCGCCTAAAAAATCATCCACCCCACCCATTTTTCCTCTCCCTTTTAGGGAGAGGGCAGGGTGAGGGTATAAAAAATTCCCTTCAAAAAGGGAATTTTTTTAGCTCTACAAAGGTTCGAACCTATCCAACTAAGGTAGGTGGTAAACCGCACGCCAGGTCCACGGACGAGGCAAATATAGGTAAACCTAGAAAAACAATTATCGAATAGTTTTTGCCTTTGCTGAGCTGTATTTAGTATAGCATATTTAATGTTTTGACGCCAAATGGCCAGCCCCTCCGCGGGGCACCGGTCACTTTTCAATTCCCTCCCCGCTTTTAGGGGGAGGACGGAGGTGGGGGTATTCGCAAACATTTCGAACTTCCATGAGATACCCCTATCCTCGCCTTTCCCCTAAAAGGGGAAAGAGAAATTGTTAATGAAAAAAATCTTCGTTCGTTGGCCCAGTTGTTGAACCTTCACAAATGCTCGGTCGTGAACGGTGGTCAACGTTGTCCCGAGCATATGACCGACGACCGAATTTTCACGACGAGACGAGCGTGGGTGGCGCAATGTTTGAGCCTACAAAAGGCGAGTTTTGCGCCACAGCGAGTCGAGTCGAGAAAATTCGAGGAGGAGGGCATCAGCGAGCGGTTTTTGGTTCTTTTTTCCGAAAAAAAGAACCGCCCTCCGCGAAGGAGTGGCCGACGACATTGAACGCTTCAATCGCAAAGAACGGCAAACCCCCTCTAACTCCCCCTTGGAAAGGGGGAGGAGACAAAAAACCCTGCACCACGTAGGGATGCATGGTTTAAAAAATTTATTATCCCTTATTCCAGTATCCCGTCGAGGTTCACATCGTATAGTATCTCCTCCTGTATCTGTCGATACTTCACTAGGTCTTCTTTCTCAAACCATATCGCTATCTCGCGCTCCGCTTCCGCCGGCTGATCAGAGCAATGAATCAAATTTCGAACCGCGCGTTCGCTGGCGCTTGAGAGATCATATGAGTCAACCGTGAAGTCACCGCGAATCGTGCCGACATCGGAAGTAAGTGGTTCGGTGGCTCCGACAAGCTTCTTAACAACACCAACGGCCGAAGCACCCTCCCAAACCATAGAAACGACGGGCCCGCAAGACATAAACTTCACGAGCTGGCGGATGATGTCCTTGCCGTATTCAATCGCTGGCTTGTCTGTCGGAAGCCCGGCCAACTTGCGTCCACTGATCGTCTTGGTACCTTTGGCTTCGAACCAAGCGTCGTCTTTATTATAATGTACCCAGAGGCGTTTCTCATCAGCGACAAAAAATTTCATTGCCACCAGTTTCAACCCAGTGCGTTCAAATCTCCGGATTACTTCACCCATCAGCGAGCGCTGCACGCCATCGGGTTTGATGATTACAAATGTTCGTTCTTTTTGTGGTTGCATAGGATTCAATTGTCATCTCGAACGAAGAGAGAGATCTCTGTCCAAGTGGCGTTTATAATATTATAGTGGCGATAGTGTAGCAGATTTGGGGGGAATGTCAATTAGATAGCTTTATCCAAGTCAGCAATAGTAGTGACAATAATTTCATTATTATTAAACATAATCTTGTTGCCAGGCATGTTAAGCCCAGTTCGATATCCAAAAACAAGTACAGGGCGAATAAACACCTTGGATGTCGCGCCATATTTTTCGTCTCTCACAAGCCCGCATCGCTGCAATAATCTAGATAAAACTTTTGTCTTATCATATCCATTGAGGAATAATAAATTATTTTTAAAAGTAACAGTCCCAGCCCAATTTTTTGCTTCGAGCCCAAAATAGCTATTGCCTTTTATTGCCAATAAATCAAGATCTCCAAAATCTGTATAAATGTTTGGAGTGACTTCAAAATTCATACCTTTTAGTTTATTTTCACACCACTGCTCTAGGTCCATCCCCTTTTGGTAATTATCTCGATTTAAATTAAATCGCTCTAATAAAATAAGAACCGCGACGGCACATGCTGAAAGTAATAAAAACGCCATAATGGCTTGTACTGTGCTATATACGAAATATTTACCAATAAATACGGATAAAAAAATTAATACCACAATCGTAAAACTTGCCAAATAATCAGAGCTAAAAATTTTCCACGATAAATGTGTGTTAGGCATAATTTATAAATTCAAAATTTAGACCACTGATTATTCCCTTTTTATCATTTTTATCCCAACAACACCGTATTTTAGTTCATCTTCCTTACTAAAAAATTTAGAATAAACCGATAGGGCCTCATCCATAGTTTTTTTATTTGGGATAACATTTATTAAACCTTCAGCCGCAATCATTTCTCTAAAACTTGGATAAATGTTTTTTGCCGTAACTAAATATTCAACACTATCATTAATTCTCAAAATATCACCAACTTGCAAATCAAAAAATTTACCCTTATTCAAACGACCCTCGACAGTCTTTTTACCAGATACAATACTACTAAAATATGGCTCCTGGACGTTGATATCAAAAATTTTCATAAGTTTCGACATAATTATACGCCTATCTTCAGTTCAAAACAATTAATGAATCCCAACTCCATCATTATTTTCACGATATTTATCGAGCGAACTTTTAATCATATCTATTGTCTTATTGTCCAAATGTTCAATCACATTATTTTGTACAAGCCTATTCAACCATCTGCGGCCAATTACGTATACTCCTTCAATTTTCTTAAATCCGAATTTTACCGTGGCATTTGGGTCAGAAAAAACAATTACCGGTTGCACCTTAAATTTCCGCTTTAAAGATTCTTCTACCGCGCCACTTACAGCATAATGCTCTGCCCACACCTGTTTAAGAAAATCCCCTTCTAATAATTTTCCATCTCTAACAAACTGACTTCCGTTAAAGGTGATATTGCCAAACTGGCTTTTTACTTCAATAACCCAAATTCCAGTGGGGCCCACAACTACTTCATCCACATTTCCCTTATTTTTTCCAATAACCAAATTCGATAAAATTTTAAAATCATTTGGCAATTCCTCAAGTTTTTCTTCCACATCCTCTTCGGCATCTCTACCACGCTGGCGGTTATTAATATTCCTTGTAATCTGACCAAATATAGCAGTTAGTACCAATAAACCACCCCACCATAAGAAAATAGACCACGTGAAATGTAAATATTTATAAAATGGATATTTAAAATAAAGGTAAAAGATTGCTACCACAAGCGCCAATTTGGCATAACCTTTTATAAGTTCCCGTGAGGTGTATAACAATTTCATAATTTATGATCGTGTATTCTAGTTAACCACTAATTACTTTTTATCAACTTATATTTTTTTAACAATTTCGCGATATAAAAACCCACTACAAAAAATACAATTGTCCATAATAACCAAATTGGACTACCAACGGCTGATAATAATATTGCGGGAACAACAAACAGGTTCAAATTCGCTTCACGCCCTTTACCAAACAAATTAAACAAAAGACCGGTAAAAAAAGCATATGTTACCGGCACGCCAAATATTAATTGCATAAATCCTGGAGGCGGACCAATCCAGCTTCCACCGCCAGAATCTCTAAAATAATCATTCAAATAAACTAGAATATATTCTCCTACATAAAAAGAGAGGAAATAGGTTAAAAAAACTACACAAGCAAAAATAGATAAATTTGTAATAAAATTGGGCATACTACCACGTCCATCACCTCTAGAAATAATTTTTGAGGATGTAGGTCGTCTATTAAACCAATCGAAATATCCCCTTTTCTTTATTAAGAAAACTACAATTGCACAGATAACCCCCGCAAGTCCAGCTATAGCCTGATCGGTTCCGAAAGTTCCTATACTTAATTTCAAAATAACTATAATCAATGGAAAAATAACAATTAAAAATATTGGTAACTCCAGTAATACCCCGAGTGGCAGCATCAAAAACATGTAAGAAAGCTTCATTCCATTAAAAAAATAATCTAATGTATTTCCGACAACCCCAAGTGCATCAAATTCATACTGTGCTTTAGTGAATACAAGGCCGACAGGAATCGACAAAACCATGGATAACCCTATAAGCAGGGGGAAATACAACAATATTTTTTTAAGAAGAGTCATAAATTATCTCCTAGCGATCCACCTAATTAAAAATACTACTTAATCAAAAAATTTTCAGGGTCTATTCCGAATTCGCCCATCATTCTAATAATCCGTTTATCTCCGTCAGAGTTCTCTAAATTAAACAGTGGAATTGTTGAGTCTAATGAAAGTTGTTTATCAATTATAGTATTTGAAAGCTTGCCTAAATCAAGAGCCTCAATAGGAATTTCAACTTCTTCCGAACCCGACCGTACGTCTGATATAACACCTGCATTTAATGAAGGCCCGCCACCTTCATTTACCTTCAATTCGTCGCCATCTACTAGTTTGGCAATACGTAAATCAACTAAAGCCAACTCAATATGACTGAGAAATGCGGCTAATGCATTCGTCGGTGTCCAGCTGGCGGTATTTTTTTCGGCGTCATTCAGATCCATACCTTCTCCACTGTTTGTAGATGTGACGCCGAGCATTAATCTTACTAAATTTAATCCAGAAATTTTTTCATTTATGCAGTACGTGTAAACAAAAGTTGATTTCCTAAAACAAACATTTGGCGACACATAGATAAGCTTCCACATATCGGTGCTTTTAATGTCAGCCTTATACTTCTTGCCATCGGCTGTCGTGTATACATTCAACTCCAAACCTTCTTTTCCGCTTTTGTCTTTAATACTAAAAAAGGTTCCGGAGGCAACCACCGGCTTGTTAACTTGAGTAGACGATTTATTTTGGCCAGGACCCTTTAAAAATAAGGTTGAACGTCCGCCTAAAATTAAAAAACTAACAGCCATAACTACTACAAATCCAATTATTACATTTTTTCGAGCCATAAATTCTACTCGCTTTTATGTTTATTGCATTATATTCTAACGGTGCTTAATCATTTTCATCCCCTTTTTAACTCCAATCCCCAAACCCTACCCTACTAGCCCGACGATGATGGAAAAATAAATTATATCATTTTCCACATATATTTCAAAACACTCATATCCCCCCGCAAATCGTCACAAAATCGCTTTGTAATTTCACCATTTCCTCCTCCGTCAGCTTGCCGAAAACTTCGAGCGCCGCCTCGGAGCTCGCGCGAAAACCTTTGTCCTCGACGAAAACATCCGGGTGAACCTGGAAGGTGCGCTCATTCCAGCCGAGCAAGTGTAGACCCTTGAGACGTCGCACCCGAGAGAGCGCCACATAACCCTGACCGAATTCGAATACCTGACTGAGGTCCATCACCGCTTCGTCGAGACTCACCCCCTGGCTCTTGTGCACGGTGATCGCCCAGGCCAGGCGGAGCGGCAACTGCGTAATAGTAGCGCGCGCCGAGCCTCTCTCCTCCACCATCCAATCCATCGTATCGACTTTGATTTCGTCTCCATCGCGCTTGCGAATTATCGGCAGACGAGTGAGATCATCGAAACCTACCACCCGGCCGAGTGTCCCGTTCACAAATCCTTCCTTCTGGTTATTCTTGGTAAACATCACCTCGGCGCCAACTTTGAGCGCCAATACCTCCGGCGACAGACATCCCCTCTTCAGCGAATCAACTAGCGCCCGCGAGCCGCGAGATTCCATCTTATACTCTACCGTTTTGGAAATAATTTTCGACAACATCCCGTCATTCACACGATCAACATCCGCGTTGTGCGTATAAAGTTTCGGAGTGATCTTCGCGACATCCGCCGGCTCTTTTTTTCTTTTTTCTATCTGACGCAGATGGCTTGAGTCAAAATTATTCTCGCGTATCGCCGTGAGAAGTGAAAAAAACTTCTTGTCATCCTGCCGATGCTGTTCGGTGAGGTAGCAGGTCATGAAATTCGCCTTCTTCCACGCCGGCGAATCATATGCAAAACGCTCAACGGGCTTCTCGATCAACGAAATCTGCGAGTGAGATTGACGATTATTTTTTAATATCGGTGGCAGCTGGAAAAAATCGCCCACCAGGATAACCTGCAGACCTCCGAAGGCGTCTTCAGATTGCCTGATCTCCCGACAGACGACATCGACCATCGAGAGCGTCTCTGGCGGCAACATCGAAACTTCATCGATAATGAGAACTTTGGCGCGCTGAACACGCCTGACGATATACTCGGTGGAGGAAATTTTGTCTAGGTCGTATTTATTCAGAGTGCCCTTTATCCCAATCCCACTCCAGGAATGAACTGTCATCCCGCCGATCTGGGTCGCGGCGATGCCAGTGGACGCGGTGACGGCCGGCTCGATGCCGCGCGAACGCAAATAACGCGTATACTGATTTATCGTATACGACTTGCCGGAGCCCGGTTCGCCGGTTAGGAAAACATTGGCGCCGGTTTTGAGTATGGCGAGCGCTTCGTCTTGGGTCATAAATACATCACCGCCAAACGAAATGAGGCGGTCTTTTTAAATTTATCCACTATCACCATCAGACTGGTCGGTACCAGCCCGGCATCCCTGATGTTGCGCCGACTGCAATAGTTCGCAATCGTCTTCTGCATTTTGTATTTCTTCCCGCCGGTTATGGCCGTGTCGTACTCCATCGGCCCCGCATATCTGGTCTTCACTTCCACGAAATAAAAATCATCGCCCTTCGCGGCGACGATATCGATCTCTCCGACCGTGGCATGATAATTTCTGTCCTTAATTATAAATCCCTGCCGCACCAGAAACTTACACGCTTCCTCCTCGCCCCACTGCCCTAGCCTCTTGCCCTTCGCGACGTCCGGCATAAATTTACTTTCCCGACGGGAGGTATTTTTCCTTTTCATGCCTTGCCGACTGCTCCGCCTTGATGGCCGGAACACGTTTTACGTAATATCGTATAATCATCGCCAACCAGATTATCAATGATACTCCCCAAACTAGAAACCAAATTCTCCAGCCGAGTACCGGCGCGCTCTGCTGGCGGAAGAAGAACAACACTAGGCCCGAGAGTCCCATCCCTACTCCGAGGTTGTTTATTTTTTGCGCGAGTTTTCCAAAAGACTTTTCCTCAAATGATTTCCTTGCAAGCGAAGCCGCGAGGCCGAGCGCGAGAAGGCCGATCAAAATCAAAAGCATCGTCCAATAAACAAATCCGGTAGCAATCACCGGCACCTTGAACCAATATGTATAGTAAAATAGATTTGTTATACTCACACTTTTTTTAATATTAGGCAAAAATGATAATCACCGGCTGGAAATAATTCCACGAATTCGAAGCCGACGGCGCCCGCCAACTTCTTTATTTCTTCAGGATTTACTTTCTGCTCCGGCGTTGGCCCAAGCGGGCCAAGGTTTTTTTGCCAGTCCACTATAACAGCTAGTCCGCCATTTTGCAATAGTCTGGCCGCCTCCGTCAGAGTTCCCGGCTTATTCTTAATCAGATAAAATACATTTACCAGGAAACACGCATTCAGGCTCCCCTCCGGGATCGCGGTCTTCCCCAACATCTCGATGTCCGACCAAACGGTCTGAACATTGTGATACCCCTCGGAGCGACATCGCCCGCGGATGCTGTCCAATATATCCTTGATAATTTCGACGGCATAGACGATCCCGTTATCGCCCACCACTTTGGACGCCGGGAAAACAAAATGCCCGGTGCGTCCGCAGCCCAAATCCGCTACGTGCATCCCCGGTGTGAGGGCAATCTTCGCAAATATCGGCCCCGGATCAATAAGCGCTCCGCCGGCATGAGACATATTATTTTATCGAATAAATAACTTCCCTACTGTCGCAAGGAGGAATGGCCCAAAAAGACCGGTGATCATCATAAAGCCGATGAAAATAGAAATCAGACCGAGCAATTTGTAGAAAAGGCGACTACCACCGCTGGTGCCGAAATTTTCCTCCGCCCAGGCATTGGTGCCGAAATTCTCGATAAGCCACTCAGTATACATAACTATCGCCACACCAAGCGCGACCAACCCGGCTCCAACAAAATATTTCATATTCAAAATGAGTGAGCAAAATGGATAGATTTATTTTCGAGCAAGCAAGTGAAATGAATTTATTCATTTCCGAGCGAGCGATGAAAATATGGTTTGCCTATATCTAGACATTTTCGAACGAATGAGAATATATGTGGCGAAGCCCATATACGAAAAATTAGATTATAACTGGGTATATTTTAACATATTACGCTCAAAATAACCACCTACGGCTGTGGAAAAACTGTTCGAATCTTCCTCGTCTTAATACAAATACAAAGAGACCAAAAAGGTCTCTTTGTATTTGTGCCCAGGAGAAGATTCGAACTTCCATTCCCTTGCGGGAGCTACCACCTCAAGGTAGTGCGTCTACCAATTTCGCCACCTGGGCATTGTTTAGAATTTTCGATTGCGGCCCACGATCATGTCAATCTTGCTGTGAGCCAATTTGATCTTAATTTTTATTTCCTTGGTCTTCCTCCCATCAGCCTCCACGATGAACGGCTCCTCGCTTTTGATCTCCATCTCCTCAAACGGGAAGATGCTGGGATCTTCATAGTTATAGCCGAACCAACGCGCCTTTGTCAAGGGACGCAGGAATGCCTCCAGCTTCCCATCCTGCGGATGCACCACCTGCACATCTTTGTCCTTCTTGCTTTTCTTCCAGAAAAACGGCTGCAAATTACAGACGATGATCTCCATCTTATCACTGGCAGTCACCCGGAACCGCTCATCATATACCACCTCGACCTTCGCCGGATAAACATGGAGCTGAGAAATAAAAAAGCGGTTGTTCATCCAACCGACATCCAGCCGCTCCTTGAGGCGCCTTGATAATACGGTACAAGCCTCAACTCCGGCGGGAATGCCAAGCACCTCGGCAATCGTATTGTTGCCGCCGACCGGAAGAAAACCAAACGTGCAATTTACCGTCGCGGCCCGAGACAAAATATGCCCCAGTGTCCCATCATTTCCGACAATAACAATGGTCTTCGCGCCTCGTTTTATTTCATCATCGATAACAACCTTGGCATCGGTATAATTATTCAGCCGTAGGATTTTCCCGGCTATACCAAAGTCAGTCAGACAAATCTCCATCGCCTTGACTGTCGATTCATATTTTTTATTTCGAAGAAAATCGTCGTAGATGTAAACATACATAAACTGCCTCTACTGTTTATTTTTTAAACCAATGCAGCCGGACTCGCGACCTCATCGGACTTCTTCAAATTTAGACGCGGCGCGCGGACGGATTTGGCCTCTGCTTCGAGGCCGGGCATAATTACCTTGCCGCTGACGAGAGCCCCGGCTTCCACGATCAGAGTTTTCACTTCCAGGTCGCCCATTATCCTCGCGGTACTGGTCAGCTCAAGCACTTCCTTCACCTTCATATTCCCCTTCACTTCGCCTGCCACCTGAGCGCTCCCGGCGCGAACATTGGCGAAAATTTTCGCTCCCTGCTCGACGGATAGATGCTTGCTAGTGTGGACGCTTCCGGCCACTGTCCCCTTCACAATAATATTTCCCTCTGACGAAAAATCGCCCTCGACATTCACTGATGGCCCGACTACTGTCTCCACCTCATCCTTCTCCGGCGCGGATGGATTTGAATTCATCTCTCCACCGCGTGACTGTGATTTTTGTTGAAACATCATAACAAAATATTAAAACATTTTAATAGTTTAAGTATACCATACTTCACAGAAAGAGCGAACACTACCTGAACACATAATGTGCTCAAGCATTGTGCAGAGGGATCCAAAAGCCAAACTCACTACCTCTCCCAAGCCCGTCGCTGTGCGCCCAAAATTTGCCATGATGCGACTCAATAAATTTCGCACAGACGAATAATCCGAGGCCGGTGCCGTTCACGTTCGTGCCTCTCACATTGTCACCGCGATAAAATTTCTGGAAAAAATTCGCTTCATCAATCTTATTAAAACCAATCCCATTGTCTCTCACCCGCGCCGCCACGCCATCGCCGTCTTGGAATACTTCAACTTTTATGGTCCCGGTCTCGCTATACTTTATGGCATTATCAATAAAATTAAAAACGACATGGCGAATTTTTTCCTCATCAAAAATTGCTTTAGGAAAATTCGCAGCCGGTTGCCAGGCCAATGTCAGCCCCTTTTGCTTCGCCCTCATCTCAAACTCCTTCACCACACCATCTACCATAACACTGAGGTCGTGCTCGGCAAAGTCATATTTGGTCCTGCCCTGCTCCAGCCTGGTAATGTCGAGGAAACTGTCGATCAGCTTAATCAGCCTGCCATTGCTCTCATCCATATTGCGAAAAATTTGCTTGGTGTCATCGGTACAGCGTCCATATGCCCCATCGTTCAGAAGCTCTAGGTAGCCGCTCGCGATCGAGATCGGCGTCCGCAGCTGGTGCGCCGCGATGGAGAGGAAGTCGGTCTTCTGCTTATCGAGTTCCTTGAGCTGGAGGTTGGCGACCTCCAATGAATCGGCCAGCTTAGCTATTTCCTCGCGCCGTTCTACCTCCTTACGCACCGAACGGACAAGAAAAATTGAAACTGCAAATATACTGAGCCAAAAAACAATTCGGAGACCAACCTCGGTATTATTTCTCGAAAAGAAAATTTGACCAATCGCGAGAACATTGAGGAAGGACACGACCACTTCCGTGGCGATGGTCCTGATATCGAGCGCCCGATACTCTATGATAACGTAAGTCAAAATTCCCGCAAATGGAATCGCCGAAAGAAATATGACAGGATAGATCGGCACACCATACGCCGGCAAGAAAGCCAGTGGACCGATTAAGTTCAGCACGCCTTCACCAATCAAAAAATATTTAACCTGGGTTCTCAATACTCCGATCGAACCTTTGTACCGGATTATAAGATTGGCAAAGAAAATTATGAAGTAAAAAAGGAAATATACCAAGAATAAATGATGATAAAACCTGGCAATCGAATGAACGCCCCAGGGATATTTATACAATCCGCTGACAAAATTGTCTGACAGTTGGGACAGCGGTAAAAATATAAACGCCAGGATGTAACCGGGAATTAATAATTTATCCTGATTCTTTATCTCGCAATAAATAAGTCCAAAATGATATAAAAAAATAGGAATAAAAACTACGCCGATATAGATAAACCTGTCCCAATACAAAGCATCGATGTCGTTGGTTGAGTTGAAAAGCATGAACGTGCCGAACAGCCAGATCGAAATGGTAAAGTTATAAAGAAAAAAAATGATGTGGAGCCAGTCCTTAGTTTTTGTAAGCCAGACAAACAACCCGAGAATAAAAACTAAAAGACTTCCGACTAGCGGTAGAAATGAATATGTAGAGATTATTTCCATACAGGCATTATTATACCACATTATTGCATTCTCATGAAAATTCGAGATAAACAAAGCGCCCCCGGGTGAGGGCGCGGATTGCGATGGTATGGTGGCGTCGGAGCGCTACTTTACCCGCAATGTACTGCTTCAGCGACTAAGTTTCCGGATTCGGAAAGAGCGTCGCTGGTCTGAGGAAGCTGGTCCAAGGCGGCAGGTCGAATCCAGCCTTCCTGCCGGCCACGAGAACTGAGTCCAGCTGATCGACGTCGACCGCGCCCACCTCATGGTGCTTCCAACCCATGAAGGCATGCGTAATCGTGCCAGCGTGGCAGGCGTACGTGAGGCCCGGGATGAGCCTCATCCTGAACCACATGGTAGTGGTCTTCGGATTGTAGGCCATGAGGCCGCCGTCGAAATGCTGAACATCGCGGCGATATCGCAGAAGCTGGTCGTTGAGTGGGTCCGGTACGCTGAAGTTCAGGACGACCGCGTTCTTCGGAAGATTCTTCACGACCTCGCCGCCGTTTGGTTGCGCCTTGCCAGTAACCCAGAACGGGCAATCCGAACCGTCCTCCACGCTCTCAGCGTATTCCATGAGGTGGCTGTTCTCTCCGGCTTCCTCCTGAATCACCCGAAAGCGCTTGTACGCGCCGGACAACATCCGAACTCGGATGCCCCTCTGAACCAAGGCGAGCGCGAGCGCCCGACCGATCTTCGAAGTGGCGCCGATGATGAATACCGGCTTCTCGAGTTTGATCATTCGGATGATCTGGAGAGACTGCTGCAGTACCACTGCGGCAGTCATCGTGTCGCCATGAACCACCGGAACCTTGAGCTTGTCTCCAAGCTCACTCACGATCAAGGCTCCACCCTTGGTCACCGTTTCCCCTTTGATCAGAGCGCCGAGACCAATGACGGTCACTCCGCGCGCCTGAGCGTCGAGGACGGATTCCAAAATGCGAGAAACGATTTTCTTGTTCTTGCCCATGAAGTGATGAGCGAAGTTGCGAACGATCACCGTCTCACCGTCCATGCCGGCGAAAGTGAAACGATCGACGACATCGTACGCCCGGCGACCCACCCGATACAGGTAGCTCATGACAAAGCAGAGCGGCCAGACCGGAAGCCAGAAAATGGCGAGGTAAGGGTTGTCGTGCAGGTGTTTGAAATACCAGAGAAGCCAATTCCACGGCTCCACCCAGTGGACGATGAAAGCGAACTTCTTGGTGTTCTGATTCGATTCGATGGACATTTTTTGTTCCTTTCCGCCTTTTTTGGCAGAGGTAGAGTGGTAAACCTATGCGCAAAAAACGCATAAGTACCACCACTCTATAATTTTCAAAGAACAGCAAATATTACCATAAATATGGCTGATTGTCAAACGATGTGTCCCAATAAATAAAAGTCTACTAATCTATGGATATGTCCTCACATTTTTTAATCTGGGGTATAATATAGCATCCTTAATATCATCTCTGCATAAGCTCCAGGTAATAAACCGCTCAACCCCCAAGCCAAAACCTGAGCTAGTTCGATAATTTGGCATCCTTCGCAAATTAATATACCACTCATATGGTTTGGAATTAATTTTCTGCCTGGACAACGAGTCCATTATTTCTTGAACATCATCCTGTCGCTGACCACACCCCACAATTTCACCACCAAACGAGTTCTTCACAATGGGAGGAAAAATCAAATCAGCATTAATTACCTTATCAGAATTTTTTGGATCCGGCTTTTGATAAAATGCCACCCTATCGCGATCATAATTTTTAATCCAAAAAGGTGATTTAGGACTAAAAATTTCAGCCAATTTTATCTCTCCCGCTGAGGATATATCTCGTCCATACTTAGTAAAATTTACTAATTTTTTATGACCGCTTTTAACCAATCTCTCCACGGCTTCATCAAAAGTAATTTCTGGAAATTTATCTTGGTTTAGAATGTAATTAAAAATCGTTGTGGTTTCTGCGTAATTTAAGCTCATTTTTTTTAAAATATTCGACATTGCAAGCAAAGCCTCAATTAACGTCTTTATGTAAGATTCGATAACAGGATAAAGGTGATCAATATCACCACGAATCTCAGCCTCGCAGTGGAAAAACTGATTCAAGTGCCTCTTGTCAGGCTTCTCGCCACGCATTGATGGCAGATAACAATAAACTTTATCTATGTCATTGATCAGAAGCGGCTCAAAACCGAATTGGGAAGAATCAACAAGGTTTGAGTGGTATTTGCCAAATTTAACAGGCAAAGCTTCCGAATCTGAGCCAGGTCCCATCGGGGACGATACGCTAGGGGTCAACATGAACAAGTCGACATTTTTTGCTCCAATTTGAACGCCAAAATATTGATCTGAAACAGCTTTAATGTAGTGTCGCAGTATTATTAGCGCTTTAAAATAACCACTTTTCGTTAGTTCTAAATAATGTGTTCCTGGTTCATAAGCAGGTGAATCAAAAGATTTTATAACCTCCATGCCAATTTTAAAATCATCGGCAATAATCAAATTTTTTAAATAGTCTGGAATCATATTAGTGTTCAATGATTCTAATTTTAGAATTACCAGATGAAGCCGTCATTTCGATGCTTCCTCCTATCGGCATGGTGGCGATAGGCGTGGTATGACCAAAATTAACATTAGCTATAATCGGAATACCTGCTAATTCCTTTTTTGTTTTTATTATTTTTTCCAAAAGTTCTTGCTTCATTTTTGTCTCATTTTGGAACCTCCCGATTAAAACTCCCTTAACATTTCCGAAATCAGATTGGTGAATTATTGATTGTAACTGTCGATCAAAGAGCGAAGGATTAATTTCACTATCTTCTTCAAGAATTAATATCGAATCATCCAGTCCCGTCCAATATTCGGTTCCTTGCAATGCATTTAAACACCTAACATGACCGCCTACTACTCTACCTAATGCGTGACCAGGGTTAAGTACCCAGTAACCTTCATTACTTATATATTCACGTTTCTCTTGATCTAAGTACCACGAATCGTCACTCCAATCTTTGGACTGTAGCAAATCAAACGCATCATTCTTCGTACAGGATTTTTCAAAATACTCCTGAGTATATTCAAAACCATGTTGCATTGCCCATGTCGAAAAATGAGGTCCAATATATGTAATCATCCCAGTCTTTGCGGTAATTGCATTTGCAAGTGCAGTAAAGTCTGAATATCCACAAATAATCTTTGGATTTTTTGAAATTAATTCATAATCTATATATTGGAGCAATTGGTTCGAATTATAACCGCCAATAACGCTAAAAACTGCGTCTACCGTTTTATCGGAAAATGCATCGTGCAAATCAGTAATTCTGGATTTGACTGAAGAAGAAATAAATTCATCAATTTCGTTCACATTTTTTCCAAAAGAAAGTCTAAACCCAAAATTAGTTAATCGTTCAATAGCTGCATTTTTAACGTCCTCTGAAAGAAGCCCCAGACTTCTTGAGGGCGCGATAATTCTAACGTGCGCACCTTTACTAATTTTTTTTGGTTTAATAATATTTTTGATCGTAGGCATATAACAATATTTATTTTAATAATTCCAATGATTCCTTTATTTTTTTCTCATCATTTGTTAAACGCTTTTTTGAAAATAATTCATTTTCATATGCCTTAACAAATTCCACAATAATTTCAGCGGATGGTTCTTCCGAGTCTGGGAACTCTTTTTTCTCAAAATTTGAAATAATTTGTAACAGTCTTTCAAAATCAATTTTTGTTCTAGCACGAAAATAACTTAATGATCTGACATATTGTTTTAAAATTCTATTTCGATTATTTTGTCCAAAAGGCCTTAAACCTTCCCTGTATAGCACTACACTAGCAATGATTGAATCCTCGAACTTTCTACGTAGAGATTCATCTTCGACTGAAGCGAGATCAATTACGGGAGTACAGTCCTGAACATGATCAAGCCCATATAACTGCTTTAGGATGGTGGTAGTTCCAAACGCCGTTTCAACGCCGAGTTGTTTTTCGCAATTCTCAAGTAGAATAATATTGCCCACGTCTGAAAAACCTTGTCCGTCGGGGTTTCGTAATGCAATATTAAAATTTCTTCCTCTTATACCTTCCACTCCTATCTTATGCCTGTAATATTCCGGCTTCTTGCTATCTATTTCTAAGGCGCCTTTAAATTGTTCTTTGCAAATACCCAGTAAATCACTATCCGCTGAAGATGCTCTTACTAATATATTTTCATTCAAAATTTTTAATTTTTTTTCAAAAAAATTAAAAGCTTCACCACAAACTTCGCTTATTCTTTCCGGAGGAGCGATCGCTCCAATGCTGGTAAAATACGAACCATAAGCTGGAAAATATTCATCATCTAATAAACTATCTGCGTTCCTTGTTCGTAGACAATCTTGCCGCATAAACAAGCCAGGGCTCGGCACATTGCCTTCAGTCAAATATGGTTTAAAAACACTTATATGCGAACCGATAAATCGAACGGTCGGATCAATTCCTGAACTTATCTGAACCGGCGATTCTTCTTTATACCCTAATGTTGAATAATAATCTTTAAAATCTGTTACGAGCGTCTCAACATGTTCTTTGGATTTTTCGAGCGAGAACTTCTCTTTACCGTATATATTTGAATTTTTCTTTTCTCCTACATCAGATTCTCCTTCACCATATCCTGGTTTAATCTTTTCAGACATATCTTATTCAAATTTACAGATTATAAGGATTAAGAATTTATTTCTTTTAAAAAATTTAGAAATAATCCTACCAACTGTCCTCAGCAGAATCTCTGGAGTTTCCATTATCAACGGATTGCCAAAATATCTGACATCAATCGAAACGATTTTTCTTCCAGCTTCATTGCTTATCTGTCGAAAAATATTTTGGATTTGAGTTATTTTATAAAAGTGTTCCGTATCAAGTTTATAGCCTGGAATAAAGTTGAAAAATTTCAACAACCACGCTTTCATGATCGGTCCTGAGTAAAAATTTGGCATTGCGACTGCGACAATACCTGGTTTGCTGCTTACACGTACCATTTCCTTGATTATCGACTTTATTTCACTCAATTTGTAATGTTCGATTACACCGATATTCCAAACAAAATTGTATAAACCATCGGCGAAAGGTAGCGTAAATATGTTACCCTCAACAAATTCTACATTTATTACTTTAAATTTATCTTTTAAATATTTTGCGTAATCCAAGGCAACTGTAGAGATATCCAGAAGAGTTTTTTTAAAAATCTGATTGAGCAGTAAGGTGCCCTTGCCTGATCCACTACCCGCCTCCAAAACACTACCAAAACCATTCTTGGCCAATAGCTCATTGACGAATTTTGTTAGTTCAAGATAATACTCCTCCCACCAATATGAGGAAAAAAACTTACTCTCATTTTTTTCTAATTCAACCTTAAAAATTTTGCTCCAACGCGCATTTTCGTGTTCAATAATTTCAATTAAATTATCGCTCATATAAAATCCCGTCTTCAGTTAATTCAGAACGCAATGCCTTTAAAAAACTCTTGAGGAATAGGATTCTTTTTTTAGAAAAAACTTTTGCAGTTTTTGTATGCAGTCTCTCATGAACGATTAATAATCTTGAAAAAAATAGATCTAATGCATATTCCTTTTCATCTGGCCGTCTATTTTTACAAAAGGGATCAAATTGGTTGTAAAAATTTTTATTCATTACCCCAGCCGAAGAAAAAGTTCTCATTATGGATATTGCGCCCATCGCTTCTAGACTATCCGCATCCTGCAAAATTTTATCCTCGATTAAATCTGGTATCCTTGCTTTCGTAAATGAGCAAATGTTTATTGAATCACAAACCTTATGAATTTTATTTTTTGGATATAATTCAATCTTATTCAACGTTGCTGCTGCAAGTTCGGCGCTTTCTTTTTGGCTGTCAAATCTTTTGGGGTGATTTTTTGGATAACATACCACATCATGAAAAATCGCCGCCGGAACTAAAATATCAAGATCAGCAACCTCTATCTTCGCAATTTTTTCGGAAATAGCGAGAACTCGCAATGCGTGGTTAATATCGTGCGAACGATCATTATTAACCATTTTGTTCCTTGCTATATCAATTAGAAATTTCTTTAATCTTCCACTAATAGCCATATAACCAGCTATTTCTAATATATTTCTCAAAACCGTTATTACTTTAAATCATACACTCCTAAAAGAAAAATAACAACATCTTAAGTTGAGCGTCCTTTCGCGCATGCCCAGCTTGATTACATCTCCTCCACCGTCTCAATCGTGAGGATTGCGAGCATATTCTCCAGCACCTGCTTCACTGCGAGGGATAACGCCAGGCGCGCGCCGGCCAGCTCCTTGGTCTCCGCATTCAGGACGCTGTGTTTGCTGTAGAAGTCGTTGAAGGCTTGCGCGAGCTCGAAACAGTAGCGCGCAATAACCGAAGGATTGTACTGGGCCAGGGCTTTGGCGATGACAGTCTCGGATTCGCCCATCATAAGCGCTAATCTTTTTTCTTCTTCGCTGGTCAGACCGGATAAATTTTTCCCAACAGTAATTTTTTCTTTCTTCGCTTTGGCGGTGAGGCTATTGATACGCGCGACCACATAAAGTAAATACGGACCGCTAAATCCCTCGACCGAGGTCGCCTCTCTGATATCAAAAACGATATTTTTGCCGCTTTCGTGTTTCTGCATATCGAATTTGAGAGCGGCCTGTGTTAATTTGCGAGCGGTGTCGACAATTTTTTTGTCCAACCAAACGGGTGTGGATTCCCGGTCCTGGCCGGGAATGACAAATCGGCCAGCGCTGTGACGAGCTTTTGTTTCCTCGTACATTTTCTCGAAAACCTGATCGCGAAGATCCTCATACAAAATCACATTGCCCGAACGCGATGACATCTTGCCCTCCGGAAGATTTACGAGACCATAACTTATGTGCGTTAATTTTCTCTTTTCTCCCATCAATTCCAAAATTTTGTATAATTGTTTGAAATAAAAAGTTTGTTCCTGACCGGTGATTACGATACTTTCATCAACATTAAACTTTTTAAATTTCTCCTCGGCGAGCGGTAGATCGGCGGTCAGGTAAAGGCCAACACCATTTGATTTGCGCAGAAGCGCGATGTCAAACTTATACTCTGACAAATCAACGATGATCGCTCCACCCTCGCCAACCTTGGCTATCCCACGCCGCAGGAGTTCATCGACAATTTTTTGTCCTTTGGCTTTTATATCCTTCTCATAAAATACGGCGACGTGATTCACGTTCAACTCGGCGAAAATCTCATCAAACTTCTCGATGCTCCACTCGCGAGTTTTCATAAATAACGGCCAAATTTTCTTATCCTTCGCCTCAAGCTGTTTCGAAATGGCGGCGACTTCCTCGCCTGCGTCAGGATTGTTCTTCAGATACATGCTCGCCTCGGCATAAATTTCTCCGAGCCACTTCTGTTTGTTCTCCGGCGCCTTCTCATCGGCATGAAATTTCTTGAGGCCCCAGAGGCACTTCGCCACATGCGCGCCGAAATCATTCAGATAATTTACCGGATAAACTTCATAGCCTTCTCTCGCATAAAGACGGACAAGCGCGTTGCCGATACAGACGTTTCGGAAGTGGCCAATATGAAATTCCTTGTGAGTATTGTTGGACGGATATTCAATCATTACCTTCTTTCCCTTTCCAGCCTCGCCGTCACCAAACAAATTCCTTTCCTTCTGGACCGATCTGACGGTCAACTCTGCAATAGCGGCCGAATTCAGAAAAAAATTAACATACGGCCCAAACGCCTGCGCCTTCAGAACAACCGATGACGCGCCCAGCTTCCGATTGAGCTCGCCGGCAATGTCTGTGGCAACTTCATTGGGCTTCTTGCCTGAAGATTTCGAAATAGTAAAACAAGGAAACGCCAAATCACCCATCTCCGGCTTGGGCGGGATACTCATTTCGCTTGCCTTAACATTGTATGCGGCCAAAAGCCCCTCAATTTCGGCTTGAACCTCTCTCAACATAATGAATATTTTTCGTTTAAATTATACCAATAACAAATAGAATTGTCACGAAAAAAATAACCCGGAAAATTTCCGTGTTATTTCCCCTTCCTTGTAAACATTATACCACACTTACGCATCTTCGCGCCTATGGCGTGTGTATAACCATGCCTTTACCTATATTTCAACCGATAAATTACGCCAGCCGAATCGTCTGTAATATAAATAATCCCGCCCGGTAAAGCCGCGACACCAGCCGGCCGGCCTAATTTCTGATTACCATTTAGAAAGCCGGTAATGAAATCTTCCGTCTTTAAATAGTTACCATTCTCATCGAATATCATCCGCGCAACTTTGTAGCCGGTCGGCACACTTCTATTCCAAGATCCATGATACGCCACGATTAAATTATTTCGAAATTCGGTCGGCCATCCCTCAGACGGGATAAAGCTTAGGCCAAGCGGCGCGGAGTGGGCCGGGATATCTATGAGAGATGGTGTCTCGAACGGTTCCATGCAGGGATTTCGAAAATAAGTATTTTTGTCAAAATCGCCGTCATGCATATTTTTACCATAACAAATTGGCCAGCCATAATTTTTACCGGCTTCAAGAATATTGATTTCATCCGGCGGGAAATCATCGCCAAGCAGGTCGCGCCCCATCTCCGTGACAAATATCCTGCCTGACCTCGGTTCTGTCGTCATATAGACCGCGTTGCGAAGTCCCCACGCATACAGCCCGTTTTTGCCGGTCGAAATATCATAGGCCAGCACGGCGCCGCGGCGTTCGTCTGGCTCGCGGCAAACATTACAGGAAGAGCCGACGCTGATGAGAAGCTGAGGCTGGCCGTCCTGACTTATAAGCTGTAACGATCTGGTGGTATGATTGCCGCCCTTCGGGAGGTCAAGTAATTTCTTTCGATTAGTCGCTAGAAAATTCGAGCTATCATAATCATATGATACGAGCGCGTCCGTCTCGGCGACGTACAATTTACATGAACCTCCCGCAGGGCAATCCAACGCCAGCCCATGCGGTTTGTTAAGACCAGACAGAATAGTTATTACGCCGTCAGCCTTGCCATCGTTGTTTTTGTCCGGCAAAGCGACGACCTTGCCACCGGAAGCTAGACTGACCAACATCGTCCCGCCATTATCAAATACCATCACACGAGGATTGCCGAGGCCGGACGCGAAAATCGATAATCCAAATCCGGGCGGAAGAGCAAATGGCGAAGTAGAGGAAGTCGTGACTTCGACAACATCAACCGTCGGCTTCTTTATCGCCGGCAGGATACCAGATAAATTTTTCCGATAAAATTGCCAGCCCAACATGAGAAATCCCAAAATCAAAATCCCAAATACCAAAATGATCGCTATGAATACTTTATTTTTATTTAGCATACCTACCTAGTTTAACCCAATAACAACTAATTGTGAAGATTAAAAAAAACAACCCTGTCAGGGTTGAACTTAATTCAGAGAATTTTGTTTCCGGCGCCCCGACTTTACGTCGGGGCGCCGGATTGCGTGGGTAGCCGGAGACTACTTCGGAGGCTGTACCTCCACCAACGGAACCCGACGAGGGGCGCTCTTCCGGTCAGCCTTGACCATTTCGGCGAGAAGCTCCTCTTGCCCATTGCGGACGAGCCATTTCGCGATCGGCACCGGGATGCTTTTCGGTACCTTCACGTCCTCGGCCATTGCGACCAGGTTCTTCGTTACCGAAACATCCGCCTTCGTCCCCTTTACCGACACCGACTTCGTCATGGCTATTTCGCCTCTTTTGGTTATCTACGCCCTCTTTTACCTCTACAATAGAGGCTAAGTCGGCATAGGTTTTACTGGGTACTCGGCCGAAAGTATACCAAAAAAAAGGCACTTTGTCAATGCCCTTGACCGAGACCTCACCCTGCCCTCTCCTTTGTGAAGGAGAGGGTTCTTTAGATAATTTTAACGAAGAAACGCTTACCTTTCTGCACCACTGAGCCCTTCTCAACTTTCGCGTCGATCGAATCAATTTTAACATCATCCACCTTCACCCCACCCTGCTCGATCGCGCGTCGAGCTTCCGCTTTGGAGCTTACGAGTTTACTTTCCACAAGTATCGTGACGATATCATAACTACTCGGTTTCAAACTTGGCATATCGGCAGGCGCTTCCTTTTCCTGTATGACAGTCTCGAAACGTTTTTGACCGCTCCCGGCCGCTGCATCACCCAGAAAAGTTTTGGTTACTTCAAAAGCAAGTTTAAACTTAAAGTCACGCGGATTGGCGCCTTTTTTCATTTCCTTTTCAATTTCTCTTATTTCATCGGTAGGAACGGTCGTACACAATTCAAATCCCGGGATAATCATCCCGTCGCTCCAACGCATCACTTTACCAAACATATCTTCGGGCGTATCCGAAAGCGCAATCATATTCCCCTCCGTCTTGCCCATCTTCTTGCCGCTGTCGTCAGTAAGAAGTTTCGTCGTCAAAACAAATTTCTCCTTATGATTTAATTCCTTCACCAAATCACGTCCGACGAGCATATTGAAAGTCTGATCATTTCCTCCTACCTCACCATCAACCTGCATAGCAACACTGTCGTAACCTTGCATCAGCGGATATAAAAATTCGTGCAAAAAAATCGGTTTGTTTTCTGCCTGTCGCCGCTGGAACATATCACGCACCAAGAATTGATCGACGGTAAAGTAAGCAGTCAGCTCCAAAACGTTTTCCAAGCTCATTTTTGCCAGCCACTTACTATTATATTTTACCTCCGCCTTATTGCTTCCACCGAAATCTAGTACCGCCGCCGCCTGATTCTGATAATTTTTACAATTTACGAGAACTTGCTCCTTCGTTAATTTTTGCCGAGCGGCAGTTTTGTCGGTTGGGTAGCAGATCATACCGGTAAAATCAAATATCAACATTATTTTTGAGCTTTACGTCGGCAGGATGCTTTTCACTTCATTCATAGCATTAATCGCGATATTCACAGCAACAGTTGTTTATATAACGCTGATAGGCTTTCCCTTCATA
>ERZ1292633.1615-Hain-H41-02um-R1-1615-length-24151-cov-6_pt1 | contig 24151 bp, 20 predicted proteins | sample MGYA00564406_ERZ1292633 | MGnify/ENA primary metagenome ERZ1292633 (study PRJEB36523, sample SAMEA6512639) | groundwater metagenome | collected 2019-01-08 | study: AquaDiva: Metagenomics assemblies of 32 groundwater samples | reverse complement strand
CGGCCCGAACTGCATGGGCGTGGTCAACACCGATCCCGCGGTGGCGATGAACGCCCCGTTCGCGACGACGATGCCGCCGTTCGGCCATGCGGCCTTCGTGTCGCAGTCTGGCGCGCTCGGGCTCAGCGTGCTCGACTATGCGCGCGAGTACGGCATTGGCATTTCGCAGTTTGTTTCGGTCGGCAACAAGCCTGATGTCAGCGGCAATGACCTGCTCCTGCTCTGGGAGCACGATCCGGCGGTGCGCCTGATCCTGATGTACGTCGAGAGCTTCGGGAACCCGCGCCGGTTCCTCGAGGTCGCGTCGCGCATCACGAAGACGAAGCCGATCATCGTCGTGAAAGCAGGGCGTTCCCGTGCCGGCGCACGGGCGGCCTCGTCGCACACCGGCGCCCTCGCCGCCAACGACGTGGCAGTCGAAGCGCTGCTCGCGCAGGCCGGGGTGTTGCGCGCCGGTTCGGTTGAGGAGCTGTTCGACATGGCCATGGGCTTCGGCGTGCGCGCCATGCCGCGTTCGCGCCGCACCGCCGTGCTGACCAACGCCGGGGGGCCCGGCATTCTCGCGGCCGACGCCATGGAGACGCAGGGCCTGGAACTGGTCGACCTGAGCCCGGCGACCGTGGAGGCCTTGCGGCCGCTCTTTCCCGTCGAGGCGTCCATCCGCAATCCGCTCGACATGATTGCGTCGGCCACGCCGGCGGGGTACAAGGCGGCGCTCACCGCGTTCCTTGCTGATCCGGCCATCGACGCGGTGGTACCGATCTTCGTGCCGCCGTTCGGCGTGCGACAGGAGGACGTGGCCGAAGCGATCGTCAGCGCGGCGCAGACCGAACCCGGCAAGCCGATGCTCGCGGTGTTGATGGGACGCAAGGGACTTCCGCAGGGGCGCGCCGAACTGCACGAGGCGGGAATTCCGGCATACATCTTCCCGGAATCCGCGGCCCGCGCGCTCAACGCCCTTAACCGCCAGCGCGAGTGGGTCGAGCGCCCCTCGGCCGCCGTTCGGCGTCGTGACGTCGACCAGGCCGCCGCGGCGCACATCCTCGATGTTGCGCGGCGCGAACAGCGCGAGCAGCTGACCCTGGTCGAATCCCTCGCCCTGCTTGGCGCATACGGCATTCCCTGTGCCGCGGCAAGATACGCCGCCCAGGCCGGCGAGTTACTCGCCACGGGTGACGCCGTGGGCTACCCGCTGGCGATGAAGCTGGCGTCGCCTGACATCATCCACAAATCGGACGTCGGGGGCGTGCGCCTGGGACTGTCGACGCCCGAGGCCCTGCGCGAGGCCTGGGACGCGATGATGGAGGAGGTTCGGCAGAAGGCCCCCGACGCGCGCCTCGAGGGCGTGCTCCTGCAGCGCATGGTCGAGGGCGGGCGCGAGACGATCGCCGGCATCGCGCGCGATCCGGGCTTCGGTGCGCTGATCATGTTCGGGCTTGGCGGGATATTCGTCGAGGCGATGCAGGACGTGGTGTTTCGCATCGCGCCGATCGACGAGACCCAGGCGACCGACATGCTCCACGGCCTGCGGGGGGTCGCCGTGCTGCGGGGCATTCGTGGCGCCGCACCTGTCGATGAAGGCGCGCTCACCGACGCCCTGTGCCGGCTCGGGCAACTCGCCGCCGATTTTCCGCAGATTGCCGAACTCGACATCAACCCGCTGCTCGCCTTCGCCCACGGGGCGATCGCGGTCGATGCGCGCGTGCGAGTGGCGCGCGGGTGACGGCTCGCGTCACCCGCACGAGCGCCGGCGCCTGACCGGCGACGTCAGCAACAGCGGCGCCACCCGCCTCAGCGGGCGAAGAACTCCCTCGCCATCCGCTCCGACTGCGCGGCGTCGAGCCGTTCGAACTCGCCGCGGGACAGCGGCTCGTCACCGGGTGCCCCTTCCGGCGCGTCCTTCGACAGATCCTTCATCATGCTTCGGAAGCGGTCGATGTCGTCCTGGAACATCGCCACTGCCGACTTCCCGATCTTCAACTGTGGCACCTCGACGTCGAGGTTGTCGGCGTCGATCACGCACACCCAGTTCTTCTGGTACGGGGTCATCTCCAGCGCCTCGCAGCCTTCAGCAAGCACCGCGTTGGTCTTCACCACCCGGCCGCTCACCGGCGCATTGAACTGCACCCGCCGGCGCCCCTGCCGCACGCCAAAGAGCGGCCGCCCGGCCTTCACGGTCATCCCGACGCTCGGGAATTCGATCGCGTCGATCGGCCCGAGGAGCTTCTTCGCGAAGTCGTCCAGGCCGACCTTCACCGATCCATCCTGCGCCATGCTCGCCCAGCAGTGCCCCGCGGCGATCATCGCGCCCCCGGGAATGGAGAACTCGCCCTTGCGCACCCGATCCGCCTCGGGCAGGTGCGTGACGTGCACTCTCGGCTTCAGCAGCCGCTCGATCCGGCTCTGCCGGCGGAAGAGCGACTTCTTGACGAACGCCAGCAGTTCGTCCTCCGTGAAGGGTTTCTGCACATAGTCCATCGCGCCGTATTTCATGCAGTCCACGGCCGTCTCGACGGTGGCAAACCCCGTGATGATCACGACGTCGATGTCGGGACGCATGTGCTTGACGGCCTTCACGACCTCCAGCCCGTCCATCGCCGGCATCTTCAGGTCGGTGAACACGAAGTCGTAGTGGTGCGTCTGGACCAGCCCGAGCGCCTCCTGGCCCGTCTCCACGGTGTCCACGGAATAGCCGTCAAGCACCAGGATCTTGCGGAAGCTGTCGAGGATCACCTCTTCATCGTCAACGCACAGGATGCGTGCGACGGGGTCCTGCACCTCGGCGCGCTTCAGGGATTTCGCCTCGCGTGAGACATCGAGCGTCAGGCTGACGGCCAGCGCCTCCTCGCGCGCGCGCCGCTTGTTCTTCTCACTTACTCTCCGCGTGACTGATCGAATGGCCAGGTCGGCCAGGACAAACAGCACAAGAGACGCGAACAGGAAAAGCGGCACCATGACAAGTCTCCTTCACGAAAAGGACGCTTCACAGCCGGTCCGAGCTGCAGGAACTCAGCTGCTGCAATTCGTACTGCAACTCCGAGGGAAGCACCCGGTAGAGCCAGCCCTCGAAGTAGGGATCGCGTTCCATCACCGCCGGCGTCGACGCCACGCCGCGGTTCACCTCCACGATCCGCCCGCTGACGGGGCAGAGCACGCCATGGTCCAGGCCATCGGTTGACGTGATCGTCGCGCAGCTGCTCCCCTGAACCACCTCCTCCCCGACCGCGCCAAGCCTCACGTCCTGGATGGCATCGACGGTCTTCAGGAACAGGTCGCTGACCCCGACCAGGACCGTGCCGGTACCCTCCAGCGAGACCCAGCTGGCGTAGCCCAGGCGATAGTATTTCGCCGGGCAAGGCACATAGGCGAGCGACACCGGCCGTTTGGTCGCACTGGCCGCCAGCGCCGCGTCCTGCAACCGGGCGTAGTGCAGGCCGCGCCGCACGGCCACGAGCAATTCATCCGCGGTGAACGGCTTGGGGATGAAGTCGATGGCGCCGGCATACAGGGCCTTCACGGCGTTCTCCATCGTCGACATCCCCGTCGACATGATGACGGGCGTCCTGACCTGCCGGCGACCGAGGTCCGCCAGGAACTGGAATCCGTCGACGTCGGCCATCATCACGTCGCAGATGATGAGCCGGTACGTGCACCGCGCGAGTCGCGCCGTCGCCGCCGCCGCGCTCTCGGCCACGTCCACCGACATCCCTTCGGCGCCGCAGACGCGCACGACGGCCTGCGTGATCACCAGTTCGTCATCGACGACGAGGATGTCGCGTGCGGTCTTCATGGCTCCACCGGGATCCGGATCACGAACGTCGTGCCCGCGCCCACCTGGCTCTCCACGATGATCGTGCCGTTGTGGTTGTCGATGATCCCCCAGATGACGGCCAGCCCCAGGCCGGTGCCCTTCTGCCCCTTCGTCGAATAGAACGGCTCGAAGATCCTCGGCAGTTCCTCTTGCGCGATGCCGCTGCCGGTGTCGCGCACCCGCACCTCGACGAACTCCCGCTCTCCCGATTCATCGACGACGGCCCAGCGTTGCCACGTGCATTGCCGGTTCGTGCACCCTTCGACCATCCCCTTGCCCGGCACCTCGAACGTGAAGATCGCCGAGCCGCAATCGGGACACGATGCGGCGTCGACGAGCAGCGACGCGGAACACTCCGGGCACATCACCTGCGTCGCCTTGGTGGCTTCGGGCGCGATGCCGAACTGGTGCCGCGTCTGTCCGTACATCGGGTCGCGGTAGATGAAGCCCTCGTTCCCACCCGAGACCACCTTGATCCGGATGGAAGGCTTCCCGTCGATGCGGACCTCCGCGTTGATCAGGCTGTGCCGCTTGGGGCACTGCGCCTTCTTGATCTGCGTGATGCCGACCGGTGACAGCTTGAGGTGCGACGTGGTGACCGTGATGGTCCCCCCGAGCGCCTCGGGCCCGATGGCGTCGGCGGCGTTGACGAACAGGTTGATGAACACCTGTTGCATCTGGTTCGCATCGACCGTGACCAGCGGCACCTCGGCGCCCAGCGCCTTCACCAGCTTCACGTGGTTGAGCGCGAGCTGGTTCTCGGTGACGAGGGCGGCGCGTTCGATGATCTCGTTCACGTCCGCCGGGCCCTTCTTGGGCACCGACTGGCGGGCGAAGTCGAGCAGGCTCTTGACGATCTCGCGGCAGCGGATCGTCTCGCGGACGATCACCTTGAGGTCTTCCTGCACCTCGGGTTGGTCTTTCGTCCGCTTCAGCAGGAAGCTGCTGTACGTCAGCACGCCCGTCAGGGGATTGTTGATCTCGTGCGCGACGCCCGCGGCCAGGCGGCCCAGCGACGCCAGTTTGTCGGACTGGAACAACTGCAGGCGCGCCTCGCTCAATTTGTGCGTCATGTTGTTGAACGACCGCGCGAGGGTGCCCAGTTCATCGTCGCGGGTCTCGGGAATCACGTAGTTGAGGTCTCCGCCGGCCACGTGGCGCGTCGCCGCGACCAGCTCGCGCACCGGCATGGCGACCCATCGTGTCACGAACAACCCGATGATGACGCTGAGCGCGAGGATCGCGCTCACGGCGAAGATGACCACCTCGATCCGCCCCTGGCGAATGTCCTGGTCGACCGCCGCCAGCGGCAGCGTCACGTCGAGCACGCCGAGCACGACCTGCGAACGAGGGTGGGCATGGCACGCGGCCTGCGCACACGACTTCGTGTTGTAGATCGGGTTGATGATCCCGAGTGTCCGCGAGGAGTCGGGATGCACGCGGAAGACCCGGGTGCGGTCCTTCATCTCGAGGCGTTCGAGCGGTTGGCCGGCCGAGTGGCATCGATAACAGCTCTCGGCGTTCTTGTCGACCATCTTGCCGATCTCGTTCGTGTCCGACGAATAGATGACCTCGCCACTCTTGTTCATGATGCGGATGCGCTGGATGCTCGACTGGTTGCCCATCCGCTTGATGGTCTCGTGAATCCGCTCCCGCTGGTTGAGGAGCATGTCGTACTCGGTGCCCGACTTCACCGTCTCGCTGAGCTGGTTCGCGTGCCGCTCGACCTCCGCCAACAGGTTCCTGTTGTCGCTCCGGTTGTTGAAGTAGGCGAAGATGCTGATGGTCACCAGCGCAATCACGCCCACCGCCACCGTCAGTTTGAAGCCGAGCTTCTTGAGCATGCGTGTCTGCCGCTTTCGTGTCGTGAGTTCGCCGACTGGTCCTCGCGCATCGTCGCCGGCCGGCGCTCGGTCGTGAGTCCGCACCGACTTGCCCGCATCCGGACGCGCCATCTCGTCACGAGCAGTATGTGACGACCGCACGCGGTGAGCAATAAGGGAATCAACGACGGGCACGTGCCCTGTGGCCAGAGCGCCGCGCGGTATTCTGCGGCTCGCGTGCGACCCTGACTATTGGTCACTGGATGCCTGACGACTCTTCACCGGATACCCTGACATTTGCTATCTGGCGTTCTCCGCTCCTTGCGCCTAGACTGGAAGCGGAGCTCACGCGCCGGTCCACGCACCGCAGGACTTCACGCACCGACTACCGATCTCGTCCATCCAGCAACCGATTGCGATTGCGCTGATGGAGGCATGGCATGGTACCTCTGATCGTCATCTTGACCGTCGTCGTTTTCATCGTCGTCGATCTCTCGCTTCGTACGACCCTCAAGTCCATCGAGCGCAGGAGAGTCCAGAAGGCGCGCGAGGAAGCGCTCGCTGTCGCGTTACGGCTGGAGTCGACGGATGAAGCCGTCAGCCTTCGCCGCGTGGCCGTGGACAATCCCAAGGCGCGCATCCTCGCCGTCGACGATGAAGCTGTCGTTCTCGACAGCCTGCGGAAGATCCTCGTGATGGCCGGATACTCGATCGATACCGTCGAGCGGGGCCAGGAAGCGCTCGGGTTGATCCAGAAGCTGGACTACGATTTCGTGTTCGTCGACCTGCGAATGCCGGATATGGACGGCATTGACGTGACCAAGGCCGTCAAGCACCTCCGTCCGGACATCGACGTGATCGTGGTCACCGGCTATGCGTCCGTGGAGTCTGCCGTCGCGACGATGAAGTACGGCGCCATGGACTACATCCAGAAACCGTTCACCGAGGACGAGTTGACGGCCTTCGTCGACCGGTCGCTCATCCGGCGGCAGGACCGGATCGAACGGCAGTCAAGACCGCAGGTTCATCTGATCACCCATTCCGTCGGCGCCGATCGGTCCAGGCACAAGATCAACGTACCGGCCGGCGTCTTCATTTCTCCCGCCCACGCCTGGATCAGCCTCGAACTGAGCGGGGTTGTCCGCGTGGGTCTCGACGACTTCGCCCAGCGCCTCCTCGGTCCCATCGACGGACTCGCCTTGCCCGTGGCCGGGCAGCGCATCGAGAAGGGCGCCCCCTTGTTCTCCATCATCAAGGGGAGTCGCCGGTTGAGTGTTCCCTCACCCGTCACCGGTGTCGTGGCTTCGGTGAATTCCGCCCTCGACGGTCACATGGAATACGTGCACATGCGACCCTACGAGCTCGGGTGGATATGCACGGTCGATCCCGCCAACCTGCCCGGCGATTTGCAGTCGCTCGTGATCGGGGCCAACGCCGTCGCGTGGTATCGGAACGAGATCGACAAGTACAGCACGACACTGCATCAGCTCAGCGGCGGCGTTACCGCCCGGGAATCCGCCGAAGAAGAGAGGAAGAGACTGGACGATGCGTCCTGGCGGGCCTTCGAACAGCTCTTTCTTCATTCCTGACACGTGAAGGTCCACCATGACGAACTACGCAGCGTTCTTGAAGGCCACGCCATTCGTGCTCCTGGTGGTCGCCAGCGGAACCGCAGTCATCGGATTCGGCAGATCCCCGAAGGGGCCACAATCGCAACGCGCACCGGGTGTCGCGTCACCTTCATTGATCGGCAAGGCGAAGTTTGACCATCGGTTTCACGTCGAGGACCTGACGATCGAGTGCAAGGCCTGCCACCACGAGACCAATGCCTCGACACTCAGGATGCCGCACAAGGACTACTTCGACGACTTCTGGATCGATTGCACCATCTGCCACAAGAGCGCCGGTGCGGCAGCTTCCACGCCTCAGTCCTGTTCGGCGTGCCATCACAGGTCGCCGGCGAACATCGCCGACGAGACCCTCAGCGCAAAGGTCGTGATCCACAAGAAGTGCTGGGAATGTCACGAGTCAGGCCGGGGTCGGGAGGCCAGCAAGGGCTGTGCGACCTGTCATCTGAAGACACCCGACAGGAACGCCGCCCCTCCAGCGGCAAGCGCTTCTTCGAAGAAAGGGTGACGCTCATGAAACGAAGGAATTTTCTCGAGCTCGCCGGTGCGGCCGGCGTGACCGCGGCTGCAAGACCCGTCCTCGCCCAGGAAGTCGTGTCCGACAAGGAATTCGTGGGGGTCCTGGTCGATACCACACGATGCATCGGCTGCCGTGCGTGCGAGGTGGCGTGCGCCGGGGCGCATGACCTTCCCGTTCCCGATGTGATCAACGACGGGGCTTTGGCCAAGGAACGCCCGACGAGCGAAACACAGTGGACGGTGGTCAACCGATACGAAACGACAAAAGGGGAGGTCTTCGTCAAGAAGCAGTGCATGCACTGCTGGCAACCGGGTTGCACCGCCGCCTGCCTGACCAATGCCATGTACAAGACCGATGTCGGCCCGGTCATCTGGAGATCGGGCAAGTGCATGGGTTGCCGATTCTGCATGATCTCCTGTCCCTTCGACATCCCCAAGTTCGAGTACAACTCGGCAAATCCCAAGATCCAGAAGTGCAACATGTGCTGGGAGCGCCTGCAGGAGGGACAGAAACCCGCCTGTGTGGAGTCGTGTCCAAACGATGCCCTGATGTTCGGGACGAAACGCGAACTGATGGAGATCGCGCGTGTCCGCATTTACCGGCATCCCGAGCGTTACGTGCACAAGATCTACGGGGAATCCGAGGTCGGCGGCACAGGCTGGCTCTATCTGTCGGCCGTGCCGTTCGACCAGCTCGGATTCCGGATGGACCTGGGTACCACGCCGTACCCGGAGATGACGACGGGCTTTCTGTATGCCGTGCCTGTCGTGCTCTTTGGCTTGCCGGCCTTCCTGATGGGATTGAACCTGCTGGCGCGAAGCAATGAAGAAGCGACCACCGAGAGCACACCCCAGCTCTAGTCGACAGACCGCAAGGGAGTAGCAGGCAATGCCAGAGAAGCCCCAACTGTCCAGAGAAGCGATCCGGTTTGTCAGGTTCATCGTTTCGGAGATGAAGCCGAAACCCCCGTACTTCACTGCCTTCAACCTGATCACCGTTCCCATCGTCCTCCTGGGAATGGGGATCCTCGTCCTCCGCTTCGCGAAGGGCCTGGGAGCGGTGACCAACCTGTCCCAGGATTTTCCCTGGGGATTCTGGATCGGATTCGACGTGATTACCGGCGTTGCGCTTGCCGGAGGGGCGTATTGCATCACCTTCATCGTCTATGTGATGCGCGTCGAGAAGTACCATTCCATCGTCAATGTCACCGTGCTGAACGGCTTCCTGGCGTACGTGTTCTACGCCGGGGCATTGACGCTGGACCTCGGCCGTCCCTGGAACATCATCAACCCGATCATCGGGAACTCCTTCGGATTCAACTCGGTGCTGTTCCTGGTGGCCTGGCATTTCATGCTCTACATGGCTGCCGAGTTCCTCGAGTTTTCTCCGGTGATCGCCGACTGGCTGGGATGGCGGCGTGTCAAGAAGTGGCTCTCGGCCATCACGCTCGGGGCGGTCATTTTTGGAATCACCCTGTCAACGCTTCACCAGTCCGGACTGGGCGCCCTGTTCCTGATGGCCAAGCCGAAGATCCATCCGCTGTGGTATTCGGAGTTCATCCCCATCCTGTTCTTCACGTCCAGCATCTTCGCCGGCCTGTGCATGGTCATCGTGGAGGGAACGCTCACCCACCGGGTGCTCAAGGATCATATCGATCCCGACCACCATGCCTCGCATGACGAGATCATCATCGGTCTGGCGAAATTCGCGAGCATCGCCGTCTTCGTCTACTACTTCTTCAAGCTGTTGACCTTCCTGCATGGCAAGCAATGGACCATGCTTGGTGATTTCTGGGGGTTCTGGTACGCCCTGGAAGTGGGCGGCCTCGTCCTGATTCCCGGCGCCATGCTCGCCTTCGGCGTGAGACACAGGAACGTCGAGATCATCCGGATGGGTTCGGTGCTGGCGATCCTCGGGGTCATCCTGAACAGGCTCAACCTCTCGGTGATCGCCTTCAAGTGGTATGCGCCCGTGCACTACTATCCGTCCTGGCAGGAGATCGTCGTGACGCTGATGGTCATCTCCGTGGAAATCTGGGTGTTCAGATGGGTCGTGTCCCGGATGCCGGTGATGAGAAAGAGCAGGTTTCAATAAGGGAGACAGGACATGGAGACCTACTACTACGTCAACATCTTTGAAACCAAGGGACTGGAATACCTGTTGTTGATGGCTTTTCTGGTTCTGCTTGTCCTGCTGTTCAGGTATTTCAACGCGCCGGGGTCCACCAAGCCTGGACGAAAGGGCTGGGGTCCATAAGCGACGCGCCGCCGCTACGGCGCGAGTCGCCCTATCTTCCACCCCGCCGCGCCATCGCGCGTGTACAGAATGCGATCGTGGAGCCGGTCGGGGCCGCCCTGCCAGAACTCGATGGTCTCGGGGATCACGCAAAACCCGCCCCAGAAATCGGGCATCGGCACCTCGCCCGCCGCAAACTTGCGCTTGATCGCATCCCACTCCATCTCGAGCACCTTGCGCGACGAGATGGGCGAGCTCTGCTTCGAGGCCCAGGCGCTGAGCTGGCTGTCACGCGGCCGGGTGAAGAAGTACTTCACCGACTCGGCCACGGACAGCCGCGACACCGCACCGGTGATGATCACCTGGCGTTCCAGCAGCAGCCAGGGAAAGAGCAGCGCCGTCTGCGGGTTCTCCTTCAGCTGGCGGGCCTTGCGGCTCTCGAGGTTGGTGTAGAAGACGAAGCCGCGCTCGTCGAAGTGCTTCAGCAGCACCGTCCGCAGGAGCGGCCGGCCGTCGGCCCACGCGGTCGCCAGGCTCATGGCGTTCGGTTCCACAATCTGCGCGCCAACGGCGTCGCGGAACCACGCCGTGAACTGCGCGATCGGGTCGGCGTTCATCTCCGCTTCGCGCAGCGCGCCAAGGTTGTACTGCCGGCGCATGGCGGCGACATCGGGAACGGCGGGAGTCGGAGCGCTCATTGGTCGTGAGCGGAGTATGCAGCGCGCCCGCGCCGCGAGCAAGCGAATGGGATGCCCGCTACACGATTCTCCTCCGAACCGGGTCCCAGGTGACCCGCCGTCCCTCGAGGTACGATTTCGTCGCCATGTGGCAGGTGATCGCCTCCTCAAAGGCGCGTTCGATGTTGCAGCTGGTCTCCCCGCCGTTGCGGATCACGTCCAGCCACTCCTGCAGCATCAGGTGGTACGCCGACATCCGCCGCCCGCCGCGGTAGGTGAACAGCAGGCCGCGGCTGGCGAAGTACTGCATCGTGGCCGAGGTCACCGCGTCGATTCCCTTGAAGCCGGGGCGGTAGGTGAACATCGGCTGCGACGTGTCGATGACGCCTTCATCGAGCTTCTTCTTGAAGCGCGTCGACTCGCCGTCCGCCGTGACGCTGAGCGTGCCGCCGACCTTCATGGTGGCGTCGTGGCCCATGAACTGGAGGCCGCGGTCCATGCCGTTCGCCAGGGTGGCGCTGTACACGAAGCTCAGCTTGCGCTCCGGATACTCGTAGGCGGCCTGGAAGACATCGGGCACGTCACGACCGTCGGTGAAGTGGTAGACGCCACCGGTGGCCACGCACGACTGCGGAATGCCGAGCTGGAGGATCTGGTTCACGCCATCGAACTCGTGCGACAGCAAATCGCCGGCAAGCCCGGTGCCGTAGTCGTACCAGCAGCGCCAGCGGAAGAAGCGCTCGAGGCTGAACGGCACCTTGTGCGGCGCCGGCTCCTCGAACTGCGCCCAGTCGATCGTCGAGGGATTCCCGTCCTTGTGGATGTCCCACACCCAGGCGCCCCACTTGCTGTTGCGGTTGGTCGTGGCCTCAACGAGCGTGATGGGGCCGAGGATGTTCGCGGCGATGATCTCGCGCGCCTTGTTGTGGCTTTCGGACTGCCGGTTCTGGTGCCCGAGCTGAAAGACGATCTTCGACCGCTTCACGGCGTCGTAGACGGCGTGCGCCTCCTCCTCGGTTCGCGTCAGCGCCTTCTCGCAGTACACGTGGATCCCGGCCGCCGCGGCGTCCTGGCAGATGCGCGCGTGCCAGTGGTCGGGCGTGGCCACGATGACGGCGTCCACCTCCCCGCTCTGCAGCATCTCGGTGTAGTTGCGGAATCGACGAGCGGGCGGGTTTGCGCTCGCGCCGCGCGGGCGCACGTCCACGCGCGACGCCGCGACCGCGCGCTCGGCCCGCACGTCGAACAGGTCGCAAACCCCGGTGAACACGACGTTGAGGTCTTCCTGGTTGAGGTACACCTCGAGTTGCTTGTCGAGCGGGTCCTCCACCAGCGCCTTGCGCGCGTCGCGAATCCAGTCGGGGTGCGCGAAGCCCGCGTGGCGAAGCAGGGATTCTCCTTCGCCGCCGACGCCGATGATGCCGAGCCGGATGCGGCGGCCCGGCGGCCGGGAGATGGCGCTGGGAATCACGGCGGGACCGCTCTCGGTGACCCCCAGCTCCGACAGGATCGCCTCCTTCTTCGCGTCATCCAGCGCCTTCTTCTTCAGGATGTTGTAGGCGAAGACTCCCAGCACCGGCACGGAGACCAGCGCCTGCAGGAGGCCGCGCCGGCTGATCCTGCTCCAGCCACCAGGCGAGGGTTGCTTCGCGGCGCCGTCGCTCTTCAGTTCGTCGCTCATATGATCTCCGTTATGCCGCGGCCGCTTCATGAGCGGCCGGCTTGGCATTGCGCGTCCGGGTGAGGAACCGGTCCAGCCCGTAAACGTTGCTCGTGGGAAACGCCACGACCACCAGGAGCGCGGCCAGTTCGACCAGCACCTTGTTCACCAGCACGTAGCTCCCTTCCGCCGGCATCGGGTAGGTCACGCCGGCGAACGGCGGGGCCACGATCCAGTACAGCGAGAGCAGGACGACGCCGGCGATCGCCGCGGGGCGTGCCAGCGCCCCGAGCATCAGCCCGAGGCCGATCGCCACGAGGCCCCACTCGTTCAGGACGTCCACCACGGTCACCGCCGTGGCGTTTGCCGCGAGGTCGATCAGTTCCTCCTTCAGAAACCACTGCGAGCCGGCCAGGTAGCCCGCCGACGTCCAGTACGGGTTGAGGAGCTTGGCGATGCCCTCGTAGCAGAAGTGCCAGCCGATGAGCATCCGCAGGGCGACGAGCGTCGTCACCTGGAAGCTCGAGTACGGCCCGTGGCGGACCACCGTCGCTGTCTGAGTCATGACGTTTCGCTTCCTCCGTTCAAGGGTGTCGCACTTCGCCAGGTCCGCGATCGATGCTCGCGGCCTTCGTGGTCGAGAATCAGGCATGCACATCCGGGCAGCGCCTCGACGAACGCGACCCCGTGGCGCGGCCCCATGACAAACGCACTGGTGGCGAGCGCATCGGCGGCGAGTGCCGTGGGTGCCACGACGGTCACGCTGCTGCAGTGGACCGGCGACCGTCCGTTCGCCGCATTCACGATGTGGTGGTACATGCGCGCCTCGTCGAAGGAGCGCTCGTAGTTCCCCGAGGTCGCCACGGCCGCATCGGTGAGGCGGATGGCGTCGGGATAGTCGCCCCGGCGCCACGGGTTCTCGACGGCGATCGTCCACGGTCGACCGCGGGCGTTCAATCCACGCGCGCGAATGTCCCCGCCCGCATTCACGAGATACCGCCGCACCCCTTCGCGGTCGAGCTCCGCGCAGACGGCGTCGACGATGTACCCCTTGGCAATGCCGTCGAGCGTCAGCCGCATACCCGGCCGACCGAGGCCGATGCGATGCCGCGACTGCACCACGTGCCCGGCGCCGACGCGTTCCAGCGCCTCGGCGACCTCCGCCCGTGTCGGTTCCACCGGCGCCTCGCGCACCAGTCGATCCTGGTACAGGTCGACGAGCGGGGCCACCGACACGTCGAACGCGCCCCGCGTGAGGCGATGGTAGTCCAGCGCCTGCCGGACGACCTCGCCTACCTCCGGTGGCGGTCCGTCAAGCCGACCCGTCCCGTTGAGGACCGAGACCGGCGACGCGGCATCGAAGCGCGTGAGCAGCTCGATGAGCCGCTGCATCACCTCGAACGAACGTCCGATCGCCTCTTCGATGCGCTCGCGCGACGGGCCGAGCGCGACGACGGAAACGAGTGTCGACATCGCCGGACGCTCGGCAGTGACCTGCCAGAGCGCAGGGTCGAGGCGCACGGCGCTGAGCGCCGCCGCCGGAGACTCGACGCGCTGGAGACCGAGGTCCCGGAGCGCAGCGAGCGTGTGGGCGACCTGCGCCGCGTCGCCTGCACCGTGATCGGGGTCCTGCCGGGCCGCACGCATCGATGGTTCGCTCCGGTCGGTCACCACCGCACCCTCGCCCATCACATCACTTCCGCTTCTTCTTCTTCAGGAACGGCTTCAGCACGTCGAGCAGGTCGGGCTTGCCGATCTCCTGCAGTTCGTAGCGCACCCGCACGGTCGGCTTCCTGATCCTGATGAGGCGGCTCAGGTCGATCGGCGTGCCGATGATGACCGCGTCGCAGGGCACCTTGTTGATGGTCGTCTCGAGATCCTTCACCTGCCTGGCCCCGTAGCCCATCGCCGGCAGCAGGGTGCCGATCCTCGGGTACTTCCTGAATGTGTCACGGATCGTCCCCGTCGTCCACGGACGCGGGTCGACGATTTCCGCCGCGCCGAACTTGTTGGCGGCCACCACGCCCGCACCGAACTTCATCTCGCCGTGCGTCAGCGTCGGGCCGTCCTCGACGACGAGCACACGCTTGCCGGTGATGCGCTCGGGGTGACTCACGACGATCGGCGACGCGGCGTCGATGATGGTGGCCCGATCGTTCACCCGGCGGATGTTCTGCCGCAGCACATTGATGGCGTCGATGTCGGCGGAGTCCACCTTGTTGATGATGACCACGTCCGCCAGGCGCAGGTTGGTTTCGCTCGGGTGGTACAGCAACTCGTTGCCGACGCGCAGCGGATCCGCGACGACGATGTGCAGGTCCGGCTCGTAGAAGGGCGTATCGTTGTTGCCGCCATCCCAGAGGATGACATCCGCCTCGGCCTGCGCCTGCGCCAGGATGTCGCCGTAGTCGACGCCCGCGTAGATGACCGTGCCGCTCACGATGTGCGGTTCGTATTCCTCGATTTCCTCGATCGTGCACCGGTGCTTCCTGAGGTCGGCAATCGACGCGAAACGCTGGACCCGCTGCTTCTCCAGGTCGCCGTAGGGCATCGGGTGCCTGATGGCGGCGACTTTCAGGCCGTGCTCCTGGAGGATGCCGGCGATGCGCCGGGTGGTCTGGCTCTTGCCGGAGCCGGTGCGGACGGCGCAGACGGAGATCACCGGAATGGTGCTCTTGAGCATCGTCTCCGCCGGTGCCAGCAGCTTGAAGCTGGCACCGGCCGAGTTGACGATCGACCCGCGCGCCATCACGTAGATGTATGGCACGTCGCTGTAGGCGAACACGACCTCATCGACTTTCTGCCGGCGGATGATGGACTCGAGGTTCTCCTCGGCCAGGATCGGGATCCCCATCGGGTAGTGCGAACCGGCGAGCGATGCCGGATAGCGCCGGCCGTCGATGTTGGGGATCTGGGCGGCGGTGAACGCGACGACCTGGTATCGGGCGTCGTCGCGGTAGACGACGTTGAAGTTGTGGAAGTCGCGCCCGGCGGCGCCCATGATGACGGTGCGTATGCGCTTCATGCAGCTTCCCCCGTGGCGGCTAGCCTTCGATGACCTTCTTGATGCGCTCGAATGCCCAGTCGATCTCTTCGCGCGTGATCACGAGCGGGGGCGCCAGGCGGATGACATGGTCGTGCGTCTCCTTGCAGAGCAGGCCTTCCTCCTTGAGCAACTCGCAATAGGGTCGGGCCAGCTCGGTCAGTTCGACGCCGATCCAGAGGCCGCGTCCGCGGATCTCCTTGATGAGCGGGCTCCTGAGCGTGCGCAGCCTGGCGAGGAAGTACGCGCCCAGTTCGGCGGATCTCGCCACCAGCCCTTCCTCAACGAGCACCTTGAGTGCCGCGCGGGCCACCGCGCAGGCCAGCGGATTGCCGCCGAACGTGCTGCCGTGATCGCCCGGCTTGAAGACACCCAGCACCTCGCGTCGCGACAGGACCGTCGAGATGGGGTAGTAGCCGCCCGACAGCGCCTTGGCGATGATCACCATGTCGGGCTCGACGTTTTCCCACTGGTGCGCGAACAGCCGGCCGGTGCGGCCGAGCCCCGACTGGATCTCGTCGAGGATCAGCAGCACGTTGTGCCGCTTGCAGATCTCCTCGGCCTGCTTGAGGTATCCGGCCGGCGGGATGATGATGCCGGCCTCGCCCTGTATGGGTTCGACGAGAAACGCCGCCGTGTTCGGCGTGATGGCCGCTTCGAGCGCCGCCGCGTCGCCGTACGGAATGACGACGAATCCGGGAGTGAGCGGGCCGAAGCCGTCCTTGTACTGGGCCGCGCTCGAGAAGCTGATGATGCTGATCGTGCGCCCGTGGAAATTGCCCTGGCAGGCGATGATCTCGGCCTGATTGTCCGGGATGCCCTTGACCGTGTATCCCCACTTTCGAGCGGCCTTCAGCGCGGTTTCCACCGCCTCGGCGCCGGAGTTCATGGGCAGCACCATGTCCATGCCCGTGAGGTCGTGCAGGTCCTTGTACAGCAGGGGCAGCTGGTCGTTGCGGAACGCGCGTGATGTCAGCGTGACGCGCCGTGCCTGGTCCAGCATCGCCGCCATGATGCGCGGATGGCAGTGGCCCTGGTTGACGGCCGAGTAGGCGGCCAGGCAGTCCAGGTAGCGCTTGCCGTCCACGTCGTACACCCACACCCCCTCGGCGCGTTCGATGACGACATCGAGCGGATGGTAGTTGTGGGCACCATACTGCTCCTCGATGTCGATGAATTCCTGACTGCGCAGCGCGGTTGTTTCCATGAGAAGACACCAGTGAAAGGCAGAGCGGTCCGCTATTCGCGATCCCAGAGCAGCGTCAGCAGCGCCATTCGGACGAAGAGGCTGTTGGCCGCCTGCTGGAAGTACAGCGCCCGCGGATCGTCATCGACGTCCTTGTCGATCTCGACGGTCCGCGGCAGGGGATGCAGGATCATCGCGTCCGGCTTCATCGTGCGCAGCAGCCGGGCGTTGATGGCATAGCGCGAGAGCACCGCGCGGTCCGACACCCGTTCGGGGCGGATGCGCGTCTGGTAGATCACGTCGACGTCGCCGGCGATCGGCGTGACGTCGTGGCGCACATCGTACCAGACGTCGTGCTCGTCGAGGTGCGCGAGAATGTCGGGGCGCATCTGCACCTCGGGCGGACTCACGAAGTGGATCTTGACCCGGGGAAACTTGCTCAGGAGGTAGGCCAGCGAGCGGGCGGTCCGGCCGCCGTCGAGTTCGCCGACGATCGCGATCGTCAGCCCGTCGAGTGTCCGTCGCTCGCGCTGGATCGTGTAGAGGTCCACCAGGGCCTGCGTCGGGTGCTGGCCGCTGCTGCCGTCACCGGCGTTGATGACCGGCACGCGGGACACGCGCGCCGCCCGTCGCGCCCCGCCCTCTTCGGTCGGGCGCAGCACGATGACGTCGGCGAACGACGAGATGATGCGAATCGTGTCTTCCAGCTGTTCGCCCTCGATCTCGGACGAGAACTTCCGCGCCTGCTCGGTCGACAGCACGCGGCCGCCGAGCCGGTACATGGCGGCCTCGAACGAGAATCGCGTGCGCGTGGACGGCTCGTAGAAGAGCGAGGCCATGATCTTGTCTGAGTAGTCGCGGGTGCCGCCGCGCGCGACGAGGCGCTCCATCTGCCGTGCCCGTTTGAACAGCGCCATCAGGAACGGGACGGTGAACTGCTGCGACTCGATGACATGTTCGAGCTTCATGGTCGTCCCTCGCTCTCGCGCACGATGTGTGTGCCGGCGTTTCCCCGAACCGCGTCGAACAGGCGCTCGTGGGAGGTGATGATCACCTCCTTCCCGCCGTTCCGCAGGAACCACAGCGCCGACTCGACCTTGGGTCCCATGTTGCCGGGAGGAAAATGCCCCATGGCGTGGTACGCCCCGATTTCGTCGACCGTCGCCCGTCCAAGCGATTGCTGGTCTGCCTTCCTGTAGTTCAGGCAGACGCGCTCCGCATCGGTCGAAATGACGAGGAGGGCCGCCCGCAGGTGCGATGCCAGCAGGGCCGACGACCGATCCTTGTCGATGACGGCCTCGACGCCGCGCAGGGCGCGTCCCACGCGCATCACGGGAATGCCACCGCCGCCGACCGCGATGACCAGGACGCCGCTCTCCGTGAGGCGTCGAATGACGTCCTCCTCGACGATCTCCAGAGGTTCGGGCGACGGGACGACGCGCCGGAAGCCCCGGGCGGCATCCTCGACGATGTGCCAGCCGAACTGCTGATGCCTGAGCGCGGCTTCCCGCGCCGAGTAGAACGGGCCGATGGGCTTGGTGGGCCGCTCCATCGCCGGATCCGCCGGCGACACCACCACCTGCGTCAGTACGGTGGCGACCGGCGTGTTCAACCCGGCGTCGGCCAGCGCTCCGCACAGCGATTGCTGCAGCAGGTACCCGATTTCGCCCTGCGTCGTCGCATCGCAGACATCGAGTGAATGGGTGTAGACGTGATCGGCGGACCGCTCGGACCGCAGCAGTGCGGCGCCGACCTGCGGTCCGTTGCCGTGCGTCACGACGACGTTGAAGCCCAGGCGGATGATCCGGACGATGTCTTCGGCCGTACGCCGCGTGTTGGCGAACTGCTCCGCAATGGTCCCTTTCTCACCCGCGCGGATGAGGGAGTTGCCTCCGACGGCGACCACCGCAGTCTGCGCCATGGTCGGCCTACGGAATCGGCTCGAGCAGTATCGCCTTCACACGCATGGCAAGCCCCCCGGTAAACGAACGGGCAGACAACCCATTCGAGTAGCCAGCGTGTCGGGCCGACAAGCCGTCTCGTCCCGGGAACGACCGCGCGCTCCGGCGAGGCGAGAAGAGCCGGGGTCCCCCCGGCATGTACCCATTCTAGGTCGTGGCGCGCGGGAGCCGAAAGACGGGAAACTCCGACAGGCGTGTAGGGCGGCGGCGGGCAGCACCCTCGGGGGTTCATCGTTGCGTGGAGCTGGCGCGTAGTCGCAGATGCGCTGTGCGCCCGGGTGTCGCAGATTCCGTGGCACCGCCTGACCGGCAATTCCGTTTCCCACTCGCACGGGAGTCTCGAGATGTTGTCCGCGCGTTCCTTCGGTTCGCTCGCCCTGCTCGTCGCCATCGGGGCGACCGCGCAGGCCCAGGACGACCCCGCCCTCGTCGCCAGGGCGCGGAAGATCCATGCCAAAGCGCTCAAGATCGACACCCACGTCGACTTCGCACCGGCACAGATGACCGGGCCGTCGCCGAACTACGCCACCGGCATTCCTCGCAACCAGGTGGACCTGCCGAAGATGGAGCAGGACGGACTCGATGCCGTCTTCTTCAGCATCTATGTGGGGCAGCGTCAGGACTTCAGCGACACCGGTTACGCCAGGGCAAAGGCGACCGACAGGGAGAAGTTCGAGGCGATGCGAGCCCTGGTGGACAAGCTGGCGCCGGAGCGCATCGACCTCGCCTACACGGCTGCGGACGTGCGCCGGATCCACAAGGCGGGCCAGAAAGTGGCGTTGATGGGAGTCGAGAACGGCTACGGGATCGGCACCGACATCACCAACGTCAGGAAGTTCTTCGACCTCGGGGCCCGGTACCTGTCGCTCGCGCACAACGGGCACAACCAGCTCTCCGACTCGAACACGGGCGAGGGCGACGGCGTCTGGAAGTGGAACGGGCTGAGCCCGCTCGGCCGGCAGGTCGTGGAAGAGGCCAACCGGCTCGGCATCATGATGGACATCTCGCATCCGTCCAAGGCGTCGAACCTCCAAGTGATGGCGATGTCGAGGGCGCCGGTAATCGCCAGCCACTCGGGAGTGCGCGCGCTGTGCAACCACAGCCGCAACCTCGACGACGAGCAACTGCTGGCGCTCAAGAAGAACGGCGGCGTGGTGCAGCTCGTGGCCTTCAACGGTTACGTGAAGACGACCGCGCCGGACTCGCCCGAGCGCGCGGCGGCGGTCGTCGAGTTGCGCAGGCAGTTCGGCTTCGGCGCCGGGCAAGGCGGCGCGCGGCGCACCGCTGGAACCCAGCCCAACGACTCGGCGTTCGCCGCCTACCGGCTTAAGCTGGCGGAACTCGACGCCAAGTTCCCGCCGTCTCCGCGAGCAACGGTCTCGGACTTCGTCGACCACATCGATTACGTAGTCAAGGTCATCGGCATCGAGCACGCCGGCATCAGTTCCGACTTTGACGGTGGGGGCGGCATCGTCGGGTTCAACAACGCCAGCGAATCGTTCAACGTCACGCTCGAGCTCGTGCGCCGCGGCTATGGCGAGAAGGACATCATCGCCATGTGGGGTGGCAACCTCCTGCGCGTGATGGAGCAGGTGGAGAAGGTCGCGAAACAGATCCAGGCCGGGCGATAGGAGAGGGAATTCCGCCCGTACGACCGCGGCCCATCCGGCAGTCGGCGCTAGTCGAACAGCGACGAAATGATGTCGAGTACCGCGCTGAACACCCCTTCGGCCGCGCTGCCCACCACTTCAATGGCCGCGCCGCCGACCTGTGCCGCGCCCGCTGCGCCGTGGAGCACGAGTCCCGGTGTCCAGATCATTGCGTCCATCAGCACGTCGCCGCCGATGCCGAGCGCATCGGTCCCTCGGCCGTGGCGGCGTGCCGCCTCGGCGAGGTTCAGCCTCCAGAGCGCTGCCAGTTCGTGATGATCGAACCAGATGCCGCGACAGCGCTGGCACACATCGAGAGTGAGCCCCTGATGCGCGCGCCGGGTCATCACCTCGTCGCACGTGGGGCACGCCAGGTCGTTGGCACGGTGGCACGCCGGGCAGCGCGGGAGGTCGCGGTCGAGCGGCGTGCCGCAGCCGTGACAGGGTGGTCGCACCGCGTCCCGGCGTGGCGCGATCTGCGCCCACAGCTCGGCCGGCGCGCGACGGGCGAGCTGCTGCACTTCACCCGGTCCGAACCAGACACCGCCGCAGCGTGTGCAGTGGTCGAGCGTAAGCACGCCGACCGCGCCGTCAAAGGTCGCTTTCTCCATCGCGACGAGGCACACCGGGCACGGTAGCCGCGCCTCGAAGCCGGGTGACGCCTGGAGAGTCGCGCGCTCAGCCATCGAGCAGTCCGCGCGCCGATTGCTTGTCGCCAAGCGTCCCCTTCTCGTGAAAGACGTACACCAGCACGCCGCCATCACTCACCGCCAGGTCGGCGAAATCCCGGCTCATCAGCGCGTCGAGCGCGGCCTTTGCCGCTTCGGGGCTGAGCGCGAGCGCCACCGCCACTTCGCTGGCGGTGAGCCGCCCCCCCTCACGCTGGGCGAGGCGCAGGATTTCCGCATCGATGGTTCGTTGCCGCAGCTCTTCCATCCGCTGCGAACGGCGGCGGCCGCGGCCCCACAGCAGCATCGCGCCGCCTGCCGCTGGCAGGACGACGGTGATGAGCACGGCGGCGATGGTGGCCGGCGCGGCGAAGCTGGCGCTCGAACGCAGGGAGCCGAACAGCATCACGCCGGCAAGAATGAGAAGGGCGATGCCGGTCTTGCGTCCCATCAGTGGACCTCGGATGTCGTTGCGGTACGGCCAGACTTCGGACGGGGCTACCTGTGCGCTGCAATATGGGCTCACGGCTGATGAACCGCTGCCCAGTTCCCATCGTTCACGGTGGTGCGTCCTTCCGGGAAGAGACGCGGGCTGCTCTACTTCTCCTCCTGCGATCTGCCGGCGGAATCACCATGAAGTCAGGATTCCGGATGATCGTCGTGGCATTCCGATCAACCACTTGGTGAGCGAGTCCCATGCCTCTGTTCAAGCGACATCACGGCGATCTGGTGCGCGGTGAGACGCCCATGCGGCGGATCATGCCCTACCTCATGCCCAGCCGGAACGGCAGCATCGTCCTGAACGATTCCGTCTTCCAGATCCAGGACACGCGGATCTGGCTCAAGGCCTACAATCGCGCCCACGAGGAGCACGCCACCCTCTTTCACCTGCTGGCCTACGCCGCTGCCCAGGCCCTTCACGAGCGCCCCGAACTGAACCGCTTCGTCTCGGGCGGCAGGGTCTACCAACGTAGGGGCGTCCAGGTGTCCTTCGTGGTGAAGAAGGAACTGAAGGATGAGGGCCAGTCCACCACCGTGAAGCTGAACGTCATCCATGGCGAGCCGTTCCGGGTCTTTGCTGATCGGCTGGCCAAGGCCATTCGCGAGGCCCAGGACACGGACCGTGCCGTGGACAGGGAAACCGCCCTCATCATGCAGCTCCCCGGCTTTCTGGTGCGGGGCCTGGTCGCACTGGCGCGGGGACTGGATCGCTGGAACCTCTTTCCCCGCTTCATGACGGAGCCCGACCCGATGTTTTCCAGCATCTTCCTCGCGAACCTTGGGTCAGCGGGCATCAGCGACGCCTATCACCATCTCTACGAATACGGCACAGTCTCCATCTTCGGCGCCATGTCCGCTCCCTGCCGCATGCCGTTCGTGGAAGACGACAACGTGGTAGTCCGACCGGGGCTGCGGGTGCGCTGGAGCTTCGACGAGCGCATCCACGACGCCTTCTACAGCGCCCGTTCGCTGAATCTGGTGCGCCGAATCGTGGAGGCCCCACTCAAGCACCTGGGCGCACCGGAGGGCGATCCGGCCTTCAGCGTGGCGGGTTCCCGGTTGCCTGACCGCTAACGGGGCACGATGCGCGCGACGAACCCGCCCCCCGGCGCGAGCGAGATCTTCAGCCGCTCGTTGGCCGCCACCGGACGCTGCTCGCGCACGTAGTCGACACCCGCACGATCGGCGTTTGGGCCATCGCGGTAGACGTCGGCATTGAACGCGCCGCTTCCGAGCCACGACAGTTCAATCTCCAGGTCGCGTGCGGTCCAGTTGGTCAGCGCCCCCACGTACCACTCCCGCCCCGACCGTCGGGCGGTCACGATGTACTCTCCCACCTTCGCCGACAGCACCTTCGTCTCGTCCCACACCGTCGGCACCGCCGACAGGAACGCCAGGCTCTCTGGCTCACGACGATAATTGGACGGCGAGTCGGCCAGCATCTGCAGTGGGCTCTCGAACACGACGTACATCGCCAGCTGCTGGCATCGCGTACCCTGGCTCATCGGCCGGCTGAAGACAGGCTTGAAGTCGGCCTTCGTCGCATTGAGCATGGCGCCGGGCGTGTAATCCACGGGACCGGCCAGCATGCGCATGAAGGGGAACGTGACGGCGTTGTCGGGCGAAGCGAGGTCGCTCCACTTGCTCTGCTCCAGTCCGAGCACCCCCTCGCTGGTCACCACGTGCGGGTACGTCCGATACAACCCCGTCGGCTTGTACGCCCCGTGGAAGTCCACCAGCAGGTGACGCTTGGCTGCCTCCTTCGCGACCCGCTCGTAGAAGTTGACCATCCATTGATCCTCGCGTTGCATGAAGTCGACCTTGATCCCCTTCACGCCCCACTTCTCAAACCGGTCGAGCGCCGGCCCCATCTGCAGGTCGAGTGTCTTCCAGACCACCCACATCACCAGGCCGACGTTCTTCTGCTTCGCGTAGGCCGAGAACGACTCCATGTCGATGGCCGGTGCGACGGCAAGCAAGTTGCCAAGCGGGTACCACCCCTCGTCCAGGATGATGTAGGGGATGCCGTTCTCGGCGGCGAAGTCGATGTAGTGCTTGTAGGTGTCGGTGTTGACGCCGGCACGGAACGGCACGCCGTAGATGTTGTTGGCGTTCCACCAGTCCCACGCCACCTTGCCCGGCTTGATCCAGTCGGTCTCGGTCATGGTCGTCGCTGACGCCAGTCGATAAACGATGTCCGTGTTCAGCAAGGCTTCGTCGCGCTCCGACACCACCACTACACGCCACGGGAAGTCCCGCGTGCCCCTGGTCCTGGCGATCCAGTCCTCACGTTCGAGCACCTTCTCGTCGCGATCGCGCACGAGTTCCACGCGTTTCGGGTACGCCGGGAAGAGCCCTTTCAACGTGTTCGGCGCATCGCCGGACGTAAGATCCATCCCGGGATAGTCGAGCAGGTCGGCCTCGGTGATGACCGCCTTCACGCCGTCCGACAGGACGACCATCGCGGGCAGCGACGAAAAGCGGCCGGCGTCGATCTCGCTGAGCTTGAGCTTCCTGTACTGCCGTTCCTGGTGTGAGAGCAGGCTCGTCTCCTCGGGGAAGTAGACCGTGTGGTCACCCGCCCAGGTGAGCGTCGCGTCCTCGCCCGTCACGGTGATCTCACCGGGCATAGTCGTCGCAAACCGGTAGGCGACACCGTCGTCGTAGGCGCGAACGACCAGGGAGTAGCTGCCGGCGAAGTCGATGCGCCGTTCGGCGAAGTGATCGCGAATCTCCGCGCGCTTGACGCGAACCACGGGCTTCAGCACCTGGTCCACCGTGCGCGTGCG
>ERZ1292633.1105-Hain-H41-02um-R1-1105-length-29626-cov-65_pt2 | contig 24155 bp, 18 predicted proteins | sample MGYA00564406_ERZ1292633 | MGnify/ENA primary metagenome ERZ1292633 (study PRJEB36523, sample SAMEA6512639) | groundwater metagenome | collected 2019-01-08 | study: AquaDiva: Metagenomics assemblies of 32 groundwater samples | reverse complement strand
ATGGCCGGCAGTTGGTTGGCCAGGTTCTCCAGCCACTCGTCAAACAGGGCGTCCGGGTTGGGTATATAATATCTGGGCATACTTGCCTCCTTATCTTAAAGGGCTGATTACCTTAATATTAGCGGTAAACAGCCCATGGATTCGTTTCCGTACCTGTGGGAATCATTCCCGTGTATAGGGGAATCGTTCCCGTGCCTCCGGGAATCGTTCCCGTGCCTCCGGGAATCATTCCCGGACATCCCGGAATCATTCCCGGACATCCCGGAATCATTCCCGGACATCCCGAAACCGTTCCCGTACCTACGGGAATCGTTCACTAACCTTAGTGAACCGTTCCCCCGGATAGTGGAATCGTTCCCCCGCATAGTGGAATCGTTCCCCCGCATAGTGGAATTGTTCCACTGCATAGTGGAATCGTTCCCCCGCATAGTGGAATCGTTCCTCTACCTGTGTGAACCGTTCCAACACCTGTGTGAACCGTTCATCCCCCGGATTCCCAATGTTACCTGCAAATCAATTCGTTCCAGCAGGTCAGCAAAATCAAACGGCTTGGGGATAAAATCCGCGCCCAGGGCGAATATCTCGTCTCTCTCCGGCCCGTCCGCCGAACCGCTCATCACGATAACCGGCAGGCGCGGGTATAATGTCTTTACCTGACGGGTGAGTTCCAGTCCGGTCATTTCCGGCATCTGCAAATCGGTCAGCAGGAGATTTACCCCGTTAGAAGCGTCCGATAGCGAGCAATCAGATTTACTTGAAAGATTATTCCTTTGATTGTGTTCGCTTCTAACGGGGTTAGGAGTATTCCCAAGAAGGCGCAGGCAGGTGAGCGCTTTTTGGGGGCTGGTAAAATAATTCACTTCGTATTCACGTTCGCCTAAAAATGTCGTCAGTAACTTTCCAATCATCGGGTCGTCATCCACCACTATAATCGTTGGTTTTAATGGCATAAAAATCCTTTCAGCATAGAGCATTTCTACTCTACGCTCTAAGCCCCTATGCTCTACGCTTCCTTTAACGGGGCTTATACAACTTCTCCACCGCCTGATTGAGGTCTTCGTCAAACACATCCGCATAAACCTGCGTGGTCTTGATACTTGAATGACCCAACTGTTTCTGGACTAATCTCAGGTTATAGTTACTGGCCCGGTATAAGTAACTGGCATAGGTGTGCCGGAGATGGTGAAAAGAATGCCCGCTGATACCGGCCCGCCCGGCCACACGTTCAAATACCCGTTGGATTGTCCGCCGCGCCAGATGACCGCCGTTCCTGGCTGACAACAAAGGGTCATCCGGGCTGACCGTTTTATGCTTTAAGTGTTTCATAATTGATTCTTTAAGTTCCCCGTTAAACCGGACCAACCTCGGCTTACCGCCCTTACCGTTACGGACGGTTAATGACGACATCTCTATTCCTAACGAACTCCGCAGAGACCGTGAGCACCCGCTGGAGCGGAACGAAATATCCCCGCATTTCAAGTCCGCCACCTCCTTGACCCTTAAGCCGGCCAGAAGCCCTAAATTGATAATTAGTTTTTCCTTGGCTGTCCGGCAGTTTCTTTTCAGATGTTCTATTTCTTCATCAGTCAGAAACTTACGCTCATCTAACACCCATTCTTGCATATTCAATCCTCCTTTTTTACCTGATAGCATAACACCTATCAGGCATTGTGAAAAGAGGACTTGTGGCGCCGAAGCGCCATGGCGCCCTTATGGCGCCAAAAGATACAAGGGGTGTCACCTTTCGGTAGAAAGGTGACACCCTGCGAATAGGGTAATTTGATGATACACCTTATCAGGATTGAAGTTATATGTGTAAACGGATTTAGCGGATTAAACGGATAAACCTAAATCAGATAATCTGTTTAATCAGTTTATTTTGATTTAAGATTGTTTAACCCTGTGTTAAATAGATGGTTAGATAGATTAAAGGAGGTAATTACCAAATAAAAAACCTGTCACCTTTCTACCGAAAGGTGACAGGTTTAACTTCAAATACAAATATAAGTATAAAGATAATTATGAATCTGTCAAGAAATATTTTAATTTTAGTAAGTTAATTCTAGAGATATCTTAACTATTCGTATGTGTCCCCTGATTACCCGCTAAAAATAACCTTAGGGCGCTTTCTATATCATTGACTATAGAAATATATTGCTCTAACCCGGTCAACTCAAAGGCGCATCTAGCCTTCTCATTGGGATTGACGACCACGACCCGGCCATCTTTTTCCTTCATTCCGGCCGCTACCTTTATAAAGAAGTCCAGGATGGTCGGGCCGGAGACCTTTAATTCGGATGCCTCAAAGATAAAACGATAAATATGTTCGGAGAACAAATCCTCTATGGCCTGGTCTAATTCCGGCCGGCTGGGCGCGTCAATTATCCCTTTGAGCGTAATCAGGGCCAGGGGCCGACCGGCCAAGTGCTGTCGCTCCACCTTAATCTCTAAATTACTCATTGTTACTCCCCCATAGCAAAGGGGGTCGGGGGGTTGTCCCTACAGGATTCTGTAAGGGATTACAACCCCCTTAATCCCCCTTTATTAAGGGGGATTATTGTTTTTCGATTCTTATTTAGTGGCCCTTTTTTCGCCGTTTGAACTGAAAAGGTTCCCCATCTTCTTGAGGTTCTCGTCCATCAGGTTCCAATACTGCTGTTGGCCCTGTTTGGCCTTGGCCATCCAGTCCGTCATTAGTTTCTGGCCTTCCTCCTGGACTCCATTGCCCTGATTTATCAGAGCGTCCATTGTTTTCTCGTATTGTTCCATAGAGGTCTTCATTACCTGCATAGTGGTGGCGGTATAATCCTTTGACAGATTAAAAACCGTGTGCGCCATTTTCTGCTGGTCAAACATCTCCTGAACTCCTTTCATTGTGTTGTTTAGATAGTTTAAGGTTTCCTGCGCCCATTTTTCGTGGTTGTACAATCCGTCCATTTATTTATCCCCCCCTCTCTTAGTCGCTGTTAGCCCCGCCTCGGCGGGACGTTACAGCGACTTAGATCCCGCCGAACGGCGGGATATTCCTTATTTTATTATACCGGCCCCGTTAGAGATATCTATACTCCCGGTTATATTAGTTTGTAATACATTATTATTTTCTCCTGAAGTAGGAGCCCTGCTTCAGGGTTACGGTCACGCCTCTGGCGTGACCTATCTCTAACGGGGCTGGCACTATACCACCAGGTTCCGGTTTTGTCAAGGGGAATCTTATAAAAAATTACCGGCTGACCCAGCACCTAATATTTGTATAAATGTTATAAGATTAAGCAATGCGATTTGTTAGATACCGCCATTGACAGATAAACAATAAAGGTTATGTGCGGGCCTGCCCCGCCGAATGGCGGGGGCTGATAAGGGAACTGATTTGCCGGGTCAGATAGAATTATTGCTTGCCCCGTTAGAGGCGAGATGTAGCCGCAGGATTTATCCTGCGTGGACTAAGGACGCAACCTAAAGGTTGCGGCTACATTTATCGGCATTGACCGCTTCTAACGGGGTTTTCCTAATTTATCCTCAATTGCTTTTGCCATTGCGTCCAGCTCAAATGGCTTGTGGATATAATCCGGGAATCCCAACTTGGCCAGCCCCTGTTCTATTTCTTCATCGCCCAGCCGGCTGGCCATCACCAGAAAACTCAGCCCCGGTTTTAATTCCTTAGCCGACCTGACGACTTCCACCCCGTTCATTTCCGGCATATTGATGTCGGTCAGGACCAGATGCACCGGATTACTTTTGAGATAGTCCAGCGCCTTTCTACCATCGGTAAAACTGACCACCTCATACCCTTTTTTGCCCAGGAATCTGGTAAGAATCTCGCCGATAGCCGGCTCGTCGTCCACCACCATTATTTTTATCCCGCATAAGTGCGGGACTGTCTGCGGCCTGGTGTTTTCCATATTGTGTCCTCGGAAACCAATAAGAGCCGAAAAATCACTGTTGTCATCATCTTAGTGTGGCATTTTTGGTTCCAACTATCTCCTTTTTTTGTAAAGTTTAAAGATGACCGTGGCCCGTACGGGCCACGGGTAATTCTACGGTAAAGGTCGCTCCGGTGTTCGGATTATTTCCAGCCGTAATTTCCCCCTTATGCTGGTTAATAATATTCCGGGTGATATTTAATCCCAGCCCGGTGCCTTTGCCAACCGGCTTGCTGGTGACAAATAACTCAAACAGGTGTTTCAGCACCTCAGGTCTAATCCCGCTGCCGCTGTCGCAAATATGGATGAAATACTGGTTATTAACCAATTCATACTTAATTGTCAATTCTTTTCGTTCAGTTTCTGCCATTGCCTCTATGGCGTTTTTGACCAGGTTTAAGAATGCCTCAAATAGTTGCGGGTAACTTCCCTGCACCGTCAGCGCTTCTTTTGCCTGGTTAAGATTGTGATAGACCGCGATATGATTGGCGGTAATTTTGTTGCTCATTGAATCCAGGACCGATTTAAGCACCATAGCCAGGTCAATCGTCTCGTATTTATCGATTTTATCTTCTTGTTTCAGGGCCATTTTCTGGCGTCCCAGGGCCATCAAACTCTCCATCAGACGGCTCATTTCCTGAAGCGCAATCTGAATCTTAAGCAGGTCTGATTTGATTTCCGGCGGCAGTTCGCTATGCGCGGTCCCTTCGGGTTCCGATTGCAACAGCAATTCAGTAAAACCCGAGGCGATAGCCAGTTTATTATTCAGGTCGTGCGATATCCGGGCGGCCAGCTGGGCCATTGATTTCATCCGCTCGTCAACAAAGATTTCCCGGCGCAATTTCTTAATCTGCCGTTCCTGATAGACGATATAAACGCATAAAAGAAGCGTTAAAATAAAGAGGCCGAGAATAAGGATGGCAAAGGTATAGCCGGACGCATCTTTAACCACGGCATGCCAGGTATCAGACCGGGCCAGCAGGATAATACAGGCGACATAAGTGATGATGATAATAAAAACGAGTATCCAGAGGTGCCATTCACGTTGCTCTAATTGGTCTAACTTCCCGGGTTTCTTTATATAGTCTTTCATTAATTGAAATCATAGAATAGTTTTTGCGGTTTGTCAAGGGAATTGTCGTCATTCCGTTTTCTTCCCCTGGGTTCCCCCGGTGACACCCTCTTCACCCCGCCGGGGCAGGGAGACCCTCTTTCGGCTGGTAAACAATCTGCTATTTTTTTCAAGATTCCCCTTGACAAAACAAGAATCTCAGTCGGGCGGGACTGTCCCCACGTCCCCGTCCATTTCCCCGACACCCCCAGCCGGGCACATCATTTTACGAAGCCAATCACCTTAACCGTAAGCGCCCAGGCCGAGTATCCCATCAGGGCCATGATGCCGGCGGTTAAAGCCCAGTAGATTATGGTGACCCATTTTTCAGGCCGGTCAGCCCCTTGTTTAAAGGTGCTGATGTCTTCAGGTAACCGCCGGAAAATCTCCCGGCACCAAAAGAAGCCCCCGACCAGAATGATTGCATAAAGAATCTCTACACTGCCTCTGCCTCCGTAAAAATGAGTTATTCTCATCACCATTGTTTTTTTTCTTTCCGAATTCCGGTGACGCCCCGAATTAAGAATAATCCTATTGGGTTTTGTCAACGAATGTGCCGCCGGTAATCTCGGCAATGGTTTTCATCAGATAGGTGTTGGCCTGGTCACCCTTGGCCATCGGGTCAGGGTTGTTGGGGTCTAAGATGCCAACGGCAATGGTGTTGATTTTTATCCGCCGGGTTTCGTTTATCTTGCGGATGGCATCAACTATCTCAGCCGGTTCCGATATCTTGCCCAGGTTAGGGTTGCCGTCGGTCAGCAGGAAAATAGTGTCGGCGCCGTTAATCGGCTCAACCGGAGAGCCCTTGCCCCCGGTAATCACCCGCTTGGGCTCGTTCGGCTTGGGCGCGCCCAGCGTCAATTTATAGGCCGCCTCTAAGGCGTCATAAATGTTGGTCCGGCCGCCGGGCGCCTGGTTATCTACCGCTTTTATGGCGTCCATTTTATTCTCGTTGGTGGCCGGCACCAGCTCTTTTTTCCATATCTTTACCTCGCTGTTATAAAAAATAATGGAGAATTGGACCTTGGGGTCAAGATTGTAAAGAGTATTGATTAATTCTTTCTTAACCGAATCGATTCTTCTTTTGACCGGGCGGCTGTCCACTTCTTTTTTCTTCTTTTTAAGTTCTTCCGGAACCGGCGGCGCGGCATCGGTCCCGGCTTTTTTCTTATCATCGCCGGTGATGACGACCTTGTCTGGTTCCGGCGCTTCCGGGGCCGGCGCCTCTTCCTTAGCCGCCCATTCCATGCTCCGCGATATGTCCATGACAAAGACCACGCGGTTTGATTCTATTTTAGTGCCGTAGTATTCCCCGGGAATAACGGACCGGGTCTGGCCGTGGTTTTTGGCGTCGCCCGGGCCGGCCGGTATTTCCTTGTTGAGTTCTTCCAGCAGGTTTAGCAGCGCGGCCAGGACGCGGGATTCTATGTTTTTGTCATTAATGGCCTCAGCGATGTATTTGATGCTGCCCGGCGATTTTATGGCGCGTAAATAATCAACCGCCGCTAATTTGACTTCCCAGGCAATTGATTGAACCAGTAATTTACCGGCCGGCTCCAATCCGTCCGGCGCGTTCAGTTCCCTTAAGCCGTCAAGCGCGGCTATTTGCAGGGCCGTTTCTTTTTCGTTGACCAGTCCGGTTAATACCTTAATGACTTCGGCCTGGTTAATGCCGCCTAAGGCCTTAACCAGATAAAAGCGCCAGCGCCAATCAGCCGCCGGGCCGGCCACGTTCTTTATGATTAAGTTGACGGCTTTAACGTCGCTTAATTTGCGCAATCCCAGGACGCAGGCGTCAATCACCTTGATATTGACCTGCTCCTCTTCCTTGCCGTTTTTGTTGCGGGCCAGTTCGTCGGCCATCTGGCTGATTAACAGCCCGGCCGCTTCGGGCTCGACGGCTGAGGTTATATTTTCAGCCAGCCGCGCGGTTACGGCAATCCGTTTCCCGGCGTCATTGTTCTTGCCGTCCTTGATGAATTCCTCTTTTACGGTTTTCCATTCGGCATCACTGCCTGATAATAACAGCGATGCCAAAAAGATAAAGCCCGATGCCGCAATAAGAATATAAGCGTTTTTTGTATTCATAATATATATCCTCCTAATATCCCGGCACCCATTCGCTACGTATCCCGCGAGGCGGGATACTCGCGGTCCCGCAGTAGCGGGTTCGGGCGCCGGGCAAGCCAACATTAAATACTAAATTCCCAAGCGCACCACAGCAGGACGTGGCCTGCTGTGTCAGACGTCTTGGGGTCGGGCGGACAAGACAGGCATTTCGTCTTGATGCGCGGGTCAATGGTCTGGGCAAAGTTGGTGTATTCCACAATCCCAACCATCTTGCACGGGAAGGCCGGCAGGTTCTTACGTTGCCGCGTCTCCTGCACCCGGCAGGCGTTCATCCGGAAGACGCATCTTTTGTCAGTGACTTCAACAGATTCGGCTCGCCCTGCGGCTCGCTCACTGTAAATAACCTCCTGCTTGTTGATGTAGGCATAGAGCCGAAACTGGAGCGCCTGGATGAGCGCCGGAATCCCGCCGCCCGGCTTAATGTTATGCCGTTTCATTATCCGTTCGGCTTCAATGACCGTGAATTTAGACCAGCAAGCCGCATCCATTTCAATGGCCTTATCCAGCCCAAGTTCCTGCTCCACCTGCTGGAACCACAGTCCGTCGTGGGCCAGCCAGTTCTTGGCCGCGTCTTCCAGCAGGCCCAGTAATTCAGAGCGGGAACAATCCTTTAATTCTTTCATAATAAATCAGTTGAAACCACAGATACACACAGATAAACACAGATTAGTTGAGATTATCCGTGTGCATCCGCGCCTATATAACCATCCTTTTGTATTCTAATCTCGTTTTAGCAAAGTTTAGAATAAAGCCAACTTCATAACCGGATGATTTTAGGTAATTCAATAATTGCGCCTGGTGTATCGAATTAATCTCTTCAACGGTTTTCAACTCCACGATTACCTTATCTTCCACAACTACATCGGCTATATAAAGGCCCACTTCTGTCTTTTTATAAACAACCTTGATCTCCTTCTGGGTCTCAACCTTTAATCCGCGTTGTTTTAATTCATATACCAGGGAATTCTCATACACTTTTTCCAGGAAGCCGCACCCAAGAATATTATGAACCTCAAAAGCGGCATTAAGTATTTGCTCTGTAACTTCCTTATGTTTAAACTTCTTCTCTGGCATATATTTGGATATACACAGATTTAAAAAGAATTATCTGTGTCATCTGTGTCTATCTGTGGTTGCAATTATTCCTATTTCTGCTTCGGCGCTTCGCGGTAATCCGCCGGTTCCAGGTTAAAAGAACCCAGGCCGCTGGTAATAGAACGTATGACCGTGGCGTATCCGAATGTCTCGGCAATGGGTATCTTGCCGTGAATCCGTTTCTGGGCGCCTGAATCATCAATGGATTCAATCACGCCCCGGCGCATGTTCAGGTCGTTTATCACGTCGCCCATATTCTTCTCCGGCGTGATTACCTCGAATTTCATAATCGGCTCCAGGGTGATGCTCTTGGCCTTGTTCAGAGCATCGGCCACAGCCAGGGATGCGGCCGCGCTAAAGGCCACATCAGTGGACTTAGCCGAGTCAAACGAGCCGCCGGTAATTGTCGCCTTGAGATATATCAGGGGATATCCGGCAATCGGCCCGGATAATAAACTGCTCTTGATGCTCTCCTGGATAAACGGCAGAAACTGCTTGGGTATTTTTTCCAGAATCTGATTCTGGATGCTCGGCTGGAGATGGGCCCGGTCCGGCTCCAGTGTGACGGTGATATGGGCGTAGTGTTCCTTTTCTCCGATTTTGCGGTTGAATGTGCCCTGGCCCTGGATAACCCCGGTGATGGTTTCTTTGTAAGCCACCTGGGGCGCGCCGACATTGGCCGCGACATTATATTCCTTGAGTATCCGGTTCTTGATGATTTCCAAATGCAGTTCGCCCATCCCGGATATGATGGTCTGGGCCGTCTCCTCGTCTGTCTTGACCTGGAAGGTCGGGTCATCGTGGGCCAGTTTACTTAAGGCGTCAGACAGTTTCTCCCGGTCGGCCGATGATTTCGGCTCTATGGCCATAGCCACCACCGGTTCAGGGAATGTCATACTTTCATAAACAATCGGATGCTTGGGGTCGCAGACGGTATCACCGGTAGCCGTGTTCTTGAGGCCGATAACCGCGATAATCTCGCCGGCTGATGCGGTCTTTAACTGGTCGCGCTGGTTGGCGTGCATCAGGAATATCTTGTTGATGCGCTCGCGCTTGTCAATCCGGGGATTGTAAACAGTCGAACCCTCATCCAACGTGCCGGAATAAATCCTGAGGTATGACAATTCGCCGTGCCGGTCCGTGGCCGACTTGAATACCAGGCCGGAAAAATATTCGTCGGCGGAATGCTTGCGCTGGGCCGGCTTATTGCGGAGCCGGGGCGGAGTCCCGATTATTTCGGGGACGTCCGGATTCGTGCCCTCTTCAGGCAGGAGGTCAAACGGGCTGGGCAGATAGGCGCAGATGGCGTCTAAGACCGGTTGGACCCCGATATTCTGGAGGGCCGTGCCGCACAGGACCGGGGTCACTTTACCTGATAAGGCGGCCTGGCGGATGGCATTAATCAGGGTATTGATATCTATCTCCGCGCCGCTCAGATATGACGCGACCAGCGACTCGTCTTGGTCAGCCAGCGCCTCGATTAGTTTATGGCGGTATTCCTGGGCCTGGACTGAATACTCGGCCGGGATATCCGCTATTCTGAAACTCCTGGCTTCCTGGTCCGGGATTTCCTCAAAGATGATGGCCTTCATCTGGACCAAATCAATCACGCCGATAAAATCCTTTTCCTTGCCCAGCGGAATCTGGATAGGCATCGGAATGGTATGGAGTTTCCGGGCCATCTGGTCAATGACCATAAAGAAATCAGAGCCGATGCGGTCCAGTTTATTGACAAAGGCCAGGCGGGGAATATGGTAGCGGTTGGCCTGGTGCCAGACGGTCTCGGACTGGGCTTCCACGCCGCCCACGGCGCAAAAGACGCCGATGGCGCCGTCCAGGACGCGCAGCGAGCGCTCCACCTCGGCTGTAAAATCCACGTGGCCCGGGGTATCAATGATATTAAAGCGGTATTTCGGCTCCTGGTCCGGCAGGCGGATAATCTTAGGCGTCCAGTAGGCGGTGGTGGCGGCCGAGGTGATGGTGATGCCCCGTTTCTGCTCCTCCTCCATCCAATCCATCGTGGCTGTGCCGTCGTCAACCTGTCCGATGGTATGCTCCTTGCCGGTGTAGAACAAAATCCGTTCGGTCAGGGTGGTCTTGCCCGCGTCAATATGGGCGATGATACCGATATTCCTGAAGTTCTTCATAATGAATTAAGTTATATGAATGAAAGCAAAAGTTCAAGCAATAAGGGCAGAGAAATGAAAGATTGCCACAAAGACACCAAGGCACAAAGAAGAGAACGCGCCGGCCCGCCTCCGCCAACCCGTTGGCGCCACGGCGCCATCGGGAAGGCGGATATGATGCCGGTTATGCTTTGATGAATAACTCGCTAATCCGCCTCTTGTGTCATTCCCGCGCAGGCGGAAATCCAGCCACAGTGGGATACCCCACGTGGTGTCCCATAACTACAAGGGGTCTGGATTCCTGCCTGCCCGACCATTCGGTCGTTCGGGCGGGCTTTCGCCCCGATGTGAATCGGGGCGCCCCGCATCCAAAGGCATCGGGACGCAGGAATGACAGGATAGAGATATTTGTTCAACAAAGAAGAAATATTACATAAAATATACTAAAGTATTGACATCATCTGCAAAATATGCTACAGTTATAAAGTTTTAGAAGCGGACATGCCCTAACCGTTTTATGCAAAAACTTGTCCCGCGAGCCGAAGTTCCAGTAATTAGGAAATAAAAGCTAAACGAGGCGATAACAACTAATATTAGGGCATCAAGAAAGGACACTATGGGTAAGAAACTCTATGTAGGTGGATTGTCATATGACACCACCGAGGAAACCTTGAAGCAGACCTTTGCTCAAGCAGGCACCGTGGAAACCGCAAAGGTCATAATGGACCGGGATAGCGGACGCTCAAAGGGCTTTGGCTTCGTGGAAATGGGCACCGACTCAGAAGCCACCAAGGCAATTGAGATGTTCAACGGCAAGGACCTGGACGGGCGCAGTTTGACCGTCAATGAAGCCAAGCCGATGGCGCCGAGAGACAACAGGTCTGGCGGCGGCCGCGGATACGGCGGCGGCGGCGGAAATCGCAGAGATAGCTATTAATCTCTGCACGAACTGTAACGCGGGCCTACGCCCGCCCGTTGATAGGGCGAATACTTATTCTTTGGTCTTCCGGCTATTAAAACCGGGATATTGAAATTGAGTTGTTGAGTTCCAGTTTGCACCAAAAGGGCAGGAAATGGACATAATGTCCATTCCTGCCTTTTTTACTTTCAGCCGGGACTACCCCCGGAATCATGAGAATTATAGCGGGCTGTTAGAACATAGTGAGTTACAGCCCACTATAGTTGGCAGTAAGTCGTGCCTCCAACTGCCACACTATAATTCAAGTAAATGCCCGTTTTCCCTGAGCCATTTGCGGTGATATTTATAATCAGGGACTAAGACCATAACCTTATTCCAGAAATTACGGGAATGGTTCTTATGCTCCAGGTGCGCCACTTCATGCGCTGCGACATAATCAATCACCGCCGGCGGCGCCATAACCAGCCGCCAACTGAAATTCAAATTACCGCCCCGGCTGCATGAACCCCATCTCCTCCGGGCGCTTGAGATTTTTATCTTCTGATACTGCAATCCGGCTTGCGTTGAGTGGAAGTTTACCCGCTCTGTTATCCTGGCGCGGGCTTGTTCCCGATACCATTTAATAAACTCTTGCTTGGCCCGGCTCCGGCAATCCTGCGCCAGATGAAATGCTTTATCAAAGAGTAACGGCGCGCATTGAGCCGGCTCCAGATATAATTTATATGTTTCGCCCAGATACCTAAATTCCTCGCCCGCAATAAATTCCTTTTCCCGCGCCGAGCGGATTTGCCGCTGAACGAACTCCTGCTGCCTGATAATCCACAGCCGCTTGCGTTCCACCAATCTGTTAATATAAGCGGCGCTGACACTGAACGGCGCCCTGATTATCAATTCGGCGTCCGGGCAGACCTGCAGGCCGATGGTGCGCCGCTGAGACCTGATTATTTTTGATATCTTAATCTCTGTCATTCTTGGCCGGCCGGCCTGTCTGCCGTTTATGAGCATCGCGGTTTTAAGAATTCTTTACCCTCAGACCTATGCATAGGTCTGAAGGGTTTACCACAACGGCAGGGGCAAAAGCTGCTCTATAATCAACATAAAGATATTGTAGTCATTGCCGGCGGTAACTTTTGTAATCAGCGGCGTGTCGTTGGCGTCCACCAGAAAGCCCAAACTACTGATGACATATTGGCGAATCTGGGGATTGGTTTCATCGTCATACAACTTAACCAGTTCGCCGACCATAGATTGGCCGCCAATCAGCCCGGCCGAATGAAGCGCATGCTGGCGCAGAGACACGATTTCCTTTTTGTCCAGGTGTTTGCGAATCTGAGGCAGGACATGCTCATCCCGGGCCCCGAGCATGGCCAGGGCCACGGCCATATTGGTATAGGCAATATTAGATGAGGTCTTACTGCTTATATCCGCCCACTTTTTCCTGATAATTTCCACGGCCTGATTGTCGCCTGCCTGCGCCCCGATGTCCATCGGGGCAGGCAGGCCAATCATGCCTAAACTTAAAATCAGGTAAGCGGACAGGACCGGGTCAGCGGTCTTATCCAATAAGTCGGTAATAAGCGGGACAGCCGAGGTGTCCTTGAGGAGCCCCAGGGCAATGGCCGCCGCGCCTTTAATCAGGGGCCTTTTGGTCTTGGTGGCGAGAATTTTCTGCAGTTCAGGCACAGCCCTTTTGTCGCCGCTCAGGCCCAGGGCCAGCACTATCATACCATCCACCTGATGGTCTTTGACGTTCTGAAAGGCATTGAGAAGCAGGGGATAAACCCCCTGGTCGGGTATCCGGCTCAATGAAATGGCGGCAAATCCCCGGACCGCTGAATCACGGCTTGATAATAACCGGCTTAAGGGGCCGAGCGCCTCGGGTAATCCGGCGGCGCCCAGGGCAATGGCCACGGATTCCTGGACTGCTTTATCTTTATCATCCAATGATTTCTTCAACTCATTCAGGGCTTCCCTGGTGCCGATTCTACCCAGGCCTAAGGCGGCATAAGCCCGGACCCGCCGGTCATATTTTTCGCCCTGGTAAAGAACGCCGCGCTGGATATGCCGGGCCAGAATCTGGACGGCGGATGCATCTTTCAGCTGGCCCAGCGCCAAGGCCGCGGCCGCGGTTACCTCGGGCTTGTCCGGATGGCTTAACAGTTCCCTTAAAATCTTAACAACTTCTTCGTCGTTCTTGATATAGCCCAGGCCCAGAATGGCATAACAGCGGTTTATTTCCGGCTCCTCTTTATATTGGGCTATCTTCTTAAGCAGGAATCCATGCTCGGCAGAACCCATCAGCCCGAGGGCCAACAGGATGTTATTTTCCGGATATAACTGGGTTTCGTTATAAAACGCCTTTTCCAGAATCCCGGTAACCTTGGAGCTGCCTATCTCGCCTAACTTGCTTAATCCATAGGCCGCCGCAACCCTGACAGAAGGGTCTTTGTCGCCCAGCGCCTTGGTAAAAAGATTGAAGACCTGGTCGTATTCCTTGGCAATAATAACGTAACCGTCCGGTGATTTCCTGATAAATTCTATGGGCTGGCGGAATTTAAGATAATTAATCCGGTTACGGGTCCACCAAACCTCCCAGGGCTCAACCAGGCCCAATAGATTGGTGGTATTGCCCAGGGTCATATCCTGAAGCCGGGGCTGCAGCCCGAAACCTAATGACGGACGGGTAATCGACGGGCCGGCCCCGCCTGACCTTCTGGCGGCACCGCCGGCAGAAGGATTCGCGGGGTCTGAGGGCGCTGTTGAACCGTCTGAACCGCCGCTGGCCGGCGGTGGAGGCGCAGGTCTTGTATCATCCGGTGTTGCCGAAGAAGGCGGCGGGGTTGACGGCTGGTCCTTGGGCGCATCCGGCTGCTTGGGCTGTTCTTTTGGCGCTTCCGGCTCTTTAGGCGTCTCCGGCTCTTTGGGCTGTTCTTTAGGCGCCTCGGGCTGCTTGGGCTGTTCTTTGGGTGTCTCCGGTTGTTTGGGCTGTTCTTTGGGCGCCTCGGGCTGCTTGGGCTGTTCTTTGGGCGCCTCCGGCGGTTTGGACGGCTCTTTGGGCGGCGCCGGCTCAGGCGGTTTCGGTTTACGCCGATGGGCATATCCGCAGCGAGGCGGCGGTTCGGGAGGAACACACATACCATAACTGTCCGTCGCCGTCAAATCAGATAATAAACCAAATAAAATAATCCCTAATAAAACAGTTTTAGTTTTGCTTATCATACAATAATCGTATTTCCGATTACCGCTTGAGTATACTATTTCTTTTTGGCTGAAACAATATTTTATTGGTTTTATGCCACGGTATTCAAGACACGCGTTATAGCGGTTTTTATTCATTTTCTAACATGTTTTATGTGTCGGTTTTCTCCTTTGTCATTCCTCCCGACAAATCGGGAGGAATCCAGACAATTTAATACTGGATTCCCGTTTTCCCTACGGGACTCTTATTAATAAGAACCCCGTTAGGGGGCACGGGAATAACAGACGGAAAGAATGAAAACTTTTGACTAAGACCTACTATAATAGGTCTTTCTAACAGGGTGAATATGCGCAGTGAGATTCTTCACGGAGTTTATCCCGGCTTTCAGCGGGAATCAGAATAACAACGTTGTCCCGATAGCCATCGGGATGCAACGGTCTCATTTTAGCGGTCTCTGCGGAATCCGAAATGGGCAAAGCTGCAATAAGTTCGTTCCGCTCCAGTGCCTCCCGGTGCGCCGCCTTTGGCGTGCTCCCGACCATCACTTCGTTCAGGGGGTGCTCACGGTCAAGCTTCGCCTACCGGTCTCTGCGGAATCCGAAATGGGCAAAGGCCTTGTTGGCCTCAGCCATCTTGTGGACATTCTGCCGGGTGAGCATGGCGTCGCCTTCGCCTTTGTAGGCGGCCAGTAGTTCATCAGACAGCCGGACGTGGAGAGGTTTGCCCTTCTTCTTGCGGACTGACTCGAGTATCCACCTGATAGCCAAACTTAACTGACGGTCGGTCGGCACCTGAGTCGGCACCTGATAGGTGGCGCCGCCGATACGTTTAGATTTGACTTCCATTATCGGCTTGACGTTATCAATGGCCTTGAGCAGGACTTCCAGCGGACCCACGTCGGTTATCTTCTTTTCCATCACGCTCATTGCTTTGTATAACGCCCGCTGGGCTGTGGATTTCTTGCCTTCCTTCATAATGGAGTTAGTCAAACGGCTAACCAGTTTGTCGTTATATTTCGGGTCGGGCTTGAGCAGGTAATCCAATGATTTATATTTTCTTGGCATAATGTTTTAAATACAAGTTAATAATGTTTATTTCGCGACCTTGGCGCCGTACTTAGAACGGCTTTGTTTGCGGCCTTCCACGCCGCCGCAATCCAGGACCCCGCGGATAATGTGGTAGCGCACGCCGGGCAAATCACGGACTCTCCCCCCCCGAACCATGACCATCGAATGTTCCTGCAGGTTATGGCCTTCGCCGGGGATATAAACCGTGGCTTCCTTTTTGTTGGAGAAACTGACCCGGGCAATCTTACGCAAGGCCGAATTGGGCTTTTTCGGCGTCATGGTCTTGACCTGGGTGCAGATGCCCCTTTTCTGGGGACAGCGGTCCAGCACCGGCGACTTGGACTTCGCCTTCGGGGTTCGTCTCTTGTTCTTAATCAATTGGTTAATCGTTGGCATATAAATCCTCCAAATTATTATACAGTGGCGCCGGCTTCTTCCGGCTCCATTATGTCAGGCAGAATCTTTTCGGTTTCCTCACCGGCCCTCTTGGACTGGCCTTTAACTTTTATTTCCAGTTCGGCATAGTCCACGAAACTCGTTCCGGCCGGAATAATACGTCCGACTATAACATTTTCCTTGATGCCCTTCAAGTTATCGCGTTTTCCAAATAACGATGCCTCGGTCAAGACCCTGGTCGTTTCCTGGAACGAGGCGGCCGCAATGAAACTATCAGATTGGAGAGTGGCTTTGGAAACACCTATCAGGGCCGGTTTAGCCGTAGCCGGTGTATTACCCTTTTTGGCTACCCGCTGGTTTTCTTCCTTGAACTTGAATTTATCCACCACTTGACCGGCGATAAACGAGGTGTCGCCGCTCTTGATAATCTTCACCCGGCGGAGCATCTGGGCGATAATAATTTCCACGTGCTTATCGTTGATAGTAACATTCTGGGAGCGATAGACATTCTGGATTTCCTTGAGGAGGTATTCCTGAAGGATATCCACGCCGGTAATTCTCATAATATCAGCCAGGATTTGGGGCCCATCCACCAGAGGTTCGCCGGCCTTGACGCGGTCGCCGCGATGGATCCGGAGATATTTGCCCGGCGGGATGGTATGTTCAACCCTCATACCGGTTTCTTCGTTATGGACGATAACGGTTCTCTTGCCGGCTTTTTTCTCGCCGAATTCCACTACGCCGTCGATTTCGGCGATGACAGCCGGATTCTTGGGTTTGCGGGCTTCGAATAACTCGGTCACCCTGGGCAGTCCGCCGGTGATATCCTGCGAGGCCACCAGTTCCCTGGGGGTCTTGGCTATGAGGGTGCCGCTGTCTACTTTTTCGCCTTCATCGACTTCCAGGTGCGCTTTCTCGGGTATGGCATAGACGGCCTGGATTTCACCTTTGGCGTTTTCAACAATAACCTGCGGGTGGAGGTCGCCTTTATGTTCGATGATGACCTTGCGCTTGATGCCGCTGCGCGGGTCGGTTTCCTCCTTCATGGTCTTATCCTTGATGATATCCTCATAGCGGATGATGCCGTCTTTTTCGGTCATAATCGGCACGTTATGCGGGTCCCAGGAAAGCATCAGTTGGCGCGGCTTGACGGTCTGGTTTTCCTTGCAGTGGATGATGGAGCCGGCCGGAACCGTGTATCTTTCTATTTCCCGGTCCTTCTGGTCAACGACGATGATTTCGCCGTTGCGGTTGATGACAATCGTTTCACCCTTGTCATTGGTGAATATCTTGATATTATTAAACTTAAGGATGCCGGCGTTTTTGGCCGCGATAGATGCTTCTTCCAATGTCCTGGAAGCGGTGCCGCCGATGTGGAAGGTTCTCATCGTCAACTGGGTGCCCGGCTCGCCGATGGATTCGGCGGCGATGATGCCGACGGCCGTGCCTTTTTCCACCAGCCAGCCGGTGGATAAATCCATTCCGTAACAATGGGCGCAGATGCCTTCAGGCGCTTCGCAGGTCAGGGGCGAACGGACCCGGACTTTCTGGAAGCCGAGGGCTTCTATCTTCTTGGCAATCTCGCTGGTTACCAATTCGTTTTCCTTGACCACTATTTCATCGGTCACCACATCAACGATGTTGTCCAGGGCCACCCGGCCGATGATATTCTGGACCAGGGAAACATCAACCCGGTCGCCCTTATAGACGATGCCTTTGGTGACACCGTTCAGGGTTCCGCAATCAAGCGTGCCCACAACGGTATTCTGGGAGACGTCGACCAACTTCCTGGTGAGATACCCGGCCTGGGAGGTTTTCAATGCTGTATCAGCCAACCCTTTGCGGGCGCCGTGGGTGGAACTGAAATATTCCAAGACGCTCAGGCCTTCGCGGAAATTGGCTTTAATCGGGGTTTCGATGATTTCGCCTGAGGGTTTAGCCATCAAGCCGCGCATACCGGCTAACTGGCGGACCTGGTCAATACTGCCCCGGGCGCCTGATGTCATCATACAATAAACCGGGTTGAGATACGGCTTGCCGTCGCGGACGTCGTCCTTGAGGCCCCTCATCATGGCCTCGCCGACCCGTTCCCGGGCGCGCGTCCAGCAGTCGATTATCTGATTATATCTTTCACCGGAGGTTACCAATCCTTTTCGGTAATTCTGCTCTATTTTAGCCACTTCGGCTTCGGATTCCTTAATAATGGTTTCCTTCTCTACGGGGATTTTCATATCATCCTTGCCGATGGAAAGTCCGCTCAAGGTAACCCATTTAAAACCGAGGGTTTTAATATCATCAAGCAGTTTCACCGTGGCCTCGTTGCCATATTTCTTATGGTATTTATAAATAATTTCGTTTAACGATTTTTTATCTATCTCATAGTTATGGTAGGCGTCGCCTTCGGGAAAACTATCATTGAATATCAGCCGGCCCAGGGTGGTTTTGTATATATTGACCGAAATAACCGGCTTATCCGGCGCGAGCCTGGTCAGCACCGGTTTGGTATCAATTTTGGCGTTTATCGGAGTATGGACGGTAATCTCCATGCGGTCAAAGGCAATCAGCGCTTCCGCCAAATCGTTGTAATACCTGGTCTTTGGTTTAGCGTTTTTATGGCTGTCGGAAGAAGAAGTTCTTTCGCGGAACTGCGGGTTTTCCAAAGTAAGATAATTAATACCCAGGACCACATCCTGGGTGGAACTTATGACAGGATTGCCGTGGGCCGGCGAAAGGATATTCTTAGTGGCCATCATCAGGATTTTGGTTTCCAACTGCGCTTCCCAGGAAAGAGGCAGGTGAACGGCCATCTGGTCGCCGTCAAAGTCCGCGTTGAAGGGCGGGCAGACCAGGGGATGGAGCGCAATGGCATTGCCTTCAACCAGCACCGGCTGGAATGCCTGGATGCCGATGCGGTGCAGGGTCGGGGCGCGGTTCAGAAGAACCGGGTGTTCCTTAATCACGTCGTCCAGGATATCCCAAACCTCTTCGGAGCGGCGTTCCAACATCTTTTTGGCGCTCTTGATGGTGTCAACCCGACCGTCATCCTTGAGGCGCTTGATGATAAAGGGCTGGTACAATTCCAGGGCAATCGGCTTGGGCAGACCGCACTGGCCTAATTTCAGTTCCGGGCCGACTACGATAACCGAGCGGGCTGAATAGTCCACGCGCTTACCGAGCAGGTTTTCCCTGAAACGGCCCTGCTTGCCTTTGAGCATGTCGGCCAATGATTTCAACGGACGGCCGTTGCTGCCGGTGACCGGACGCCTGCAACGTTCGTTATCAAAGAGCGAATCCATGGCCTGCTGAAGCATGCGTTTTTCGTTGCGGATAATAACCTCGGGCGCATTTAACTCAATAAGTTTCTTGAGCCGGTTATTCCGGTTAATCAACCGGCGATAGAGGTCATTCAAGTCCGAGGTGGCAAAACTGCCGCTTTCCAGGTGGACCAATGGCCTTAAATCCGGCGGGATAACCGGCACTGCTTCCATGACCAGATTTTCCAGTTTATTATTGGATACGGCAAACGCCTCAAACAGGCGCAGGCGCTTGTATATCTCCTTTGCCTTGGGAGAAGAGGAGGCGAGTTTATTCAATTTCGCCTTTAAGTCAGAGCAGATGCTTTTGACTTCGAGTGAGGCCAGCAATTTCTTGATGGCCTTTCCACCCATATCGGCCTGGAATTCGCCTTTATACCTGAGATTAAATTCATCCATTTGTTCGGAGGTGAGCATCTGCCCGACCTTGAGCGGGCATTTGGCGTTCTTTAACTCAGTGACCACGTAATCCTGGTAATAGATGATGCGCTCCAGGGCCGAGAGTTTCATATTAAGGATGGCCCCGAGCGGCGAGGGCACGGTCTTGAAGAACCAGATATGAACCAGGGGCGCGGCCAGGTTTATATGACCCATCCGTTTACGCCGAACGCGGGACACGGTGATTTCCACGCCGCAACGGTCGCAGATGATACCCTTGTATTTTATACCTTTATATTTACCGCAGAAACATTCCCAGTCCTTTTCCGGGCCAAAGATACGTTCGCAGAAAAGCGCATCGCGTTCCGGACGCCAGGTCCGGTAATTGATGGTTTCCGGCTTTTTGACTTCTCCGTATGACCAGGATTTTATCTCTTCCGGGGACGCCACTTTGATACTGATTGCATTGTATTCATTTACCCGTTCGTAAATAGTTTCTATCATAAATATATCAGTATAACTATATCTGCCCGAATGATTCGTTCAGGCTGGTATCAGGTGCACAGACCTCGACTCGTTAAGTCGGGGTCTATTTCTGTTTTTCTAATTTAAAACTCAATCCCAGACCTTTGATTTCATTGGTCAGGACTTCAAACGACACAGGGATAGACGGTTCCAGGATATTTTCTCCCTTGATAATGGACTCGTAAATCTTGGTCCGGCCGTCCACGTCATCGCTTTTTACGGTGAGCATTTCCTGGAGGATATGGCTGGCGCCGTATGCTTCAAGGGCCCAGACCTCCATTTCACCGAGCCGCTGTCCGCCGGCCCTGGCCCGGCCGCCCAGTGGTTGCTGGGTAATCAATGAATACGGGCCGGTGGCTCGGGCGTGAATCTTGTCGTCCACCAGGTGGTGTAATTTCATAATATAGGCATAGCCAACGGTTATTCGCTCTCCTAATTGATTGCCAGTGCGTCCGTCACAAAGCACGGTCTTGCCGTCTTCCGGCAGTCCGGCCTTGACGAGCAATTCGGTAATATCTTTTTCAGTGGCTCCATCAAAGATGGGTGAAACAACTTTGATATTCAATTTCGTAGCAGCCCAACCCAGGTGTGTTTCCAGAATCTGGCCCACATTCATTCTGGACGGAACGCCCAGCGGGTTAAGCAGGATATCCACCGATGTGCCATCCGCCATAAACGGCATATCTTCTTCAGGCAGGACCCTGGCCACCACGCCTTTGTTGCCATGGCGTCCGGCTATTTTATCACCCACCGATATTTTGCGCTTGGTGGCAATCCTGACGCGCACCATCTCCAGGACACCGGGCGGTAAATCGTCGCCCCGGGTTATCTTATTGATACTTGTATCTTTTTCGTTCTCCATCTTCTCGCATTTGGCCAGAATCTGGCTTATCCGCGATTCCACGGTCTGTTTTTCCTTCTTATCCGTGTATTCCAGGACGTCAACCACGGTCCTGATTTTCTCCCTCAAATCGGCGAAGTTCTTAATCGTGCCTCTTACCCCGTAAGTCAGGGGCCGGGGCAGTATTCTCTTGCCGACTATTTTTTCTACCGGCTTGATATTGTCTTCGAGGATATTAAGCAGTTGGGTGGCGAAAATGCGCTCTATTTTCTTGGCGGCTTTTTCTTTCTCTTCCCGCTGTTTCGGGGTCATTTCATAATGGCGGCTGAAATACTGGGTATCCGTAACAATGCCTTCAACGCCGGGCGGAACTTCCACGGACATATTCTTGACGTCTTCGCCGGCTTTCCCGAAGATGGCGTGGAGCAGTTTTTCTTCGGGCGATAATTCCTTTTTGCTCTTGGGGGCTATCTTGCCGACCAGGATGTCGCCCTGTTTTACCTTGGTGCCCACGCGGATGATGCCGTTCTCATCCAGGTTCTTGAGGGCTTTTTCCGGCACATTGGGGATATCCCGGGTGAATTCCTCCTTGCCGAATTTCGTCTCCCTGGTTTCGGCGTCAAAGTCCTCTATATGGATAGAAGTAAAAATGTCATCTTTAACAAGCCGTTCGTTGACGATGATAGCGTCCTCAAAGTTATAACCTTCCCAGGGCATAAAAGCAACCATGATATTGCGGCCCAAAGACAATTCACCCTGGGCGGTGCCCGGGCCGTCGGCAATCACCTGCCCCTTTTTGACCTTATCGCCCAATTGGACGCAAGGAATCTGGTTTAAGCAGGTCCGTTCTTTCAGGCCCTGGAATTTCTTCAATTCATACGTTTGGTATCCTTCCAGATTCTCATCCGAAATGATATCGTTCTCGTTGGCCTTGCCTGCGGTCTTGACGATAATCTCGTCAGCCGAAACATAGGTCACCGTCCCGTTTTTCTCGGCCGTAACAACCAGGGATGAATTCTCTGCGGCGGTTTTTTCCAGTCCGGTACCCACAATGGCCTGTTCCGTGGAAATAAGAGGCACGCCCTGGCGCTGCATATTCGAGCCCATCAGGGCGCGGTTAGCGTCATCATGCTCCAGGAACGGAATAAGCCCGGCCGAAATACCCACCAGTTGAAACGGCGAGATATCAATATAATTCACTTCCTCGGGATTAACGAACTTGAACTCTTTATTAAAACGGGACAGAACCTTATCCGCGGTGATTTTGCCGTTCTTGTCCATCTGGATATCAGCCGGAGCCAGGACTTTATCCTTTTCCTCGTCCGACCTGAGGTAATAGACCTTGTCGGTCACCTGCCCGTTTTTAACTTCCCGGTAAGGCGCCACCAGGAATCCGTATTTATCAATCTGCGAGAAGGTGGCCAGCGAGGTAATCAGTCCGATATTGGCGCCTTCCGGCGTCTCCACCGGGCAGACCCGGCCGTAATGCGAGGGATGGACGTCGCGCACCTCGAAGCCGGCGCGCTTGCGGTTCAAGCCGCCCGGACCCAGGGCGCTCAAACGTTTCTCGTGCGTTAATAACGACAGCGGATTGGTCTGGTCCACGACCTGCGAGAGTTCGCCTCTCTCGAAGAAATGTTCAATGGCGGCCGAGATAATCTTGGAATCAACCAACGCCCGCGGGGTCAATCTTTCCTTACTCCTGATGTCGGCCAATGCCGCGACTGAAGTGGCCGAACTTAACCTCTCCGTAACCAGCCGTTTTAATTTATAGAACCCTTTTCTGATTTCATCGGAAGCCAGTTCGTCGATGGCTCTAATCCGGCGGTTGCACAAATCATCTATATCATCCACCTGGCCGATGTTCTTACGGAGTTTCAGCAGGTATTTTAATATTTCAATAATATCGCTCTTTAACAGGGTCTGCTCGGTTTCCGGGACACTCAGGCTAAACTTGCGGTTAATCCTAAAACGCCCGACCATTCCTAATTGATAATGGCTGATATCAAAGAATCTTTCGTTGAATACAAATTTGGCTCTATCCAGTTGGGCCGGCATGCCCGGCCTTAACCTGGCGTATATTTTCAACAGCGCCTCGTCAGTTGACTTGGTCGGGTCCTGGGCCAAGGTATTGAGAATGAGGAAATCATCCAGATTGGCTATGAGTTCCAGTTCCTGTATCACGGCTGCTTCCAGGAGGCGAATAGCGGTCTCTTCGGCAATCTTCTCTCCGGCTTTGAGAACAACCTTGCCGGACTGGGGGTCAATCACATCCACCGCGGCATACCTGTTGACCAACGCCTGGGCTTGAATGCCTCCGTTGATTTTGACTATCTCGGTATCGTAAAACGCCTTGATAATCCTGGCATCGGAAGAGAGGTTTTCATCCATAGCCCGCAGGAAGATGGTCACAGGCAAGGCCGTGCCCTGGTCTATCTTCATCGTGACGGTATCTTTTTTGGTAGTGCTGATTTCCAGCCAACTGCCTCTCTGCGGTATAATCGTGGCGATAAACTGCTTACGTTCGCCGACAACTTCCTCCTTAACATCCACGCCGGGCGAGCGGTGCAATTGGTTGACAATGATACGTTCGATGCCGTTGATAATGAATTCGCCCCCGCCGATCATCAGGGGAATATCGCCGAAATAGACATATTCCTCTATGGTTTCCGGCTTATTCAATCTCAGGCGCGCCCTGAGAGGCGCGGCGTAACTGATTTTCAAGGCCCGGCATTCCTCCGAGGTGTAATGCGGCTGGCCTATTTCATACCAAAGGTATTCCAGGAAATAGTTGCCGTCATACGATTTTATGGGGAAGGCCTCGCGGAAAAGTAATTCCAGCCCGACATTCTTGCGCTGCGCGGCAGGAACATCCTGCTGGAGAAACCGCCGGTAGGCCTCTAACTGGACCGGCGATAGTTCCGGGAACAGATACTCAAAAGGATTCTTCTTGTAAACAACTGTCTCTCTCATATGTTTTTATCCCTCTGGGGCCGTTTAGGCAGAAAAGACGCGCCATTCCCCGCACGGGGGAAATATCAAGATATCTACAGAAATGGTTTGAACCACTAATCAGCAATTTAATATAAAATATAATCCAGCACCCACCCCGATGCGACATCTGAGCAGATACT
>ERZ1292633.1614-Hain-H41-02um-R1-1614-length-24166-cov-6_pt1 | contig 24166 bp, 14 predicted proteins | sample MGYA00564406_ERZ1292633 | MGnify/ENA primary metagenome ERZ1292633 (study PRJEB36523, sample SAMEA6512639) | groundwater metagenome | collected 2019-01-08 | study: AquaDiva: Metagenomics assemblies of 32 groundwater samples | reverse complement strand
CGTTGGCCACCATGTGGAAGCGAGCTGGCGATGACGCGGCCGCCCGCTTCGAAGCCGTCTTTGGGGCACTCAAATCCGCGGAACGGTTGAGCGCTCAGAGCCACACCGAGAGGCCCCTCGTGACGTAGAGTAGATTGCCAACACTTTCACGTGTCACACACTAGCGACATCGACAAAAAATGGGGCGGCGAGTATCGAGCGCTTGATCGCGCGCCTAACGTCAGTCACACTCACAGCAGTGAACAACGAATGTTTCGGTTCCTTGCACTCGTTTTCCTGTTGGCACACGTTGCGTCGATCGCGAATGCGGCGGCACCCGCCGGTGGGGCATCCAGCCGCCGTTCGCAACGCAAGTCCAGCGCCTTCCCGGGGTACGAGGCGCACGCGCCACTCATCAAAACCGCGACCCAGCAAAACTTCCGCGAATTGGTCATGGAACCCACGTTGCCGGTCGTGTATACCGTCTACACGACGACCGATTGTCCGCACTGCGCAGCGGCGGCCGAAATGATCGTCAACGCCAGCAAGGCCATGGAGGGGATCGTCCTTTTCGTCGCGCAGGACGGCTCCACAGAGGAAGGAAAGGCGCTGATGCAGATGTTCGGCGTGACACAAGTGCCCAACTTATTGTTCTTTAATCCTGAAATGCTCCCTGTTGAGGGTCAAGCTGCCGGCAGCTACATGAAGTACCCAGAAGGGTACGCCAGCGGAGAGCTTACCACGGATCGCATCGTCAGTTGGGCGATTCGAAAGGCATCCAGCAGTCACTTCTTTCCCGTCGCGGACGAGGACGACCTTCACCATTTCGTCGTCGACGTCTTTGGTCGGCTCGACCTCCCTAAGGTGCTGCTGCTAACGGCACCCGAGATACCAGTGAGCCCGCGATACAGGGCGTTGTCGCACCTATTCCGGTATCGCGCGGTCTTCGGTGTTTCCAAGACGCCCGCAGTGCACACGTTGATCGGAGCGGGCGACGTGGTGCTTCCCGCAATCGCGGTGTTTACGGCCGATTCGGTCGTTCCTGAAGTCACGTCCATCGCTGGGATGACCCAGGCGCAGGCAGGCGAACTGCTCGGAAGGGTAGTCGCTTCGACCGAACGCCGTGCCATCGTCCAGGTTGACTACATGGTGCTCGAGAATGAATACAAGCAGAAGCTCGAGACCGAGTCAAAGAAAGTGCGCGCCCTGCCGGTTGTGGTTGCACGCAACCGGGAAGACTTCAAGACGGCGTGTACAAGACGTCCCAAGGGCGTGTGCGTGCTGTGCTTCGTGGAAGACCCCAATTCGGAGCAGACGCTGGCCATGCTGGAGCAAGCTGCGGAGAAAATGGCTCAACGTGGTACAATTGAATCGCAAATCGTCGTGGTGGATGGTGCGAAGAACTGGGCGATCGCGCAATTTTTCCAGTCCAGCGAAAATGGCTTCCCTTCTGTTGTGTTTATCAATCCGGCCAAAAAGACCTACGCCAAACACATTGGTGCGTTCAGCGAGCGAGGAATCGTCTCGTTTTGGGCTGATCGATATAAAACGGCGAAGCAGGTCGTCTACAAGACGAAAGGAGGTGACAGCGCTTTTCCAAAATTCGTGGCTTCGGACGCGTCAAGCGATGCTCCGGACTCAGGCTCCGAACACGACGGTGGCGCACCCAGTGCCGCGCCGAGCGTCGCCGCCGATGACATTGCCGTTGGCGACGAGTTGTAATGGACATTCCATTCTCGGTCGCGTTTTATTTCCGTATTTCTGTTTAAAGATTGAATCACTGGTGTGCGCCTTCGTCTGCCTCGCTGTTCCCCGCTTTGCAAAGAGTGGTGGACACCGAGCGGCCGACCCTCCACTGAGCAACTCCCTTTCCTAACGAAAGCGAAAAGCACCACCACACAGCTTTCTACCGCTCCGATTCCCCTGGGATGACCCGATGACGTCGCGAGAAGGGAACACGCCAAAGGCGAGGAGTGACGCCGAGCCGACGGACGAGGCGCCGCCTTGCGCAGGACGGTTTTGGTCGCTGTGTTCAGCGTTCGCCACGGACGACGGGCTGGGGAGTAGCACTGTCGGAGACTCTGTGATTCCGTCGCACATAGAAGGTTGGGGCGAGGCGCCCGCACCGCTCGAAGACCTGGTAGCACGCGCGCCGCGGCAGCAGTCGGAGGCGCCTGTCAAGGCTCTCCGCTTGTCGCACATCGAGCCCGAGGCGCCGCACTGCCCTGGCCACCCTGTAGAAAGTGATACTTCAGCGGCGCGTGAACGCTCGATTGAGCTTCTGACTGAGCGCGTGACCTTATTCTGCGAAATTTACGCCCCGGAGCACTCCTCCAAGGCCCACGCCGTCGCCAGCCACTACGTCGATACGCCCCGCGAGCTGCTCACCGCGTTGCATGAACACTATGGAAAAGTGGGGAGCATGGTGGCGCCCGCGGATGGATGGCCTGCCGTGGCGGCTGAGCCGTCTAGCGGCGCCTTCCCTGCCACGGCGGATGGCGACGGGGCGACCGCCTTTAAGGTGAGACAGGTTGCCCTGGAAGCCTTTCCCGAAGCGTCTTCTCACCTAGACGTTCTATTGGAACGTTTTCGCGGCCGCACGGTGGCGCTTCTGTGGCTCGCAGCGGAGCGTGGCTGCGATGGGGCGCGAAAAATGTTGGCTGACTCACCACGCGACGGCGCATTACCTGAACCTTGCAGCTCTCAATCTCAGTCAACGGTGGCCACCTTGGCGCCATGTCCGATTGCTGCAGCCGGCCTTTCCCGCACAGGGAAGGACCCACTCGACGCGGTGCGCTGCAATCCGCGACGCGCGGAGTATTTCGAAGCTGCCGCCCCGCTGTTCCGAAGTTTCGACTTGCGTGGGACCATTTTTATGGCGCCAGCGGTGTCCGTGTCGCCGCTCATTGCGCCACAGGGCTACACACCTGCGTGGTGTTACGTGTCCGCAACCGAAATTGGTATCGCCACGTCCGACAGCCAGCGACTGCGATCGGTGAAGATCAACGGCATCGCGTCCATTGTCGTGTTGGATCCATTCAGCGAGCATCCCGACGCCGATGGCTTTCGCTTGGAGCCATGCTCCGCGGCAGTAGGCGCCATTGTGGCCGCGATCGGTCCGCAGCGTGCCGTCTGGGTTGCGGTCCTAGCACAGGGTCCGGAAAAGTTGGCCGCGGTACGGCCCGTGGATTGCGCACGTGACATGTTCGTCGTGTTCAACGACAGCTTGGACGCACAGACATTCCTATCGGCGATATGGATCGCCCGTCATCGCTGGCGCATCCGCGTCGGCGATCCACAGCCTCTGGGCAGCGGCGCGCCAAGGGTTGCACCTGGCTTATTAGACCCCGTCCGCGCTGTCCGATTGCTAGCCCACAGCGAGACGCTGCGACTGGCCGTCGCGCACACCGCTTTCAATACGATCAACGGAGCCGCGGAGGTCATCACCGCGACGTGCCGAGCGCTGTGGTGCGTATTCAACGTCGACATGATCGACGCCGCCGCGCTGCCGTTCCGATTGGGCGATGCGTCGCCCCGCCACTTGTAAAAATCGTGCGCGTTAGGCTGGGGGCGGTCATCACACATCACTAGAAGCATTCAAGTTTGGTTTTGTTCTCATTGTTGTCGCGAACCACCCACATTCTCCATGGATTACAGTTTACTTACAGACGGAGCAACATGACCTGGTTGCTGCGGTTCAATGGTCGGCTCATGGTGCAGATCGCCGTCGCCGCCGGATGTTGTGGCGCCGCGGGGTACTCCGGAAGGTGGTGGCTCCGCCGCGTGTGGTTCTCGGCCCCCGTTGAGTTTCCTCCACGCGGCGTCCGCGTCGATGATTTCCAGACTGTGGAGGTGAACCGCCGGGCCTGCCGCCATTTCGCGGGTCAAGACGTCGTCGTGCGCTATCACATTTTTCCACCCGGCTCGGCGGATTCGCGTGACCGCCCGCCACCCGGTGCAGTATCGCCAGTGGAGCCGGAGCGCGTGGCTGACCGGCGCCCGCCGCCAGAGGACGCTATCCGAGCCCTGTTGTCTGGCTTTGTGCCACGCGTGGTGTTAGACAAAGTGCGACCAGCAGCAAAAGAAGCGGCAGGTCACGAAGCACGATACAAGTTTGCGTCGATGACATTGGAGCCATCAAAGGCACCCTCGCCACAGCAGTTAGTGTCGAATGGCACCGTTCCATTCGGCGAGAATGCCGGTCGGCAAAGCTTTCTAGCGGGCGTTTTCGACGCCGCGACCGACCAGTCGTTCGTCAAATGTGCCACGGGGTACGTCGGTGGCCCCGATCCTGATCTTGCCGTTCGAACGTGCGTGCCCGATGGGACCGTCTTAGTGCCACCGTACCTCCGCGTGATGCTGGCCGCGGTGGCGTTTTTGCCCTTCCCGCTCGATGCCAATCTGCGTGTGGCCGCCCTGGGCGTGGCGGGAGGCGCGCTGCCATCGTACCTTCAGCACAATTTGTCAACCCGAATTGGCCACCTCGACCTTGTCGACGTCGAGCCCGCAGTGCTCGAAGCTGCGATCGCCCATATGGGGCTGTCCGGAGACAAGTTGCGACGTGGCTGCACACTGCACGTGAAGGACGCCGAAACGTTTCTCCGAGAGACGTCGACAAAGCAAGATATTCTCTTCGTCGATCTGTTTTCCGGTGCACGCCTCGCGCCGGTCGTCAAGCAGGAGGCGTTCGTCACTCTGTGTCGAGAATCGTTGGCGACTGCGGGCGTGGTCGCGTTCAACCTGCCGAGCAGCGATCCGCAGTTCGTACAAATGTGCAGGCGTTGCTTCGGCGAATCGCATGTATTTGTTGCCCCTGTGCCGCACGGCAGCAACGTCGTGGTATTCGCCGCGGCACGCATGCCGGACGAAACTGCCCGCAGACATGTCGTTGGGCGCGCGACGACAATCTGTCGGGATTTTCACCTCAAGTATGACCTCGGCGCGCACCTGCCCATGTCGTGGTGCGTGTGGTAACGGGTTCGTGCTGCCCTGGAACGCGGATGTTGGCCACCGCGGTGGCGACCTGGTGATTTGTATTGTTGTTGCGACGATTTACCATCAGTTCATTTGTCAAGAGCCGCGCCCCACCCCCATGGCTGCCGATACCCGAGTGATCGCGAGTGACGATTCTGTGGCGTCGTCCGTTGCCGATCACGTTGCGGACATGGCCAAGTCGATGCTGTCGGTTGGCGAGAAGGATGCCGGCCTTGCAGGAGTACGGCTGGAGAAGAGGGGCACTGTTGAGGCAGCCGCGGCGCCGCCCGGTCACTTCACGATCCATTTACCAAACCGCATGAGCTTGACGGTGGACGTCATGGGTGCCGTCGTCTACGGTGTGGTTCTGTGTTCGGTGGGCCTCATTCTCTATTGTCGACTTGGCGCCGCGGTTCTCCCCGGCGGTGGCATATTCGCCATCGTGTACACCGTCGGCTTTAGCAACATCGTCGCCGGCACCGTCGCGCGGCTGTTCGGCCTCCCCGCTCTCGTCGGCTTGATAATCGGCGGCATAATGGCTTCCCTCCTTGCGCCGTTTCCGGATGATGTGCCCCCGGCATTTTCATCGGTGGTGCGTACCTTCGCAGTGGTGCTCATCGTCAGCCGCGCGGGAATGCAATTTACGTGGAAGGTCATCCGGCCCGTCATCACCACGGTGCTCAGTCTTGGATCCCTGCCGCAGCTCGCCGAAGTGACGGGCCATTTCGTGGCGTGTCTCGTCGTGTTTCAACCTAGCAATTGGATGTTCGCCTTGTTTCAGGCGGCGGCCGCCTCCCCCGTGTCCAACGCCATCGTCATCCCGGTTACCGCGCCGTTCCGCGCCGAAGGCTACAGCCAAACCCGGGGGCCGCTGCCCGTGATGATCATCAGTGCGGCGTTCGACAATATTCTTGCCGTGTGGTTGCTCAACCTGAGCCTCACATTTGCCTTTCCGGCGCCAGGCTTCAACCCCCTCACCGAGGTGCTCGTGATGCCGTTCCTGTTGGGTGGCGCCGCGGCGGCAGGGGTCATATGCGGGCAGTTCCTTTGCTACTGCGTGACCACAAGGTTCGCCAACCTCAAGCACGAGCTCGCCAACATACCGCAGGGGTCTCCCGACACCCCGACATTGGTGACGTTCCTTCGCGCCGAGGACGCCACTGCGTTTCGCCGTGAAACACTTCTTCTCCTTATCGCCGCCAACGGCGCCGCCGCGTTCTTCACGGCGTATTTGAAGCTGCCCATATGGGGCATCGTGTTCAGCGTCGTGAACGCCGCCACTGTCTCTCAGCTTCTAGCGTCCAACCCCGACACCATCAGTGCGCGACTTACACTTAACAACGACTTAGCCTGGACCTGGGACACCTTCATCACGCCGACGCTGTTTTCCATTTTGGGATCACAACTCGACGTTGCTGAGCTGCTGAACCCGTCACTTTTGGGACGCGCGCTATCGGTTCTTTTTTGCGGTCTTTTGATGAAGTGGATCGTAGTCGTGGCGACCACGCGCCGCAAGTTGGCGTGGTCCGAGGTGCTTTACGCCTGCATCGGGTGGGCCTCGAAGGCCACCATTCAGTCTGCGTCGGCCCCCTTGGTGCTTCTCGAAGCACAAAAGATGCTTGATGCGACGCCGATCAATGCCACCGACTACACTGCTCGTCAGGCAGACGTCGATAGCGGCCGTGTCGTGATGGATTGCCTCATCTTCTATGTCCTCTTTTGTAGCTTTTCTGCAGCGGTGGCCCTCAAAGCGCTTGGGCGAACACTGCTCATCAAAGATTCTGACCAAGCGCCCCTGCAATGATCCTCTGTTTTTCTATTTACAGCATCACAATGTCGCTTTCCGTTTCCCCTGTCGTGCGTGTCCACACATATTGAGGTACTGTGTTGACTACTTTTGTATCTACTTTTGTATCTGCAGCAAGGAGCCGAACAATGCCAGTCAAAACCGTGTGCGGCGTGATTCCGCCCGCGGTTCGTCTGAACTATTCGGTGGCTTTGCCTCCGCTGCGCATCCGACAACTGGCCGCCGCCGCCTCCGAACCCATCTCGACGGTGGTTTCCGCGCCGGGCGCGCCGGGATACGTCCAGATCGCCATGTCGGCGACGGATGACTTTCCTTTAACGTATTGCATCGACACCGTCGTGAGCGCCGCCGACAATGCCACCACTCCCTGTGTCGAGCCGTTCGACAACGGTCAAGGTCAGGTCGCGATGCGCGCGGTGTTTCACCAAGTGACCGACAACGTCACCGCTGCCGTGCATGGATTACCGCAGGGCCGCAGTGGGGCTGTCTTTGTACATGGTTCGCTGAGGGGGACACAGCGAGACGCCTTTTTTTATGGGCCCTCTCCGCCCGCGGTCGCAGGTTCGGCCCTCGGACCCCCAATCGACGAGGCGGACGGAGCTTCGGATGGTGAGGAGCCGAATCGACCCTCGTTGACCACTCTCCACGCGTCCACCGGTCGGGCGAACGACACGTCCTGGCCAGGCCTGATCGCTACGTTTCTTCGAGCGGCGTTGAAATTGGACAAAGCCTCCTGCTGCACCGTCGAAGGCGTGGAGATCGGCAACGAGGACGGGAACCGCACGTGCCTGCAGCGCCCGCGGACCGTGCGCACAGGGGAGGAATGCGTCAACGTTTCACGCGCGATCAAGTCGGCCGTCGATGACCTCAGCGCCAACGGTCGAGGGACGTCCGTGGTCGCCATCTCCATCGGTGACGCCTCCAGCGACCCGCGATTGACCGAGTCGCGACCAGCGCCGGCGGGCTACCGCAGGGGACCCGCGCTCTTCCTCGTGAGCCTTCCGTTGATCAACTACAGGACGATCACGCCGGGCGTCCGGTCAACGACCGATTTCGTCAGCGTGACCGCGATTGCCGCCGCGCTACGCATCGCTAGGGGTGACGCGGGCGCAGCGCGCAAACGCTTGGCGAAGGATCTGGGGCTGCCATCGCAGTCGATTTGGGAACGAAGTGGCATCGCTGGGACTCTGCGCGGCGGTGGCAGCGTCTTTGTGGTCGGTTTGGTGTCACCTGTGGCGCACTTTTCTCGCTCATCGCTCGCGACCTTGCGACTGCTCGATAGCATTTCCCGGTTGCCGTGCTCCATGCGGTTGAAGCAGTTGCCGCCGTCGGTTATTTGGTGTACTGCAAAACCCCTTACTTCGTTCGCGCTGCCGTCCCCGAGGCCCGTGGATCAAGCACTGCCGTCCGTTCAATCAAAATGGCGGAAACCTCCGCCGGTGAAGGCGGCCATTGTTCCACACCCACCTACAATCCCCGCGCCCCGGCTACCGCCACGGAAGCAGCCCATGTTCATCGTTGCGGAAACGGCGCGGAGCACCGACGTGAAATCAGCACATCAGCCCGCCCCGCCCGCCGCTCCCCGCCGCGCACTACCAGCGGACACCAGCCGCAGCAAGCTCAACGCTTTATCCGCCAGGGAAGCGGAAGGGCGCCGTACAGTCGTGGCGATTTGTTCCACCGAACTGCAAGTTCTCGTCACGCGTTTCAACCACATCATACAAGGGGAGAACCAAAGACGAAAGGAACACGACGCGCAGCGGGCACCACCTGCCGGGCGTCACGCGGCCCTCCTCGCCGCGGATCAACATCAACGCGTTGCGGCCGCGGTTCCACTAAGCGCGGAGCAGCCAACAGACGATTCCTCTACGACTGAAACCACTGACGCGCTGAACAATGGGGCTCCAGCGAGAGCGTCATCGGTTGCTTCCTCCAAGTCGACGCCTGTCAAGCGTCGCAGCCCGACACCGGTGAAGTCGCCGTTGAGCCGGCGAAGCACGTCCGCGGTTTCCCGCGGATATTCTAGCCGTTCGTCGACACCCACGCCGCGCCGGCGCCGGTCTTCGTCCGGGTCCTCGCGTGGGTCACGCGATTCTCGAAGCAGCAGTCGGCACTCGCCACCGCGCGACGGTGTGCCTCGCCGTGCGTCAGCGGTGCATGGCGAGTCGAACGCCCTTCCTCCCCTCGGTGCCGACAGCGGCGCGTGGGTGCCCGATGCACCCTGCGTGGCGTCTCCCCCGCCGCACCGGCTACCCTCGGTGGATGTCAAGGCTCCGACGGGTTCCCTTTTCGCAACCGCTGCGACAACCGTCGTTGCTACGAAGGAACTGCTTGACGTGTTCGGGTCCCTGGAGGAGCCGCTGCGGCGACTGGTCGTCATGACGAATGAAATCATCGATGACGAGCCCTTTGACTCTGATGAAGTCGCTCAGCATGGCGGACTCGTCGCCGCTATGTCGCGAGGGGCAACGGCGTCTATTCAGCGCCTCGCAGCTGACGGCGACGTCAACCGCCTCGACATTGACCAACTTCAAGCGGCGCGGTGGCTCGTATCGCAGCTCAAGCAAGCTGTGACGGCAGGCACACACGTCGCCGACGACGCCGCGAGCTCGAACGACGATTTGGCGGAAATGTGGAAAGAGCTTCTGAATTGCAAACGTGACCTTGGAAAGCTCGTCGTGACGTGTTGCGAGTTGTGCGGCGGAGAACTGTCAACGGCATTGCTCGTGGAGTCGTCGTCGCTTTTGGCAGCGTCGGTTTCCTCCTTCGGCTTCCCGGACGTATTTCGGGCACTTGTCACGCGGTGCGCGCTGGGGGACAGCGACGACCTGAATGCATCCGTGTGGGAGGAATGCGCTGCCGCGATCACCGCTCTGCACCAGATCCCGCCCGCGATGACCCTAGAGTGGCACCACGTCGTGATTGGACTCTCCGCCGGGCGAAGCATGTCCTCGAAGTGGTCGCAAGTGTTGAAGCGAGCTGAACCACAAGTGTCATGGGAAGCAAAGCTTGGCGTTCAGGCGGCTGCCGCCGTCGGCTCTGAGCTGGTTGCAGCCCTTTACCCCCCGTTATGAATCGTATTGCGATCAACTGTGAATAGTCCCTCTCATCAACGTTTTAACACGAGACAAAAGGGTTACCGAGGTGCTCGCTTCGATGCCGGTTAATTTGCGATTGTGGGAAATTTGCGGCTGCTAACAAAGGACCCATGTCAACATCGCTCGACCGGCTGCGCGCAGCCCTTCGGGTGAACGAGGCCGGCCGCAAGCGCATTCTTCAACTCGAGGCCTGCATTGACGACCAGCGCAGGATGCTGGAGGACGTGACCCACATGATGGAGCCGCTGTCACAATTGGAGCGCCTGTGCTTTGGCCTGGTCGAGGTCATGGAACGGCAAGTTCTCATCGACGACGCGATGCGGTACTTGCTGCTGCGGAGTCCAGGAGAGTCGGGCGTAGCGCCACTGTTGACAACCCTCGACGATTTCGCGCGACTGCGGCATTTCGATTTGTCTCCGCCGTCAGAAGGACATGTGACCGCGGTGGATGTCCCCGAACGGTTTCGCAGCGAGACCGTCGCGCCACATGCGCTGCTTTTGACGGCGCTCGAGCAGCTGACGGTTCTTCCAAGACGATTGAGGCATTCGTTGGTGCAGGCCGTCACTGCCACCCGGAGGCTTGGCGACCGATCGGACGGAGAGTTCGTTGCGCTTGCACCCGAAGCTGCGTCTGTTGCGGTCCAGTGTGGCGACGACGGGGACTCGCCATCCACGCTGCGGCGGCATTTTTGCTCGAAATGTCAGTCGCTTCAGTTTGCATTGCAACGGAGCGAAGACGAACGTTCTCGCGTCGTCTCGGAACTGGCCACGATGTCCGAATCGCTTCGGCACACGCAGCATGTCCTCTCCATGGAGACCGCGGAGCGTCAATCACTGGCTGCGGAACTGTTCGCGAGGAGAGGCACCGGGGCGTCTCAGCGCAAGCCGGTCCATCAAGGGGCTCACGAGTCAACCATCGATGACACGGACCGCTCCTTTGCGGCGCTTGTTCGTGGACCCACGGCGCTTCCGGCCGCGCTGACATCTGCCAGCAGGGCCCGCAAATGCACGCAGCGAGTGCCGGCGACCGATGCAACGCTCACTTACGTCGACACCGCCGCCTCAAGATTGCTTCAACTTGGGCGGCACCACGCGCAATCGTTGCACGGAACCCATAACTCTGCAGACGACGCCATGCTGGCCGCACGGATGCACGCGAACATGACGCGCGACCGCGTAATGGAATCGGCTCGGCAGCAACTGCTGTCCATTCGCCGGTCGTTGTCCCCTAGTTCGTCGGGAGTGCTGTCGTAGATTCGTTGCCATCGTTTCTCGCGGTGTTCCCACGCGCCGAGTTTGTCCGTGCAATATCCTGTGCTGCTGCCTGCCTTTGCTTTGTGTTGCTTTTGAAGCAACGGTGCGCCCCCTCCCTCGAGTGCTGTGAGACATGCCGCCCTTGCCTTTGCCTCCGCACCGCGAGGACCGGGGGGGTGGTACTGCACACATCGGCATGTTTCCGTTTGGAGGCAGAGTGCTGACGGCGCTTCCCCCGATCGTCGAAGGCGTCGTTCCGCCGTGCCCCATCCGTTGCGTCACGCCCGTCCCGTACTTTCAGCCAGTCCACGACGCCACAAAGTACCCAGCGCTTCACGTGACCCGGCGACATGCGCGCGACCGCGTGGCCATGTCGGTGGCCGTGGAGATGCACCGTGCGGATGGCCCTGCCTTTCACGCCCTGAGGGTCGCGGTGGACGACGCGAAAAGCAACGCCGTATCGGCATCACGAACCGTTTCGCTTTCGTGCGCGTACCGTTCCGAACATCAGCGAGTGTGCCGTCACTGCAATGAGGCAGCGGTCGCATTCTTCGCTTCTCAGCACAGAAGATTGCTGGCACGCCAAACACATTCTCGAGCAATCATTCAGGACGCGGAACAGGCGTCTGCCCGCAGCATATTCAAAGCGTTCGAACCGCTGTTGGCAGACATTCGAGCCATTCAGCTTATGGCCCAGCGAGCTCGCATCTTCTCTTCGATTCGCCGAGAGGTGGCAGTGGCGCTGCGCGAGTTGGAACACAGCGAGGCCGAACGGCGCGCACAGCTGAACGGTGCCGACGATGAAGCCCGCGTGATCTGCTTTCGTGCACACAGCCGTGCACTGCTCGCGAGCATCGACGCCGAGCAGCAACGAAAATTTCAACGGTTGCAGCTACTGCATGAAGAGACGAAAGGCCAGGCGGCTCTGCAGCGCGAAAGCAGAGCTCAGCGCCTGAAGTTCATTGCCACGGAAATCGAGGAACTGTTGGACTTGGAAATGAAGCGCAGGATGGCCCTGGAACTCTCCCAGGACTTCGCGTGGACCCAGCTCGCACTGAGGCACGGCGAGGGACGGGAAAAGGCGGTGACTGACTTCGGCAAACGTCACGAAGCATGCCTCGCCGTGGACCGCCGACGCGTGGAGGACCAGTGGCTGACGGGCGCGAATAGCGATGTCGTGGAGCTCGAGACCAAAGAACGCAATCATCTGCGATCGGACGCCCGGGTGGACTTCGCCGCGCAACGGGAAGCCCTGTGGCGCCGCCGTCGCGACGAAATCGAACAGCGGGAAGTGCAATTCCGCGAACAGCGATCCTTTGCGTTGCTCAAGGACCAAATTGCTTTTCTATTGCAGCCCGAGGTGATGTTGCGCGCCGAGGGACTTTGCCGCCGTGCCGTGGTGCGCAGCGAAGAGTGGCACCGGACGCGACTGTCACGTCGATGCCACCCGACCGCGATCTCGCCGCCGCCGGTGGTGGACACGCTCGTGGTGGACCCACTGGTGGCAACAGTGGTGTCTCGGGCCATCGCGGTGGCGCTGTCGGCCGCGAATGGAAGGACGGCCGTTGCCGAACAAATCGCGGTTGACCTATGGCGAACTCACATGGGCGGCATTCTCGCGGCCGCGATCGAGGTTGGTGCCTGCACCTTGTAGCAGCGGCTTGATCTACTGCGTGCCAGTCGATCGTGTATCCAGTCACTTTTCCCCCCGTCTCACCGCTTTCCCCGAAATAAGGTAATGTTGACGATTTCACATTCTGCTTGCATCAACCCTCATCCTACAGTTGTCTGTGAAGGGTGTTTTGATACAGCCCTGGATTGATGGGTTGTCGCTCGTCGACGGATCGTGAAGTGGGCGTGAATGAACCCGCCGCAACAATCCGTGGCACGCCGCCCGTCAACCGCCCGGCAACCGTCGCGACAGAGCCCATCCCTTCTGACGCCGCGAAATTTTTACGTCAAGTAAACGAAATGGACAATCCTGTGGCCCGCGCGCTGCTTGAAGAGTGGTCGATTTTCGTTTTTTGGATCGAAACGAATGCTGAACCCGACACGACGGCCGCTACGGGAAGCAGCACAGCCGCTGCGACCCGACCCGCGTTCTTTGGCCGTCCGAAGGACGTCTGGGCGATGATCGGACCCGATACCGCGGCCACACTCTCCCACGAGAGCGTGGATCAGACCGGGCAACTGGCCATCGCTTTTTTTGCTTGGGACGTGCGGAGACGAAGCTGGAGCGCCGAGCTGGCCTACCAAGTTGTGGGCCACCCGGATCGCGGCGAGCTGCAAGTTCACGTGAAGCTGTTCCTTGCTGGCCGACCACCACTGATGTTCGACTTTGTAGTACGGTATTTGTACCAGAGTGAGAGATGAGTGTCAACCATGGCGACCACGCGACAGCGTTCCATTTCGACTTCGTCGAGCGGATGCTGACTACGGCGGCGCATGCGACAGAGAGTTGTCATTTTGAACGCCAACAGCACACTCCTTTCTCACCCCAGTGCGATGGCTGCATCGTCAGCGACATTGCTCCCGCGAGAGCGTCGCCGGGGCGAGTTGTTGCCGGTAACCATTCTGAGCGGTTTTCTCGGCGCAGGCAAAACCACGCTCCTGGAACACATCCTGAAAAATCGGCAAGGAGTTCGCGTCGCCGTCATCGTCAACGACATGGCGGAAGTGAACGTCGATGCCAGTCTCGTCGCGGGCACGCGCCTCCTGAAAACCACCGAAAAGATGGTCGAGATGCACAATGGATGCATCTGCTGCACGCTACGCGAGGACCTGTTGCTCGCGATCCGGGAGCTGGCAACGCACACCGATGTGCAGCTCGTCGTGGTGGAAGGCACCGGTGTCGCGGAACCCATGCAAGTTGCCGAGACGTTTTTTATGCCGCCTCCCGACGGCTCGGACCCTCTGAGCACCGTCGCGCGGCTCGACAATTGTGTGACCGTCGTTGACGTCTCGACCTTCGGGGAGTACTACGAAGGCATTGAAGGGGTGACCGAAGCGACGCGGCGCCGCGCGGTTGCGGACGGACGGTCGCTGGTGGACAACGTTGAAGTTCCTGCCGACGATGAAAGGAACATCGCTCACTTGCTCGTAGACCAAATTGAGTTTGCAAATGTGATTTTATTGAATAAGACGGACTTGGTCCCCGCTGCGGAGGTCGCTCGAGTGGAGGAGCTCTGCCGGTCACTGAACCCGCTCGCGACCATTCATCGGTGCGTCCGGTCCGAGGCCGACATGTCGGTCCTTCTTTTCACAAACCGCTTTTCGAAACAATTCGCCGAGCAGGCGAAGGGCTGGATGCTCGACATTTACTCCGGTGTCGCCCACACACCAGAAACCTTGGAGTATGGCATCGCATCCTTTGTGTACCGTCGCGACACGCCCTTTCACCCCCAACGGCTGCACGACTTCTTCACGCGCTATTTTGTCCTGCAAGAAATCGAGATCGAGAGTGACGACGACGTCGACAGCTCGTTGACGCTCGAAGTGCAGCAGCAACGGGAGGAGGCCGAGTATCGTTTCATGCGAGCGACGGCGGAGACGCGTGGCGCCGAACGGCGACGAACTTTCGGTCACATCCTACGTTCGAAGGGCTACGTTTGGATCGGCACTCCACCGCGACTCGGCGGTTTCGCGCAGTGGGCGCATGCCGGTCACATCGTGACGTTGAACTACGGCGGCGGTTGGGGTCACTTCCCGCTGCCGGTGTCAGGCAAGACCGCCATTGGGGAAAAGGCGCCGGCACAAGAAGTAGTGTTCATCGGACAAAACCTCAACCGCACCGCGATTGAGACCGCGCTGGACGAATGCCTGCTGACGAACGGTGAGAGCACCCTCTTGACGGCGATCATGCAAATGTCGAATGCCCTGGACCAGCACCCCTTTCCCGACCCATTCCAAGCGTGGATTGACGAGGAAGCTGACTGGGAGGCCGCGGACGACGACGTCGCCGACGCTCCAGCGGTTGCACGGGCAGTTGATGCAGAGGTTGACAAGTTCCGCCGCGAGCAACTTAGCGCGCCGGCGACGGGTACGGCGGACGACGACGGCGGCGACGAAGGTGGAAAAGTCGCAAAAAAAGCTAAAAAGGGCCTAAAGTAGCAGCAGTAATCTCGTCGGCATAAATCACCCGTTTTGTGGTATCGTACACACACGTTCTGCCAGCTGCGTTTTTTCTGACTCTGTAACGTTCGTGTTGATGGCGGCAATTTGTTTACTAAGCAGTAGCTGACTCAAGGTGCCGTGTTTTACTCGAATCCTGTGATGCACACAGCTGGCCACGCGACGCGTGTTGCCTGCTGCGTCCTGCTGTTGCTAGGATCACCGCTCATCGTGTCACCATGCGTCGCCTCGGACTTTGCGGTCGTCGGCTACTTGCCCGAGTACCGGCTTGGGGGCTTCAACTATTCAGCTGCCTTCGACACCGGTTTGACTCATTTACTGTTTTTTAGCCTTGAGATCGATAGTCGTGGCAGTCCAGCTGCTCTCGATCGCTTGCCGTCGAGGGAGCAAGCGCGCGCGGCGCGCGACGCCGCCGATCGACGTGATGGAAAAGTCCTGGTGTCATTCGGAGGCAATTCCCGGAGTCAGAACTTTGGACGCATGGCGACGACGCCAAAGCTGAGGGCGAACTTCATATCAAAACTCAACGGATTGCTGGATGAGTATGACTTTGATGGCGTCGACTACAACTGGGAGTACCCCAATAACGACCACGAGTGGCATGCCTGGGGGGACCTCATGGCAGAGTCGAAAAAGTCACTCATTCCCCGCGGTGGCCGCCTTCGTCCCGGCCCCAGCTCGTCTTCCGCCGCCATCGTGACGTTTACCATGTACCTTGACCCGCAGCACTACAAGATCATCACCCGCTACGACCTCCTGAGGGACGCCGACTTCGTCCATTGCATGGCGTACGATCAGCCGCACCAGCACAGCACCATGAGCTTCTTTCAGTCAGGCATCGATCAGGCCAAGCGGAACCACTTTCCGCTGAGGAAATTCACGATGGGGCTACCGTTTTATGCGCGACACATACGAAGTGGCGATCCCAAGACATACGCGGAAATTCACGGTGACTTGCACAACGACCATGACGATCACGTTGGTGAATACTACTTTAACTCGCGCACCTTGCTGACGCGAAAAACGGAGTCTGCGCGGCACCACGGCATTGGTGGCGTGATGATCTGGGAGCTTGGCCAGGACGTGCAGCCGCTGAGCCGGCCAGACTCGCTCATGTCCGCCGTCAGGGCAGGTCTCCCCGTCATTCGCACCGACAGCAAAGGGGGTGATTCGCCGGTTCCAACCTTCAACGGCGCAACGAGAGACGACCTCTAAAGCAAGAGCGTCACCGTGTGTGTTACACTTTGTCCATCGCCTGGGACCACCGTTTGCGTGATACCTATTTTCTTTTCATCTCTCCAGTCGACCGCCTCCACACAGACCCTCTCGTTGTGGGCAACCCCAACGCGCGGCCCATGACGGCACAGCTCCTCCCCGCGAGGCCCTCCGCGCGCCGCCTCGCTCTCGGCATCGAAGGCAGCGCGAACAAAATCGGCATCGGTGTCGTCGGCCTCGACGGAGAGATCTATGCCAACGTGCGCCGAACGTACGTGACGCCCCCTGGGACCGGCTTCTTGCCCCGAGAAACGGCGATCCATCACAACGAGCACATCTTAGCACTGGTGCAGGAAGCCCTTGCTGTCGCGAAATGTGGACCGATGGATGTGTGCTGCATTTGCTACACCAAGGGCCCGGGCATGGGTGCTCCGCTCTCAGTCGGATGCATGGTGGCCCGCGTGCTCAGCCTACTGTGGAAGGTACCTTTGGTCGGCGTGAATCACTGCATCGGACACATCGAGATGGGGAGGCTTGTGACCGGCGCGAGCAATCCCATCGTCCTGTACGCGAGCGGGGGCAACACGCAGGTCATCGCCTACTCCGACCATCGCTACCGCATCTTTGGCGAGACCATTGACATCGCGGTCGGCAACTGTCTTGACCGCATCGCCCGGCTGCTGGACATTCCGAACGATCCGGCGCCAGGTTACAACATCGAGCAGAACGCGAAGCGGGGCAGAGTGCTCCTGGAGCTGCCCTACATCGTGAAGGGCATGGACATGAGCTTCAGCGGATTGCTTTCCTTTGTCGAGGGGCTCGTGCACCATCCATTCTACCGGTCGCGTGACGGTCAAGCAGTCGCCCAGCCCAGCCGGCCGAAGATGCCCAAGGGAGGGTCGTCGTCGACCACCGCGATCTCTGAGCCGTTCACCGCCGACGACATTTGCTTCAGTGTGCAAGAAACGGTCTTCGCGATGCTCGTGGAGGTCACCGAACGGGCGATGGCGCAGTGCGGCATCACCGACGTGCTCATTGTGGGCGGCGTCGGCTGCAACCACCGGCTTCAGCAGATGATGCAGACGATGGTGGCATCCCGCCGCGGCGGTCGCTGCTTCGACATGGACGACCGATACTGCATCGACAACGGTGCGATGATCGCCTACGCCGGCATTTTACAGTTCTTGAAGGGCGGAGCGATCGGCCAGTCGTTCACGTTGCTGCAGGACTGCACCGTGACGCAGCGCTTCCGTACCGATGAGGTTTACGTGACGTGGCGCGACGATTGAAACGATTGACAGCGATAGACTCGCTAAAAAGAACCGATTTATTTTCGAACGAAACCATATCGTTCGTTGGTGCTCGTTTGGTGATTGAAGTGCCTTCGACAGTTCCCCCACCCGGTGTGTCATGCTTCGCCGCGGCTTGGTTCGCCTCCAGGGCACCATCGCTGCTCCGCCGCTGCCGTTTGCGGCCATTCGCCACGGCGACGCCGCCGTGCAGCGAGCCCTTTACCTGGACTACCAGGCCACCACGCCGATGGACCCACGCGTCTTGGATGCGCAGCTGCCGTTCATGACCGAGCGGTACGGCAACGCGCACAGTCGCACGCACATGTACGGCTGGGACGCGGAAGCCGCCGTGGAGCACGCGAGGCAGCAAGTCGCAGACCTAATCGGCGCGTCGCCGAAAGAAATTTTCTTCACCTCGGGCGCAACTGAGTCGAATAACATCGCAATCAAAGGCGTGTCCAATTTCGCGTCTCCCAGCAAGAATCACATCGTGACCCTCCAAACGGAGCACAAGTGCGTGCTGGACTCCTGCCGATACTTGGAACAGAGCGGCGTCGAGGTGATGTATCTCCCTGTGCAGCGAAACGGACTCGTCGACTTGGACGAGCTGAAACGGGCGATCCGGCCCACCACGGCGATTGTTTCAATCATGTACGTTCACAACGAAATCGGCGTCATTCAGGATGTGGCAGAAATTGCGAAAGTCTGCCGAGAGGCGGGGACCTACTTTCACACTGATGGTGCTCAAGCCGTTGGGAAAATTCCCATCAACGTTGAGCGTGACCAAATTGATCTCATGTCGATCAGCGGGCACAAGCTGTACGGTCCGAAGGGCGTCGGCGCGCTCTACATGCGCAGGAAGCCGCGCGTCCGCGTTCGGTCCCCCGTGAGCGGCGGCGGTCAGGAACGTGGCGTCCGCAGTGGCACGCTCGCATCGCCCCTTATTGTCGGCTTTGGCGCCGCGTGTGCCATCGCTAAACAGGAAATGCCGCGCGATACCGCACATGTCACGCGCCTTTCGAAGTTGATGTGGGAACGTCTGTCCAGTCGGCTTCCGCATCTTGTGCTCAACGGTGACCGGCAGCGCCGTTATCCGGGTAACCTGAACATTAGTTTTACCGGCGTCGAAGGGGAGTCACTATTAATGGGCATCGACCATGTTGCAGTGTCGAGCGGCAGCGCTTGCACGAGTGCCTCCCTCGAGCCATCGTACGTTCTCAGGGCCATTGGTGTCGACGCCGAGAACGCCCACACCTCGCTCCGGATCGGCTTCGGGCGCTTCACAACGGAGGACGAGGTCGTGGCCACATCCGACATGATTGTCCGCGAGGTGGCTCGTCTTCGGGAAATGTCCCCGCTGTGGGATCTCTTTTTGCAGGGAAAGGGCAAAGAAGCTGTGAACTGGCGGTGAGCGAGAGTTAGGGGCGGTGAGCGACTAGCGCCCAAGAGCCATTAATTCCCCCTCCCGTCGTTGGTCTGATCCCACGATTTGATATCAACGCCATTTCCCTTTCTGTTCTCTCCTTCCCTCTTCTCTGGATCGTTTTCGACCACAGGAATGCTTTACCCTAGTGAGCGACGTCACCAGCGGTTGTGTTCTGTCCTCCCGTGCTGAAGAAGAAGAAGAGAGCCAGAGGCACCTCCTTCAAAAGTGTGTTCACCGCCTCATGAGTGTCGGACGTTGCGCCGTTTGTGGGGATGGCGTCGACAAGGACAAGCGCTGCTGCATGTGCACTGCGCTGTTGTGCCGCAATCATCGACGTGCTCACGGCTCGCTCTTCTCAAAGACGTACTACTGTCATCCGATTTGTGCCACGTTGTCGCCACCGGTGCCCGCTCCACCTCCGCCTCCGTACTACGGCGGTGAAGCGCCGTTCCTGGCGACGATGGTGCACCACGACGCCGTCGTCCCTCTCTTTGCGCCGGAGCGAGGGCTGGGCTGTGCCCTGCCACTCGCGGACGAGTGCTTGGTGCCCCTCGCGCAGGAAGGCCAGTTCAATCTGCCCATCGCATCCGGCGGGTCGGTCACGATATCGACATCGCTGCTTCCCGGAATGGGCCTGCAGTTTGGCGCTTGCGTCGAGTTTTACGCTGACCGTAACGCCGCCCGCGGACTCGGTTCATCGACGTCGGGAGCTTCGTCACCCGAGTTGCTGCGGCTGCGCGGCGTTGTCTTAGGCGTATTGAGCGACGGAACGCTCGTCACCGCACGGCGGTGGAACCCGCCCGACGATTTGCCAGTGCGACGCTTTCGCGTCCGAAACCAATCCCCGGCGTTGGGCCCCGAGCGGTTCATCCCTGTGGCCGTGCCGAAAGGCACGCAGATCACCGTTGTCACGGTGGTGCGCTGTTCCCCCTGTCGCGCCATGCTGCCCATTGACGAAGTGGCACATCACGGTTCGTACTGCGGTGTCGCGGCCCCGGTGGGCAGTGCCTCTCCGGGGAGCGCCAGCAGCAGCGGCGTGGCGACTCCGCAGGCGTCTCCTGTGGTCACCGCCGCGGTTCCCAGCGCTCCGAGTTTCGATGGCGCCACCGCTTGGGGCGATGTGAAGCTGCTCGAAAGGCTCCAAACAGTTCGCGTTCTTGGCGAAGGCGCGCAGGGCATAGTGGTAGGCTGCTGCGAGGGCGTCGGATCCGTCATCACACATGTACTCAAAGACATTCGGTGCGCAGATGGGCCGACGCTCACTCGTGCCATCAGCATGAGCCAGTTGTTCCTCACGTTCCGTTCTCCGCACGTCGTCCCGTATCTCGCGGTGGACTTGCGTTCGGCCCATGCCCCCTTGGGTCTTCGCGTCGTGATGCCGTTCTTCCCCGAACGCGACCTCGCTCAACTCATTGCCGGTCGTAGAGAGCCGTTTCCAGAAGAGTGGATTCTTTCCATCGGGCTGCAGGTGGCCCGGTCGCTGCACGACCTTCACTCCTACCACGCCGGTACCATTGCCCACGGCGACATTAAACCGAGCAACGTCATGGTGGTCAACCGCGGCGAGCAGGTCGTGCTGGCCGACCTCGAGTCAGCAACACTGCTGCGGCCGACAGACCAGCGTCCGAAATGGCCGATCGCACCTGGCGTGGCCACTGGAACGATGGAGTGGACCGCGCCGGAGTTGCTCACGGCGTCGGCCGAAAACGGGTTTCCAACCGCCAAGTCGGACCTCTGGAGCCTGGGTTTGCTGCTACTGGTCGTCACCATTCTTCCCGAATTCCCCATGCTGCCGCTCAAAGGTCCCGACGGTTCCATGACGGAGACACTCGTCAATTCACAAGTGTGGTCTGACCACGAGAAGCTTCGCGAAAGCGTCTCGCTCGGCATTCGTCGTGCGCGCTCCCCCGACCCCTCCGGGCACTACTCGAACGACCTCGTGTCGATCATCACCACGCTGCTGCGTCACGATCCTTCCCGCCGCCCTGGGGCACAGCAGCTAACCGGCAAGTTAGAAGAGCTAATGACGGCCCGTCTACTCCGCGGCAGTGCGTAGTGACTCCTCCCGCCCAGCCATGTGTGATTTTCGCTGCCTCTCCCGAGCTGCTGATGCCGCTGTGCGATACGCCGTTCACCACGTTCTGTCCCCCATTCCCAACAGACTATCGCGCCCCGGATGCGACTACGATGGCCGTGGGTTGCTCTAAGCGTCGCGTTCGTTGCCGTCGCCGAGGGGCAGCACCTCCGGAGGAACGTCACTAGCCGGACCGTGACGTTGACGGAGACAGGCGCTTTCATTTCGATCGCCTCATCATTGCCCGTCGCGGGTTCCGCACTTGATTCAACCGCGCGGGACGAGGCGGTGTTGTACGAAGATGCCATTCGAAATGGTATCCCTGTCGCCGATCGGACGGTCGTCTTGCAGCTGCACGGCGCAGTCTTCGACGTCGACGCCGCGATGGCATTGTACGGACCAGGAGACGCTGTTGAATACTTCGTCTCCTGCATTGGCTTCGACACCACATTTGCCCCCCGCGTAGCATCGGCGCTGTTCGCCCTGTGGACGCGAAACGCCGTTGCGGTGCGCAGCACCACTGCGGTTCTGTCGTTCGAATCGTACGCGTCGTTCTCATCGGGAGGAAGCCGCACGCCGCTTTCTCCGCCACCGACCACGGCAAGGCCTTCGAGCAACGCCACGAAATCAGTTCCTGTGGTTTCGGCTGGCAGTGCGCCGAGGAACAACTGCCGTCAAGGGGCGTTGGAATGGTTTCAAATCACAGTGTCGAAGAAGTGCTTGCGAGCGGCACGACACAGCGACAGTCTGCGGTCGCCCAAGGTTTGGGTATGCGCAGGGTCACGTCAAGCTCCCGCCCAACTGCCGACCTCTTCCAACTACGGCTCATTGGCGGCGACCAGCGACGCGGCATGGGCGGTGACCGTCACCTCATTAACTCTGTCGATGGCCGTAGGCGGCGCCAGCCCCCTCGGACCTATGTTGCTCGCGCGGTCGCTCCCGTTGCTTTCGATCGCTAGCTGCGGCGTGGAGGGTGTGGTTTTGCTGCGCGAGGAGGAGCGGCAGCGACTGAGGGACGCCATCCCGAACGCCGAGGCGCTGCCCAGGTCCTGGCTCCGCCTGGTGGTGTTTCGCTCTGTCTTCTCCGATGCCTTCTATGCGGCGGAGGACGGCATCGGCTCAAACGACCGGTTCCGTTTGAGTGCTGCCGTCGCGAGTGCGACAACCGTCGACGTGACTGCCGAAGGGATCTCCTGGCCGGTTTTCAGGCTCTCATCGATCTTTGTTGGCGTGGCATTGGTCATGCTCTTCGTTGCCGCAGCCGCGACGGTGGTGTGTGGACGTGAAAGTGACCCATACAACGGGGGAGACGTACCGTCTGAGCTGCAGTCGCCATCCGCCGGCTTCTTTTCAATGACACGATGCATTACCTTCGCAAAATCACTTGCACTCTGCAGCTATCCCTCGCGCCTGACGCACCTGTACGTCGTTGTTCTCACTGTGAGCCTCCCCGTCACGATGGCGGCCCTTGCGGTCTTGACGCCTTCTTGGGTGCCCGTGGCAGCGGCCGTTTCGTGCTATTTGCCTGCAGGTGCATTCACGGTCCTGTGGCTTCGTTCAGCGGTCACCCAGGCCGCGTCGCGGGCGACGGTCATCGCACAGCGTGGTTGCCCCTCCTGGACCGCGACGTTGGCGCACACGCCGGCCGAGCGGCGGCGCGCGCTTTGGTCGCTGTGGAAACGCACGTTGTTTTTCAGAGACGAGCAGGCCGTCGCGCGACGCGTGGAACTGGACGTGGCGGATGAAAGTTTCGTTGGCCGTGAATGCGTCCTGACGTGGCTGGCAACGGCACACAATCGCTACCAGTGGGGAACGTATGCCGGGTCAGCCATCAAAGATGCAGACCGCTTCTGGGTCGAACGGCACACATCTTTTTTCACGGGTTGTCGTAAGGGCTGCCGTCACGGCCTCCTTGTACCGTTGTTTGTCGGCATCATCCTCGCGGCGTTGGACGGCTCGATGGTTTCCTCGTCGCTATTCTCAACCGTCAATTCACCGACGCTGGCTTTTCTGCCGAAATTTGTTGCAGATTCCAACACCTTTTCGTGTGGACTCGTTCGATGGTTAGCGGTAACGCTGAGCGGTCTGGAGGCGATTTGGATCGCCGCCAAGCGTCCGTTCAACGCACCTTCGTCGAACGCCGCGGCCATTGTTGGATCGACTCTCTTCACGCTGGCTCAAATCGTCGCCGCCGCGGTACCTTTTGTGCTGAACGTATCACAGGACCGCATCGACGAGACTACACCGATCGACCTCTCCGAGTCGTTAATGCAAACTGCGACAAATTGCTTGATCGCTGCCGTCGGTATAATTTTCGTTTTAGAGACGTTGTGGACGGTCGTCGGCAGCGTGATTTTCACGAGCATCGACGTGATTTGTGTCGGTATGGCTCGCCGCCAGGTGCGGCGCGCGACGGTGGGTTCGTCGGCAATCGTCACCCATCAAGAGCCTACGCCTCGAAATCCCTTGGACGTCATGGTCGCCCCGCGCCGCGCTTCGCCGCAGAAAGCCACCGCCGCGCACCCCGATCCCTTCGCCATCGCCCCCATCTTGTTGCTTCAGGCGCAGGATGGGAGGGAGGACACCGGTTGCCAACGTTTCGCCACAGTGATGCGCATCGTTGCATGTCAAGCGATCCTCTTCTTGCACGTTCGAGACGTGACAGTGCCCGGCAAACGTCAACGAGTCGTCGATGTGGATTCAGCCGAACCTGAGCCTGTGTTGGCAACGCCAAGCCCTCCTCCACCGCATGTGGACGCTGACGATCTGTTGATCCGTCTGTTGTAGTGCAATATTTAGTCAGTAGTTGCATTTGCCTCGCGAGGAACCATTTCCTCGTGTCACACAATGGGCCCTCGCATCCATCGCTGTTCTTGTATGAATTTTGATTGACGTTTTTTAAACAACGACGTATGAT
>ERZ1292633.679-Hain-H41-02um-R1-679-length-38589-cov-16_pt1 | contig 24170 bp, 19 predicted proteins | sample MGYA00564406_ERZ1292633 | MGnify/ENA primary metagenome ERZ1292633 (study PRJEB36523, sample SAMEA6512639) | groundwater metagenome | collected 2019-01-08 | study: AquaDiva: Metagenomics assemblies of 32 groundwater samples | reverse complement strand
GCAGGGGCGGCAGGATTATAGCAGTAACAAATGAAGGCAGCGCGGAAGTCCGCAGTCGTTCAGATTATTGCATATTTGTGCCTGAGACCAATCCTTTCCTTATGGCAGTTCTGCTGGCGGTCCCGTTGCAGCTTCTTGCATATCATATTGGAGTATTAAGGGGCTGCGATGTGGATCAACCGAGGAATCTTGCCAAGAGCGTTACGGTTGAGTAGTTTGCTGCGGCATTTATAAAATTTCTTTATTGATTTTCATTTTTTTATCCTTGCTTTTTTTTACAGCCAACACTTACAATAATTAAGTATGAATTTCTTTCTTGGATGGTTGTTTTTCAATAAGATTATTAACCGTTTGAGTTGTTTCAAACCGATTTTTCAGCCGAGGAAAACCGAACACCCCGTTTATATAAATGAAGGATAGCGTTGTACATACAACTTTATTTTTTTTGCTAATTTGTTTTAGACTAAATCATCTAATTCAGGCTTTAGGCAGACAAGGGAAGTGAGGGGGCTGACTCGTTGAAATCACTATATCTCCGGCATTCGACATTATTTTCATGAACAAACAGGCGTAACCTTTAGATAACTTTTAAAAAGGGAGTTGTAATGTCAAAGGAAGAGATTTTATTGAAGGACCTGAATCCCCAGCAGAGGGATGCAGTTCTCCATACAGGCAGTCCGCTTCTGGTGCTTGCGGGGGCAGGCAGCGGCAAGACAAGAGTTATCACTCATAAGTTTGCACATCTGGCAAAATCAAAGAAACTTTCCCCGAACTCAATACTTACAGTCACCTTTACAAATAAGGCATCTGAGGAAATGAAAGGGAGGATATATCATCTCATTGGAAAGGACACGGATATTTCATGGATAGGCACTTTTCATTCACAGTGCAACAGGATACTCAGGAAAGAGATAAAGGCGCTTGGATACAATAACAACTTTGTAATATACGATGACGATGACCAGAGCAACCTTATAAGGCACATACTCAAGGAGTTTAAGATATATGAGGCCATGTATAGAGGTGTTGTGTCGAGAATAAGCTCCCTGAAGTCTTCGCTCGTAAGTCCGGGCAGCTTCCTGTCACAGACAAATGGTTTTGGCTTTGATGAAAAACTCGCAAAGGTCTATGTGAGGTATCAGGACGAACTTAAGAGATGCAATGTGCTTGATTTTGATGACCTGATAATGCTTTCAGTTAAGCTGTTTGAAGAAAACCCGGCGCTGATCGAGAAATACCATGATATGTTTAAGTACGTTCTTGTTGATGAGTTTCAGGATACCAATTATGCACAGTACAGGCTATTGAAACTGCTTGCTGCAGAGGATAATATCTGTGCTGTTGGAGACGATGACCAGAGCATATACAAATTCAGGGGCGCGGATATTGCCAATATCCTTAATTTTGAAAAGGATTTTCCCGGCGCAGCGGTCATAAAGCTTGAGCAGAACTATCGCTCAACCCAGAATATACTTGATGTTTCAGGCGCTGTAATAGCCAGCAATGCGATGAGAAAGCCCAAGAAACTATGGACGGAAAGGGGACAGGGAGAAAAAGTTAATCACTGCTGGCTTAATACCGAAGAGGAAGAGGCAAAGCATATAGCGAGCGTGATAAAAGAACTCTATCTGAAGGGTAAATATAACTATAAGGATTTTGCGGTGCTTTACAGGGTAAATTTCCAGGCGCGGGCCATAGAAGACGCACTCAGGGAAGAACTTATTCAATATCGCGTGATGGGTGGAATAAGCTTCTACCAGCGCAAAGAGATAAAGGATATTATTGCTTATATGCGGCTTGTAATCAATTCTGACGATAATGTAAGCCTGCGGCGCATAATTAACTGTCCTCCGAGGGGCATAGGCGCTGCAACACTCTCCAAGATAGAACATGAGGCAAAAAAGAAATCATTGAGCCTGTTCAATGCGATTAAGGCCATATTAAAGGTGAATGGCGTTGCGGTTTCTGCAAGAGAGAAACTCAATGGATTTATTCATCTTGTAGAAAAAATTGTCTCTGCCGACTACAGTTCTGCGGCTGATATGCTGGAGGAAATAGTTGATAAGACAAAATATATAGATTTTATAGGAGAAGAAAAGGCTCAGAATATCCATGAGCTTATTGCAGCTGCAGAAGGCAAAGATATAAATGAATTCAGTGACAGTGCAGTGCTGGTTACTGCGATGGACTCCCGTAATGCAGAAAACTCTGTATCGCTTATGACCCTGCACAGCACAAAGGGCCTTGAATTCCCTGTTGTTTTTGTCGGTGGACTTGAGGATGGGCTGCTCCCATACTTCAAGGCGCTTAACAATAAAGAAGAACTGGCGGAGGAACGAAGATTATTTTATGTCGGGATGACAAGGGCCAAGGATATCCTCTGGCTTACAGGCGCAAAAAAGAGAAGGCTCTACAACACAAAGATTCAGGAGCAGGAGCCCTCCAGATTTCTCAACGATATACCCCCGCACTGTTGTCAATGGACAGAAAAATCGGCAAGTCCTCAGCCTGTTGCCATGCCGGTGAAGAGAATTGTTAAATTAAGCACGCCGCGTTTATATATGGCAGGCTGCAGGGTGAAGCATCCGAAATGGGGATCGGGTGTTGTGAGAGAGTGCTATGGAGACGGGGATGAGCAGAAGGTTATGGTAAATTTTCCGAATGTGGGGATAAAGAGACTCTGCCTCAGGTTTGCTAATCTCGAAAAGATATAGCTTGGAATGACAGAGGTTTTTTAATGAAGATATCCGTGGAACATATCGCAAAACTTGCAAGGCTGTCTGTTTCTGAGGAAGAAAAAGAGCTTTTCGGCCCTCAGCTTAACGGCATACTGAGTTACATGGAAAAACTGAATGAGCTTGATACAAAAGATGTCGAGCCTACATCACATGTGCTTTCTTTAAGCAATGTGATGCGTGACGATATGCCTGGGAATTCCATCCCAAGGGAAGATGCCCTCATGAACGCACCTGACCATACAGACAAGTTCTATAGAGTGCCGAAGATAATAGAGTAAAATTAAAATGCAAAATACAAATATCAAAAACTATTACGGTGAATCGCTATCGGGTGAATCGGTGAATCGCAGAAACCAATTCACCTATTTACCAATTCACCTATTTACCGGATTTAGGGTTTTATCATGTTAAGGTGCATGTTAAGAGCCAAAATACACATGGCAACTGTTACGGAATCAAACCTTGCCTATGAAGGAAGCATCACCATAGACGAAGGAATCCTCAAAAAAGCAGGCATCCTCCCGTGGGAGCAGGTAATGATAAGCAATATGAATAACGGCGAGAGATTCGAGACTTATGTAATCCCCGGCAAGAAAGGCTCCGGGATGTTCTGCCTTAACGGCCCGACTGCAAGAAAAGGTGCTGTCGGAGACAAGATTATCATCTTCTGCTACGGCTATTTCGAAGACGAAAAGATAAAAGCTTCCAAACCAACGATAGTTGTTATTAATTCAAATAACAAGATAAGCAAGATTAAGTAAGTTTGTGCCTGCTCCAAGTTCCGGAAATCCCTTGACACCATAGTAAGCCTTATTATAAACTGAACACAAGTTCACATGAACAAGCGTTCAGGCATAAAATCAAAGAAGAGAATCCTTGATGCGGCGATGAAGGTGTTTGCCGAGTACGGCTATGCAAAGGCGAACATGAGGGTAATAGCAAAGGCCTCTGACATAAGCATCGGCGGCCTGTACCTTTATTTCAAGAACAAGGAAGACCTTTATCTCACCCTGATGAAAAGCAGGATGGGGGACTTTGCCGGTAAGACAATGGAATCGGTAAAAGATATCAATGACCCTGCAAAGGCGCTCGGCATCTTCATAGCTATGAGTCTTAATTACGCAAAAAAGCATAAGGAGCTCATCCTTGTACAGGGGAGGGAGCACGGGTTTGCATTCGGCCTTGAGATGAAAAGAAAATTTTTCAGGAAGCAAAGAGGACTCATCGAGAACATAATCAGGCAGGGAATTCAATCAGGTACATTTAAAAAGGTGGATGTGCAGAAAACAGCCAGGATAATTTTCAGTGTCATAAGGGGTTTTGTCCTGTCCATTGTCGTAGAGCCTGATTCACTTTTTTCGCCTGAGGAATGCAGTAATCTTATACTTAACGGGCTTATAAGGAGGAATAATAAATGAGAAGTCGGGAGTCAGGCTATAAAATACTATATGGTACGGTACTGTCATTCCTGCGAAAGCAGGAATCCAGAGAAACTGAAGCAAAGTCTGGATTCCCGCTTATCGCCCCAGGCGATTCGCCGAGGAGAAAGAACTGCGGGAATGACAGAAATAGGAGAAATGCATTTTTATTTATAATTTTCTTTTTGATGCTCTTTGTTGCTCAGCGCGCCCATGCAGTTGAATACGGCCTTGAGGACCTTTACAGAATTGCGCTTGAACGCTCTGAACGCATTAAGATATCGGAGGAGGATTTATTTATTGCAGAAACAGGGAAGGATAAGGCGAGGTCCGTACTTTTGCCGAAGCTTTCCGCTTTCTGGAATTATACTAGGTATACCGAAGATAAATTCTCTTCCGCAGGGTCTGTTATTCAGCCTGAAGATGCCGAGTACTGGGGTGTCAGGCTTGACCAGTCGGTATCTTTAAGCGGCAGGGAAGCCACTGCCTTCAATATATCAAAAGAAAATATAGAAAAGAGCAGATATGATCTGCATGCAGTGAAGGAAGAATATCTCCTTAGTGTTTCTTCTGCATATTATGATGTGTTGAGGGCAAAAAAGGCATTTGAGATTACAAGTTCGAATGTCGAGAGGTTAACCAAATACAGGGATGCTGCTGCTATAAGGCTTAAGGTCGGTGAGGTTACAAAGACCACGCTTCTCAGGGCAGAGGCAGAGTTATCAGGAGCACAGTCAGAAGAGATAAAGGCAAGGAACGGGCTTCAGGTTGCGAAGGCTGTTCTTGCAAGGATTGCAGGAATAGATGGAAGTTATGACGTTAAGGAAACAGCAGACAGCAGTCAGTATGCGGCAGATGGTAAGCCTGACCAGGCAATCGAAACCTTAAAACAGGCAGCGTTTTCAGAGCGTGTAGAACTCAAGAGTCTCGAACTCCAGAAAAAAATAGGAGAAGACCAGGTTAGATATACACAGGGGTCATACTGGCCAACCCTTTCTGTCGAGGGTGTCTATTCAAAAAAAAATGAGGACCCTAAATCAGCTGCTTACAATAGAGAAAGCGTATATGGGGGTGTTAAGCTTAATTTTGCATTTTTTGAGGGAGGCCTTAGAAGGGCAGAGGTACGGGAAGCAGAGTCAAAGCAAAGACAGGTTATGCTCGTTTACGAGGACAGAAAAAAATCTATTGGCATTGAAGTGGAAAATGCATATCTTGATCTGATAACACAGAAGGCTATTACAGAGAAGTTTGAGGCGCAGGCAGTATATGCAGAGGACAATTATAAGGCTGTCTCAAAACAGTTTGAGTATGGTATTGCAAACAGCCTTGATGTTATGGATGCAAATACATTGCTTGTTACTGCGCAAAGGCAGCTTGCAGATGCAAAATATAATTATCAACTTTCTATTTTGAGATTAAAACGCGCAACAGGAATGCTGCTTAAATCAGTTATCAGTTCTCTCTCCTCGGCGAGTCGCCAGTGGCGACAGACATCAGTCGTCAGTCAGAATAAGGAAGGAAACATAAGATGAAAAAGCATTCTTTTTTTGTTACAGCCTGCTGTCTGCTGTTTACTATTAACTGTTTACTGTTTTTGCCTGCATGCAAGGGAAAAGAACAGCAGATGAAGAAAGCGGCGGCGCCTGTGACTGTTGGTACAGTTGTTAAAAAAACAGTGCCTGTTCAAATACGTGCAATAGGAAATGTTGAAGCCTATTCAACTGTATCAATAAAAGCGCGGGTTGGCGGTGAACTGGAGAAAGTATATCTCCGCGAAGGGCAGGATGTAAATAAAGGCGCACTGCTCTTTACTATTGACCCGCGTACCTATAAAACAGCGCTTGAATCAGCTCAGGCTAACCTTGCAAGAGATACTGCCATGGCTAAAAAGGCTGAGGAAGATGTTGTGAGGTATAAGGAGTTGTATAAAGAACAGCTTGTCAGCAGTTCACAATACGAGCAGATATTTGCAAATGCAGAGGCAATGAAGGCGACTTTAAAGGCCGATGCAGCAGCTGTTGAGAATGCAGGGCTTCAGCTCAGTTACTGCTCCATATACGCGCCTGTTTCGGGCAGAACAGGAAGCCTGCTGGTTAACGAAGGCAACCTGATTAAGGTAAACGATGATAAACCTATGGTGGTTATTAATCAGATTCAGCCTGTATATGTGACTTTTTCTGTGCCTGAGCAATACCTGCATGAAATAAAGAGGCGTATGAAATCAGGCAATCTCGCAGTGGATGTTTTTTTCTCAAAAGACGACAAGAACCCCTTTCACGGCGTATTGACCTTTGTGGACAACACTGTTGACACTGCAACCGGAACAATTAAGCTGAAGGCAACCTTTGATAATAAGGATAGGGCCCTCTGGCCGGGACAATTTGTCACGGTCCAAATTACCCTTTTGACTATTCAGGATGCAGTTGTTGTTTCTTCCCAGGCAGTCCAGACAGGACAGCAGGGTCAGTTCGCCTTTGTTGTGAAGGATGATACAGCAGAGCTTCGTCCGGTTACCGCGGGCATCACATATGAGGATATTACTGTAATCGAAAAGGGACTGGAACCCGGTGAGATAGTTGTCACTGATGGACAGATGCGCCTTATGCCCGGGGCCAAGGTCGAGATACGGAAACCGCAGGGAGCAAAGGGCATAGAGCAAAATCAAAAGCCGGAAGCTCCGGCTAAAAATAAGACAAAGTGAACATATCCGACCTTATTCATAAAACGGCCTATAATGACCAGCCTTGTTATGCTGGCGGTGATGATTTTCGGGATATTTGCATACAGGATTTTACCGGTCAACGACCTTCCTAATATAGATTTTCCTACTATACAGGTGACTTCCAACCTGCCGGGAGCAAGCCCGGAGACCATGGCCAGCGCAGTGGCAACGCCGTTGGAGCGCCAGTTCTCTACCATCGCAGGCCTTGACTCAATGACATCAACCAATGGTCAGGGTGTGTCTACTATTACGCTTAAGTTTGCCCTGGAGCGCGACATTGATGCTGCTGCCCAGGACGTCCAGGCATCTATATCAAAAGCTGCCCGCCAACTTCCACAGGACATGCCAAACCCTCCGTCATATAGAAAGGTAAACCCGGCTGACCAGGCAGTGCTTTATCTCGCCCTCATCTCGCAGACCCTGCCCCTCTCTGCTGTAAACGAGTTTGCGGACACAATCATTTCTCCGCGCATCTCGATGATAAGCGGCGTGGCCCAGGTGCAGGTACACGGTTCACAGAAATATGCTGTGCGTGTGCAACTCAACCCTCAGAAACTTGCGAACCGTAAGATAGGCATAGATGAGGTTTCGTCAGCCCTGGCACGCTGGAATGTGAATATACCTACAGGCGGGCTTCAGGGAGACAGACAGGCATTTACAATACAGGCAACAGGCCAGCTTTACAATGCAGAGGCTTTTAAGCCAATGATAGTGGCCTACCGTAACGGAGCCCCTGTCCGTCTGCAAGATATCGCCAAAGTTATGGACAGCGTTGAGAATGATAAGATTGCAGCATGGTACAACGCAGAGGGAAAGTCGACCCGTGCCATAGTTCTTGCAATTCAGCGTCAGCCCGGCACTAACACCATAGAAGTTGTTGACAGCATTAAACAGCAGATACCCGGTTTTCGCAGCCAGTTGCCGGGTAGCGTTCAACTTAACATACTCTTCGACCGGACTGAATCTATAAGAGATTCAGTAGCTGACGTTAAATTTACTTTGCTACTTACTATAGCTCTGGTTATTCTTGTCATCTTTTTGTTTCTGCGCAATATTTCAGCAACAGTTATCCCAAGCCTTGCCCTTCCGCTTTCTATTATCGGTACATTCGCTGCAATGTACGGCCTCGGTTTTTCAGTCAACAATATAACCCTGATGGCTCTGACCCTATCGGTTGGTTTTGTAGTGGATGACGCAATAGTAATGCTCGAAAACATAGTCCGCCACATGGAGCACGGCGAGAAGCCGATGGATGCGGCATTAAGAGGCTCTAAGGAGATTGGTTTCACTATCATCTCGATGACTCTCTCACTGGTCGCGGTCTTCATCCCGGTCCTTTTTATGGGCGGTATGCTGGGAAGAATGTTACATGAGTTTGCCGTGACCATCACAGTAGCTATCCTGATCTCCGGTGTCGTTTCCCTGACTCTGACACCAATGCTCGCCAGCCGTTTTCTCAAGCCGCTCGGGGAAAAACATCACGGGCGTATGTACAATGCCATGGAGAGGTTTTTCGACGGTATGCGCAATCTCTATGAGCGGACCCTCAAACGGGTGCTCGGTTTACGCCGTGCTGTCATAGTTATTACTGCGGTTATGACAGTGCTTACGGTCTGGCTCTTTACTAAGATGCCGATGGGGCTTCTGCCGTCAGACGATATCGGCGCGCTCTTTGCTGCTACTGAAGGCGCACAGGGTATCTCCTTTGAGGACATGAAACGGCATCAGCAGAAACTGGCTGAGATTTTGCTTCAGGACCCTAATATTGAAGCATTTATGTCGGCGGTTGGCTCAGGCGGGTCGCGGGTAGGCTCAAACAGCGGCTTCATGTTCATCAAACTTAAGCCTCTCCACGAACGCAAGCTTAATGCTGACCAGATAATCCAGAATCTTCGTCCTAAGGTGATGGGAGTCCCGGGTGTCATGATGTTTATGCAGAACCCGCCTCCAATCCGCCTTGAGGCAACCATGTCAAAGGCACAGTACCAGTTTGTCCTTCAGAGCCCTGAGACAGACGAACTTTATAAGAATGCAACGGACTTTGAGATGAAGTTGCGAGGACTGCCGATGTTGCAGGATGTGACCAGTGATTTACAAATGAAGAGCCCTCAACTCAACCTGGATATTGACCGCGACCGAGCTGCCAGTCTCGGCGTCACCGCCCAGCAGATAGAGGAGACCCTCTACTCGGCCTACGGAACCCGGCAGGTATCCGCCATATACTCTCCCACAAATCAATACAATGTGATCATGGAACTGGAGCCACAATATCAGATGGACCCGTCAGCGCTAAGCATGCTCTATGTCCGCTCGAACACCGGACAACTGGTGCCGCTCTCTTCTCTAACAACGATGAAAAAGGGACTTGGTCCATTATCCATTAACCACCTGGGGCAGATCAATGCCGTTACTGTCTCTTTTAATCTTAAGCCCGGCACTCCGCTTGGTGATGCTGTAACTGCTGTCGAGAAGGAGGCAAGAGCCCTTCCGGCCTCTATAACCACAGGATTTCAGGGAACTGCACAGGTATATCAGGCTTCTACCAAAGGGCTTGCTATGCTCCTGCTCCTTGCCATTGTCGTGATTTATATTGTACTCGGCATCCTGTATGAGAGTTACATCCACCCCCTGACCATCCTCTCTGGTCTGCCGTCAGCAGGTTTTGGAGCGCTCATCACACTCTTGATATTCGGGAAGGACCTGAACCTGTACGCCTTCGTTGGGATTATCATGCTTGTTGGCATTGTGAAGAAAAATGCCATTATGATGATTGACTTTGCGCTTGAGGCCCAGCGAAATGAGGGGAAGAAACCGATGGATGCTATTTACGAAGGCGCCATTGTCCGTTTCAGGCCGATCATGATGACCACGATGGCGGCGCTTATGGGCACACTGCCGATAGCCATCGGATTCGGCGCAGGAGCAGATTCGCGCCGTTCTCTCGGCCTTGCAGTTGTTGGCGGGCTTATCGTCTCCCAGCTTTTAACCCTCTACATTACTCCGGTTGTTTATTATTATATGGATAGGATACAGGGAATGGTTAGGGGCTGGTTAGCGAGACATAAGCGGGGCGGCGGTATGATAATAAGGGATAAAGATGGTGTATAGAACAAGCAGTCTCAAATCTATGCGATATAAATTTTTTTATAATAGCTTCTTTTTTTCGATTGCATTTTTCTGGTTGATTACAGCCGCAGGAGTAGAGGCAGAAGAGGTTATAAAAAAGGGCGAATTGCTTAATATGGATACGTGTGTAGAAATTGCCTTAAAAAAACAACCTAACATTGTCGCGGCAAAAAGTACAGTAAATGTAAATCAGAGCAGGGTTGGACAGGCAAAAGCAAATTATTATCCGCAGGTAGATTTGACATCAGGCTACAGCAGGACATCCCCTGTATCGAGGACAGACCACAATTCCTCTGACCAATATACCGGCAGCGCAACTCTTAAACAGAATATATATGATTTTGGCAGGACTTCAACACAGGTGGACATCCAGAACCTGAATCTGGATTCATCAAAATCGGATTTAGCAAACGTAACGGCGCAGATAATCCTTAATGTAAAGCAGTCATACTATGGGGTATTGGCGGCCAAGAAAAACAGGGATGTCGCAGACGAGACAGTTAAACAGTTTCAGAGCCATCTTGAGCAGGCAAAGGGATTTTATGAAGTTGGCACAAAACCTAAATTTGATGTGACCAAGGCCGGGGTCGATTTGAGCAATTCCAGGCTGAACCTTATCAAGGCGGAGAATAGCCTCAGGGTGGCAGTCGTAACACTCAATAATGCAATTGGGGTGCCTGATGCGCCTGAATATACAATCGAAGATAATCTTTCATTCCTGAAATCCGGGATTGTTTTTACTGAAGCAATCGAAAGGGCTTATAAAAACAGGCAGGACCTGACATCTCTGGTTTTTAAAAGGCAGGCAGCGGAGAAATCTATCAAACTTGCAGAAACAGGATATTATCCTGTCTTGACAGGTAATGCAGCCTATAACAGGTCAGGAGAGAAATTTCCACTCGGCGAGGGCTGGAACGCAGGAGTGACGTTATCATTTCCCATATTCAGCGGTTTTCTTACAAAATATCAGGTAGAGGAGGCAAAGGCAAACCTTGATGTCCTTAAGGCAAATGAAGAGCTGTTGAAACAGAATATTTTTCTTGAAGTCCAGCAGATTTATTTAAATCTCGAAGAGGCAGAGGAAAGGATTCCGGTGGCAGAGTTTGCAGTAAAACAGGCCGAGGAAAACCTCGAACTTGCCAATGGCAGATATGCTGCAGGAGTAGGGCATCCAATCGAAGTTACCGATGCACAGGTGGGATTAATTAATGCAAAGTTATCGCATATACAGGCACTTTATGACTACAAGGTTGCTCTTGCGAACCTTGAGAAAGCAATGGGGACAAAATGAAAAAAATAATTGCAGTCATTGTTATCGTAATTATACTCGGGGTTGCAGTATTCTTTTTTTTCAGGAATAAAGATAACGGGCTGAAGTACAGGACTGAAAAAATAACGAAGGGAGTTATAGAGACAAATGTTACGGCAACAGGCGCTGTGAATGCAGTGACAACGGTATTGGTGGGCACGCAGGTTTCAGGAACAATAAAAAACATCTACGTTGATTTCAATTCGCCTGTAAAAAAAGGGCAGTTGATAGCGCTGATAGACCCTTCAATATTCGAGACCCAGGTGGAACAGGCAAGGGCCAATCTTTTTTCGGCCAAAGCCAATCTCGAAAAAGCAGAGGCTTCCCTGGTAGATGCGAAAAGGACATTTGAAAGGAATAAACAGCTTTTTTCAAAGGATCTTATCGCAAGGAGCGACGTTGATACTGCAGAGACAAATAATGAGACTGCAAAGGCACAGGTGAGCGCTTCAAAGGCGCAGATTGCCCAGACAGGGGCCGCATTGAAAAATTCACAGGCTAATCTTGGATATACAAGAATACTGTCGCCTGTTGACGGGGTAGTAATATCAAGAAATGTTGATGTCGGGCAGACAGTAGCAGCGAGTTTCCAGACACCTACGCTCTTTACAATAGCCCAGGACCTTACAAAGATGCAGATAAATACGAATGTGGGCGAGGCTGATATAGGCAGTATGAAAGTCGGGCAGGATGTTGAATTTACTGTTGACGCCTATCCTGATATCACCTTCAAGGGCAGGGTGTGGCAGGTCAGAAATGCTCCGATAACCATACAGAATGTCGTTACTTATGACGTGGTAATTAAAATGGATAATCCTGAGCTTAAGCTCAAGCCAGGAATGACTGCAAATGTATCCGTAATCGTATCAATTAAAAAAGATGTTCTCAAGATACCTAATGCAGCGCTTCGGTTCAAACCTTCGGAAAAAGGCACTGGTACTCCTGCTAAAGGCATGGGAGGATATGAGAAAAAAGGAGCCGGTGTCTGGATATTGGAAAATAATAAACCAAAACGCATAAAGGTTGTTACAGGCATAAGCGATGGAAACCATACTGAGTTTGTTTCAGGCGATATAAAGGTCGGAGACCCGACTCTACGAGAAGGGCAGGAAGTTATAGTCGAATCTCTTATTAAGTCAAAGGGGCAGACCTCGAACAACCGCAGCCCGAGGTTTTTCTAAAAATATGTCTCTTATCGAGGTAAACGGCATAAGCAAGGTTTACAGGCTGGGTGATATTGATTTAAAGGCACTCTGCACAGTGTCCACAAAAATAGAAAGCGGAGAGTTTGTAGCAATAATGGGCCCTTCCGGCTCAGGGAAATCAACATTTATGAATATTCTCGGATGTCTGGATAAACCAACAACCGGACAGTATATGCTGGAAGGTATAGACATCGGCAAACTTGACAGGGACGAACTCGCAGGCATAAGGAATAAAAAAATTGGTTTTGTCTTTCAGGGATTTAATCTTTTGTCGCGGACCTCAGCGCTTGAAAATGTAGAACTCCCTATGCTCTATGACGGTATCCCGGCCAAAGAAAGAAGTGAAAAGGCTGCCGGGGCGTTAAAAAATGTTGGACTTGAAGGAAGAGGGGGGCATCATCCCAACCAGCTTTCAGGAGGCCAGCAGCAGAGGGTCGCTATTGCAAGGGCATTGGTGAATAATGCTCCTATAATCCTTGCGGACGAGCCTACCGGAAACCTCGATACCAAGACAAGCGCAGAGATAATGGAGCTTTTTGTAAAGCTGAACACAGAAGCAAACATTACGATAATACTCGTGACCCATGAGCATGACATAGCAGCATACAGCAAGAGGATAATAAGGTTCCTCGACGGATGTATTACCAGTGATGAGATGGGGAAAAATGTATGAATAGCTTAAGTCTTGTCATTGCGAGCGAAGCGAAGCAATCTAAGGGTTGTGAGATTGCTTCGTCGGTCTTAAGACCTCCTCGCAATGACACTTGAAAGGAAATCATGATAAACATCCCATCAACAATAAAAATATCACTGAGGGCCTTAAGAGTGAACAAGATGCGCTCGGCATTGACGATGCTCGGCATTATTATCGGCGTCAGCGCTGTTATCGCTATGCTTGCAGTGGGCACAGGGGCAAGCAGGCAGATAGAGGAGCAGATGTCGAGCATGGGAAGCAATCTGCTTATAGTAGTCCCGGGAGCTACAACATCAGGAGGAGTAAGAATGGGCGCAGGCACGCAGTCCACACTTACACTTGCTGATGCAGAGGCGATAAAAAGGGAATGCCCCGCAGTAGAGGAGGTCGGCCCTAATCTGACCGGAGTTGCGCAGGTTGTTTACAGCCACCAGAACTGGTCTACCGGAGTTGTTGGAACAACACCGGGAATGCTGATTGTGAGGGACTGGACCCTGTCATCGGGCAAGCCTTTTACAGAGCAGGATGTAAAGAGCGCAACAAAGGTGTGTCTGCTGGGACAGGTTGTTGTGGATAATCTTTTTGGCGATACAGACCCTGTCGGCAAAATTATCAGGATTAAAAATGTTCCTTTCACTGTATTTGGCGTTCTCGGGAAAAAAGGCCAGTCAGCAACAGGCCAGGACCAGGACGATACGATTTATATCCCTGTAACAACTGCGCAAAAGAAAGTATTCGGTACAGCTTTTCCGGGCATGATTAGATCAATGATGGTAAAGGCAAAAGGCGCTGAATATCTGGCTCCTGCGGAGAAACAGATAAACGAGTTACTCAGGCAGAGACATCGAATTGGTCCAAAACAGGAAAGCGATTTCACGGTCAGGAATCTTACCCAGATGATGCAGGCCAGGGAAGAATCCACAAAGGTCATGACCCTGCTGCTCGGAGCAATTGCATCGGTCTCGCTGCTTGTCGGAGGAATCGGGATTATGAACATAATGCTGGTCTCCGTTACTGAAAGGACCAGGGAGATAGGTATAAGGATGGCAATAGGCGCAAAGACATGGGACATCAGGCTGCAATTCATAATCGAGGCGCTTACATTATCTTTAATCGGAGGCCTTGTAGGAATTATCATAGGCGTGACAGGCTCGGAGATACTTTCGATGCTTGCCGGCTGGCCGACCATTGTGTCGCCGCTCTCAATCTTGATGTCCTTCAGTTTTTCAGGCCTGGTCGGGATATTTTTCGGATTTTATCCGGCTTACAAAGCATCCCTGCTTAACCCGATAGATGCATTGAGGTATGAATAGATGATTAAGACACATGGAGAATAAAATGGAAGAAATAAAAACAACGGCTACTTCAAATCACAAAAGAAAGATGATAGCTGCTTTTATTTTTGCGGGTATTACATTGGCAGGCATCATCACCGGTTTTTTTTACATACAGTATAAGAAAACCCACATTGCAACTGATGATGCGTTTGTGGATGGCCGCATCCATACTATTGCTTCGAAAGTATACGGGACAATAAAGAATGTTTATGTAAACGATAATCAGTTCGTAAGAAAAGGCGATGTGCTTGTTGATATAGACCAGATGGATTTTGACGTAAGAGTGAAAGAGGCATCTTCCGGCCTTGATGTAGAAAAGACAAAACTTTCAGAACTGAATTACAAGCTTGATACAGCGGGGAAACAGCTTGAAGAATTTAAGGCAGCTTTTGGTGCGGCAAAGGCAAATCTTGAGCTTCAGGAAGCAAACATGAAACAGGCGGAGACAGATTTAAGAAGGGCTGAAAAGCTTTTCAAGGAAGAGATCCTTTCAAAAGAAAGTTATGAAAAGACAAAAACTGCATATGATATTTCGGTTGCACAACTGAAGGCAGTGAAAGAAGCGCTGAAACAGGCGGAGGCTGGTCTTGAAACTCAGAAGGCAGTTATGAAACAGTCAGCCGCCGCGCTGAATCCCCAGAAATCCTTGATTAAACAGAAAGAGGCTTCCTTAGGCGCGGCAGAACTGAATCTCAGTTATACAAAAGTTTATGCATCGGCCGACGGATATGTCACAAGAAAATCAGTTGAATCAGGCAACCAGGTTCAGGCAGGTCAGCCGTTAATGGCTGTTGTTCCATTGGATGATATATGGGTCACGGCAAATTACAAGGAGACACAACTCGAAAGAGTAAGTCCCGGACAGAAGGTTGAGATAAAGGTTGATACATATCCAGGCAAGGTTTTTAGAGGGAAGATCGAAAGCATAATGGCTGGCACAGGCGCCGTATTCTCATTATTTCCGTCGGAGAATGCAACCGGAAACTTTGTTAAGGTGGTGCAAAGGATTCCGGTAAAGATTGTCTTTGATAAGGGAACAGACCCTGAACATGTATTGAGAATTGGCATGTCTGTTGCGCCGACGATAATGGTGAAGGATGAGGGGTCAAGGGTTAAAGGGGTCAAGGGTTCAAGTGAAAATGATAAGAATAAAAACTTGAACCCTTGAACCCTTAAATCCTCAAACCCTGATGTAAGATTTATGAATAAATGGATAATTGCCTTAACAGTAATGCTCCCAACTCTTATCGAGATCATTGACACGTCTGTTGTCAATGTATCGCTTGACCACATTAGGGGGAGCCTTTCTGCCGGCATTGATGAATCTACCTGGACCATAACTTCTTATCTTGTTTCCAATGCAATCATTATCCCGATGACAGGATGGCTCAGCAGGCTGTTTGGAAGAAAAAGGTATCTCATATTTTCCATTTCATTGTTTACGGTGAGTTCCCTGCTCTGCGGCCTCTCATGGAATCTCCAGAGTCTTGTTTTTTTCAGAATACTTCAGGGCATGGGCGGAGGAGCGCTGCAACCCATATCCCAGTCCGTCCTTCTTGAGACATTTCCCCAGAAACAGCACGGCATGGCAATGGCCATATTCGGCGTCGGTATAATGTTCGGCCCCATAGTAGGCCCGCTGCTCGGAGGCTGGATTACCGACAACTGGTCCTGGCACTGGATATTTTTCATAAACATTCCGATAGGTTTTGTTTCAATCCTGATGGTATTATTTTTTATAGTTGACCCGCCTTATATGAAAAAGATGAAGATGAAAATTGACTACTGGGGGCTTGCGTTTCTTGCAATAGGGCTTGGATGCCTTCAGATAGTGCTTGATAAGGGACAGACAGAAGACTGGTTTTCATCCGGTTTTATAACCTGGATGGCCCTAATCTCTGTATCATCTCTTGTGCTTTTTATTATTATCGAGTTTTTTGCAGAACATCCGATAGTTAATCTCAAGACATTCAAAAACCTGTCATTTACGACAGGTAACCTTGTAATGTTTTTTGCTTTCTTTAATCTCTTTGGAAGCATTGTTCTGCTGCCGATATATCTCCAGACTTTGATGGGCTATAACGCAACATTGGCGGGCATGGTGCTCGGGCCTGGAGGTATTGCAACCCTTATTGCCATGCCGATAGCGGGAAAACTTATAACCAAGATGAATCCGAAGATACTGCTTGCATTCGGATTAATTGTTTCTGCGTATTCAACACATCTTATGTCTCAGTTCAACCTGCTTGCTGATTTTAATACTATTATCTGGCCGAGGATTGTGCTCGGAGTCGGCATGGGATTTTTATTTATCCCTCTTACAACGATGACTATGTCGAGTGTAAGAAAAGAGGATATGGGTAATGCCTCAGGGATTTATAATCTTCTTCGAAACCTGGGCGGAAGTTTTGGTGTTGCGTTTGTTACCACAATGATTGCAAGGCGCGCGCAATTCCATCAGGTTCGGCTTGTGGAACACCTGACGCCATTTGATTCAAGTTATCAGACTGCAACAGCGAATGCTTCCCATCTGTTGCAGTCTAAGGGTATGTCTGCTGCTGCATCTCAGCATGGGGGGCTGAGCGCTATCTACGGACAGTTTCTGAGGCAGGCGTCAATGCTCTCATTTAATGATGTCTTTTATCTGCTGAGCATATTCCTGATTCTTACCCTTCCGCTTGTTTTTCTGATGAAAAAAAGTAAGGGTGAGGCGCGGGCAGAGATGCATTGATTCAGGTTATTTTATGTTAAAGTAAATCAATGGAAAAGGTTGCCACGATTTGCCCCTACTGCGGCTGCGGCTGTGGTCTTTATCTGCATGTTGAAGAAAACAGCATAGTCGGAGTCTCCCCTATGAAGCATCACCCTGTTAACAAAGGTTCTCTTTGTGTTAAAGGCTGGAATTGTTTTGAATTTGTACAGCATCCCGAAAGGCTTAGATACCCGATGGTAAAAGAGAATGGCGCCTTCAGGAAAACATCATGGGATGAGGCCATAAGCCTTGTGGCAGGAAGATTTTCGGAAATTAAAGAAAAATACGGCCCTGATTCAATAGCATTACTGAGTTCAGCCAAATGCACCAATGAAGAAAATTTTGCGCTGATGAAGTTCGCAAGGGCTGTTATCGGCACAAACAACATAGACCACTGCGCACGTCTCTGACACAGCACCACCGTGGCCGGTCTGGCCTCAGCATTTGGTTCCGGGGCCATGACAAATTCAATAGAAGATATAGATAATGCAAGGGTGCTGTTTGTCATAGGCTCCAATACCACGGAGCAGCATCCCATGATAGGCATGCACATGCTCGATGCAGTTGATAAGGGAGCGACCCTTATTGTTGCTGACCCGCGGCAGACACAGATTGCAAAATTTGCCAGGATACACCTGAGACAAAAAAGCGGCACTGATGTGGCATTACTGAACGGCATTATGAATGTAATCATTAACGAAGGCCTGGTTGACATCAATTTTGTAAAGAGAAGGACTGAAAATTTTGATGAGTTTGAAAAAATAGTGATGGGATATTCGCCTGAAGTCGCTGAAAAGATAACGGGTGTTCCTGCCAATGAGATAAAAAGAGTTGCAAGGCTTTATGCAACAGAAAAAAGGTCCATGCTTTTTTATTCCATGGGTATCACGCAGCATGTCACGGGTGTTGATAATGTGCGTTCATGCGCCAACCTGGTAATGCTTACGGCCCACATAGGCCAGCCCATGACCGGACTGAATCCTTTGCGCGGGCAGAATAATGTGCAGGGCGCATGTGATATGGGCGCATTGCCTGAGGTATATTCAGGATATCAGAGAGTGTCTGACGCCAAGGCAAGAAGAAAGTTTGAAAACGCATGGGGAAGAAAACTTCCTGCCAAACCCGGCCTGACCCTTACCGAGATGTTTGACTCGGTTCTTGATGGAAAAATAAAGGCAATGTATATAATGGGGGAAAATCCGGTTATTTCTGACCCCGGAGCAGTTCATGTAAAAGAGGCCCTTAAAAAACTTGATTTCCTTGTTGTGCAGGACATATTCATGTCTGATACTGCTGAATTTGCAGATGTTGTGCTTCCTGCTGTCAGCTTTGCGGAAAAAGATGGGACTTTTACAAATACAGAAAGAAGGGTGCAGAAACTCAGAAAGGCTATTCGTCCAATGTACGGCGCAATGCCGGACTGGAAGATTATAACCGGGATTTCCGGAAAGATGGGATATGATATGGGTTACAGGGCTACTCATGAAATAATGGAGGAAGCAGCCCTCCTGACGCCTGCTTATGGAGGGATACTCCACCACAGGCTGGATGATTTCGGGCTTCAGTGGCCGTGTCCTGATATAAACCATAACGGTACACCTTTTCTGCACAGGAAAAAATTTACCAAAGGGCTTGGAACCTTTAACCCTATAGATTTTGTTCCGCCTGCGGAGCCTGTGGACGATGAATACCCGTTTATTCTTACAACAGGCAGGATTTATTTTCGTTATCATACTGCAACGATGTGCGGAAGGACTTCCACCCTTAAGAGAGAGGAACCCGAGTGCTTTGTTGAGATAAATCGTAAAGACGCAGGGAAACTTGAAATTAAAAACCATAGCAAGGTGAGGGTTTTATCACGCCGCGGGGAGATAGTTGTCAATGCATTGGTTACGGATAAAACACCCGAAGGCATTGTTTTTATTCCGTTCCATTTCCGCGAGGCAGCCGTTAACTTAATAACCAATACTGCGGTGGACCCTGTAGCAAAGATTCCGGAATTCAAGGTATGCGCTGTAAGGGTTGTTCCGTTAATGCCAAACCCCGGCTCAAGACAGACTGTCCCTTACGATAAAAAGAACGATATTAAAATCCTGTTAGATCTTTACGAAGAGCCCGAGGCCGAGCATGAAGGGTGATTTTGTATTAAACAAGGCGCATCTTTCATACTGGCTGAGACAGCTTCGGAAGGAATCTGACCTGATAGCTCCCTTGAGGTCTGTAGACGGTGATATAATCCTGAGTTCTGTTACAGGCATACATGATATCGCCCTTGATTGTCCCGCAAACATTCCTTCTCCAAAAGAATTTATCTTTCCGCAAAAAGAGGAGATGTTTAAATTCTCTGATAAGGGAGCAGCTATATTAAACAATGGCAGGAAGAGAGTCATTTTCGGGGTAAGGTCCTGCGATATGTCAGCCGTAGCTTTGCTGGACAGATTCTACGGAGGGTTGTTTGAAGACGGTTTCTACATAAGCAGAAGAAAAAATACAATTTTTATATCCATTGCATGCAATAATCCTGACCCGACATGTTTCTGCATAGGGCTTGGCGCCGGGCCGTATCTCAAATCCGGTTTTGACATACAGCTGACTGACCTTGGAGACAGGTATCTTGTGCAGATTGGTTCAAAGGAAGGGCAGTCATTGATAAAAAATTTCAGGCATCTCTTCCAGAGACCCGGGAAGGCAGACTATGACGACCAGTATGAGGCAAACCTGAGTTCCCAGTCGAAATTCGAAAAGAGGATAACGCTCGAAAATGTCAGGCAGAAGATACTTTCAGGAAAGGTCGAAGATTCTTTCTGGGAATCAGTTGCCTTGAGGTGTTTTGAATGCGGAGGCTGTGTTTATGAGTGTCCGCTCTGTACCTGTTTCAATGTGATTGACTGGGAGGAGACATCGGACAAGGGCGTGAGAATGCGTTTATGGGATACCTGCATGTTCAAGGGATTCACAAAGATGGCGGGAAATGTCCTGCCTGCTGAGAAAAAGATTATGCGGACTAAGAGATGGTTTTTTCACAAGCTGATTTATTATCCCGAGCAGTTTGGCAAATTCGGATGCGTGGGATGCGGCAGGTGCACAATAACCTGTCCCGGCAGGATTGATATGGCAACAATTGCGAATAAATTGGATTAGATAATGTATATAGCGGCAGGACATAATATTTTCGCTTTCGCCGAGGCGGACAATTCTTCTTTCATTGTCATGCTGGCTTGGCCAGCATCTTTCTTCGGAATGATTCCGGACGAGCCGGAATGACAGAACTTATTAATGATAATTATGAAAACTAAAAACTCAAAAAATCACAAAGAACTTTATCTGCCAACACGGGTGAGGATACTGGATGTGGTTGACATGACTTCGGATGTCAGGCTTTACAAACTCGAAAAACCCAAAGGGTTTTTTTACAATCCGGGCCAGTTTCTCATGGCCTCTGTATGGGGTGCCGGTGAAGTTCCTATCTCGATTACATCAACATACGAACTCCATGACGATATAGAACTCTGCGTAAGAAAGGTCGGGGCTGTCACTTCTGCAATACACGAGTTAAAGGCCGGAGATTATATCGGCATTCGCGGCCCGCTGGGAAACGGGTTCCCTTGTGAAGAGGCATACGGTAAGGACATACTTTTTGTTGCAGGCGGGATAGGGATTGCTCCTTTAAGGTCATTGATTAATTTTGTTATGAGCCGGAAGAAAAAATTTGGGAAGACAGCTTTGGTCTATGGTTCGAGAAACCCTGCCGAGGTGCTGTTTATCCCTGAAATAATTAAATGGAAAGCTGAGGGAATGGACGTTATTGTCACAGTTGATGTGAAGAATGCGGAATGCGAATATTGCACGGGGATTGTGACAGAGCATCTCACCAGACAAAAGATTTCCTTTAAGACAGGACATTCATATATATGCGGGCCTCATGTTATGATAAAGTCCGTTATGAGGGACCTTTCATTAATGGGCATGTCTCCGGACAATATCATCACGACTATGGAGGCGCACATGAAATGCGGTGTCGGCAAATGCGGCCACTGCTATGCAGACGGGAAATACATCTGTACAGACGGCCCTGTATTTTCATACAACGAGATAAAAAAATATAATCTTCTTCACAGTCCCTGACAGTGTTTCAAATATTTCCACGGGTGATTATTAATGAAGAATGCTTTTGTTGAAAAACGTTATTCAGAGGCCACAAGAAAGCTCCATCTGCCCTGTCCGCATAGCGGAGAGACAGGCATCAATATTCATGTGGTGCTGAAAAACGGCGTCTGCTACCGGTCGGATGTCTGCATGGTCATCAAATGTAAATTTAACCGCATTCAGTCAGATGTAAAGGCATTGCTTTCGCTGGTGTGGTGAGCAGGCAGTTTGCAGACTTTTGAGCTTTTGAACTTTTGCACTTTTGCTTTCACTTGAACCCTTGACCCCTTGAACCCTCGACCCCTTGTAGTTTAGGCTTCCCCGCTTGCAGACTTTTGAACTTTTGTGCTGTATTTATCAGCCTTGACAAGCGGATATGGGATTGATAGCATGAGACTATAGGCACGAAGACAATTGATTTTTTAAGGAGATGATGATATGAAACTTCCATTGCAGATAACCGCCCGTAATCTCGACCTCCCGGATGCGTTCAGGGAAGATATTCGCGTGAGGGCAGAGAAACTCGATGAGTTTTATGACCGGATTATGAGATGCAGGGTTATCGTGGAATCACCACACCGTCATAGTCATGAAGGGATAAAGTACCATGTGCATATTGACATGACAGTGCCTGGCGCTGAACTGGTAGTAAAACGCGAGCCCAATGAAGACCTTAATGTGGCAATAAGAGATGCATTCGATGCAGCGCGCCGCAAGCTGGAAGACTTTGCCAGGAAGCAGCGGGGCGATGTCAAACAGCGCGAGGAGACAGGACATGCGCGTATAATCAGGATATTCTCAGATAAGGGATACGGGTTTTTGACTACGCCCGATGGCAGGGAGATATATTTTCACAAGAACAGCGTTCTGCGCGGGAAATTCAGGCATCTGAAGGTTGGCATGGAGGTGCGTTTTGCAGAAGAGGAAGGTGAAAAAGGACCGCAGGCCAGTACAGTTACTGCAATAAAAGGCTGATTCTGTTTTTCCGGTTTGGTTTTGCCTCTATAATTCTTTTCCCTGTTTTTAAAAAAGAAAGTGTCTATACTTATAACTTCCTTAGTATTTTACCGGAGCTGAACATATTCCTTTGCCAGCTTATGATATAGTCCCGGATTGAACAGGATGTTTGTCATAAGATAACACTCGTGTGTACAAAAGCACTGTTTTGCCTGTATTGAATGAATAATCTGTTGGGCCTTTCCTGATTGCATAACCTTTCCCAAATCATAATCATAATTTCTTACATTGCCGCAGCTGTCCGTCAGTATCTCGCATGGATATACTTCCCCGTTTTCAGTGAGGACAAGATTAAGTTTGCCGGCATAGCAGGGGAGGAGGCGTCTTTGTTCAAGCATGGTCTGATGTATCAGGCGGCGCTGCAGAATATCCTGAGCAGCCTTGATACGAGCGCCTTTAAACCTGTAAGTAGGAAAGGTCTTGTTTTTCAGATTTTTTTCGAGTTTTTCTGTGGAAGCGAGATATTTTTTGAAATCTATTTTTTTAAAGCTTTCATCCGAGAGATTTCCCCTTACCATTGATATTGTATGTGTCTTTATATTTTTCAGCCTTCCTGCAAAATCAATTATCTCATCCATCTTGTCCTGATTCTTCGAGCAAAAGACTGTATTTATGCCCAGTTCGAAATTAGGGTATTTGTCAACGAGTTTTTCAAGCAGGCGGTATGTCTGAATGGTTTTGTCAAAACTGCCGGGTGTGTTTCGCAATGTATCATGTGCCTGGTTAAGGCCGTCAATGGAGAGTTTTACGGCAATTATGCTTTTGGGAGAGTTTTTGAGTATCTGCTCTGTCCTTTCTTTAATCAATTCAGGAAGTAGCCCGTTTGTAGGAAAAAGCATTATTGCGGGTTTGTTGTTTTTATAAAAGATTTTGCTTATCTCGACAAGGTCATCCCTCAGATATATCTCTCCTCCGGAAAAGGCGAGCCAGAGCAGGCTTCCGAGTGATTTTGATATTTTCTGTATTTCATCAAGGGACAATTCCTCTGATTTTTTATCCACCACCCCTCCGCTCCTTGTAATATCTTTTTTTATCTCTCCCTTTGTTAAACCCCCATCTGTTCCCTCCTTTGATAAAGGGGGGTGAGGGTGGATTACCGGATTGTCTGTCTTTTTCAGATAAAAACAAAAAGGGCATTTTGAATTACATCTTTTTGTTACGAAGAAAGTCAGGTGGATAGGCCTGCTTTTGTGAAGGATATGCCCTATGTAACGCGCCGGTGAATACATGCTATATAATAACCTAAAAATGTTAATGCCATATAGCCATACTTTAAACTATCCCTGTCTGTCATGCTGGCTTGTATAGCATCCTTCTTCAGAGGGATTCCGAACAAGTCGGAATGACAACTGCATTGAGTAACAACTCACAAGAGGGGACATTTCTATTTTGGCGTGACAGTTATGTCAATTTTATTTCACAAAAAAGCTTATTTCTGCTACACTTGTTCTGTCGCTTAATAACATTGTTATGGCTCATGATTAAACGAAAGTTGATAAAAAAATGAATTTGAAGAACATCGTACATAGTGCAGTTCGGCTATTAAATAATGAAAATGGATATTACTATTATAATTTTGAAAAAGAAAAAGATAAGTCAGGAAATGAAAGAATAAAAGCCGACACTAGCACACTTAATTTATTAATAATTTGTGTTACGGTACTATTTGTAACCATCTTGCTTTTAGCTTACCAAGCCAAATTATT
>ERZ1292633.1612-Hain-H41-02um-R1-1612-length-24185-cov-6_pt1 | contig 24185 bp, 22 predicted proteins | sample MGYA00564406_ERZ1292633 | MGnify/ENA primary metagenome ERZ1292633 (study PRJEB36523, sample SAMEA6512639) | groundwater metagenome | collected 2019-01-08 | study: AquaDiva: Metagenomics assemblies of 32 groundwater samples | reverse complement strand
CACTCTGTCAGGGAAGCGGGTCTTGATCACAGGTGGTGCCGGGTTTCTTGGGCACTATTTCATCCAGTCGGTGCTCCATTGGAACAATCATGTTCATGCCCAAGGGGCTCCAATCCATGTGGTGATCTATGATAATTTTGTTCGTGGAATGCCCCAATGGTTGTCAAAAGCAGAGGGCGACCGAAATCTTGTATTGATTCGACACGATATCAGAAACCCTCTTCCGTCCGATATAGGTGACTTTCAGTTCATTGTCCATGCAGCCTCGATCGCGTCACCGACGTTCTACAAGCGAGATCCGATTGGAACGATGGATGCGAATGTAAATGGGTTGCGCATGTTGCTTGAATATGCCCGAGGGCAAAAAGAGAAGGAAAGACCAGTCGAGGGTTTCTTGTTTTTTTCAAGTAGCGAGATCTACGGGGATCCTTCCCCTGAGAACATTCCAACTCCTGAGACCTATAGAGGATTAGTGTCATGTACAGGCCCCCGTGCCTGTTATGACGAAGCCAAGAGGTATGGGGAAACCCTCTGTGTAAACTTTGCGCATCAGTTTGGAGTTCCAGTGAAGGTGGCTCGTCCGTTCAATAACTACGGGCCGGGCCTCAAGATCAGTGATCGACGAGTCATCCCAGACTTTGCGAGAGACATGATGAATGGCCGTGACATCATAATGCATTCCGATGGTTCGCCTCAAAGGACGTTCTGTTATGCGGCGGATGCGGTAACGGGGTACTACAAGGTTTTGGTTAAGGGCCATAGTGGTGAAGCCTATAATATCGGAGTTGAAGACCCGGAAATTTCGATGTCTGGACTGGCCGAGCGCCTCACGACCATAGCGAAGGAGTTGTTCGGATACAAAGGGAGCGTCATTCGGCAAGGAAGTCAAGATGCCAGCTACTTGATCGACAATCCGAACAGGCGGTGCCCGGTAATCACTAAAGCGCGGGCACATCTCGGATACAATCCGAGTACCTCGCTGGACGAAGGACTCAAGCGGTCGCTGATATGGTACAACGAGAATCGGGATGCGCCGGACGCCTAGTTTGGACGATGTGTTCGCGGTAAGGGCATGCCGGGGTTTCGAAGTAATGAAGGGTGGGGCTCGAGGATTTCCGAATCCATCGAAAGGAATATCATGAGGGTGTCCGTCATAGGAACAGGTTATGTTGGACTTGTGACTGGGGTCTGCTTTGCCGAGAAGGGGCATCAGGTCACGTGTGTAGATGTTGATCAGGCCAAGGTGGACGCAATCAACAGCGGAGTATCACCCATCCACGAGCGAGGATTAGAGGATCTCTTGAAGAAACATGTTGGTGGACTGTTACGAGCGTCGACGGATCTTCCAGGCGCCGTGCAACAGACGGATCTTTCTTTGATTGCAGTTGGGACTCCTTTTAACGGACGCGAGATCGATCTCAGTTATATTAAGGCTGTTTCCAAAGAGATCGGATTGGCATTGCAGACTAAATCGGGTTATCACGGCGTAGTCGTCAAGAGCACAGTCGTTCCTGGGACGACCGATGAGGTGGTCTGTCCCATCCTTGAAGCGGCATCTGGGAAGAAGGCTGGTGTCGATTTCGGAGTTGGAATGAACCCGGAATTTCTCACGGAGGGGGAGGCAGTAAATGATTTTCTGTTTCCAGACCGAATCGTTCTTGGGGGAATGGACAACACTATAATCGATCAACAGGCCAGCTTGTATGAAGGCTTCCCAGGCGTCGATGTACTGCATGTGAACAACAAAACGGCCGAAATGATCAAGTACACGGCAAACGCCCTTCAGGCGATGTTGATTTCATTTTCAAATGAGATCGGAAATCTTTGTACAGCCGTCAAGGGTGTTGACGTACTGGATGTCATGCGAGGGGTACATGTGAGTCGCTATCTCACCGTCGAAATGCCAGACGGGAGAAGGGTTCAGCCTCAAATTGTTTCCTTCCTCGCAGCAGGGTGCGGATTCGGCGGGAGCTGCTTCCCTAAAGACGTAAAAGCACTGGCGGCGCATGGTCAAAGACTTCACGCTCCCATGGACCTACTCGACGCAGTTCTCAAAATCAATGAACAGCAACCGCAGAAAATCATTCAATTGCTGAAAAAACATTTTACATCGCTCAAGGGGGTGCGTATCTCAATTCTTGGTCTGTCTTTCCGGCCTGATACGAACGATATGAGAGAGTCGCCTGCCATTCCAATTATTCGGAGTCTGTTGCAGGAAGGAGCAGTGGTGAAAGGATATGACCCTGTGGCTACAGACGAAGCGAGGAAGATATTCTCCGTGCAAGAATTGATGCTGAGTGGAAGTCTTTCCGATGCGCTGGAAAAGGTTGACGCGGTTGTGTTGGTGACCCGTTGGGACGAATTCAGGGCAGTTCCAGAGTTGTTGAAAAACAAGAATCCTCAGCCAGTTTTTGTTGACGGACGTCGCCTGCTCGACAAGACCACTATCGAGAGGTATGAAGGAATCGGATTTGAGGCGAAATGATCTTTACGGAAACTAAACTTAAGGGCGCTTATGTCATCGAACTTGAACGCATGACGGATGACCGAGGGTACTTCGCTCGGCGCTGGTGTGCAATGGAGTTCTCATCTCACGGATTAAGTCCTATCGTGGCGCAAGTGAATATCGGGCATAGCGCCAAGAAGGGAACGATCCGAGGCATGCATTTCCAGACCGTTCCTCACGCCGAAGTGAAGGTGGTGCATTGCAGCAGAGGGTCGCTCTATGACGTGATCATCGACCTGAGGAACGGATCACCAACCAAGGGTCAGTGGGTTGGCGTGGAGCTGACTGTAAACAGCGGGCGTATGCTCTATGTCCCGGAAGGGTTTGCGCACGGCTATCAGACATTGGAGGATGACACAGATTTGGTTTATCAGACGTCACAACTCTATGCAAAGGAATCGGCGACAGGCGTGCGGTACAATGATTCGGCATTTGGGGTTGTTTGGCCATTACCCGTAAGTATTGTTTCACTCGGAGACCGAAACTGGCCTGATTATAAGGGGGATTAAGCCAAAATTATGAGCATATCAGGCGAACCAAAGCGAGTGTTGGTCTCGGGAGCGACGGGATTTATTGGCGCTCACTGTCTGGCTCCTCTTCTCCAGCGAGGCTATGAGGTTCACGCGGTATCGACGAAAGCAGGAGTGAAAACCGACTCCTCCATAGTCTGGCATCAAGCAGATCTTCTGGATGGCTCATCCAATGAGCTTCTGATGGAAGAGATCAAGCCAACCCATTTGCTTCACCTTGCCTGGTATGTTGTTCCAGGGAAGCTCATCTCCTCCGATCTCAACTTCGATTGGGTCCGCTCAAGTATGGAGTTGTTGAGGGTGTTTCATCTTCAGGGCGGGCGACGGGTGGTTATGCCTGGCTCAAGCTATGAGTACGACTGGAATTATGGGTATTGTCACGAAACTAGAACACCAACAGTTCCCAACACGATTTATGGGGCGTGTAAACACTCCTTGGATGTGATGGCTCAGGCATTTTGTCAGGGGCATGGGCTCAGCTGGGCTTGGCCCAGGGTCTTTTTCCTCTATGGCCCGAATGAACATCCTGATCGACTGGTGTCCTCCGTCATCCGTTCAGTCCTGCAAGGGCAAGAGGCACGCTGTTCTCACGGGAAACAAATTCGAGATTATCTTCATGTGCAAGACGTGGCAGAGGCCATTGTGTCGGTCTTGGATAGCGGAGTTGAAGGGGCCATCAATATTGGTTCAGGTACGGCAGTCACGTTGCGAGACATGATTGTGATGATTGGGAGGATAGTGGGGCGGGAAGATCTTCTCAAGCTGGGAGCGATTCCGAGCCGGGCAAACGACGCGCCGCTTGTGGTGGCTAATGTCGAACGATTGATCAATGAGGTCAAGTGGCAACCTCGATTTTCGATGGAAGAAGGGCTTCAGCACACGATCGAGTGGTGGCGTCGTATGTTGGCGCAAGACAGATAAGGAAGAACAATGGAGCGAATCGCGATTCTAGGGTCCGGAATGGCGGGTTTCGGTGCTGCACACCGACTCCATACTGAGGGACATAGAGCGACTCTGTATGAAAAGCGTCCGTACCATGGCGGGCATACGGCTTCCTATGCTTTCGACAACGGATTTACCATCGACGAAGGTCCCCACGTCTCGTTCACTCAGGTAGAACGGATTCAAAATCTTCTTGCGGAGAGCGTCGATCAAAAGTTTGAGCGCCTCAGAACGAAGGTCAACAATCATTGGAAAGGCCACTGGATCAAGCATCCGGCCCAGTGCAATCTCCATGGACTTCCGCAGGATCTGATCGTCGAGATCCTGAAGGATTTCATCCATGCTCAGCACAATGAGTTTGGCGAGATCAAGAACTATCAAGACTGGCTCTATGCGAGTTTCGGAAAAACGTTCGCCGAGACGTTTCCGATGGAGTACACAGTCAAGTATCACACCACGACAGCATCCAACATGAGCACAGATTGGGTCGGCCCGCGACTCTATCGAGCCAAGATCGAAGAAGTCTTACGCGGAGCCCTCTCGCCATCGACCCCTGATGTCCATTATATCGACCAGTTCCGCTACCCCTCCCACGGGGGATTTGTCTCATACCTGCAGATGTTCATGAAACAGGCGGATCTTCAAGCAGACCACGAGCTGATCGAGATTGTTCCGAAGCGCAAAGAACTCCATTTCAAGAATGGAAAAGTGTCTTCCTACGACCATCTGGTTTCATCGGTGGCCTTACCGGATCTTGTCAGGATGATCTCCGGCGTGCCGGTCGACGTGCTGGAGGCGTCTCAACGGTTGGCGTGTAGTACCGCCGTCATCGTGAGTGTGGGAGTGAATCGTGCGGACCTCATTGACGCACACTGGACGTACTTTTATGACCGCGACTATTTCTTCACCCGGCTGAGTACGCCACATTTGCAGTCGCCGCAAAATGTTCCAGAGGGCTGTGGGAGCATTCAAGCGGAGTGTTACTATTCGCCGAAGTATCGTCCTCTAGACCGGAAACCTGACGATTGCATCAAACCGGTCATTGCGGACCTGAAACGTTGCGGGATTCTTCGCGAGGATGACAAAATCCTCTTCACACATTCCATGCTCATCCCCTATGCAAACGTCATTTTTGATTTGGACCGTGCGTCAGCTCTCAAGACCGTGCATGGGTATCTGGATGATATCGACATTGCCTACTGTGGGCGATACGGTGATTGGGCCTATATCTGGACGGACGAATCATTCATGAGCGGAGAAAATGCTGCGCAGAAAGTGCTTGATAGATTGGGAAGGAAAGCTGGTAGCGTCTGAACAGTTGCTTATCCGACATGAGGGGCTGAACATGAAAGTCGTTCTTTTTTGCGGTGGCCTGGGCATGCGATTGCGGGAGTATTCGGAGTCGATTCCCAAACCCATGGTCCCGATCGGGTATCGTCCGATCATGTGGCACGTCATGAAGTACTATGCCCACTTCGGGCACAAGGATTTTATCCTCTGTTTGGGGCATGGTGCAGACGTCGTCAAGCGATATTTCTTGCAATACGATGAATGCCAGTCGAACGACTTTGTCCTCTCGCAGGGCGGAAAACACATCAATCTGATCAATTCAGATATCCAAGATTGGAGTATTACGTTTGCAGATACCGGCGTGACCTCGAATATTGGTCAACGCCTGAAGGCGGTCGAGAAATATTTGGATGGTGAGGACGTATTTTTGGCAAATTACAGTGATGGCTTGACCGACCTACATCTGCCTGCCCAGATCGAACATTTTCGTGCGCATGGGAAGATTGCCAGTTGTATTTGCATTACCCCTCCCTTGAGTTATCACATCATCTCCATGGGTAAGGACGATCATGTGGAGAAAATCCAAGGTATGAGTCGAGCCAATATGAAAGTCAATGGAGGGTATTTCATTTTCAAGAAGGAAATATTTAGCTATATCGAGCCAGGTGAAGAACTAGTGGTCGAGCCATTCCAGCGATTAATCAAAGAGCGCCAACTGCTTGCCTATGAACATGCAGGTTACTGGGAGTGCATGGATACGTTCAAAGACAAGCAACGGTTGGATGAGATGTATGCGCGAGGAGAGGCGCCTTGGGAGTTATGGAAACCGCGCAGCGAGAAGAAAGGAACGTTTTGATAGCTGGATTGTGCAGAACGTACAACATCCTCTATTTTGACCGATCATGAGCATGCCAGGAGTGTTCACACTTGCTCCATCAAAGCTGAGGATATTATGTCTTGGTGCACATTCCGATGACATTGAGATTGGGTGTGGGGGGACAATTCTGAAGCTTCTCCAAGATCACCCGGGTAGCCATGTTGTATGGGTGGTTCTCAGTGCGAGGGGGCGTCGGAAGCAGGAAGCGATTTCCAGTGCCAAGATATTTCTTGCGCGTGCTGGGTCGACGAAAATTGAAGCAAGGTCATTTAAGGAGAGTTTTTTCCCCTACCACGGGGAAGAGATCAAAGAGTATTTTGAAAAGCTCAAACGGATAGGCGATCTCGATTTGATTTTCACTCATTATCGGCACGATCTCCATCAAGACCATCGTGTCGTCTCTGAATTGACTTGGAATACCTTCCGCAATCATCAGATCTTTGAGTACGAGATACCGAAGTATGACGGCGATCTTGGCCAGCCAAACATCTTTGTTCCATTGATCCAGGCCCAGTGTGAAAAGAAAGTGAAGTACCTCATGGAAGGGTTTTCCACACAACGAAACAGACAGTGGTTTACGGAAGATACTTTCTATGCGCTCCTTCGGCTTCGGGGTATTGAATCCAATGCCTCGGAAAAATATGCCGAAGCTTTTTATGGCAAGAAGATTATACTTAGTTAATATATTTTGACTGGTGAGAGCGAAGCGCATGAAACTTCAATCAGGTGATTGGGCTGAGGTCAAAAGTAAGGGAGAGATCCTCAGGACACTTGATAAGAAAGGCCAACTGGATGGGATGCCTTTCATGCCGCAGATGTTTCAGTATTGCGGGCAGAGGTTTAAAGTTTACAAGCGGGCCCATAAGACGTGCGATACAGTTTTCCCTGTCAGAGGAAGGCGAGTTTTAGACTCAATTCACCTCGATATTCGATGCAATGGAGAGGCCTTTGGGGGGTGTCAGGCTGCGTGTCTTATCTTTTGGAAAGAAGCATGGCTTAAACCGATTGCAAGCACAGACCGAATGTTCGTGAGCATCCAGAGGGATAAACCTGGAGACGGTTCGTGCTCAGCCGATGTGGGTTCCTGCTCAGAGGCTGATGTATGGGCTGGAACACAGGCGAAAGATCTCAATGACTTAAAGGAACCGAGGTATATCTGCCAAGCGACTCAGCTGCCATATTTCACCACGCAACTATCGGGTTGGGATTTGAGACAATATGTGGAAGACTATACTTCAGGAAATGTGACTTTAAGTCAGATTCTGCAAGGCTGTATCTATGCGAGCTATTATAATGTAATTGAATCGGGAATTGGGTTGGGGCGCTTTCTCCGGTGGCTCTATGACAGATTTCAGTCTCTCGTGGGTGGCATTCCATATCCCAGAAGGAGTGGAACTTTATCGGTCAATCAACCCACGCCGACGTGTACGTTAGATCTCCAGCCAGGGGAACTGGTCAAGGTAAAATCGTATCAAGCGATCCTGGAAACCCTCAATACTGAGAGCAAGAATCGTGGTCTCTATTTCGACGCAGAGATGGTGCCATATTGCGGAGGGGTGTACCGAGTTCATGACAGGTTGCTAAAGTTTCTCGATGAGAAGACGGGTAGGCTAGTAACATTGAAAACTCCGGCACTTATTTTAGAAGGTGTTTCGTGTCAGGCGCGGTATAGCCCTTGTCGGATGTTCTGCCCGAGAAGCATCTACTCATGGTGGCGTGAAGTCTGGCTCGAACGGGTATCAGAAAATCCCCGGCCTGTCTCTGAATTGAGGGCTGAGCAATCTTCCGCGAGAGAAAGAACCTAAGCACGTATGAAGAAGAACTATGATGATTCATTTGTTGCGTAACTTTCGATGTATATTGTGTCTCATACCTACGCGCCTTCGAGTCAAATCAGGTCCTCTCCGAATGAAACAACTGCACTCGTGGGTATGCCCCTCAGAGGTGGTCGGAGCTTCCGATGAAGGATCTGAAGCAACGAACCCTTCAAAGCGGTGTCGTCAAGCTTTGCTCTCAAGGAGTAAATTTTCTTCTTCGCCTCGGGTCTCTTATGATCCTAGCCAGATTATTGGACCCAAAAGACTTTGGGATCGTGGGCATGGTCACGGCAGTCACCGGAATATTTGGCTTGTTTAAAGATGCTGGGTTATCGTTGTTCACAATCCAGCGATCGACGATTAGCAATGAGGAGGTTTCAACATTATTCTGGCTGAACATTCTTGTCGGGGCTCTGTTGACGTTATTGTGTCTAGCCGCTGCCCCACTTCTTGCCACCTTTTATCACGAGCCTCGTCTATTCTGGGTAACAGTGGTGCTGGCAACTGGATTCCTCATTAATGCAGCTGGAGTGCAACATTCTGCACTACTCCAAAGAGAAATTCGCTTTGGTGTCTTATCGGCAGTTGAGATTGTGTCGCAAGTGGCGAGTGTGCTGGTCGGAATCGGCCTCGCCATGCAAGGCTTTGGGTACTGGGCTCTTGTTGGATCGGCTGTTGTGCTCCCGGCCGTCTCTACCTTAGGGCTATGGGTAAGTTCAGCATGGGTTCCCGGGGTTCCCCAATGGAGTGCCGATAGTGGCCGCATGATACGGTTTGGAGGCATGGCCGTGTTAAATAGTCTAATCATGTATGTCGCCTACAATCTCGATAAGGTTCTGCTTGGACGCTTCTGGGGAGCGGAGGCTCTGGGAATATATGGAAGGGCCTTCCAGCTCATCAGCATACCATCGGATAACCTGACTCAAGCCACAGGAGGTGTTCTGTTCTCGGCGCTATCACGTCTTCAGGACGACGCAGACCGTTGGAAAAAATACTTTCTGGGCAGCTATTCTGTGATGCTGTCGCTAACCCTACCGACAACCATTGCCTGCGCCCTGTTTGCCGACGACATAATTATGCTTGTCCTTGGGTCGAAGTGGAAAGATGCCGTCATCATTTTTCAGTTGTTAGCTCCGACCATCTTAGTTCTTGCAATGATCAGCCCGACATATTGGCTACTCGTCTCCATCGGAAGACCAGAGCGTAGCTTGAAGATTGCCTGTGTTCTTGGCCCTTTGGTGATCGGTGCCTATGTTTTGGGATTGCCATATGGCCTCCGCGGGGTAGCATTTGCCTATTCAGCTGTTCTGGTTCTTTGGCTGGTTCCACATATGGTTTGGTGCATTCAGGGCACAACAATTTCCTGGCGAGACATCTTGAAGGCGTCGGGACAACCATTTCTTTCGGCCATCGTAGCCGCGGCAGTTGCCTTTGTTGCACAATTGTTTTACGGCCACTTGTTCTCTCCCTTCTTTCGATTTTTGTTGGGAGGGGGAATATTGCTGCTCTCTTATCTTGGGATGCTTCTGTATGTTATGGGGCAGAAAGAGTTTTACTTGGATCTCCTCAGAGGCTTGAGGCAGCGCAGTGCAGTCGTTGAAAAGCCATCGGTTGCAGTACTGTAGGCACTATCACGGTTACTCCTTCAATCTTGGTAAATTATGAGTGCACATGATCCGCTTGTTGCGGTTGTTACACCAGTCTACAATTGCGAAAAGTATTTTTCAGACTGTATTGAGAGTGTCTTGGCGCAGACGTATGATAATTGGGAATATACTATCGTCAATAACTGCAGCACCGATAAGACTCTGGAGATCGCTGAGCGGTACTCGAAGATGGATAGACGTGTTCGGGTCCGAAGCTATCATGAATTTGTAGGTTTGTATGAGAACCATAACAGAGCGCTTCGGATAATCTCACCAGACAGTAAGTACTGTAAAGTGGTGGCGGCGGATGATTGGATTCATTCAGATTGCTTGACTCAAATGGTGAGGGTGGCAGAGGCGCATCCGACCGTTGCCATTGTCGGATCGTATCAACAGTACGGTGACAAAGTGATCGGCGAGGGACTACCACCCAATCTAGAATGTTTTTCAGGACGAGCAGCCATTCGATTGAGTTTGCTTTCGCTCGGGCAACCACACACTCTTGACGCCTTTGGAGTTCCAACCAGCAGCTTGTATCGGTCTGAGGTGGTCAGGAACAATGATCCATTTTTCCCTCATTCCGCCCCGTATGCAGACACGACGTTATGTTACAAATATCTTCACGATTACGACTTCGGATTTGTGCACAGGGTGCTTTCTACCATGCGCGCTCATGATGAACAGACCACGTCGAAGGTCAATTTAAAATATGGGATGAGCTTTATTGGCTCCATGGATCATATTTCGACGTATGGACCAGTTTACTTAGATAAAGTTGAACTTGAAACGACTGAAGCCGGGTTCTTTAGAAAGTACTACAAATGTCTTGGAGCGCGTCTGCTGCAACTGCACTATGATAAGGAATACTGGGCATATCAGGCTTCTAAAATGAAAGAATTTGGATATCCATTCCTCTTCAGCAAGGTAATCAGAGGTGCTGTGGAGGAGATTGCAGAGGAGTTGCAAGATCCCGGAATCGCGTTTCATAAGTTTTTCGCAGTATTGCAGAGAAAGTTTTGCAAGTGATGTGCCATTTAGTGTTTGGAGCCATCTGCGGTAGCGCGATAGGAGTTTCTGTTACTGGAAAGTTATATTAATGGGTCCAGTTAATTGACTGTTCCATCAAGTGCTGAATCTTATGGTAGGGCCTTATCATTGATCCAGTCGATGCAAATAATGGGCTGTTTATTTCCTCAAGTATTAGCGGTTAAGTGCCGAAATTCAGAAGAATTGCACCCACGGCTAGGTGCAACCCACGAGTTCTTCGCACGGAATTAATCCAATTGCCATTCTCCAATTACCTGTCACGTCACCCGTGAAATCTTTCATGAAAAATAAAAAGATCTGGATAGATCTCGATAATTCTCCACATGTGCCGCTCTTTGTACCGATCAAGAACGAGCTGGAGAAACGAGGGTACTCCGTATTTGTTACGACACGTGACGGTTTTCAGGTCTGTAGCCTTGCGGACCACCATAACTTGAAGCACAAAATAATAGGGAAGCATTATGGTGCGAACAAGTTGCTTAAAATGTTGGGTACAGTCTGGAGGAGTCTTCAGCTCGCTCCAACTGTTCTTAAGGAAAAGCCCGACTTGTCACTGTCGCATGGTTCCCGTTCTATGATGCTTCTCTCTTCGTTGCTTCGCATCCCGACTGTTCTGATGTTTGACTATGAGTATGTCTATAGTCTCCCTTTCGTCAGGCCGATCTTGGGGATCGCACCGGAAGTCATTGATGATCCTAAGAATGCCAGGAACTTTGAACGGGGTCTTTGTGGCTATCGGGGACTCAAAGAGGATGTGTATGTCGCGTCATTCAACCCGGACCCATAATTCTTGAAAACACTGGACCTTAATGAAGAAGATATCCTCGCAACAATACGTCCGCCTGCGACGGAAGCTCACTATCACAACCCCGAAAGTGAAAAGCTGTTTTATGAAGTTGTCGAATTTCTCGGAAGTATCCCAGATCTCCGTATGGTGATATTGCCTCGGAATGAGAAAACTCAAAGAGCAATGATATATGCAACATGGTCTAGGTGGTGTGAGGAAAGAAAGATTATTGTGCCTAATAAGGCCGTAGACGGCCTCAATCTTGTATGGTATTCGGATCTCGTGGTCAGCGGAGGAGGGACCATGAATAGAGAGGCTGCGGCCCTAGGGGTTCCCGTATACAGTATTTTCCGTGGAAAAATCGGCGCAGTGGATCGCTATTTGTCCGAAAAGGGACGGCTGACACTGATTGAAACGGTTGATGATGTGAGAGGGAAAATTCTGCCGATACGGAGGCTTAAAGAGAAAGTGACAGATTTCCGCGATAGAACCGCCTTGAAAGATATTATGGATGCCATAGAAAAAGTGATGTAATCGTAAGAGTGATTCAATCGCTGATCATCCCCCGATTTCACGGACACCGGGTTAAGAACCTGAGGCTATCGATTCGACCTCGAGGGGGGAATGGTAGCCAAGTGTCGAATGCTCGTAAGCTCCCTCAAAAAGTAGGCAGTCCACAAGGAGAATTTTCTGGCAGTGACGTTGGTCCCATTCAGAGACAACTCTTAACCAGAGCAGACGACTTCTTCGGCGATCTGTTTCGGCTGCCGTTGTCCAATAAACTCATTCGGGGTCAGGTGCCCGAGTGAGCTGTGAGGGCGGTGCTGATTGTAATCCATCCGCCGCGCAAGCGACCGTTAAATGATTCAATGAAAGCATTCTCCACGGGTTTACAAGGCCGAATAAAGTCGAGCTGTACGCTCCCGCCGATAGGCCCAATCCTCCAATGCTCGCATCGGAACTCTGTCCCATGATCCACCGCGATAGACCGTGGGCCTGGCGTCCCGTTCAGGGCTCGATCAAGGGCCTGGCCGACCGTCTCCCCCGACATCCGCACCACGACTTCTAGCATGGGACTGTGCCGACCCCAGTTATTCACGACCGTCAAGATCCGAAACGGTCGTCCATCGGCCAGGGTATCATGCACAAAATCCATACTCCACCGCTCCGTGGGGCCCGCTGGTGTCGGAGCCGGGCCTCGGTGGAGGGCGATGTGCTTCCGCCGCCGCACGCGCATCCGCAAGCCCTCCAATCGATAGAGCCGTCGTACCCGCTTGCGATTCACCGGCCAGCACTCACGCCGGAGCAAGACCCAGATGCGCAGATACCCAAACCGATGGCGAGCATGGGCGAGATCACGAATGCGTAGCCGGAGACCCGACTGATCCTTGGCGCAACTGCGTCGATACCAGGCCGCTCGACTGAACTGTGCCAACCGACAGGCCCGCAGGCAACTGACCTGGAAGGTATCTTGAAAGCAACCAGCCAGTTCTCGGCGGCGTGCGGGCCTCAGACTTTTTTTCGCAGCGCCTCCGACAGCATATGCTTGTCAAGCGAGAGGTCGGTCACCAGTCGTTTCAATCGGCTGTTTTCTTCTTCTACCTGCCGCAGGCGGCGGAGTTCGCTCACGCCGAGGTGCGCGTACTTCTTCTTCCAGGCGTAGAAGGTGGCGTCACTCACCCCGAGCTGTCGGCAGAGGTCGCCGACTGGGGTGCCGCTTTCAGCCTGACGGATCGCATGCACGATCTGCTCTTCAGTAAATCTTGACCGCTTCATGGGTCCACTCCTTTCGTCGAGGACTACCGAAGCTGCCAGTCTACTCTAGTTCTGAATTGCCGTCGTTTTCCGGGGAGACGTCACACCTCCTGGGTGTCCACTATTTCGGGGGAGGATCAGTTGGGGTTTGCCCCGCTTTTACGGACGACTGGTTAAGGTTCATAATGGGCCAGGAGGGCTGTCATGGGACAAAGGTGGAAATTTTCAGCGGAGTACAAGTGTGAAGCGGTGCCGACGCTCGACGCCTCCGGTGTGACAGTAAATCAGATCGCTGCAGAACTGGGAATTGTCGCGACGGTGCTCGGGCGCTGACGACGGGAGTTGCGCCAGGAGTCGGCGCAGGTGTTTCGGGGGAATGGCTGACTGCGGGATGAAGACCTGGCCCTACTGAGGCGGGTGTTACCCCGCGTGATGAAGGAGCGGGATTTTTTGCGAGAAGCGGCCGTGTTCTTCGCGAGCGCGTCGAGATGAAGTATCGGATGATCCAACGATGCCGCACCGCGTTTCCCATCCAGATGATGTGCCGGTGTTCGCGGGTCTCGTCCAGTGGCTATTATGGCTGGATGACCTGGGTGCCGCGTGCACGCATGCAGGAGAATGTCCGGTTACTCGCGCGGATTCGAGCGCTGCATGAAGAGCAGAATGGCGCCGTAGTGAGTCCATAAGGACAGGAAGAACTCTTAACTCAACCGTCCGTGAATATGGGGTAGAATCCCCTTGACGGCGGCACATATGAGGCGAGTGCAAAGTATAATGGGAAAATACGTTATTATCACTCCCGCGCGTAATGAAGCGGCGTTCATTGAGAAGACGATCCAATCGATAATAAGCCAGACTGTTAAGCCGCTCAGATGGATTGTTGTGAATGATGGATCGACGGACTCTACCGCCGAAATAGTCGCTAGATATGAGTCGAGCCACGCGTTTATCAAGCTGGTCAACGCCGAGCGGTCAGGGGATCGTCATTTTGGAAACAAGGTGAATGCGTTTAATCTTGGATTGGAGAAGGCAAAACACATCGAGTATGAGTTTATCGGAAACCTCGACGCCGACATTTCCCTCGATCCGGATTATTTCGAACGAGTACTATCCGAGTTTCGCAAGGACCATGCTCTCGGTTTAGCCGGAGGCATGGTCTCGTCGCTAACAAACGGGGAGTTCGTCAGGCAGGATGTATCGCTCGACAGCGTGGCGGGTGCTGTCCAGCTGTTCAGGCGAATGTGCTTTGAGCAAATTGGGGGGTATGTGCCGCTGCCGCTGGGTGGCATTGATGCCGCAGCCGAGATTATGGCCAGAATGAAGGGCTGGGGGGTCCGAACATATCCCGAGCTATGTGTGTTGGAGCACCGCCAGACTGGTTCGGCGAAGGCAAGTCCCTTGGGATCACGAATACGGGAAGGGCAGCGGCTCTATGCAATCGGGTACGATGTGTGGTTCTTTGCTCTGCGGTGCCTGTATCGATTGATGGAACAGCCAAAGATTATTGGAAGCGGCGCGGCCCTCTATGGGTTTCTCCAGGGAATGTTGAAACGAGAACCGTTCGTGCTGCCGCCCGAGGTGGTTGAGTATTTACGAGTGGAGCAGCGGGGAAAGCTCCGCCGCAAACTGACGGGGCTGGGTTAACATGTGTGGAATTAGTGGAATATTTGACAGGGGTGGTGAGCCCGTCAACAAAGAACTTCTTGAACGGATGACTTCGGCGATCCAACATCGTGGGCCGGATGGTCAGGGCTATTTCGTGCATGAGGGAATCGGAGTCGGGCACCGCCGACTCAGCATCATCGATGTCGAGGGAGGTTCGCAACCGATTTCTAATGAGGACGGGACCCTACAAGTTGTTTTTAACGGTGAGATTTACAACTATATAGAACTTCGGGAAGAATTGTTGGCTTTCGGTCATCGATTCAGGACCCTCTCCGATACCGAGGTGATTGTACATGCCTATGAACAGTGGGGCAACGATTGCGTAAATCGATTTAACGGAATGTTTGCGTTTGCAATCGTAAATGCCCGCGAGAACACACTATTGTTGGCCAGAGATCATCTTGGGATCAAGCCGCTGTATTACGTTTTGATTGGCAATCAGCTGCTGTTTGCATCCGAAATCAAAGCGTTGCTCCAACATCCGAATTGCCCGCGTGAAGTTGACCTAGATTCGCTGGTGGAGCTGTTCACATTTCGTTACGTGCCATCTCCAAAGACCATGTTTAAAGGGATTTTCAAGCTTCCGCCTGGGCATCGGATGCATGTTTCCATGAACGCCATGAAGGTTGAGCGGTTCTGGAGTTGGGTCCCTCAATTGAGAACAAAATGGCACGAAGAGGAATTGATTGAAGAATACCAGACGTTGCTGGAAGATGCGATCCGGCTGCAGATGAGGAGTGATGTCCCTCTCGGTTTGTTTTTGAGCTCAGGAATTGATTCGGCGGTTCTTTTGGCTGTTATGAGTAAATATGCGTCTGGAAAGGTCCAGGCATTTACGATCGGTTTTGAGGGGGGAGAAAAGACCAACGAAGTTGCCGACGCGCGTTCACTCGCTGATATGTTCGGAGCAGATCACCACTTCAAGATGGTGGGGCCCAAAGATTACTTGGGGTATTACGAGCGCTACCTCCGGGACCTCGAGGAACCGGTCGGACACGAGGCTGCAAGTGCGTTTTATTTTCTCTCCAAGGGAACCAGCGCGCATGTCAAGGTGGCTCTGACCGGTCAGGGGGCGGATGAGCCATGGGCGGGTTACGATCGCTACATCGGCGTCAAGCTTTCTAGTATTTACAATCAGCTGCCGTCGATGGTTACAGGTTCTCTGGCCGGCTTGGTGACCCGAATGCCCGGGCGATTCGAGCGTTTGAAGCGGGGCGTCGTTTCCCTGGGTGAGCAGGATATGCTGACAAGGTTTACGAAGGTGTATTCGTTCTTCAGCGAAGAAATGAAAGAGAAGTTGTTTAAGGGGAGCTTAAAGGATCGAGTTGCTAAGGGATACCAGGCAAAAGAGGCCATTCGTCGTCTTCAAACCGATGTGAAACATCTCGATCCGGTGACCCAGATGCTCTATATCGATACGCGGGCGAGCTTGCCCGACGATCTTCTCATGGTTGGGGATAAGACGTCGATGGCGAACTCTCTCGAAGTCCGCGTTCCCTTCCTGGATTATCGATTGATCGAGTTCGTTGAGAGTTTGCCGCCTGATCTGAAGTTGAACTGCTTGACGGGAAAATATCTCCACAAAAAGGCATTGGAGAAATGGCTTCCGAAGAACGTGATTTACCGCAAGAAAAAAGGATTTGATAACCCCCTTGCAGAGTGGTTTCGAACCGGGATGCGGTCGTTTGTTGAAGAGGCGCTTCTAAGCGGTGATTCCGCTGTCGGTCGGTATTTCGATCAGACGTATATCAGTCGGATGCTGGAACGGGACCGCCAGGGGACGGAGCAGCTACGCCGCCACATTCACCTCCTAGTGTCGTTCGAATTGTGGCACCGAGAATTTATACGGGAGTAAATGATGGAAGCCGTCGAACTGATGGAACTGTCCATCGTTATTGTCAACTGGAATTCTAAAGACTATCTCCAGAAGTGCATTGCGTCGATCCTCGACTCGAAGAGCGAGCTCAAATATGAGATCGTTGTGATCGATGGCGGATCGTTTGATGGATCCGGTGACATGCTAAGGCAGTGCTATCCACAAGTGAAATTCATCCAGAGCGACAGGAATCTCGGATTTGCAAAGGCAAATAACGTCGCGTGTAAAGCCTCAAATGGCAGCCATATCTTGTTCTTGAACCCGGATACCGAAGTTGTCGTTCCAGCTATCGACATTCTGTTCGAGCAGATACAGAAGTTGCCAAAAGCGGGTGCAATTGGCTGCAAGTTGCTCAATGCTGACGGATCGATCCAAACCAGCTGTATTCAGTCGTTTCCAACGATCCTGAATCAGCTGTTGAATTCGGAATTCCTAAGGACTTTATTTCCGAAGTCTCGGCTCTGGGGAATGGAATCGCTTTTCAGCGCCACGAACGAGCCGACAGAAGCGGATATGCTTTCAGGGGCGTGTATCATGATGAGGCGGGCGATCTTTGAACAAGTCGGGTGTTTTAGCGAAGAGTACTTCATGTACGCCGAAGATGTTGATCTCTGCTACAAAATCAAACAGGCTGGTTATAAGAATTATTACGTTCCGAATGCGACGATCTTTCACTTCGGTGGCGGAAGCTCGCAACAGAAGCCAAGTGATTTCTCTGTGGTCATGATGCGGGATTCAATGTGGCGGTTTCTACGAAAAACACGTGGAGAGCTGTATGGCTCGTGGTATCGATGTTCGATGTTGATCTCGGGGATCGGGCGGATCGTCTGTTTACTTGTTCTTCTTCCGCTCTATCTTGTCCTGGGCCGCCTCGCATCGTGGAAAGCATCGGCGCGAAAGTGGTGGGCCATTTCAGTTTGGAGCATGGGTCTCAAGGAGAGGGCTGGAGAGAAATCATGAAGGAAGCCATCAATCGTCTTGGAATAAACACGCAATTTTTAAGCACTCAATCGCTGGCATAATCAAGATGTGTGGAATAGTCGGAAAACTGAATCTAGACGGAAACCAGCCGGTTCATCGGGAGCTCCTCCGACAGATGATGGACCAGATCGTCCATCGCGGACCGGACGGAGAGGGCGAGTACTTCTTCGGCCCTGTGGGGTTGGGTCACAGACGTCTCTCCATCATTGGCTTGGAGAGTGGCGCCCAGCCGATGAGCAACGAAGACGGCACCGTGTGGGTGGTCTATAATGGCGAGATTTATAATTTCCCCGAGCTTCGAGCCGAGCTTGAGGCTCGTGGCCATACCTTTAAATCCGACACAGATACGGAGGTGATCGTTCATCTCTATGAAGAGGTGGGGGCTGAATGTGTGGAACGGTTTCGAGGGATGTTCGCCTTTGCTCTTTGGGACGAGCGCAAACAGTTGCTTCTCTTGGCGCGAGACCGCGTCGGTATTAAGCCACTCTACTACATTAATACTGGCAAGGCACTTGTGTTCGCCTCTGAAATCAAATCCTTGTTGGTGGACCCATCCGTCGAACGAAGAGTAAACCCCCTCGCGATTGACCGGTTTCTCACATATTATTATCTACCTGGAGACGAAACACTTTTCGAGGGGATCTACAAGCTGGATCCCGGCCACTATTTGACTGTGAGTAATGGCCGAATCACGAAACGGCAGTACTGGGATCTGCATTTTCAGGTGTCGCCACGCTATACGGTTTTCGACGAGGCGGTTGAGGCCCTACAGACGTTGCTGCGCAGCACAGTCAAAGATCATATGATCAGCGATGTGCCTGTTGGCGTCTTATTGAGTGGCGGCGTCGACTCAACCGGCGTTCTACGTTATGCCGTGGAACAGACAGATAAGCGGATCAGTACTTTTACCGTCGGCTTTGCCAAAGAAGATTTCGCGGATGAACGGCCGTACGCACGTTTGGCGGCTGAACGCTATGGGACGCTGCATCACGAAATCACGGTCAATGCACACGATTTTTACGACTTTCTCCCGAAATATGTCTGGCACATGGAGGAGCCTGTCTGCGAACCACCAGCCGTAGCCCTCTATTTTGTGTCGCGATTGGCCCGTGAATCGTCGGTCAAGGTGTTGCTGTCCGGGGAGGGGGGAGACGAGGCGTTCGGGGGTTACATTAAGTACCGGAATCTAGTCGCGCTAGAAGGTTTGAAATCTGCCTTCGGCCCAGCACGAGGTTCGTTACGGTTCATGTTGGCGGCATTGGGATCGGTTGGGTGGAAGGGCTTTGAAAAATACGCCCGGCTCGTTGACCGACCGCTCGCGCAATACTACTTCAGCTGCACCGCGACCCCTGATACTCCGTTCAACCGCCTAAAACAGGTCCTTTATAAGAAGGATTTTGCCGACTCCATCAGGGGGCCGTCCGACGAGCCGACGCAGCGCCTATTTAAGCGATTCAATGGCCTCCCGCTGCTTCATCAACTGCTCTATGTGGACACCAAAACGTGGCTGCCGGATGATCTGCTCGTCAAAGCCGATAAAATGACCATGGCCACTTCCGTTGAGCTGCGGGTACCCCTCCTTGATTTTCAAGTGCTTGACTTTGCGGCGTCGCTGCCGCCGCATTTTAAGGTACAAGGTAGATCGACTAAACGTATTCTGAAGGCGGCTTTAAGGGACTCCATTCCACCGGCGATTCTCAAGCGAAAGAAAATCGGTTTTCCAGTCCCGTATGATCGATCGCTCAGAAATGAATTAAAAGAATTTGTTTTTGAGACGATCTTAGATAAGAGCAGTGCCTTGAGCGCGTACTTTAGTGATAAGGGGCTTCTCCAATTGCTCCAGACCCACCAGCGGGGCGAAGGGGGTTCCCAAGAGGTTTTCTCTCTTCTCGTGCTTGAGTTATGGCACCAGCAATTTCTCAAAGGACGCCTTTTGCCACAGGGCGTTCACTAAAAGCACACTGAATGTGGTTGAGGCCCCAGGAAATGCTCAATCATAAAAAGCATTGAAAGGGGAGCATGACTCAGGGCGATCGATGTAACTCGGCTTATTCGGATCGTCCCTCGCGTGATAGTCTAGCACAACCACAGCCATGCCAAGCCTGCCGAACAGGGGAAGAAGCGCATGAGAAGCACGAGACGGAATCGCGTACTTGGATTCAAGGCTACAGTAGCCCTGGCCGCGACAAGGGTGATAAGACACGGGCCGAACCGGCTGAAGAGTTTGATGTGAGTCCAAATCAGATTCCGACGTGAAAACAGCTGTTGGAGGAGTTGGCTTTCGCAGTATTTGGTGGCCCAAGCACCGCCAAGATCCGACAGCTTACACTGGTGCGAAAATGTCAGGTGTCGGAACTGGCCAGCTCGACAGCCTACTTCAGCCAATGGCTGTGTCAGCAGGGATTACGCGCTCATGTGGTGAGCGCGATGTGCTCACACGTGATGGCTGCCTGGTTGGCCTATGTCACGTCTTATCGTTGATGAAGCGGATGGAAATTCATATTGCGACATGCGGTATACCTGTACGTGGCATCCGGCGAATCAGGTGAGACTATTTCTGCCGCGCGATCTGACGATCGCCTGTTTCTGTCACGTATGAGCGGCGGATCTCACCTACCTCCGATGGCGTGCGGCGGTGGCTGCCTGTCCGAGGTTCCGGACCGATCCAGTCGGCGAGTATTACCCTGACGGTTGTCCATTACCTTGACCGCCGGTATCTGTCTGAAGGTGGGGCAGGGAGCGATTCATCGCAACATAGGCCTGAACTGCAAGGCTACACTAATGAAGACGGAATTTCTGCCAAAAGACTAGAGCTACCTTTGTCCTTCAGAGCCTGTAGTATTGTATTGGAAGTTAGAACTTAAGATGACATTACACGAGCGACTCATTGCGACCTCATTCAGAGGTCCTGGCTTTGACCTGATTCGCATTGTCTTTGCCACCGTTGTGCTCCTGCACCATGCTCGCGGACTTGAATATGACATGCAAGTTGATCCACTGTTTTACTATAGCGGGGGGTTTATCCATTTTGGTTTCCTTGCAGTTGCCGTTTTCTTTGTCCTGAGCGGTTTCTTGGTGACGCCCAGCTTGATTCGGTCCGAGAACGTGATTGATTTCGGATCGCGCAGGATCCTCAGGGTTTTCCCGGCATTAATGGTCGTTGTCATCGCATCAATGGTTGTGCTTGGACCTGCCCTGACTGCTGTTCCTCTTGCCTCGTACTTTTCCGATCTCAATCTCTACCGATACGCGAAGAATATGCTGACCCTCACATTTGATTATTTGCCGGGTGTGATCGACAAAGCCGGCCATCCCATTATCATTAACGGAGCGCTGTGGATTCTTCACTTCGAAGTCCTGTCCTATGCCGTGCTGGTCGTAACGAACATGCTTGGCTTCTTGCGCCGACGCAGTTTGTTTCTGATACCATTTTTGGCATCCTATGGAATTCATTTGGCAATGAGTTTTGACCCAATGCTTGTGGCCGCATTCCCCCATCGTTTTCTCACGTTGGTAACACTTTTCGTGTATTTCGGCGCTGGAGCTACGTTGTTCTTATTTGCCGACCGTGTTCCGTTTTCAATGGCATTGGCGGTCGGTGCATTTGCTGTCATCATGGTGGCGTTGCCATTCGGTATGGGTGCCGTGGTTATGCCGCTTTGTTTGGCCTACATCATTATCTTTTTCGGTCTTTCTGTGCTGCCGGGTCAGTCACTGTTGAAGCATGATTTGTCATATGGGATATACCTAATTCATTCTCCTGTCTTGGTCGCGGTTAGTTTGCTATTTCCCACTTTGAAGGCATGGTGGCTCGTGGCAGCGATTGCATTTGTGATAACGTTGGTCCTGTCCTATTTATGCTGGACATTTGTGGAGGAGCCTGCCCTTAGGTGGAAAAAAGGTCTGTCGAATTGGCTGAATCGTCGATTTAATGTCTTATGCCCTCCGTAGAGCAAGCACGTGCGCATATTTGCTACTGAAAATATATAGAAGTGAGCGAGGCAGTAAGTAATTGTTTGAAGTTGATTCGATTGAAGGCCGGATAACGTCGCCCTGGCCCATCATATCGTTGGAAGGTTGGGATAGTCGTTGATCGAAAGAATATGAACAGCGTTGCCATATTATTTCTGCTGCTAAATTCAGTTTTGCTTCTTGTTTTGCCCATTCGCTTGGCGCCTATCCCGCTTCTGCTGGGCGCCTGCTACATGACCCTTGGTTCTGCAATTGAAGTGGGACCATTTCATTTTATGGTCATCCGAATTTTGCTGGCGGTAGGTATTGTTCGGGTCATCGTACGACGCGAGCGTTTGGCGGGGGAGATGAACAGCCTCGATTGGCTGATGGTAATATGGGCCGCTTGGGCGGCAGTGAGCAGTTTTTTCCACGAAGACATGTCGGGGGTATTGGTAAATCACCTCGGCCTTGTCTATAACGCATGTGGCATCTACTTCCTTCTTCGCATTTTCTGCCGGTCGCTGGACGACGTGGTTGTGCTATGCCGCATCACAGCTTTCATTCTAGTACCGCTCTCTATAGAGATGCTTTTCGAGAAGGTGAGTGGTTACAACTTTTTCTCGGCACTGGGCGGTGTCTCGGAAGTCCCTGAGATTCGGGATGGCAGAGTTCGTGCTCAAGGGGCGTTTACGTCTTCTATTCTTGCGGGAACGGTCGGTGCGGTAATGTTGCCGTTAATGATCGGTCTCTGGCATCAGCATCGGAAGACTTCGATTGCAGGGATGACGGCTTGTGTCGCAATTGTCTTTGCATCCGCTTCTAGTGGACCAATCATGAGCGCTGTATTTGGCATCGGAGCATTGTTGATGTGGTATTGGCGTGACCACATGCGGGTTGTTCGGTGGCTTGCAGTGTTTGGATACATCGGACTCGATCTGATTATGAAGGCGCCTGCATATTACCTGTTGGCGCGTATTGATCTGACGGGGAGCAGTACCGGTTGGCACCGAGCAGTATTGATCGACACAGCGTTTAAGCATCTTTCTGAATGGTGGTTTGCTGGCACAGATTACACTCGCCACTGGTTAGATTATGGTGCTTTTTGGAGCGCAAGTCACATTGATGTAACAAACCAATACCTCGTGATGGGAGTAGCCGGCGGTCTTCCATTAATGTTTCTCTTCATCGCCCTTCTGGCGAAAGGATTTTCCTTCGTGGGACAGTGCTTGCGGCAGGAGGCGAACCTGCCGCACGAGTTCCGTTTTTTGGTTTGGTCGCTGGGGGCGTCACTATTCTCGCACGTTGCCACATGCATATCCGTCTCTTATTTTGACCAGTCTGTTGTATTTCTATATCTAACTCTTGCGGTTGTAGGTTCTATTTGGTCTGGTACCATACTTCAGACCAAGGGTGAAAGTGCGCAGGAAAATGAAATTCATCCCTCTTCTGCTGTAAGTATTTCAGGCCAATGAGATTAGTAATTGACCACCGAAATATTATATGCGCTCTTCTGAGTGGAGCCTGTGTGCAGCAGCATACAGGCAAGAACAAACGCACATCTTTTGAGATTCGGTTCTAAGTAGTCATAAGAAGTGTAGGGTTTGTTCGGAGTCTGGAAGAATACTCTCAGGTTCAGTGCATACTTTTCTGCATACATGGAAAATTGCTCCCCGGGCTCTGGCTCTCTTGTCTGGTTTGACTCAAACAGCCGGTGATGTTGTTCAAATAGTCCTGAAATGATGAGAATCACATTCATTCTTCCATTCGCAGGGTTGCAGGGAGGCATTCGAGTTATTGCAGTTTATGCCAAACGATTGAAACGACGTGGGCATGAGGTCGTGGTGGTTTCGACACCGCCTGACATTTCGCTTCGCCGAAAGGTAAAGCTGTTCATAAGCGGAAGATGGGAAAACCATTCGGGGCCTTCCTATTTCAATGGTCTTGACGTGGACCATCGGGTGCTGGAGCAGGTCAGGCCAGTGGTGGATACGGACGTGCCGGATTCGGATGTTGTGGTGGCCACGTATTACACGACTGCTTATGGGGTGCAGGCACTCTCTCCCAAGAAAGGTGCGAAGGCGATTTTTCTACAGGGTTACGAGGTGGAGGATGGAAAGCCTAACCCAAAGTTAGATGCGACATGGCGTATGCCGATGCACAAGATCGCGATATCGAGATGGTTAGTTCAATTGGCACGAGAAAAGTTTGGGGATCAGGTGATTTCATTTGTGCCGAACGGTGTGGATTTAGATCAGTTCCATGCACCGCAGAGGGGGAAAGCGCTGGTTCCAACGGTTGGACTTCTGCATCACAATTCTCCCATGAAGGGGTGTGGGACAAGCATCAAGGCGCTGAAGCGCGTGGCAACGGCTATGCCGTCTCTTCGCATTGTCTCTTTCGGCGCAGAAAAACCGGAGTTGGGGCTTCAGCTCCCCCGTTTCGCGGAGTTTCACTATCAACCACCCCAGGAAAAACTCAGGGAGCTTTATGCACAATGTGACAGCTGGCTAAG
>ERZ1292633.1611-Hain-H41-02um-R1-1611-length-24186-cov-47_pt1 | contig 24186 bp, 31 predicted proteins | sample MGYA00564406_ERZ1292633 | MGnify/ENA primary metagenome ERZ1292633 (study PRJEB36523, sample SAMEA6512639) | groundwater metagenome | collected 2019-01-08 | study: AquaDiva: Metagenomics assemblies of 32 groundwater samples | reverse complement strand
GTTGCACCCGGAACCCGTCAACTCCGGGACATGCGCCCCGGTCACCATGAAGAGCTTGTTCTCCTTCTTGGCCAGGTCAGAAACGGCGAGCGCGACCTCTCCATTGAAGGTGCCCATGAGGACATCCACGCGGTCTTCCTTGATGAACTTTGTGGCGGCTTTCAATGCGGTCTGGACGTTCGAGGCGTCGTCGGATTCCAGGATTGCCACCGGACGTCCCAGAGCGCCGCCGCTCCTATTGAAGAGATCCACGGCCACGTTGGCCCCATGCACGTCGTGGATTGAGGAGGTTTTATAGGGGCTGGACAGCGGGTCGAGGATGCCGATCTTGATCGGTTCGCCCGCGTAAGCGACGCATGTTCCTGGTGACAGTCTCAACATCTGCGCGGCCAGATCGCCGAACGCCAGTGTGCCGCCGGTCGCCGCCGCCAGTTGCAAAAAACGTCTGCGAGAAATCGTATCCATGGTTCACCTCTCCTGTTGGGATGCGCGATTGTGTGCGCATGCCGGAACCTGAGTATGCCAAGCCCGCCCGGATGACAAGCGGGCGGTCGCGCCGGAGCCGATCATTGGTTATGGGCGCGCAGTTGCGCCTCGAGTTCGGCAATCTGCTTTCGCAGCGGTTCTGCCAGCTCTTCGACCTCGCCAATCGAGTAGCGGGGCGTGATGTATTTCGGGCAGTTCCAGTCGAACGAGACGACATCGATAAAGACCAGGCGCTCCACGCTCGACCGCATCTTCGAATCGGTGATCTCCGCGACGAGTTCCGAATGGACACGGGCGTCCTCGACGCGGGCATGACCAAGGATTTTCAGCCGCTCGCGGTTCTTGTAGTCCATGAGAAACAGCGCGACGCGGTCGTTCATGGAGACGTTGCCGGTCGTGAGCAATTGCCGATTCCCCTTGTAATCGGCGAACGCCAGGGTCGTTTCGTCGATGACTCGCAAAAATCCCTGAGGTCCCCCGCGATGCTGGATGTAGGGCCATCCGCTTTCGCTGATGGACCCCAGGTAGAAGCTGTCTCGCGCCGCAATGAACTCGGCCTCGGCCTGGCCGAGCGGGTCCCGTTCGGGTACGCCGGTGATCGCGCCCGTGCTTCCGTAATACTGCTTCTGCGCGCGGCACACCGAATCCGTAAACGTCAGATCGAGATATTTCGTCGCCATCGTGTTCCCCTTCGCGTGCCGTCAGCCCCCTGGCGGCCAGAAGTCCGCTCCTGGCCGCCTCAATGAGCGAGGCTCAAAATACGATCGTCTGCCACCCGTCCGCCACATACCGGCGCAGGCTCAAGAGGCCGGACGTTCCGGCCAGGGCGTTGTCTTTCTTCAGCGGCACACCGCACGATTCCACGCCGTCTTTGGCCCCAAAGACATCCGCGCATCCGCAGGAGGCACCCTGCACGACGTCACGCACCGAGTTGTAGAGGCCGTTGGCTGGGTGCGCCAGCTTCGTGAGTTCCGCCGGCCACCGCGTACCGGCGCCGTTGAACACCACGGCCACCTCATCCCCCTTCTGTTTGCTTTCGGCTGCGAGCGCCAGCGCGTTAAAGACTCGCCCGAGCGCTTCCTCCGAGCCGCTCTTCGGATCGGACATGATAATGATGGCTGTTTTCATGGGTCCTCCTTGGTTAGAGATGGTGAGACTATTGATACGAATCATTACTTGAGCGCCGAGAGAATCTTGACCGTCTGAGCTGTGCTCCACACATCACTCGCGATCAAGCGGAAGTTCACAAACGCCGCTTCATAGCCATCGAACCCCGGCAGCTTGGCGGCCGCCGTGGCATCGGTGACCACGACGACCTCGAATCCCTGCTCCAGCAGCTCGCGCAGATGCGATTCTGTGCAGAGATTCGCCGACATCCCGGCGAGGATCACTTGGCTGATATCGGCTTTGCGGAGTTGCAGAATTAGATCGTTCGTCTCAGGCCCGAACACTTTGTGGGGGCTGGTCACAACCGTACGGCCGTCTTCGATATAGGGTTTGTAGCGGTCCAGCCAGTCGGCGCCCGATCCGGCAAACCCCTCCTGCGTCAACGCCCCCTTACGATCGAACATCCCGATGTTGTGCATGAGCATTTCCAGGGCGCCGCCGAACTTCCACTGGTGGTCATGCGGATAGTAATAGTGCGGGCTGACGAAGACCGGCACGCCGCTCGCTCTGGCTGCTTTGAAGAGACTCTCAATGTTCTCGACCGTGTGGTTCTCCTGCACACTCTGACCGACCACGCCCCAGGCCACTCCCTTCGGGCTGAGGAAATCGTTTTGGGGATCGGTGACCACCACGGCCACCCGGCCCTTCTTGATTGTCAGGCCGGGACGAGGAACCGGCGCATCCTCCCGTGGTCCGGCATAGTGCGATACGGTCGGTTTCGGGTCCTGTGCGTACACGGCTGATGTCAGGGGAAGGCTCACGACAACAGCCGTGAGTGACACGACAATTGATCGAATGAACATGGTCATGACGGCATCCTTTCTTCGGCGTTGATGACGGTGCATTGCTTGAGACTCCACTGGCCTTCTGTCTTTAGCCGCAGGCGCAAGAAGAGGCGGCGCATCCATGCGTGAGTGTGATCTCAGGAAAGTCGATGACGGTGCCGGCGATATGGTTGACGTAGTTGCTGAAGATGTTCAGCGCGACATGGGCCACCGTCTCGATGATCTCGCCGTCGGTCAGCCCGGCAGCACGCGCCTGTTCAAGTCCTGTTGCCCCGAGCTCCCCGCGCTGCACGACGATATTGCGCGCCAGTTTGAGAATGGCATCGGTTCGTGGATCAGCCGCGTTGGCTTGCCGGGCATCGGCGAGGTCCTGCTGGGTCAGCCCCAGCTTGCCGCCGATGAATGTGTGGGCGCTGAGGCAGTAGGCGCATTGATTGGTCTCGGCAACCGCGAGGGCGATCAGTTCGCGGACCTTCGGGCTCAAGCTTCCGTCCGCAAGGGCCGCACTGAGATTGAGGTAGCCCTTGAGCGCAGCTGGGGCGTTGCCCAACACTCGAATCAGGTTGGGCACTACACCCAATTTCCCGTGCACGCCTTCAAAGAGCGCCTTGGCCGGCCCGGTGGTGGTCTGGGGATCGAGATGTGCGATGCGATTCATACGTTCCTCCTTTGTGAGTGGATCTGATTTGTTGCAGCCGCGTTCAATAGCCATCGCTAAAGCAGATGGCGTGCCTGATCGGAGATGCGTAATAAGATGTTGAAAAGACATGGAGTAAATTGATTTTGCTCGGCCGACAACGGATACGATTAATCGTAATCTACGAATAGTCGTTGCATGTGAGCATGAAATCTCGTAGCCTGTACGCATCAATGGACCCCCGCAAGCTCCCACAAGTGATGGTCTCCACTGCTCAACAACGCGGGCTTGATGCGGTGCTGCGCACGATTACCGACGGCATTGCCCAATGTCCGAACACGGTGCTGACGCGGATTTGGCTCGCGACCTCCAACCACCTCTGCGAAGTGTGTCGCGGCCGGGACGATGCTTCCGACCACAGCCGGTGGTTGCACCTCGTCGCCAGCGCTGGAGTGCCGCGTGATCCGCGGGCCGACTACGGCCGCCTGGACGGCGCCTTTCATCGGTTTCCCCTGGGAGAGCGAAAAATTGGGCGTGTGGCTGCGACGGGCGAGCCGCTCCGGCTGGCTGGGCTTCGCGGTGATGAGGAGTGGATCGCTGATTCTGCCTGGTTCGCGCACGAGGGAGTCCGGACCTTCGCGGCGCAGCCCTTGATTTTCCGGGATGATGTCCTCGGAGTGCTGGCGCTCTTCGACCGCGGCTTGCTCGACGAGGAAGCCTTCGAGTGGCTTCGCATATTCGCCGATTACGCGGCGGTCAGCATCGCGAACGCTCGAGCGTTCGATGAGATCAGCCTGCTGCGCACCCGTCTGGAAGAGGAGAACCTTTATCTGCGCGAGGAGGTCACTGCTGCCCTTGGGATGGGAGAATTCATCGGAGAGAGCCAGGCGCTCCAGCACGTCTTACGTCAAGTCCATCTGGTCGCGCCGACCGATGCCGCGGTGTTGATTACCGGCGAGAGTGGCACGGGCAAAGAGCTCGTGGCCCGTGCGATCCATGACCGGAGCCCGCGCCAAAGCCGGGCGTTGATCAAGGTGAATTGCAGTGCCGTGCCTGATGCTTTGTTCGAGAGTGAGTTCTTCGGCCATGTGAAAGGGGCCTTCACCGGCGCGCTCGCGGATCGACCGGGCCGTTTCGAAGTGGCTGATCGCGGGACGCTCTTTCTCGACGAAATCGGGGAAGTGCCGCTGGCGATGCAGGCGAAGCTACTGCGTGTACTTCAGGAGGGTGAATTCGAGCGCGTCGGCGATACGCGCACACGGACAGTGGATGTCCGGATCGTCGCGGCGACCAATCGCGACCTTAAACGCGAGGTCGAAGCCGGTCGTTTTCGCGAAGACCTCTACTACCGTCTGAGCGTGTTCCCGGTCCACATTCCGCCGCTCCGTGAACGCCGCGAGGATATTCCCAAGCTTGCATTACATTTCATCACTCAGAGCGCCCGGCGAATGAATCGCCGAGTGCCACGCATTACTCAGGCGGTGCTGAACCAGCTGGCCGCCCACGACTGGCCAGGCAATGTGCGTGAACTGCAAAACGTCGTGGAGCGCGCGGTCATCCTCTCTCAAGGCAGTTCCCTGCGTATTCACCTTCAACCCACGCCGTCGCGCGAGAGCAGTGCCCTATTACCGTCGATCTCTTCGGCAGTGCGGCTAACCACCCGAGAAGAACTGAAACGCCAAGAGCGGGAGAACATTTTACAGGCCTTGCGGCTCACAAAAGGCAAGATCTTTGGCTCGGACGGTGCGGCCGTCTTGTTGGGCATGAAACCGACCACGCTTGCGTCACGGATCAAGGCGCTGCGGATCAAGAAGAGCAAGGTGGATTCTTAATCGCGCAATCCCATCGCCGCTCGCCAGCGCGTCCTGGCATGCGCAGACGTCTCATTCACTGAGGCGTCCGTCAGCGGTCGATTTCTATTTCCTTCTGCAGCTTGTCCAGGTCATCCAGGATACGGATGAATTTCCTGCCGAACGGCGTGACGACATACTCCACGCGAGGAGGGATTTCGCTGTACGCGATGCGTTCGATGATGCCAAACGCCACGTTCTTGCGAAGACATTCGTTGAGCACTTTGGTCGTCAGGCCCTCCACGCTGCGAACCATCTCCCCCGGCCGTTTAATACCGTTGGCCAGGAGCTGATAGACCGTCAGTGACCATTTGCACCCATAAATGGTCTCCACCATTCGAGCGCCCTGTTCCGGCGCGGATCGCCGGGAAAATATTTTTGCCTGTCTTCCCATCAAGATGTACCGCTTAGTGCCTACTGAACCGCCTGGTACCTGCTTGGACTCGGTCTGAGTGCGTCATAGACTGCCCTCACACATTGTGCTCGCTCTTTTAACGTAAGGAGGTGATCTCATGCAACGCGCTAATCAGCCACTCGCTCTGATTGTCGGCGGCTCCAGCGGAATGGGCCTCGCCACCGCAAGGCTCTTGCTCGCTCGGGACGTCACAACGGTGATTGCGGGCAACTCACTGGGAAAGCTGGAGACGGCACAACGCGAACTGTCTTCGTTTGGCAAAGTTGAAACGCTGCAAGCCAACTTGTACGAACCGAATGACATCCAACGCATCATTGCGTTTGCCGAGGACCATAGCCGCCACATCACGTACTTGGTGAATGCCGCGGGCTATTTTAAGCCCACGCCATTTCTTGACCATACGCTCCAAAACTATGACACCTATCTGGATCTCAACCGAGCTCTCTTCTTCATTTCACAGGCCGTCGCAAAGAACATGGCCGCAAACGGTGGCGGCTCCATCGTGCATATTGGATCGATGTGGGCGAAACAGGCCATCAAAGCGACCCCTTCCTCTGCGTATTCCATGGCGAAGGCCGGGCTGCATGCCCTCACGCAGCATATGGCGATGGAGCTGGCCGGCCACAACATTCGGGTCAACGCCGTGTCGCCGGCAGTGGTCAAGACGCCTATTTATCAGGCCTTCATTGATCCGCAGGACATGGACGAGACACTCGCCACGTTCAATAGCTTTCATCCGATCGGCCGGATAGGCACCGTTGAAGATGTGGCAAAGACCATCAATTTTTTATTGAGCGACGACGCCCAATGGGTGACGGGGGCTATTTGGGATGTCGATGGTGGGGTCATGGCGGGCCGGAACTAGCCAATCGACTCCGATCGACACGCATGCGAACGCCTGCTGAAACCGTCCGACAGCAGTGAGTGTGTAGACATCGCTGCGAAGCTTCAGCTCATCGCCTGCATAGAGTGCACCGACACCTCTCCGGATGTCCTGGAGGAGCCCGCGTCTTTGCAGGCGCGGGCCCTCCATCAGTCATTCGTGCCGGATGCAATCAGATACCAGGCTGTGTCAGGCGACCGTGGCAACCTGCGACTTCCATGATTGCGCGGCAAATTGGACATCGAGCGGCGTATGGGCAATGTGATTGACATAGTTGCTCAAGGTCTTGAGCGCCACGATCGTAAGCACATCCAACAGTTGCCGCTCAGCGTAACCTGCCGCAGCAAATTGGTTGAGATCCTCCTCCGGCACCCACCCCCGATGGTGCAAGACAGACACCACCAGCAGGCGCAGCGCATTGAGCTTCGTATCCGAAAGGTCGCGCTGATCCCGAAGTTCTGCGAGAATCTGCTCCGGCATATGGATCATTTGCGCCACGGTGGAGTGGGCCCCGACACAATAGGCGCAGTCGTTGGTAGTGCTCACGGTCAAAGCCACCACCTGCTGTTCCACCGGTGAGAGGGCGCTCTGTTCCAAGGCCTTATTGATCCCCGCGTAGGCCTGCACCGCCGCTGGCGACCCGGCCAGCACGCCATATAAATTTGGCACAAATCCATATTTCTTCGCGGTGGATTCGAGCGTCGCCCGTGACGCCTCCGGAGCCGTCTCCGCCGTATGAATCTGAAACGTCATGATGATCATCCTCCTTCGTGATCTGAACACCGGTTACTTGGTTTGAGCAGCCATCTTCTTCAGAGCGTCTGTCGTGACGGGTGAGCCGCCAACACCCCACTGGCCTGAGGGAACATCTTCAACAATGACCCACGTCACGGGCCGCAGCCCCTCTCCTTCGACGGAGACGATCGCGTCCGTGACCTTTCGAATCAGCTCCTGCTTTTGCTCCAGACTGAGATACCCACTGAGCCCTTTCAATTGTGCGAGTGGCATCGTGCCTCTCCTTTCATGATAGAGATGACCATGAGGTTATTTGCAGACCATGGCGCGGCCCCCTGCGCCTTCGCGCCGCGGGGCCGCCCCTCATCCCCGCGAACAAAACCGAGCACAACGTCTACTGAGTCAATCCGAAATATTTCCACTCGGAGACGGTCCCCATGAACGCCGACCGCAGCGTCTCCGGCAATGCCGCAGACGCCGCATTATATTGCGTCCGTGTGGCCCACACGGACAGATCGACGTGGACCCTCGCATCTTTGAGATCCTGCCGGCCGGTCACGGACACGAACCCCGGTTGTGTTTTCAGAAAGCTAAACATGGCTGCCCGGGCCTCCTCGAACGCCTTTTCTTTCCCCGGCGCCGCGACATAGGTCATGATCTCTGTCACGCCCCCCTCACGTACGGTCTCGGCCCCAGAGACCGGCGGCATCCCCAGAACAGCCGCCGCGAGCAACCACGTTCCCATGACACCAGCACGCAGCACGTTGATTCCAATTCTTTTCATGATTACGTTTCCTCTTCTGTGATAGACGGTGTGATGATCCTCCGCTCCTGCTCATCAGGGTATGCGTTACATGGGACACCTCCCCTCGATACGCCTGGCCCCATCGATGACGTGCCTTCGACAGAACCCGCTAAGGATAGACATCGGGGGACGACTCAACCTGCGGCCATTTGGCCTGCGCGGCACGAAGCAAGGCCGACCGCTCCGCTTTCCATTTCACCTGCACTTGGGGGTCGTGATTGAGATACAGCTTTCCCTCGACGACCTCCCAGATTTCGCCCGCGATGGCGGCCTTGACGCCTTCGGCCACGCCGTAGGCGCAGTACCCGCCGAATTGCGGCGCAAATCGTTCCGGCGCCTGCACAAAGGCGGCGAGATGTTCCGGGGACACGAAGACGAAGGTCGATCCTTTATAGACATGCGACAGCGCTGGCAGCCCTTTGACCGCTTTGTGGTCTTCAAAATAAGCCACCGGATCGAATCCATCGATGGCCACTCCATGTCGTTCATAAAATTGGCCCGACTCGGCTGGCCCAGCGAGCGCCCACGTGAATCCGACGAGAAGACTGAGTCTCAAACCGGCCTTGAACCGTCGGCACAAGTGCTTCATCATGCCACCCTCCCTTCTGGACCGGCTCCTCCCTTGAGCGCCCGCTTGATGAGAAACCCGAGCAAGGAAACCGGCGTGGAGCGAGGGAGCAGCCGGTTTTCCCACGCCATCACTTTGTTGAGGAGACCGGACACAACCGTGGCCTTCCTCCCCAGTGCCTGCAACCCGACGGCAGCCACCTGCTGTGGCTGCTGCGGGATCAGCGGCAGCTTGGAGAAGTCGAGCGCCATGTTGGCGGTCATCTCCGTATTGGTCAGTCCGGGCGACAACACCAGCACATCCACCCCATAGGGCTTGAGTTCAACATGCAACGCTTCGCCGAGACTCAGGAGGTAGGCTTTCGTGGCGGCGTAATGCGCGACGTACGGCACGCCTTGGTAGGCAAATAAACTGGAGACGAACATCAGCCCGCCCCGGCCGCGGGTGGCAAGGAGCCGCCCGTAATGATGCGCCAACCGCATGGGCGCAATCGCATTGAGCTGGGCCAGCCGGAGATGATCCGTTTCGCTGCCATGCACGAAACTCCCGGTGAGTTCCGCTCCGGCATTCAGAATCACGACGCCGATGTCGAGCTGTCGGGTCGCCGATATAATCGTCTGAATCGCTTCAGGATCGCATAAGTCCGCTTGCACGGGGAGCGTCATGACCCCAAACCGCGCCTTCAATTCTGTGGCGAGTTCGTCGAGTCGCGCTTGGCGGCGTCCCACCGCGACAATGTGCATATGGCTGGAGGCCAGCTGGCGGGCCAGTTCGCGTCCAATACCTGACGTGGCTCCGGTAATCAGCGCCCATGGTCCGTATTTCTCTTGCAGCAATGTGTCCATCTGTTTCGACCTCCTCCTGTGTCATGCTTTCGAATTCATGAATACAGCCACCTACCAGCCGCTCGATCCAGCGATTCCCTTCTTCCTGACATCCTGCCAACACGCATAACTAATGGACCGATCGGTCCGTATAAAGGCAAAAAATATTACTCCACGGCCTTGAGGATCAACGGAACCATGGATCGCGCCGCTCGTTTATCCAAGCCCGCTTTGATGAGGGTCCTCAAACCGGTCATAGCGCTCACCAGATAACCAGCCAGCGCATTGAGATCGGCATGACGCGACACATCCCCTTCCACCTGAGCCCGCTTGAGCGCCGCTTTAAATACCTCGCCAAGACCGCGCAATCCCTGAGCCACTGGCTTCGCAAAAACCGTATCCCGCTGACCCAACTCGCTGGCTGAATTCCCCACGAGACAACCCTTTTCGCCCTCCGGCTGCTGCGCCGTATCAGCAACGGCCTGAAAGACCGCTTCGATGAAACGTCGCCCGGACTCGGCTTCCCTCAAACCATGGTTCAGTTCTGAAGTGAATCGTTCCTGATAACGAGTCAAACACCGTGTGAATAACTGGTGTTTGCCGCCGAAGCTCTGATAGAGGCTGCTCTTGGAGAGTTTCATCGCAGCGAGCAAGTCACTCATCGACGTCGCCTCATAGCCTTTGCACCAAAACACTTCTACGGCGGCATCCAGCGCCTTTTCCGGATCAAATTCGATAGGGCGGCCAAGCGTCATGGCAACCATCATATGGACCGATCGGTCCATATGTCAAGTCCGCCACCTGATGGCGGCCCCACCTGCCGACGATGACTGTCAGATCCTTCCATGCGTGCCTCGAACAATCTCGATCGAGTGGTAGAGCACGCTCACGAAGATGGTCAGCCCCAACTTGCCTCCCCTTGAGCCCCACAATCGTCCGCACTTCGATGATGAGCCGCGCGCGGTCAGAAATGGCCCAGAAGATCTATTACATTCCTAACTCTCTTTCGGCATCGGTCCGATCAATGGCCGATAAGGAATGCGGTGCGGGAGTATTCCGCCGTCGGAAGCGTGGTAGTGCTGCAATGCATCCGGCAACCAGCCTTCGATCTGATTGATACGTGTCAGATCGGAAGGATGCGTGGAGAGAAACTCGGGAATGGCATGTTGGGAGCGGAAGCAGAGTTTCCCGATCATCTGTTTAGGACAGCCGCTCATGCGTTCCCAGAACGGCACCGCTTCGCGCGGGTCATATCCGGCTTGCGCCATCAACCGCAGGCCGATGTAATCCGCTTCCGACTCCTGCTTCCGATTGAACGGCAAAGACACATTGACGCCGTAGGCGCCCAATAAACCCTGGATAGCGCCTCCTCCTGCCTGCCCAGCCGCCGCGGCGCCGATCGCGCCCAGTTGGGCGATTTGATCGATGATGCTCCGGCTCATCCGCTCGACTCCATGACGCTGCAGCGCATGCGCCACTTCATGGCCGATCACCGTCGCCAACCCCGCTTCGCTTTTCGTTACCTTGAGCAGCCCGGTAAACACCGCCACTTTCCCGCCGGGCAGCGCAAAGGCGTTGAGCGTCTTGTCGTCGTCAATCACGGCGAATTCCCACTGATACTGAGGTTTGTTCGAGGCCCTGGCGATCCGCTGCCCGACCCGTTGGACCATCTCATCGATCTCATCGTTGTCACTCAACCGCGCTTGCCGCAACACCTCCCGATAGGCGCTGAGTCCGAATTCCAGTTCCTTCTCTTCCGAGAAGAAAATGAGCTGGTCGCGCGCCGTGCCGGGAGCGCGGTAGCACGCGGCGAGGCTTCCTATGACGCTCAGCGACATGACGATGCGCCATGCCGCTGTCGCGCCAAGAGACAGGAGTGTCCTGCGAGCGACCGGTCTGGAACCGTATAGAGGTAGCTGCTCACTCATGCGTCTACTTCGCAGCCGCCACGAGCAAAAAAGAGGCCCCGGTGAATGTCGCCGATGCTGACCATGCCGACCAGCTTTCCATGATCCGCAACTGGAAGACGGCGGAAGTTTTTCAACCCCATGTACGAAGCCGCCTCGAGGATGGGCGTCTCCGGTGAGACCGTCAGCGGATTGCGCACCATGATCTCCTCGGCCTTCTTTTCCAAGACTTCGGGATAGTGCCCTCCATGTCCAGGAAGGCCCTGCTGTGCACGCTACCGTGCATATAGTCGCCGTAGTTGAGATACATCGGCAGCATCACCGCGGAGCGCACGATCCTAAGCAATTCATGGCTCGCGTTCACGATCGGAATGGCCCCGCAATGCCGGCTCAGCATTTTCACGACGACGTCCCTTACCGTATCCATCGGTTGACCTGTCACGACGCCCGTGGACATCACATCATGGATTTGCATGAGAGCCCCCTTTCGTTTCGGTCATGTAGCAGGGATGCGTGCTTTTGTTTCCGATAACCGCGCAGCCCTGATGCTGTCCTCTGGCCGGCACAGTCCGATGGTCAAGGTGGTACTGCGCCTGGCAGTGTCCGCAGCGCACAACCCAGAGGCAGCCGTCAGGATAATAATCGCACTGAAGCTTCGGCATCAGTTCGTGGGCTTGGCAGGTCGGGCAAGGGAGTTGATGAAGCTGAATACGTAAGGCCATCACTGGGTCGTCGAGGATTGTCATGGCATCACTCCTTCTCGATCGGTTCAGTACGTGCCGACGACGCATAACCGTATCGATGATCACTTTGACCTACATCGCCACAAGCCGTTGCATGCGAGGGCTCCTGAAAGTCATCGGCTCGACCGCGTCAGTCGAGCGCGATCGGTTCTCAAGAATCACCGTATCGACAAGATTCCCACAAAGGAGACAGCGATACCCGTCGACACACAGATCGCTGCTCATCCCCTGAAAATCATAAATCCGCTCGCGCACCATCAGGCCATTGCATCGATCGCACGTCATGGCGCACCTCCTTGTGAGTGATAGGTGTGATCGCATCCTGCGCACGATCCTACGTGCGGCCTCGCCAATATTCTGTAAGGCATCCCACAAGTTTACGAAAAAATGAAGTCGGGCAATGTAAGCCAGACTACAGATGCACCAAGCCTATCGACGGTAGAGTGCAAGATCATCGCGGCATGAGGCTGCCTCCGCCACACACATGAGGTGGAGATGTTTATCATCATTTATCTATTTGTCTCTTGAAAGGAGTGCACTATGTCGAAAGTCGCCATTGTGATTTTGGCCGATACGGAGACTCACGAAAGCCTCGGGCGCGTGGTGAACGCGTTGGAAGCCGTCAAGGAGTTCAAGGACGGCCATGACGACGTTCAGCTTATCTTCGACGGCGCCGGGCCCAAGTGGATCCCTGAGCTGGAAAAGCCCGATCACAAGCTGCATGGGCTGTATGTCGCGGTGAAAGATCGGATCTCAGGCGCGTGCGAGTTCTGTGCGGGGGCCTTCGGCGTGAAAGACCAGGTGGTTGCCTGCGGTGTGAAGCTGGCAGGAGAGTACGACGGACATCCGAGCTTCAAAAAGCTCGTGTCGCAGGGATATCAGGTCATCACGTTCTAATCTGGTGGAGCAACGGACACCCGGCTGGTGGGATCAAGCCAGCCGGGTGTCCGTCCGTGCACAGGATCACGCTGCCTGTTTGGCACGGGACAACTGTCGCCGCTGGAAGCGGCTCTGATCGATGTGAAGACGGGAGCGGTCCTCCTCCATGGGGAGGCCAAAGCACGGCGACGCGTGCTTACCCAATAGCTCCTGGCCTCGATCAGTGTTAGGGGACAATGCCTTGAGAAATCCGTTGAAATTCTTCGTTGAACTGGTGCGCCAGCCGGTATGGATACCCATCTGGGTGTTGTTCCTGATGATCGTTCATATTGCGAGTGTCGGTTTCTGGCATGAACCGGTCGCGCGATTGATCGTTGTGAGCTTTCTGATGAGCGCGATGCTGATGATGGGCCTCTATGCGCGATTTGGCTTTGAAAAGATTCTTGGATTAGGTCACCTTCCTTGGATTCCAATGCTCGTGTACCTGTTGATGCAGATTCCTACCGCTGAGCCCGCATTCAAACGCTACTTGCTTGTGCTGTCTGTCTCAATCGCGACCTCTCTGGTGTTCGATACGATTGATGTCTGGAAATACTTCAAGAACCAAGGGCGCCTCTAACAAGCAATTTGAGCGGACGCGCCGACCGTTGAGCGATCTTTCGACGCCCAGCTTGATCTTGAGAAAGTCGAAATACTCGTCGTACTTGTGCGGGATTTGATCCAGCTCTACGCCCATCTGTCTGGAGAGACTCTGCCGCTCACGGTCAGGCAGAGCCGCGTGATTGAATTCCGTACTGTCCTATTCGATCCGATTAGCCGTCGAAAGAAGCCCAATCTTTTGGTCACTGACGTGACGTCGCTCGCGCATCCAGCAGAGCCGTCACCTGATGTCCGGCCTTGACCATCCTCCACGCCACAAGGCATAGAGGACGGGGATTACCAGCAGCGTGAGGATCGTGGAACTCACCATACCCCCAATCATGGGTGCGGCAATCCGTTTCATGACGTCGGCGCCGGTGCCGGTGGTCCACATGATGGGGAGCAAGCCGCCCATGATCGCCGCGACCGTCATCATCTTGGGCCGCACCCGCTGGACCGCGCCCTCCATGATGGCCTCGCGCAGGTCGTGAACGGTCGCCATGCGGCCTTCGCGCACTCGCCGCTCATACGCTTCGTCGAGATAGACGAGCATCACCACGCCCGTCTCTGCCGCCACGCCGGCCAGGGCGATGATCCCCACCCAGACCGCCACGCTCAAGTTATAGCCCAGATAGTCGAGATACCAGATGGCCCCGATCGCGGCGAAGGGGACGGATAGCAGCACGATCAGCGCTTTCGCGAGGGATCGGAAATTGAGGTACAGGAGCAAGAGGATCAAAGCAAGTGTCACAGGAACTACGAGCTTCAACCGCTCTTCGGCCCGCACCAGATGCTCGTATTGACCGGTCCAGACCAGCCGGTACCCAGGGGGTACTGTCACCCGGTCTCGGACCGCGCGTTGCGCATCGTGGACATAACCGCGCAGGTCGCGCCCACTGACCGCAACCGACACCAGCCCGGCCAGCGCCCCCGCCTCATCCGCGATCGACGTCGGCCCTTGCGTGATCACCGTCTCCGCGATCTGTCCGAGTGGGATCTGCGCACCGCTTGGCGTGGGGATCAGCACCCGCTTGAGCCGGTCGGGATCATCGCGCAGTTCGCGCTGGTAGCGCACATTGACCGGATACCGCTCCCGCCCTTCGACCGTGGTTGTTACGGTCTCGCCGCCGATGGCCGAGGTGATCACCGCTTGCACGTCTCCCACCGTCAGGCCGTAGCGAGCCGCCTCACGCCGGTTGACAATCAAATCCAGGTAATACCCTTCGTTGAGCCGTTCAGCAAATGCGCTTTTCGTGCCTGGCACGTTTGCCAAGGCTTGCTCGATCTCCAAGCCGATTTTCTCAATGGTCTTCAGATCCGGCCCTAGGACTTTGATGCCGACTGGACTTCGGACACCGGTCGTGATCATTTCGGTGCGAGTCTGGATCGGCATCCACCAGATGTTCGGGAAGCCTGGGATGCGCAGCTTGGCATCCATCTCATCCAATAACCGGTCCCAGGTCATGCCAGGCCGCCATTGCGCTTCCGGTTTGAGGGTGACCGTGATCTCGGCCATTCCGACAAAGGCCGGATCGGTGGCCGTCGGGGCCTTCCCCATTTTGCCGAACACTCGTTCCACTTCCGGGAAGGTCGTGAGCAACTGATCCTGTATCTGTAGTACCTTGGCCGATTCAGGAATCGAGAGGCCGGGGACGGTGGTCGGCATGTAGAGGATGGTCCCCTCGTTCAACGGCGGCATGAATTCTGCGCCGAGGCGGGAAAAGATCGGCACCGTGAATCCCACGACCACCACCGCCAGTCCGAGCGTCAGCCACCGGACGCGCAACGCGCCGGAGAGGATGGGTCGATACAGCGCGACCAACAGCCGATTCAGTGGGTTCTTAGTTTCTGCCTGGATACGCCCCCGAATAAGGAGGACCATCAATACAGGAGCCAAGGTCACCGACAGCGCGGTGGCAGAGAGCATCGCAAAGGTCTTGGTGTACGCCAACGGCGTAAACAGCCGCCCTTCTTGCGCTTCGAGGGCAAAGATCGGCAGGAACGACACGGCGATCACCAGCAGCGAGAAGAACAAGGGACGGCCGACTTCTTGGGCCGCTGCGATGATGGTCTCAATCCTGTCCGAATGGGGACTCTGCTCCAACCGTTTGTGCGCGTTCTCCACCATCACAATGGCGGCATCGACCATTGCGCCGATGGCAATGGCAATCCCACCGAGCGACATGATGCTGGACGTGATGCCCAGGTACGCCATCGGAATGAAGGCGAGCAGTACGGCCACGGGCAGAATGAGGATGGCCACCAAAGCACTGCGTAGATGGAACAGAAACAGTACGGCAACCAGGCTAACGATGACACTTTCTTCCACCAGCTTCTCGCGGAGTACGGCGATGGCCCGATGAATAAGGTCAGACCGGTCATAGGTGGGCACGATGTGGACGCCCTTCGGCAGGGCTGGTGTGATCTCGGCCAGCCTTGCTTTGATTCGTTCGATCACGGCGAGCGCGTGCTCGCCGGCCCGCATGATCACGATGCCGCCCACGGTCTGGCCCTTGCCGTCCAACTCAGCAATGCCCCGACGCTGATCCGGTCCGATGTGGACATGGGCAATATCCCGGATCAAGATCGGCGTGCCACGACCATCCGTCCCGACGGGGATCAGCTCAATATCCTCAACCGAGCGCAGGTAGCCTCTCCCTCGAATCACATATTCAGTGCCGGCCATTTCTAAGACCCGGCCGCTCACCTCCGCATTGCTGTTCCGGACCGCGTCGATGATGGTCTTGATCGGTAACCGGTAAGCGGCCAACGTGTTCGGGTCCACTTCGATTTGATACTGCTTGACGAACCCGCCGACCGCCGACACTTCTGCCACGCCGGGCACACTTTCTAGTTGGTAGCGCAGGTACCAATCCTGAAGGCTGCGGAGCTGCGCCAGGTCGTGTGCGCCAGACTCATCGACCAATGCATACTGATACACCCACCCGACGCCGGTCGCGTCAGGACCTAGAGTCGGTGCGACTCCGGAGGGCAACTTCCCGGTCAACTTCTGCATGTATTCCAGCACACGACTCCTGGCCCAGTACAAATCCGTCCGGTCTTCGAAGATCACATACACATAGGAGACCCCGTATTCTGAGACCCCCCGGACTCGTTTGACTCTCGGCCCGGCGAGCAGGGACGTGACAATTGGGTATGTGACCTGGTCTTCAATCAACATGGGGCTGCGCCCCTGCCACTCGGTGTAGATGATCACCTGGACATCAGACAGGTCAGGAATCGCATCCAGCGGAACCTGAAATCCCGCCCACAGGCCCCCGGTTGCCAAGAGCACCACACAGAGGATGACCAGGATTGAATTGCGGGCGCTTCCTTCAATGAGTCGCGCGATCATGATGGATTACATGCCTCCCCCGGCGACCGAGAACTGAAACTTTTCGGCAATGGGCGGTCGCCCTGGTACCGTCATGTTGACCGTCACCAACCAGGTGCCGCCCATGCCGAACCGCACCGTACCTTCGTAGAGCCCATCCTGGGTGTGGCGAGCCGTCACCTTGGAATCGGTCATGCCCGGCATCGGCATCGTATAGACGAACACAACTTGCGCATCGGTCACTGGCTTGCCGGCCTGATCTGTGAGCGTGAGCTTGAGCAGCACGTTACCGGCCTTGGGGTGTTCCGGCACCGTCGTGAGGGAGAGCGTGAGTCCGTTCATCTGACGGGTCTCAGCTCCTGTCATTTCTTTCTTGTTCCCCATCTCCATGCCCGGCATGCCCTCCACGCCTCCCTTTCCCATGTCCATCCCTTCCATGCCTTCCATCTTGCCCTCGTGCGCGCCACGCATCTGCCAATCGCCCATGCCGATCCGGCCCATCATGGCCTGCATGCTCGACGCTGAGGCCAACTTGCTCTCCGCATCCAACAGGAAATTGGCCGAGGTCACGATGCGATCTCCTTCTGTGAGTCCTTCCAGCACTTCCACGTCATTCTGGCTTCGCCGTCCCAGCTTGACTGAAGCCGGCTCATAACGGCCTTGCCCCCGATCCAAAAAAACGAGTTGACGAAGTCCGGTCTCCAGCACCGCTTCCTTGGGTATGACTAACGTGTGGACCGCATCCGTTTGCACGGTCACGTTCCCATACATGCCCGGCTTCAGCTTCAGTCCTGGATTCGGCAATTCCAACCGTACCCGCACGGTGCGGGCCTCGGTATTCAGCGTGGGGTAGACGTACGAGACCGTGCCCCGAAACGTTTCTCCTGGATACGCGGCGAATGTGACTGAGACCGGTTGGTTGAATGTCACCGCCGCGACCTCGGACTCATAGATGTCCGCAGAGATCCAAACCGTGGAGAGATCCGCCACCTCATAGAGTGTCGTGCCTGGCTCCACATATTTTCCTGGCAAGGCCTCGCGCTTCAGGACGATCCCGGAGGACGGGGCATAGACCGTAAGCACCGGCTCCGCTGTACCTCGACGTTCCAGCGTGGCAATTTGCGCATCGGTCACGTCCCACAATCGCAGGCGCTCCCGCGTACTGGCCACGAGGGACGCCGCGTTGGCTTTGACTTCAGCGAGCGGACTGGTAGCCAGTTGGCCCTGCGTTTTCACGGCGAGGAGATACTCGTCCTGCGTGGCCAGGAGGTCCGGTGAGTAGAGGGTGAAGAGGGGGTCGCCTTTGCGTACGGGGCGACCGATCGAATCGACAAAGACCTCTCGCACCCACCCGGAGGTTTTCACGGTGACCTGAGTGAGCCCACGTTCGTCGTAGCCGACCGTGCCGACCGCGCGAATCTCTTGCCTTAATACCGCGACACCGGCTGGCGCGCTTCGGACCCCGATCAACTGTCTCATCACAGCCGGAATCACCACGGCCCCGGACAGCGCTGCGGACATGCCTGGCATGGATTCCATGGCTTTCATGGGCACCGTGCCCTCCCTCGGCATCTCTTTCATGTCCATCTGCTTCATGTCACCCGGCATCACTCTGTGAGCGGTAAAGAAGCCGACGGCGACTCCGGCGATCACACCGATCGCCACGGCACCGACTACAAGGGTTTTTCTATAGAGCTGCTGGTTCATGTGCTCCTCCTTGACGATTGCATTAGCTCCGCCGATCGAGCGTGATGCCTACGACCTGCTCGAGTTCAGCTAATCGATGCTGGCGGTCCACGAGGGCCTTGAAATACTCAAGCTGAAATCCTCGCCAGGCCCGCTGCGCTTCAATCAGATCCAGAAACCCTGCTTTGCCCGCACGATACCCGACCCGCGACGCTTCCAGGCTCTGCTCGGCCTGGGGCAAGATCGTAGTGCGGTACAACGTGGCCACCTGGTCAGTCGCCCTGAGCTTGGCCAGGAGGTCGTCGATCTGAAACCGGGTCAGGTTTTCTAACGTATGTTGCTGCGCCCGCGCGACCGCGACCGCCGCCGCGGCCTCCTGCACGCCCGCGTCATACTTCGGCTTCGTCCAAAACGCGAAGGGGATGCTCATCGCCACGTAGGCGCCGAATCCGTCGTTGGCCTGAAAGTTCTGGAAGCGCTGAAACGCCACATTAAAGTCTGGGTAATACTGACGCTGGGCCAGCGCGTGAGACTGCTCGTTCCGTTGCACGGCCAGCTCGGCGGCTTTGAGCTCCGGCCTGTCATTCAGCGCGAGACGGTGCAGATCGTCGAGGGGCTTCTCGAGTGGCAGTTGAGAGGGTGCTTGCGCTATACCCACGGGTGAGGCGGGATCCCGATCCAGCAGCGTATTCAGCATCGCCTCGGCGGTTTCCCGACGCTGTTCCAGGACGGGAAGCTGTTGGAACAGCAGAGACAGCTCGACTTGGGCCTTGAGGACATCGGCCTGGCTTCCCTTGCCCGCACGGAACTTCGCGTTTGCAATCTCCACAAACTGTCTGAGCAGCTCCACCTGTTCATGATGAATCTGGACCGCCTTCTGCGCGAGAAACAGATCGTAGTAGGCCTGCTTCAGGCGGGCGACCAGTTCCCGTTCCTTCGCACGGACTGCCTGCTCGGTCATCTCGGCCGAACGACTCGCCACGTCGCCTTTGAGCGCGAGTTTGCCGGGAAAGGGGAGATTCTGCGAGAGACCGAAGACACTGTTCTGCGCCTGCGTGACGTTGAAGGTCTGCGGGACATTCCATAACTGGACGGACAGGGTGGGGTCATCCAGTGACCGCGCCTGCGTAATCCGAGTCGTGGCGGCTTCCCATTGCTTGCGTGCCGCCACCAGCTCGGGATTCCGAGCCAGGACTTCCAGGATCAAGTCTGGTAACACTAATGCCGGCCGTGGAGTCTGATCGACGGCGTGGGCGATGTGGCACTCACCCGTCCAGAAGGCCAGGCTCAAGACCGTGACAGTCAGCAACCAAAGCCGAATTGACCAAGTCATGTAATGGCCCTCCTCAAATTCTTTCCTGCCCGCGCCTATCGAAAAGCCCAGGCTCTCATCCTCGTGACAGAGGAGAGCCTGGATAGGCCACGGCTCAGCGACGGGCAGATGACGTGATGGCGGAACGGTTAAGGAAGAACCGAGGAGATCAGATACGAAGCACTGTGGTCGCGAGAGATCGATGCGGAGGAGAAGCCTTGCCGAGAGGATGATATCGGTGAACGATACGTGGGAAATGATGGCTCACGGCTGGAAGCGCAGCCAGTGCGTGAGCAGCCAGGAGATGATGGTCCACGAGCAACAAAGATGCCTGGGAGCCGGAACCGACCCCCAGAGTTTTGAAGGCGTCGCACAATTGTCGAGCCGGTTGCTCAATCGGGGTCGAGCAGCCGTTCGCCATCGAGGCATCGGTTGTTCCGGACAGCGGCACGAGACAGGCGTACGCATTGAAGCTGAACGCCAGCAAGAACACCGCGATTGTCCCGGCGAGAAAAGACCGGAAGCGATGGGAACCGTGTCGCATGGCGTCAGTCTATTCCTCGTTCATCTCACCCGTCAACGGTATTGCTAATACACAATCACTCGGTCGGCTGACGCGAACAGGTCCACCATTTTGGCCAGCGGAACGGAGGTGACCGAAGCCGCGACCCGCGCCGGATCAATGTTGTAGAGCAGCATCATGGTCTGATTTCCATAGATTTCAACGGCCAGTTTGTTCTTGAGGAAGTCGAAATACTCGCCGTAGGTATGCGGGACCTGATCCAGCGGCACGCCCATCTGGTCGGAGAGACTCTGCCGTTCTCGCTCCGGCAAACCAGCACGATCCAGCGAGGTGGTCTCAGTGCCAATGAGTTTCCTGAACCATCCGAAACCCTTCGTCACTGAAGTCACCGCGCTAGCATCCACAAGAATTGTCACCTTGTGGCCCGCCTTGACCGCTGCCCAGGCGACATTCGGCACCGCGCAGATCTGCGCATCATCCAGCGCGAGCGACGTTTTCATGTGGATCAGAACCCGCTTTGCAGCGACTTCTTGAGCTTCGACTGTCGTAGCTTCGAAAAAGAAACTGCCGAGGACAAGCATCAACACACTGACGAGCGATCGTATCATTGTTCAACCTCCTTCTCTGTGTTGGGTGATGTTAGGCCGCGCAGCATGAGAGTTTGCTGACATCCTTCTTGAAGGTAAGCGCGGCCAGTTTGAGTCCTTCTGCCATGGTTAAGTATGGGTGAAACGTTTCGGCAATATCCTGAACCGTGAGCCCGAACCTGACCGCCAATGTAGCTTCCTGAATGACTTCGCCCGCTTCAGCAGCCAACACATGTGCGCCCACCAATCGCCCGGTTTCTTCCTCAGCGACCAGCTTAATAAGGCCTTTGGTATTCCGGGACGCCAGCGCCCTTGGTACATGCTCAAGCGGTAACAGCGAGGTTTGCACGCGAAGCCCTTTCTCCCTCGCTTCTCGCTCGGTCAGGCCGATGCTCGCGATCTGAGGGTCGGTGAAGGTGACGTGCGGCAATGCTGTGAGATCGAACACCTTGCCGACGTCACTGAGCGCATTCTCGACCGCCAGGCCGCCTGCATAGGCGGCCACATACACGTACATCGGATCGCCAATGCAGTCACCGGCTGCGTAGATATCGGGATTGGTTGTCTGCAAGTGCTCGTTCACTGTGATCTCGCCTTTTGACCCTAACGCGACTCCAGCGTTGTCCAATCCGAACCCGCTCGTGTTCGGGCGGCGGCCGGTCGCAACCAGCAAGCACTCAGCCTGGCAGACCTCCGGCTTTCCGTCGGTCTGGGTGTGCACGAGGTAGCCTCCATCTCGACGCTCGACCTGACTGATTGTGACGTTCGTGCAGATCCGAACCTTTTCATCTTCGAGGTAACGAACGAGCGCTTGCCCGATCTCCGGTTCCTCCGCTCTCGCCACGTATGGCCCGGATTCGAGCACCATCACTTTGACCCCGAATCGCGTGAAGAGCTGCGCGAACTCCAAGCCGATGCTGCCCCCGCCGATGATGATCATCGACGTCGGGAGCGCCTCCAGGCTGAGCGCCTGCTCACTATTGAGGAAGCCAGCTTCATGAAGTCCCGGTATCGGCGGCGCCCAAGGCGAAGAGCCGGTTGCCACCACGAGCTTGCCCGGTTCATAGGTCGTCCCGTTCACGCGCACCTGGCGCCCGCCTAACAGGCGGGCCTCTCCCGTGAGGATCGTGATATTGGGATACACCGCGGCCACGTCAACATACTTCCCCTGGCGGAGCGCAGCGACCAGCTCGTCCTTTTGCTGAACGACTCTTTGCCAGTCTGATGGAGGAGGGCAGGCGGTCAATCCTTCAAACTGTGGGTAGGCCGAGTGATAGCAGAGCTCTGCCGCTTTGATGAGTGTTTTGGATGGCACGCAACCGATGTTCACGCAGGTGCCACCAATGGTACCTTTTTCGACAATCGCGACTCTGGCTCCTAGCTCGGCAGCTTTGATCGCCGCGGCAAAGGCCGCCGACCCTCCGCCGATGGTCATCAGATTGTAATTGGTGCTCTGAGACATTGATCGTCCTCCTATAGCGAACGACTGGCCGACTTCTGCTTGGAGCTCTCAGTGAGTGCAGCCGGTCGTTTCGGTGGCCGGCATATCCCCGCTGGTACATTTCTTGTGCGCCGCATAGGTCTTCAGCGCCCATTCTTCCCCTGGACAGCCTTGCATCGTCATGGCGACTTCGAGGAATTCGATCAATTCGTCCTGTGAAATTTCTTTGTGGACCGCCATCTGCACGTAGGCGCGAATACAGGGTTCGCATCGAATCGAGATCGAGATGGCCATCGCTGTCAAGAGCTTGTATTTTCCAGCGACCGCCGCATCGCGATAGGCCTCCTGCCGCATGCGCAGCAGCCCGCCGGTAACTTTCGGACTCAGGCGACGGAGTTCTTCAAACTCAGTGACGTGGTCACCCTGGATTGGTCTGGCATCCGGCATCGTGATTCCTCTCTTGCTCGTTACGGTGTTTCTTGCACGCGGTCACTGTGCCCCAACGTTGTGTGCTGATCTGCCGCAGCTTCCTCTACGACGATCGTTCCGACCATTTGGTGCCCTGGGAGATCGCAGCGGTACTCAAACTCGCCGACCGTGGCCGGCACGAAGTGGATTTCTTCGCGTCCGCCTGACGGAATCAACACCCGCACGAGGCCCTTGTTCCCAAACTGAGGGGCCCCGTTACCATCGATATGGACAGGGACATGCTCCAAGAACTGTTGCGGTACAAAGGCATGCAGTTCGACATCCTCGTTGTGAAACACCACTATGATTGGCCTCCCCACCGGAACCGAGACCGGGGAGGGGTGGAATCGCCTGGCCTTGATGATAATGTCCATGCGGATCGCCTGGGTGTCGAACGCAGGCTCTGAGGCCAGAACCAAGGATTGGTCACCGTGAAGCCACAGCACCGCGAGGGAAAGCGCGGCGAGTGTGCTCGCAAGAAACCTGACACACAACATAGTCGTTCCCATGCTAGAGCCACTGGTCAGCGGAGCCTCTACTTGAACAAGCTCCCGAACCAATTCCACCCCTCACCCTGTTTGCCGTCCTTGGCCGAGAGTGTGCCGTTCGGAACCACGCTGGCCCGATAGGAAGACAGGATGTTGCCTGCACTTGCGACGGCTTGGACCAATTGATCGCGGGTGACTCGACCGGGGTCGATTTCGACGATCGCTCCGCCGCGGGCATAGCTCACAGCTGCGCGGTTTACGCCCGGCACGGCGAGCAGCGCACGGCGAATGTCCTTTTCGCAACTGGCGCAGGTCCAACCCTCGATCTTCAGGGTCATCACTTCTCCGGCCTGGCTTGCAGACGTACCAGCCTCTTGAGGAGAGGCCCCTGCCACGGTTCCGCCCCAGATCATGCTACCAATCACGACCCAGCTTGCGAGCAACATGGCCGTCTTCATTGGATTCACCTCTTTCCCTGTTGCCGCGTTCTGCCTGTTCATGATCCTGTCGCCAGCTCCAACCAATACGGCGCGAGCACCAACGCCACCGCAAGGCCCGCGATGATCCAGAGCAGCCATCGATTCGGACGAACACCTGCCGACGACACACAGGCCTGACAAGACGCATCACCGACCATCGGCCTTCGGTAGGCCAGATAAAAACTGATACCTAGGAAGACCGTGGTCAGTCCAATGAACAGCGGGCGATAGGGCAACAGCGCTGTAAGGACCCCAGCTGTGTCGGCCAGCACCCCTGTGGCTCCCACACCCACGCCGAGGGCCGCAAAGACCACAGGCCCGATGCAGCAGAGCGACGCGAGGAACGCTGCCAGGAGCCCCCCAGCTGTACTGGCCGTCGTCGCGGCGTGTGTCGTCTCAGGTGGAGGCGCCGCTGTGCCGGCCGACGAAATCGTCGAGCCAGGGTCCGGCCTCAGGAGATCCTCAAAGATCCCCTTGCCCAGGTAGAGGGCTTCCCCCACACTCAGCACGTGCCCCTCCTCCTGTGGTCGTGCCTCCCGCCAGGC